>Ga0308164_10001634_pt1 | contig 25348 bp, 14 predicted proteins | sample PhyTR2_FD_201031 | JGI IMG/M metagenome (GOLD analysis project Ga0308164, IMG submission 201031) | Phyllosphere microbial communities from UC Gill Tract Community Farm, Albany, California, United States - DLSLT.R2 | ecosystem: Host-associated > Plants > Phyllosphere > Unclassified | place: USA... | reverse complement strand
TGTTGATGCCCAGCAGGTTGGCCATCTTGATGTCTTCGGCGCAGGCGCGGCAGGCGCGGCCCAGGCGGGAACGGGAGATGAACAGGGTGAGGCCGAGCATGGCGATGAGGGTGATCACGAAGACCAGCACCTGCATGTAGGAGATCAGCACTTCCTGTGCCCCCCCTGGGCCGATGGAAAAGTTTCCAGGCAACAGGTTGGGGATCGATTTGTCCTTGGAGTCTTGCGAGAGCAGCACGGTGTTCTGCAGGAAGATCGACATGCCGATGGCGCTGATCAGGGGGATCAGGCGGTTGCTGCCGCGCAGCGGCCGGTAGGCGATACGTTCGATGCTGTAGCCGTAGGCGCTGGTCACCACGATGCTGGCGATGAACGCCACGGTCATCAACAGCGGCAGGCTGTGGATGCCGAACATGGCCAGGCCGGCGATGGCGATGAACGCCACGTACGAGCCGATCATGTACACCTCGCCGTGGGCGAAGTTGATCATGCCGATGATGCCATAGACCATGGTGTAGCCAATGGCGATCAGCGCATAGGTACTGCCAACAGTCAGGCCGTTGACCAGCTGCTGGAAGAAGTGATAGATATCGGGCATTGCTGTGCTCCTAAATACAAAGCCCACTGCCGAAAGCAGTGGGCTTTGTAGTCAGCGGTGGTTCTTACTTGGCTTCGGTTTTTGGTTTGCCGAAGTGCCATTCGTAGACCACGAATTTGAAGTCTTTCAGGTCGCCCTTGGCGTCGAAGCTGAGGTCGCCGGTCGGGGTCTTGAAGGTGCCGGCGTGGATAGCCGCGGCCACCTTGGCGGTGTCTTCGCTCTTGGCTGCTTCGATGCCGCCCGCAATAACCTGCACAGCTGCGTAGGACGGGAACACGAACGGGCCGCTCGGGTCTTCCTTCTTGGCGGCGAAGGCGTCAACCAGTGCCTTGTTGGATGGGTCCTGGTCGAAGGACTTCGGCAGGGTCACCAGCAGGCCTTCGGAAGCGCCCTGGGCGATCTGCGAGATCGACTCGTTGCCCACGCCCTCTGGGCCCATGAACTTGGCCTTCAGGCCTTTTTCCTGAGCCTGGCGCAGGATCAGGCCCAGCTCCGGGTGGTAGCCGCCGTAGTAGACGAAATCGACGTTGGCTTGCTTGAGCTTGGCGATCAGCGAGGAGAAGTCCTTGTCGCCGGCATTGATGCCTTCGAACACGGCGACTTTTACGCCCTTGCCTTCTAGGGTGGTTTTCACCGCGGTGGCGATGCCTTCACCGTACTGCTGCTTGTCGTGGATGACGGCAACGATCTTCGGCTTCACGTGATCGGCGATGAAGTTGCCGGCCACTGGCCCCTGGGCGCTGTCGAGGCCGATGGTGCGGAACACCATTTTATAGCCACGGGCGGTGATTTCCGGGCTGGTGGCAGCCGGGGTGACCATGATGATGCCTTCGTCTTCGTAGATGTCCGAAGCGGGCTGAGTGGAGCTGGAGCACAAGTGGCCGACCACGAACTTGACGCCGTCGTTGACCACCTTGTTGGCGACCGCTACCGCTTGCTTGGGATCGCAGGCGTCGTCGTACTCGACCGCTTCAAGCTTCTTGCCGTCGACGCCGCCCTTGGCGTTGATCTGCTCGATGGCCATTTTCGCGCCGCTGAACTGCATGTCGCCATATTGCGCCACGGCGCCGGTCTTCGGACCGGCGATGCCGATCTTGATGGTGTCGGCGGCGAAGGAATGGCTGGCGACGCCGGCCAGTACCATGGCGGCGAACAGCTTGGAAATCTGCTTGTGCATAATGCTCCACTCTCGTGTTTTAGTTTTTATAGTTCTGGCGGCCAGGGCTGCCGAACCGGATTGGTTTCAGCCCGCATCGAAAGCACCGTGCTCCGGGCGCCGTAGCGCTACGGTTGCCCCGCCAGTTCACCGGGAGGCAGTGTAGAGCGGCGATTCGCGGCTTGAAAAGCGGCGAATCGCGAGCGCGATGCGGGTGTCGCTAAAATGACACAAAGTTACAGAAAGACGGCGTTCAGCTACGGCAAATTCGGCGCCGCAACAAGGAGTTAGCCCATGTTTCCAGTGGCTGACACTCCGCCCGGCAACCCCTACACCTTTGCCTTTCCTCGCCTCGGAATCAATGGCTGATTTGAAACCGGGTTTTGCCGAAGACTCGCCGAGGCTATCATTGCGCCCTTCAAGTTTTCGGTGAGACCCATGAACGAACAACCTAGCACCCTCTATGCCAAGCTGCTCGGCGAGACCGCCTCCATTACCTGGCAAGAGCTGCAACCCTTTTTTGCCAGGGGTGCCCTGTTGTGGGTCGACCCTGCCCTTGATCTGATCGCCGTGGCCGAGGCCATTGCCGAGGACGACAAGGCTAATATCGCCGCCTGGATGAACGCCGGGCAGGTCGAGAAGCTGTCTGACTCGCGGGCCCTGGCCTTGCACGAGGGCACGCCGGACGTGTGGGCGGTGGTGGTATCGCCCTGGATCGTGATTCAGAACAGGGCGTAGGAAAAATATCGCGCCTTTTATTGGTGCGGAATTATCGGACCGGGGTCTTGGCCACGATCGACAGCGTCGGCGGCGGCACCTGGGGGGGCGGGCGTTTCTCCACTTGGTCGAGCACCTCGCGCAGCTGGGCGATCGGTACCGGGTGCCCCAGCAGGAAGCCCTGGGCGTAGTCGCAGCCGTACTGCTTGAGCATCTCGTACTGCTCCTGGGTCTCGACGCCTTCAGTGATGACCTGCATGCCCAGGGTGTGGGCCATGGCGATGATGGCCTTGACCACCTCCATGTCATAGGGCGCCGGCGAGGTGTTCTGAATGAAGCTGCGGTCGATCTTCAGGGTGTTGAGAGGCAGCCGTTTCAGGTAGGCCAGCGACGAATAGCCGGTGCCGAAATCGTCCATCAGCAGCGACACGCCCAGGGCATCGATGCTGTTGAGCACCTTGATGGCGCTGTCGATGTTGAGCATTACCGCGTTCTCGGTCACTTCCAGCTCCAGCCGCTGCGGGCGCACGCCGGTTTCCGCCAGCGCCTGGGCGATGTCGTCCACCAACGATTCACGCTTGAGGTTCAGTGCCGAGCAATTGAGGGCGATGCGCAACCGTTCGTGGCCGTGTTTCTCTAGCTCGACCAGGTCCAGGCAGGCGCGGCGCAGCACCCAGCCGTCCAGCTCGGCGATCAGGCCGTTGGCCTCGGCGATGCCGATGAAAGCGTCCGGGCTCAACAGCCCGTGGTGCGGGTGACGCCAGCGCACCAGGGCTTCGAGGCGCACCACCTGGCCGCTGCGCAGGTCGAAGATCGGCTGGTAGAACAGCTCCAGCCCCTGGCCCTCGCGCAGGGCCTTGCGCAACTCGCTTTCCAAGTGCAGGGCCATGGAGGCGCGGCTGCGCAGGTCTTCGCTGAAGAAGTGGAAGCTGTTGCGGCCCTTGCCCTTGGATTGATACAGCGCCAGGTCGGCGTTCTTCAGCAGCTCTTCGGTGGTGTTGCCGTCGTCGGGGAACAGGCTGATGCCGATGCTGGTGGTCATCACCATGCGCCGCCCGGCCAGCTCGATCGGGGTTTTCATGGCGGTCATGATGCGTTGCGCCATCATCCGCGCTTCGTCGCGACCGCGCAGGCTCAGCAGCAGGCAGAATTCGTCACCGCCAAAACGTGCCACCAGGTCGTCCTGGCCGCGAGTGGCGCTGCGCAACAGGTTGGCGATGGCCTTGAGCAGTTCGTCGCCGGCGTCGTGGCCGAGGCTGTCGTTGATGCGCTTGAAGTGGTCGATGTCGAGGAACATCACCGCCAGCATGCCGCCGCCGGCCTGGCGCTCCTTGAGCTTGTCGGCGAACAGCTGGTCGAAGCCGCGGCGGTTGATCAGGTTGGTGAGGGCGTCGTAGTGGGCAGCCTGCTGCAGCGAGACCTGGGCTTGGTCGAGCTGGTTGAGCAGGGCGTTGGCATGGCGCAGGTCCTGTTCCTTGCTCTGCAGTTTCTTGTCGGCCAGCGCGGCGTTCACGCACAGGGCCATGATCAGCAGGGTGATCGCCGCCACGGTAATGCCCAGTTGCGTGCCATTGCCCTGCAGACTGCCGTGCATGGGCATGCCGCTGGGCATCACCAGCGTCAGCGCCCACATGCCGGTGAAGTGGGTGCTGATGATGCCCGCCGCCAGCAGGAGGGTGGCGGCGTACTTGAGGGTGAGGGCGAAGCGCGGGCTGGGGTAGCGGAAGCGGCGGCCGACTACCAGGGCGGCGAAGCTGACCACGATGGCGATTCCGATCGACAGGCTGAACAGGCCGGGGTCGTAGTACGCCAGGGCGTCGGAGCGCATGGCGGACATGCCCGAGTAGTGCATGGCCACGATGCCCAGCCCCAGCATGACCGCAGCCTGCAGATACTGGAGGTTGCTGAGGGTGGCGCGTTCCAGGCTGCGCAAGGTGGCCAGGCTGGCCAGGAGGGCGATCAGCAGAGAAAGGATGGTCACCGGCAGGTCGTAATGCACGTCCATGGGCGCCATGAACGCCAGCATGCTGATGAAGTGCATGCCCCAGATGCCGCCCGCCAGGCAGGCCGCGCCGGCCCAGCGCCAATGGCGGCGCGCGGCGGGGTGTTCGGCTTGTTGCATGCGTTCGGCGATGTCGAGGGTGGCGAAGCTGCCGGCACAGGCGACGATATACGCCAGCAGTACCAGGAAGGGGTCGTGGGAACAGTGCAGGAGCATCTGCCCCTGTTCAGGGATCGCCCCCGTGAAACGCAAGCCAAGCCAGTCCATTGCGCGCCTCGATACAGCTTGATCATTTTTTAGCCGAGTATAACGAGGGGTGGCGCAGTGATGGCGGCGCGAGTGCGACTATTTCGGAATAAGCGCAGGTTGGATGATAAGTTTATCAGCAGACACGACCAACGGACCGGCTTGCGCGGACCATGGTAGGAGCTGGCGTAGCCTGCGAGCTGTTAACGGCGGTATGGCCACCGAAAAGCTCGCAGGCTACGCCAGCTCCTACCCCGCGACCCCATTCCATTCGGATAGCGGTCGCCTGGCCAGGCGGGCTTGGCTTAGCCGGCTACCAGCACGCGGATCGCTTCCAGCCGCAGCGCCGCCTTGTCGAGCATGGCCAGGCCTTGCTCGCGTTGGCTGCGCAGGGCATTCAGCTCGCTGTCGCGAACGGTCGGGTTGACCGCCTGCAGTGCGGTCAGGCGCGCCAGTTCTTCTTCGGTTTCTGCGGCCAACCGGCGCTTGGCCTCGGCCACGCGCTCCACATGGCGTGGGCTGACCTTGGCTTCGCCGGCGTTGATACGCGGGGTGAGCTGGTCGCGCTGGGCCTGGATGAACTTGTTGGCGCTGGCCTTGGGCACGCTTTCCAGCTGGTCGTTGAGGGTTTCGAACGACACACGGCCGGCCAGGTCGTTGCCGTTGGCGTCCAGCAGGCAGCGCAGGGCGGCCGGTGGCAGGTAGCGGCCCAGTTGCAGGGCGCGCGGCGCGACCACTTCGCTGACGTACAGCAGTTCCAGCAGCACGGTGCCCGGTTTCAGCGCCTTGTTCTTGATCAGCGCTACCGCGGTGTTGCCCATCGAGCCGGACAGCACCAGGTCCATGCCGCCCTGCACCATGGGGTGTTCCCACGTGATGAACTGCATGTCTTCACGGGACAGCGCCTGGTGGCGATCATAGGTGATGGTCACGCCTTCGTCGTCGCCCAGGGGGAAGCTGGCGTCGAGCATTTTCTCGCTCGGCTTAAGGATCAAGGCGTTTTCCGAATGGTCTTCGCTGTCGATGCCAAAGGCGTCGAACAGGGTTTCCATATAGATCGGCAGGGCGAACTGGTCGTCCTGCTCCTCGATGGCCGCCACCAGCGCCTTGCCTTCGCCTGCGCCGCCGGAGTTGAGCTCCAGCAGGCGGTCGCGGCCGCCGTGCAGCTCGGCTTCCAGGCGCTCGCGCTCGGCGCAGGCTTCGTCGACCAGCACCTGCCAGCCGTCGTCGTCACCTTCGTCCAGCAGCGGCAGCAGGCGCGGGCCGAACTGGTGCTGCAGGGCGCTGCCGGTGGGGCAGGTGTTGAGGAAGGCGTTCAGGGCCTGGTGGTACCACTGGAACAGGCGCTCTTGCGGGCTGTTCTGCAGGTACGGCACGTGCAGTTCGATGATGTGCTTCTGGCCGATCCGGTCGAGGCGGCCGATGCGTTGTTCGAGCAAGTCCGGGTGGGCCGGCAGGTCGAACATCACCAAGTGATGCGAGAACTGGAAGTTGCGCCCTTCGGAGCCGATCTCCGAGCAAATCAGCACCTGGGCACCGAATTCTTCATCGGCGAAATAGGCGGCGGCGCGGTCGCGCTCGAGGATGCTCATGCCTTCGTGGAAGGTGGTGGTCGGGATACCTGAGCGCACGCGCAGGGCGTCTTCCAGGTCCATGGCGGTCTCGGCGTGGGCGCAGATCACCAGCACTTTCACACGCTTGAGCATCTTCAGGGTGTCGATCAGCCACTCGACCCGAGGGTCGAAGCGCCACCAGCGGTTTTCTTCGCTGCCGTCGGCCTGGGACTGGAAGGCCACTTCGGGGTATAGCTCGGCCTGCTCGCCGATCGGCAGCTCGAGGTATTCGTCCGGGCTTGGCAGTGGGTAGGGGTGCAGCTTGCGCTCGGGGAAGCCTTGTACCGCGGCGCGGGTGTTGCGGAACAGCACGCGGCCGGTGCCGTGGCGGTCCAGCAGCTCGCGGATCAGCCGCGCGCTGGCCTCGGCGTCGCCATCGTTGACGGCGGCCAGCAGGGCATCGCCCTCGGCACCGAGGAAACCCTGGATAGTGGCGTGGGCGGCAGGCGACAGGCGGCCCTGCTCGAGCAGCTCCTGAACGGCTTCGGCCACTGGGCGATAGTGCTCGCTCTCGGCGCGGAAGGCGGCCAGGTCATGGAAACGGTTCGGGTCCAGCAGGCGCAGGCGCGCGAAGTGGCTATCCTGGCCCAGTTGTTCTGGCGTAGCGGTGAGCAACAGCACGCCGGGAATGACTTCGGCCAGCTGCTCCACCAGCGAATACTGCGGGCTGGCCTTGTCTTCATGCCAGACCAGGTGGTGGGCTTCGTCGACCACCAGCAGGTCCCAGCCGGCGGCGAACAGCGCGTCCTGGGCTTTTTCGTCTTCGGTCAGCCACTCTAGCGAGACCAGCGCCAGTTGCGCGTCTTCGAAGGGGTTGCTGGCATCGCTTTCGATAAATCGCTCGGCGTCGAACAGCGCCACCTGCAGGTTGAAGCGCCGGCGCATTTCCACCAGCCACTGGTGCTGAAGGTTTTCCGGTACCAGGATCAGCACGCGGTTGGCGCGCCCGCTCAGCAGCTGGCGGTGGATCACCAGGCCGGCCTCGATGGTCTTGCCCAGGCCCACTTCGTCGGCCAGCAATACCCGCGGGGCGATACGGTCGGCCACTTCGCGGGCGATGTGCAACTGGTGGGCGATAGGCTGCGCGCGAACGCCACCCAGGCCCCACAGCGAGGATTGCAGTTGCTTGCTGGTGTGTTCCAGGGTGTTGTAGCGCAGCGAGAACCAGGGCAGGGGGTCGATCTGGCCGGCGAACAGGCGATCGCTGGCCAGGCGGAACTGGATGAAGTTCGACAGCTGGGTTTCCGGCAGCGTGCAGCTTTCGTTCTGCGCGTTGAGGCCGTGGTACACCAGCAGGCCGTCGATGTCCTCGACCTCGACCACTGTCAGTTTCCAGTTCTCGAAGTGGGTAATGAGGTCGCCAGGCGAGAACCGCACCCGCGTCAGCGGGGCGTTGCGCAGGGCGTATTGGCGTGTCTCGCCAGTGGCCGGATAGAGCACGGTCAACAAGCGGCCGTCCTGTGCCAGAACGGTGCCTAGACCTAACTCGGCTTCGCTGTCGCTGATCCAGCGTTGCCCCGGTTGATACTGCTGCGCCATGCTGCCTGACTCCCGCCCTAAAAAGCCGACTATTCTAACGGATAGGGGCACCAAGGGCCAAAGACTCTGGTCAGAAACATGCGGCAGGCTGTTTCCAGCTGGCACCGCAATGGCCCCGTGCGACCGGTGGTAGCGCTAAAGTGTGATGAAGGTAACGCTATTGATACAAGGTGCGACTAATGGACTCAAGTCGCCTTCAGTGCCGCCGACAGCGTGGCGACAGGAGACCGTAGCCCATGATACCGCCCAATATTCCGATCAGTATTTTACCCGTGACCTCGCAACTGGACCCTGTGCGCCAGCCGCCGGCTATTCCTCCAGTGGCCGCGGTGCAACCGGCCTCCGGCGAGCCGACCCTGGAATTCCATGAGCGCGACCAGGACGAAGCCGCCCTGCGCCTGCACGAGGAGTTTCGCCGCAACCATCGCCAGCAACAGGGGCATCAGGGCAGCCCGGAGGACGAGGCCGAGGCCGAGCCGGAAAATTACCTGCCGGTGCCGGGCTACGAGCTCAACCCCGACGACACGGTGCCGGTAGCGCCGCTGATCGACGACGAGCCGCGGCAAGGCCTATGGGTCGATATCCAGGTCTAGGTTAAACATTGAGAAACGCCCGCAACGTGGCTGGGGCTGGTCATGGGCGCGGGCAAAACGCATTATGGGCGTAACTGGGATACCGATGCGTCACGACCATGAGCCAAGATGAAAAGCTGATCGACCTTTCCACAGAGCGCGCCAAGCGTGTTCACGACCTTAATGAAAAGCGCCTGAAAGAAGTGCGCCAGGCTTTCGAGCAGGCGCTGCCGCTGGGCAGCGGGCGCAAGAAGGCGAAGAAGAAACCCAAGAAAAAGTAACGCCCTTGACCCAGGTCAATGGGCGCCAGGTGCCGCCGCGCTAATCTCGCCCCATGCACTGGCTGCCAGTCTCCACCGAGACCGGCGCCGGCGAACAGGCACGCAAGGCACTTGGGGCGACTTCGGTCGCCTTTTTTTTCGCCCATTTTTCAGGGCAAGTGGGGAATCAGCCGATCTGCAGCGGCGGCAGTTCGGTCAGGGTCACGGTCTGCAGCTTGCGCGGCGCGAGGATCTGCGCTTCGCCATCCACCACCAGCTCGTCTTTCTGGTTGTACACCTGGGTCGCGATACGCACTTTGAATTTCGGCAGTTTTTCGAGAATTTCCAGGCGTACGGTCAGGGTGTCGCCCAGCTTCACCGGCTTTTGGAAGGTCATCTGCTGGCCGAGGTAGATGGTGCCCGGGCCGGGCAGCTCGCAGGCCACGGCGGCGCTGATCAGCGCACCGCTGAACATGCCGTGGGCGATGCGCTCCCTGAACATGGTGGTGGCGGCGTATTCAGCGTCCAGATGCACCGGATTGCGGTCGCCGGACATGGCGGCGAATAGCTGAATGTCGTGCTCTTCGACGGTTTTGCTGTAGCTGGCGGTCTGGCCGACTTCAAGCGCTTCGTAAGGGGTGTTGGTGACTTGAGTCATCGAGAAGAATCCTTCGTTGAACGTGAATGGCCTTCGCGGCCGGCCTGCAGGGGCGCGGTCTGGGCGAGGGCGGTGACGAATACGGCATGAACGCTTGAGACGCTCGCTGCCACGAAGTGGAGCACATCGTGGGCGCCTCTACATCAAATAGATTCACGATGTTAATGGTGAAACATTGCCTGTGGGAGTCTTTCCAAAGACCTGCTAACTTCCTGTGAACTGCGCCGTGCGTGCCCTGCGTGGGGTTCGGCGCGGCCCGGGCTGCAACGTCTACCGATAGGAACAATAATAATGAAAGTTGAATTCTGGAGCGACAAACGCCCGCCGGGAGTGCCATCCGAGCTGGTCTTCGACACCTATTCTTCGGTGGTCGAAGTGTTCGAGCGCTCCTGTGCGCAATTCGCCGACCGGCCTGCCTTCAGCAACCTTGGCGTCACCCTCGACTACGCCCAGTTGCATCGCCATGCGAGCGCCTTCGCCGCGTGGCTGCAGCAGCACACCGACCTGCGCCCTGGCGATCGCATCGCCGTGCAGATGCCCAACGTGCTGCAGTTTCCAATCGCCGTGTTCGGCGCCCTGATGGCCGGGCTGGTGGTGGTCAACACCAACCCCCTGTATACCGTTCGCGAAATGCGCCACCAGTTCAAGGACTCGGGCGTGCGGGCGCTGGTGTACCTCAACCTGTTCGGCAAGAAGGTCGAGCAGGTGCTGGTCGACACCTCCATCGACTACCTGATCGAGGCGAAGATGGGCGACCTGCTGCCGGCGGCCAAAGGCTGGCTGGTCAACCTGCTGGTGGCCAAGGTGAAGAAGATGGTGCCGCCTTACCACCTGCCGCAGGCGGTGCCCATGCGTTCGATACTGCTGGCCGGGCAGGCGCCGAGCGTGAAGCCGGTGCCCCTGGCACCGGATGATATCGCCGTGCTGCAGTACACCGGCGGCACCACCGGCCAGGCCAAGGGCGCCATGCTCAGCCACGGCAACCTGATCGCCAACATGCTGCAAGTGCAGGCCTGCTTCGAGCAGCGCCTGGAGGGTGGCCAGCGGATGATCGAGCCTGGCCGCGAAATCATGATTGCGCCGCTGCCGCTGTACCATATCTATGCCTTCACGGCGAACTGCATGTGCATGATGGTCAGCGGCAATCACAATGTGCTGATCACCAATCCGCGGGACATCGGCGGCTTTATCAAGGAGCTGAAGAAGTGGCGTTTCACCGGGCTGGTGGGGCTCAACACGTTGTTCGTGGCGCTGATGGACCATCCCGAGTTCCGTTCCCTGGACTTCTCCGGCCTCAAGGTCACGAACTCCGGCGGTACCGCCCTGGCCACGGCCACCGCCGAGCGCTGGGAAAGCCTGACCGGCTGCCGCATCGTCGAAGGCTACGGCCTCACGGAAACTTCGCCGGTCGCCTGCGCCAACCCCTATGGCGCCAGTGGTCGCCTGGGCACGGTGGGCATTCCCCTGCCGGGCACGGCCTTGAAGGTCATCGACGATCAAGGCGTCGAATTGCCCACGGGCGAGCGCGGTGAGCTGTGCATCCAGGGCCCGCAGGTCATGAAGGGCTACTGGAACAACGCTACCGCCACTGAAGAAACCCTGGACGCCGAAGGCTGGCTGAAGACCGGCGACATTGCCGTGATCGACCCCGACGGCTTCGTGCGTATCGTCGACCGCAAGAAAGACATGATCATCGTCTCGGGCTTCAACGTGTACCCCAACGAAGTGGAAGAGGTAGTCATGGGCCACCCGGGCGTGGCCAGTTGCGCGGCCATCGGCATCCCCGACGCCCGCACCGGCGAAGCGGTGAAGCTGTTCGTGGTGCCCCGTGCGGCGGGGCTGAACATTGAAGAACTCAAGGCCTTCTGCAAGGCCAACCTCACCGGCTACAAGGTGCCCCACCAGATCGTGCTGCGCGAGTCTCTGCCGATGACGGCGGTGGGCAAGATCCTGCGGCGGGAGTTGCGCGACGAGAAATAGTGCGCGACCTCTAGTTAAAATACTCTAAAAGTGACTTTATCCGTACTTTTGGTTCTACAAGTGACCCTGAGGCCGCCTGCGGCCTCTAGTCCCCCTTTGGCAAAGCTGCTACTCTCGGCGCGCTTCGGCTCTATAACTACCTGTGTAGAGCGATGCGGCACTTTTAATAATAATCGCATCAAATGCGGTGAGTATTCGCTGTAGCTGGAGGAGTGGGCGTCCATGATCGAAAATTTCTGGAAGGATAAATATCCGGTGGGCATCGCCGCGGATATCGATCCGGACGAATATCCGAATATCCAGGCAGTGTTGCAGCAGTCCTGCCAGCGGTTCGCCGACAAGCCGGCGTTCACCAACCTGGGCAAGACCATCACCTATGGTGAGCTGTACGAGTTGTCCGGTGCGTTCGCCGCCTACCTGCAGCAGCACACCGACCTGCAGCCCGGCGACCGCATCGCCGTGCAGCTGCCCAACGTGCTGCAATACCCGGTCGCCGTATTCGGTGCCATTCGTGCCGGGCTGATCGTGGTCAACACCAACCCGCTGTACACCGCGCGGGAAATGGAACACCAGTTCAACGACTCCGGTGCCAAGGCGCTGGTGTGCCTGGCCAACATGGCGCATCTGGCGCAGGCCGTGGTGCCCAAGACCAAGGTCAAGCACGTCATCGTCACCGAGGTGGCCGACCTGCTGGCGCCGTTCAAGCGCCTGCTGATCAACAGCGTGATCAAGTACGTGAAGAAGATGGTGCCGCCCTACCATCTGCCCGACGCCGTGCCGTTCAATCAAGTGCTCGGCAAAGGCCGTGGCCAGCCAGTGCGCGAGGCCAACCCCGGCCATGATGACGTCGCCGTGTTGCAGTACACCGGCGGCACCACCGGCGTGGCCAAGGGCGCGATGCTCACCCACCGCAACCTGATCGCCAACATGCTGCAGTGCAAGTCACTGATGGCCTCCAACCTCAACGAAGGTTGCGAGATTCTCATCACTCCGCTGCCGCTGTACCACATCTACGCGTTCACCTTTCATTGCATGGCGATGATGCTGCTCGGCAACCACAACGTGCTGATCAGCAACCCGCGGGACCTGCCAGCGATGGTCAAGGAACTCTCGAAGTGGAAGTTCAGCGGCTTCGTCGGCCTCAACACGCTGTTCGTGGCACTGTGCAACAACGCAGAATTCCGCGCCCTGGATTTCTCCTCGCTCAAGGTCACCCTGTCCGGTGGCATGGCCCTGCAGCTGTCGGTGGCCGAGCGTTGGAAGGAAGTGACGGGCTGCCCGATCTGCGAAGGCTACGGCATGACCGAAACCAGCCCGGTGGCCTCGGTCAACCCGATCCAGCGCATCCAGGTCGGTACCATCGGCATTCCGGTGCCCTCGACCCTGTGCAAGGTCACCGACGACACTGGCCGCGAGCTGGCGTTTGGCGAAGTCGGCGAGCTGTGCATCAAGGGCCCGCAGGTGATGAAGGGCTACTGGCAGCGCCTGGACGCCACCGCGGAAATCCTCGACGCCGATGGCTGGTTGAAAACCGGCGACATCGCCGTGATCCAGCCCGACGGCTACATGCGCATCGTCGACCGCAAGAAAGACATGATCCTGGTGTCCGGCTTCAACGTGTACCCCAACGAACTCGAAGACGTACTGGCGAGCCTGCCGTCGGTGCTGCAATGCGCGGCCATCGGCATTCCGGATGAAAAATCCGGTGAGGTCATCAAGGTGTTCGTGGTGGTACGCCCGGGCATGACCTTGACCAAGGAGCAGGTCATGGAGCACATGCGCGCCAATGTCACCGGCTACAAGGTGCCGAAGTCGGTGGAGTTTCGCGATGCACTGCCGACCACCAACGTCGGCAAGATCCTGCGCCGCGAACTGCGTGACGAAGAGCTGCGCAAGCTGGGCCTGAAGAAGATCGCCTGAGCCGCCCAGCCAGCTTGCTGAGGGTGCGATAACCCCGTGGTCGGCCATTTCTGCGATAATGGCCGACCACGGTAAACCGCCCCCTGAAGAAGACTCCGACGTACCTGATGACCCTCCAGAACTCCTCCCCCGGCGACCTGCTCACCACCCTCGACCACGCCATGATCGGCGACCGCCACCGGCTGCGGCGGCAACTGCTCGAACTGCGCAAGAAGCCCGACGAGGGCAAGCTGGCGCAATGGGTCGAAAAGCTGCAGGCATCCTGCGCGCGGGTGACGGCGCGGCGCGACAGCGTGCCGACAATTCGTTACGACGATAGCCTGCCAATCGCCGCCAAACGCGACGAGATCAAGAAGTTGCTGGCGGAAAACCAGGTGCTGATCATCGCCGGCGAAACCGGTTCGGGGAAAACCACCCAGTTGCCGAAAATCTGCCTGGAACTGGGCCGCGGCCAGCATGGCCTGATCGCCCACACCCAGCCTCGGCGGATCGCCGCGCGCAGCGTCGCCACCCGCGTGGCCGAAGAGCTGGCCACGCCGCTGGGCGGCCTGGTCGGTTACCAGGTGCGTTTCGAAGACCAGAGCGACGCCAATACCCTGGTTAAGCTGATGACCGACGGTATCCTGCTGGCCGAAACCCAGCACGACCGCTTCCTCGAGCGCTACGACACCATCATCGTCGACGAAGCCCACGAGCGCAGCCTCAACATCGACTTCCTGCTGGGCTTCCTCAAGACCCTGCTGCCTCGCCGGCCCGACCTCAAGGTCATCATCACCTCGGCAACCATCGACCTGCAGCGCTTCTCCGAGCACTTCGACAAGGCGCCGATCATCGAAGTGTCGGGCCGCACATTTCCGGTGGACGTCTGGTACCGGCCGCTGACCAGCGAGCAGGACGAAGAGGGCAACAGCGTCGAGGAAGACCTCAGCGTTGACCAGGCGATCCTGGCCACCCTGGATGAAGTCGCCGCGTTCGAGCGCAGCAACGGCAAGGGCCCCGGCGACGTGCTGGTGTTCCTGCCCGGCGAGCGCGAGATTCGCGACGCCGCCGAGATCCTGCGTAAGGCGCAACTGCGTCATACCGAGATTCTGCCGCTGTACGCACGCCTGACGCCAGCCGAGCAGCAGCGCATTTTCCAATCGCACCCGGGCCGGCGCGTGGTGCTGGCCACCAACGTCGCCGAAACCTCGCTGACCGTGCCCGGCATTCGCTACGTGATCGACAGCGGCACCGCGCGCATCAGCCGCTACAGCTACCGCGCCAAGGTCCAGCGCCTGCCCATCGAAGCGGTGTCCCAGGCCAGCGCCAACCAGCGCAAGGGCCGTTGCGGCCGGGTCGAGCCGGGCATCTGCATCCGCCTCTATAGCGAGGAAGATTTCAACGGCCGGCCGGCCTTTACCGACCCGGAAATCCTGCGTACCAACCTGGCGGCGGTGATTCTGCAGATGCTGCACCTGCGCCTGGGTGCCATCGACGCGTTCCCGTTCATCGAGCCGCCAGACGGCAAGGCCATCACCGACGGTTTCAACCTGCTGCAGGAACTCTCGGCGGTCACTCGCGACAACCAGCTCACGCCGATCGGCCGCCAGCTCGCGCGCCTGCCGGTGGACCCGCGCCTCGCGCGCATGTTGCTTGAAGGCGCGCAGCAGGGCAGCCTGCAGGAAGTGCTGATCATCGCCAGTGCGCTGTCGGTGCAGGACCCGCGCGAGCGCCCGCCGGAGCGCCAGCAGGCCGCCGACCAGGCCCATGCCCAGTGGAAAGACGCCGATTCCGACTTCGCCGCGCTGGTGAATGTATGGCGTGGCTTCGAGGAACAGCGCCAGGCCCTGACCGCCAGCCCGCTGCGTAACTGGTGCCGCAGGAATTTCCTCAACTACATGCGCCTGCGCGAATGGCGCGATGCTCACCGCCAGTTGGCCTTGATCTGCCGCGACCTGCAATTGACCGTCAACAAGGAGCCGGCTGACTTTCCCAAGCTGCACAAGGCCTTGCTATGCGGCCTGCTCAGCCACCTGGGGCAGAAGACCGAAGACGGCGATTACCTTGGCGCGCGCCAGCGGCGCTTCTGGATTCACCCCTCGTCGGGCATCGGCCGCAAGCGCCCGCAGTGGCTGATGGCCGCCGAGCTGATGGAAACCACCAAGCTGTACGCGCGCATGGTGGCCAAGATCGACCCCGAGTGGATCGAGCCCCTGGCACAGCACCTGGTCAAGACCAGCCACTTCGAACCGCACTGGGAGAAGAAGCGCGGCCAGGTGGTGGCCTTTGAACAGGTAACCCTCTACGGCCTGATCATCATCGGCCGCCGCCCGGTGCATTTCGGCCCGGTCGACCCGGTCGCTTCGCGGGAGCTGTTCATCCGCGAAGGCCTGGTGCGCGGTGAGATCCAGTCGCGGGCGCGCTGCCTGAGCGCCAACCGCGAGCTGCTGGAAACCCTCGATGCGCTGGAGGCCAAGGCCCGCCGCCGGGACATTCTCGCCGACGAAGAAACCCTGTTCGCCTTCTACGATGCGCGGGTGCCTGCCGAGATTCACCAGACCGCCACCTTCGACAGCTGGTACAAGGTCAACAGCCAGAAAGACCCGAACCTGCTGATCATGCGCGAGGAAGACGTGCTGGCCCGCGAAGCCAGTGAAGTCACCGCTTCGCAGTATCCCGATACCTTGAAGCTGGGTGATCTGACCCTGGCCTTGAGCTACCATTTCGAACCCAATCACCCCCGCGACGGCGTCACCCTCACCGTGCCGGCGCCCTTGCTGCCGTCCCTTCCGGGCGAGCGCCTGGAATGGTTGGTGCCGGGGCTGATCGAGGCCAAGTGCATCGCCCTGGTGCGCAACCTGCCCAAGGCCCTGCGCAAGAATTTCGTGCCGGTGCCCGATTTCGTCAAGGCCGCGCTGCAGCGCATGACCTTCGCCGACGGCTCGCTGCCCCAGGCGCTGGGCCGCGAATTGCTGCGCATGACGGGCGCGCGGGTCTCGGAAGAAGCCTGGGCCGAAGCCGAACAGCAAGTGGAAAGCCACCTGCGCATGAACCTCGAAGTGCTCGACGGCCAGGGCAAGTTCCTCGGCGAAGGGCGCGACCTGGCCGAACTCACGGCCCGCTTCGCTGAAGCCAGCCAGGCCGCGCTGGCGGTGCCGGGCTCGGCGAAAACCCAGAAGCCCGTGGAAGCCAAGGGCTTCGCCGCCGTGGCCCAGAGCACCCAGCAGAGCATCGCCGGGCTGTCGATGACAGTCTACCCAGCGCTGGTGGAAGAGGGCGGGGCGGTCAAGGAAGGGCGCTTCTCCACCGCCGCCGAAGCCGAGTTCCAGCACCGCCGCGCCTTGCAGCGCCTGCTGTTGCAGCAACTGGCCGAGCCGGCCAAGTTCCTGCGTGGCAAACTGCCGGGGCTGACCGAGCTGGCGCTGCTGTACCGCGAGCTGGGGCGCAGCGAAGCGCTGGTCGAAGACATCCTGCTGGCCAGCCTCGATGCCTGCGTGCTCGACGGCGAAACCACCCTGCCGCGCGACGGCGCCGGGCTGCTGTCGCTCGCAGAACGCAAGCGCGGCGCCTGGACCGAGCAGGCCGAGCGGGTCGCGCGGCTGACCCTGGAAATCCTCAAACTTTGGCATGGTTTGCAGAAGCGCTTCAAGGGCAAGATCGACCTCGCGATGGCCGTGGCGCTCAACGATATCAAGCAGCAAATCGGTAATCTGGTGTATCCAGGCTTCGTGCGGGAAACCCCGCTGGTGTGGCTCAAGGAGCTGCCGCGCTTCCTCAAGGCGGTGGAACTGCGCCTCGAGAAGCTGCCGTCCCAGGTGCAGAAAGACCGGGTTTGGAGCGGCGAACTGAATGGCCTGTGGGCCCAGTACGCGGCGCGCCTGGCCAAGCACGGCCAGGAAGGCAAGCGCGACCCGCAGCTGGAGCTGTACCGCTGGTGGCTGGAGGAATACCGGGTGTCCCTGTTCGCGCAACAGTTAGGTACAAAAGTGCCGGTCTCGGACAAGCGGTTGAGCAAGCAGTGGAGTCAGGTGGAAGGGTAGGCGTTTGTGGCGCTGCTTGCGGCCTCATCGGGGGCATCGCCCGCTCCAACGGGGCGCGCTATTACGAGCTGCGTTCGCTCGGGGGGCGCTGTTGCGAGCTGCGTTCGCTCGGGGGGGCGCTGTTGCGAGCCGCGTTCGCTCGGGGGGGCGCTATTACGAGACGCGTTCGCCAGGGGCGCAATTGCGAGCCACGTTCGCTTTGCCAGGGCGCGCCGCCATCACTGTTGGAGCGAGCGCAGCTCGCGATGAGGCCCGCCTGCCTTGCACGCAAGCACCCGACCGCGCCAATCCCCAGCGGATATGGCACACTTGCCCGCTAAATAACTAACAACACTGGCGCCATTTCAAGAGGAACGACCGTGCACAACGTCGTCATCAGCGGGACCGGCCTGTACACGCCGGCCGACAGCATCTCCAACGAAGAACTCGTGGAGTCCTTCAACGCCTATGTGCAGCAGTTCAATAGCGACAATGCCGCCGCCATCGAACGTGGCGAACTCACTGCCCTGGCCGAATCCAACGCGCCGTTCATCGAAAAGGCCTCGGGTATCAAAAGCCGCTTCGTCATGGACAAGGCCGGCATCCTCGACCCCCAGCGCATGAAGCCGCGGCTGCGCGAGCGTAGCAACGACGAGCCGTCGATCCTCTGTGAAATGGCCGTGGCCGCCGCGGAACAAGCCCTGCAGCGCGCCGGCAAGACCGCCGCCGACATCGAGGCGGTGATCGTCGCTTGCTCCAACCTGCAGCGCCCGTACCCGGCCATCGCCATCGAGGTCCAGCAGGCGCTGGGTATCAACGGCTTCGGCTTCGACATGAACGTCGCCTGCTCGTCGGCTACCTTCGGCATCCAGACCGCCTGTAACAGCGTGCAACTGGGCCAGGCCCGCGCCGTGCTGGTGGTAGATCCGGAAATCTGCACCGGCCACCTCAACTTCCGGGACCGCGACAGCCACTTCATCTTCGGCGATGCCGCCACCGCGGTCGTCGTCGAGCGCGCTGACCAGGCCACTTCGGCGCACCAGTTCGAGATCCTCAGCACCAAGCTGCTGACCCAGTTCTCCAACAACATTCGCAACAATTTCGGCTTCCTCAACCGAACCGCGGAAGAAAGCGAAACGGCCATGGACAAGCTGTTCGTGCAGGAAGGCCGCAAGGTGTTCCGCGAGGTCTGCCCCATGGTCGCCGAGCTGATCGCCCAGCACCTGGCCGAAAACGCCATCGAAGTCGGCAGCGTGCAGCGTTTCTGGCTGCACCAGGCCAACCTCAGCATGAACCACCTGATCGTCAAGAAGCTGCTGGGCCGCGATGCCACGGTGGAAGAAGCGCCGGTGATTCTCGACACCTACGCCAACACCAGTTCGGCGGGCTCGGTGATCGCCCTGCATAAGTACCAGGATGACCTGCAGCCGGGCGCCTTGGGTGTGCTGAGTTCGTTCGGGGCGGGGTATTCGATCGGTAGCGTGATTCTGCGCAAGCGCTGAAACAGGTCGAAAAAAAAGCGCCGGCAAATTTGCCGGCGTTTTTCATGGGCGGTGAAACGCTTAGAACTTGGCTTCCAGGTCCAGCTGCAGGGTGTTGACGTCTGCGTCGGACTGGTTGGCAACCTGGGTGTCGGACTTGGCCATGAAGTAAGTCACGCCCAGGCCGAAGTTCTTGTCGATGTCGTAACCGACCTTGAACTTGTGGCCGTGCGCACCGGTGGTGCCGTTGCCGAAGTCGGAGTCGGTGAACGCGCCGACTACACCGTTACGCTGCACGTTGCGGTAGTTGTAATCCAGCGAGAAGCCGTACACCTTGGTCTTGATACCGGCCAGCCAGGCCTTGTCTTCGCCGTCGGTGGACTTGCTGTTCTTCACGTACTGGCCATACACGGCCAAGGGAACCGGCAGGTTCTTGATGTCGATCTGGCCGAACCCTTCGTACAGGCGGAACTCGTCGGTGGTGTTGCCGTTGGCCACCAGGGTCTTGGCCGTGGTACCGCCGCTCGAGTTGATGCCGGCAGCGGCTTCGCCGTCGTTATCTGAGTTGTTGTACGAGTAGATACTGCCGCCGACGGTCACGCCAAGCGCATCGCCGATGTTGAACTTGCCGCCCAGCTGGCCGGTGTACAGGCTCAGGTCGTGGTTGTACTGGAAGCCGTCGCCGTCGACGTTGTCCTTCAAGGTGTAGTAACCCAGGCTACCGAACAGGCTGGCGTCTTTGCTCAGCGGCAGCTTGTAGGTGGCAGCCACACCTTCCGGGTTCACGTCGCCGTCCCAGATGATGTCGCCCATGCTCACCCACGGCTGCAGCATTTTACCGCCGATCAGGTGCAGGTTAGGCGCCACGGTTGGGTGCCAGTCCAGGTAGCCCAGGTCCAGCCACAGATTTTTCTTGGTGAAGCCGTTGTTCAGGTCGACGTTGGTGGAGCGCGAGTCGGAGCTGGTGCTACCGGTCGCGACGCGGATACCAGCGTCCACCTGCGGGTTGATCTCGCTGTACACGCCGAAACGGGCGCGTATGCGTTGACGGTCGGCAATGCGGTCGCCGTCGGAAGTGGCGCCGGTCGTGCTGCTGCCGCCGTCACGGTTGATGTTCTCTTGGCGAACGCGCACGTCACCGTGGATCTGGGTCTTGGCAGCCCAGGCCACTTTCTGGTCGAAGTCCGAGAGTTGAGCTTTCTGTTGCGCGGCGGCAGCTTGTTGCTGTTGTTGGTCTTTAGCCAGCTCGCCTTGCAACTCGGTGTATTGAGCCTGAGTAATGGAACCGTTGGCTTTCAGCATCTCCAGCAGTTTTGCATCGACAGCCGCGTTGGCCGAAGCGCTGACCGCCAGCACTACAGCGCCAGCCAGGCCGGCAGCAGCTTGTTTGGATACGAAACGCATTGTGTGATCTCCCCAGATTTCTAATACGGCGGTGTATCCGCCTGGCAGCATCCAAGGCTCCGAAGGGAACATTGGAAGGGGGGCTTAGCACCCCCAGGTCTAAAAACAGGCGCCAGTATTGCCAGCGTTCATGACAGAAAGATGGCCGTTTGATAGCAGCTTTATGAAGCGCCTGAGGGGCTGGGAAGGCCGAAATAGAGCGGTCATGTCAGATTTCTCGAGTCAGCCTGAAATGCTGAAAGCCAGGCGGAACGGGGCATTGACGTAATTTTCACACTTCTGACCAAGGCTCGCGGATGAAGGGACTTTTACCCCATGGAACGATCCGCAAGATTCCGATGTCACAAAAAATTAATTTACATAAACATTAAATATCAAAGGTTTAATTCGGTTTCATTGGCTGATGCCGGGGTGCATCGCCTTAATGCCGATTCACGACGTTCGTGCATGGGGAGTAAACATAAGATGAAAAAACCATTCAATTCGCTGCACCTGACCGCAGTTGCCGCGGCGGTGGTCATGGCCCTTCCGGTACTGGCCCAAGCCAGCGACCAGTCCGATTCCAAAGGCTTTGTTGCCGACAGCAGCCTGAACATTCTCAACCGCAACATGTTCTGGCATCAGAACGGCGGTGGTGGCCATACCCGCGACTGGGACCAGGCGCTGATGGCCACCTTCAGCTCCGGGTTCACCCAAGGTACCGTGGGCGTGGGTATCGACGCCTTTGCCGACCTGGCCCTGCGCATCGACGGCGGCAGCGGCCGCGCCGGTGGCCCGAACATTCCTTCGGACGCCAACGGTGAACCCGACCACGGCGTGGGCAAGGGCGGCGGCGACATCAAGTTCCGCATCTCCAACACCACGCTGAAAGTTGGCGACCTGCAGCCAACCGCGCCGGTCTTCGCTACCGCCGACAACTACCTGCTGCCGCAGACCGCTTCGGGCTTCATGATCAACAGCCACGAATGGGCTGGCCTGAACCTGGAAGCCGGTCGCTTCACGTCCGGCACCGGTACCACCACCACCGCCCACAGCGGCGATATTCTGGCCAGCTACGCTGGGGTCGATGCCAGCTCGGCCACTTATGGCGGCGCCAAATACCAGTTCAACAAGGAATTCAGCGCATCGCTGTACGGCGCCCAGCTGGAAGACGTGTGGAACCAGTACTACCTGAACATGAACCTGGTGCACCCGCTGTCGGATGACCAGTCCCTGGCGGTGGACTTCAACCTGTACCGCACGCTCGATGACGGCAGCGCCAAGGCCGGTACCATCGACACCACCGCGACCTCGCTGTCGGCCGCTTACACCCTGGGTGCCCACACCTTCACCTTTGCCGGTCAGAAAATCCACGGCGACCAGCCGTTCGACTATGTCGGCTTCGGTGGCACCAACGACGGCGTCGGCGCCGGCCGCTACGGCAACTCGATCAACCTGGCGGACTCGGTGCAATACTCCGACTTCAACGGCCCGGGTGAGCGTTCGTGGCAAATGCGCTATGACCTCGACATGAGCAACTACGGCGTACCCGGCCTGGGCTTCATGGCCCGCCACATCCGCGGTTACGGTATTGACGGCAGCCATATGGACAGCAGCTCGGCATACTCCGGCCTGGAATACGGCAGCGATGATCGTGAACACGAAACCGACGCCGAAGTTAAATACGCCGTGCAATCCGGCCCGGCCAAGAACCTGACCTTCCACCTGCGCGAAGCCTGGCACGATGGCAGCGCCTCGACCGGTGGCCACCTGGTGCAGACTCGTCTGATCACCGAGTACCCGCTGAATATCTTCTGATATCGATGGTGAAGTTACATTTAGATATAAATATTGATGGCTATATGTGATGTTTGCTTAATGTTGTTTAACCTTGTATCGAGTTATCGGCTGTTATAATTAGGCCTTGATTGCTCCTACAATCAACTTGGCCGACCGGGCGCCCTCCCGGCCGGCTTTTTTTATGGGCCCCCGCTTGACCGGTTTTTATATGAAACCCTGCCATCGCCCTTGCGACCAGCTGGCGATCTGCCGATACTCGGCCTATTCGTGCGCAGAGGGTGGGTCATGTCGGTTCGTATCATTTCCAGCCTGAGCAGTGTGCCCGCCGCGCAGTGGGACGGTTTGCAGGCCGAGCCTCAGCCCTTCCTGCGCCATGCCTTTCTGTCGGCCCTGGAAGACAGCGGTACCCTCGGCCCGCGCTCCGGCTGGCGCGCCGAGCATCGGCTGCTGGAGCGGGATGGGCAATTGCTGGCAGCCCTGCCGGCTTACCGCAAATGGCATTCCTACGGTGAATATGTGTTCGACCACGGCTGGGCCGACGCCTGCCGCCGGGCCGGCATTGCCTACTATCCCAAGCTGTTGTGTGCGGTGCCGTTCAGCCCGGTGACCGGCCCGCGGCTGCTGGCGCGCCATCTTGACGATGGCATTGCCCTGCTCGCCGAGCTGCCGGCGTATCTTGAGGCGCAAGGGCTTTCCAGCGCGCACCTGAACTTCACCGAGCCGCAACTCGACGCGCACATGCAGGGAATGCCCGGTTGGATGGAGCGCCTGGGCTGCCAGTACCACTGGCACAACCGGGGTTATCGCGACTTCCAGGATTTTCTCGACACCCTGAGCTCGCGCAAGCGCAAGCAGATGCGCAAGGAGCGCGAGCAGGTCATGGCCCAAGGCATGAGTTTCGAATGGCGGACCGGGCACGAGCTGGTGGAGCAGGAGTGGGACTTCGTCTACCTGTGCTACGCCAACACCTATGCGGTACGTGGCCAGTCGCCCTACCTCACGCGGGAGTTCTTCAGCCTGCTGGCCGAGGGTATGCCAGAGGCGATTCGGGTGGTGTTCGCCATGCAACAAGGGCGGGCGGTGGCCATGGCGTTCAGCCTGGTGGGCGGTGATAGCCTGTATGGCCGCTATTGGGGCTGCCTGGCCGAGTTCGACCGGCTGCACTTCGAAACCTGTTTCTACCAAGGCATGGACTACGCGATTGCCGAAGGCTTCAAACGCTTCGACGCTGGCGCCCAGGGCGAGCACAAGCTGATTCGCGGCTTTGAACCGACCATCACCCGTTCCTGGCACTACCTGCTGCATCCCGGGCTGGAGTCGGCGGTGGCCGAGTTCCTCGAGCAAGAGCGGGCAGGGGTGTTGGCCTATGCCGAGGAGGCACGGGCCGCATTACCCTATCGCCAGGGAGATTGAGGTCGTCGCTGCCGGCCCCATCGCAAGCTGCGCTCGCTCCAACAGGCCAACTTTGTTGGAGCGAGCGCAGCTCGCGATGAGGCCCCAAGCCCGCCACAAATCCTCAATCCACGCCGACAAACCCACCCGTCTGGTGATGCCACAGCCGCGCATACAGCCCGCGCTGGGCCAGCAGTTCGCTGTGGCTGCCGACCTCGACGATCTTGCCCTGTTGCAGCACCACCAGGCGGTCCATCTTGGCGATGGTCGATAGGCGGTGGGCAATGGCGATCACGGTCTTGCCCTTCATCAGGGTTTCCAGGCTTTCCTGAATCGCCGCTTCCACCTCGGAGTCCAGCGCCGAGGTGGCTTCGTCCATGATCAGAATCGGCGCGTTCTTCAATAGCACCCGCGCAATCGCGATGCGCTGGCGCTGGCCGCCGGAGATCTTCACGCCGCGCTCGCCCACGTGGGCCTCGAAGCCCATGCGCCCCTCGGCGTCGGACAGTTGCGGAATGAACTCCTCGGCCCGCGCCTTGCGTACCGCTTCCCACACCTGTTCCTCGGTGGCGTTGGGCTTGCCGTAGCGCAGGTTCTCGAGGATGGAACGGTGCAGCAGGGACGTGTCCTGGGTGATCAGGCCGATCTGCGCACGCAGGCTCTCTTGCGTGACGTCGGCGATGTCCTGACCATCGATGGTGATGCGCCCGGCGGGCAGGTCGTAGAGGCGCAGCAGCAGGTTGACCAGGGTCGACTTGCCGGCGCCGGAAGGGCCGATCAGGCCGATCTTCTCGCCAGGGCGGATGTCCAGGGTCAGGCCCTCGATGATTTTCGAGCCCTTGCCGTAGTAGAAGTCGACATTCTCGAAACGCACGTTGCCGCGGCTGACGTTAAGCTTCGGCGCGCCTTTCTTGTCGGTCACGGTCACTGGCTGGGAGATGGTCTGCAGGCCATCCTGGACCATGCCGATGTTCTCGAAAATACCGTTGACCACCCACATGATCCAGCCCGACATGTTGACGATACGGATCACCAGGCCGGTAGCCAGGGCGATGGCGCCGACGGAAATCAGCGACTGGCTCCACAGCCACAGGGCCAGGCCGGTGGTGCCGACGATCAACAGGCCGTTGATGGCGGTGATGGCGAAATCCATGCTGGTGATCACCCGGCTGGCCAGCTGGGTTTTCTCGGTCTGCTCGGTCAGCGCCTCGCGGGCGTACTGCTGCTCCATGCTGGTGTGGGCGAACAGCTTGAGCGTGGCGATGTTGGAATAACCGTCGACGATGCGCCCCATCAGCTTGGAACGCGCATCGGAGGAAATCACCGAGCGCTCCTTCACTCGCGGCACGAAGTAATACAGCGACACGACGTAGAGGATGATCCAGGCGATCAGCGGGATCATCAGGCGCCAGTCGGCCTCGGCGAACAGCACCAGGGCGCTGACCGAGTAGATCAGCACGTGCCAGAGGGCATCGACCGCGGCCACCGCCGAGTCGCGCAGCGAGTTGCCGGTTTGCATGATGCGTTGGGCGATTCGCCCGGCAAAGTCGCTATGGAAGAAGTTCATGCTCTGCTTGAGCACGTGGTTGTGGTTCTGCCAGCGGATCATGCTGGTCATGCCCGGGCTGATGGTCTGGTGCACCAGCAGGTCGTGCAGGCCGATGAAGATCGGCCGGAACACCAGGGTGACCACCAGCATCCAGGTCAGCTCCAGGGCGTTATCGCTGAAGAAGTGCACGTTGGGTGTGCCCTGGGCCATGTCGATGATGCGGCTCAGGTAGCGAAACAGCGCCACCTCGATCAGCGCGCCGACCAGCCCCACCACCAGCAGCACGGCGAAGCTGGGCCACACCTGGCGCAGGTAGTAGATGTAGAAAGCCAGGACCTTGTTGGGCGGCGACTCGCTCGGAGCTTCGCGGAAGATATCGATCCATTGCTCGAAACGGCGGTAGATCATGGGGGCGGGCTCTCCTTTCCAGTGGCGGCCGCGCGAGTGGGCGAGGCCTTGGCTGTAACGGCGGTCCTGGCAGGGT
>Ga0308164_10001630_pt1 | contig 25424 bp, 22 predicted proteins | sample PhyTR2_FD_201031 | JGI IMG/M metagenome (GOLD analysis project Ga0308164, IMG submission 201031) | Phyllosphere microbial communities from UC Gill Tract Community Farm, Albany, California, United States - DLSLT.R2 | ecosystem: Host-associated > Plants > Phyllosphere > Unclassified | place: USA... | reverse complement strand
CCGCTGTTCGCCGCGCTGCCGCAGCAGCTGCGCCAGGCCGACCTCGCCATGCTGGGCAACCTGCACCAGCGCATCGGCGACGAACCCGCCGGCATGGCCGTCGCCACCGGCACGCCCGCCGCCGCCGACGGCGCCCGTCGCAATGCCTGGGGCCGCGTCATCTCGACCCGCATCGACGTCCGCCAGCAGGGCACCGTCGATCCGGCCAGCCGGGGCCGCGTCGATGGCTTCCAGGTCGGCACCGACCTGCTGACCGGCAAGGACTGGCGCGCCGGCGTCTATGTCGGCCAGCTCGACGGCCGCGTCGCCACCAGCGGTTTCGCCGGCGGCACCTGGGGTCGCGTGGGCAGCAACGACCTGCGCTCGCGCTACCTCGGCGCCTATGCCACCTACATGAACGCGTCGGGCTTCTATGCCGATGCCGTGCTGCAGGCCGGCAACCACCGCGTCACCGTCGAGCCCCTGGGCAACGCGACGGCACCGGTGCGCGGCGACAGCCTGCTGGCGTCGATCGAGGCCGGCCAGTCGTTCGCGCTCGGCGGTGGCTGGCGCATCGAGCCGCAGGTGCAGCTGATCCACCAGCGCATCGACCTCGACGACAGCACCATCTCCGGCGCCACCGTGCGGCACGACACCGACAACGGCTGGATCGCCCGCGCCGGCGTGCGCCTGAAGGGCGAGATGACGACCCGCGCCGGTCTGCTGCAGCCCTATGCCCGCGTGAACGTCTATGGCGCCACGCATGGCACCGACATCGCCCGCTTCGTCGGCCCGGCGGCGTCGACCGACATCGCCACGCGCACCGGCGGCACCTGGGCCGAGGCCGCCATCGGCAGCACCCTGGCGCTCGGCCGCACCTGGAGCGTCTATGGCGAGGTCGGCCGGCTCTTCTCGGCTGGCGGCGACACGCGCATCAAGAGCGGCGTGCAGGGCTCGATCGGCGTCAAGGCCCGCTGGTAGGCCAGGAGCGCGCGGCTCAGGCCTGCGGGCGGCGCGTGTCGGTGGCGATGCGCAGCGCCAGCAGCGCCAGCACGCTGCCCATCACCCGGCGCTGCGCGCGCAGCCAGCCCTCGCTGCGCGCGAGCCGCGCGGTGATCGAGGCGGCGCCCAGCACCAGCAGCAGGTTGACCAGGCCGCTCAGCGCGATCTGCACGGCGCCCAGCGTCGCGCTCTGCCACAGCACCGGGCCGCGCTCGGGATGGATGAACTGCGGGAAGAACGACAGGTAGAACATCGCGACCTTGGGGTTCAGGACGTTGGTCAGGAACCCCATGCGGAACAGCCGGGCCGGTGGATCGGCCGGCAGCGCGCGCGGCGCGAAGGGCGCCTGTCCGCCCGGCCGCACCGCCTGCCAGGCCAGCCACAGCAGGTAGGTCGCGCCGGCCAGGCGCACGGCGTCGAAGGCGAAGGGCACGGCCGCCAGCAGCGCCGTCAGGCCCAGGGTGGCGGCCACCAGGTGGACCAGGAAGCCGACCAGCACCCCGGCCAGCGACACGACGCCGGCGCGGCGGCCCTGGCACAGCGTGCGCGACACGCAATAGATCATGTTGGGCCCGGGCGTCAGCACCAGCAGCAGCGAGGCGAACGCGAACCAAGCGAGTTCGGGGACGGTGAACATGGTCGCGACCTCAGAGACCTGCCGATGCGAGCGTCACGGCGCCGCGCGGCGTCGCCAGCACGGCCATCAGGTCGGGCGGGCCGGGCTGGACGGCGACGTCCGCCAGGCCGAGCGTGTCGAGCGCGTCGCGCAGCACGGCGTGCCGTGGATGGCGGGCGCGCAGCGAGCGCAGGGCGATGCCCGACGCCGGCAGCATGTCGGCCGGATGCACCGGCCCCCATTCGATCACCGTGGGCAGGGCGCCATAGAACAGGCGCTGGCCGTCGTCGCGCACGCTGATCTTCCAGTCGAGCCGGCCGGCCACGGAGTCGCGCGAGGCCTCGATCAGCGCGCCGCGATCGATCGGCACGGGACCGGTGGCCAGCGCGTGCAGCGCGGCCTGGGCATCGCCGACGCGGGCGACGAAATGGATCAGGCGCGGTCCGTGGCGCGCCAGGCCGTCCTGCAGCATCGCGTCGTCGAGGTCGAACCAGCGCTGCCGGCCCGGCTCGCGCAGGGGACGCCGCGCCGGGTCGATCGCGATGATCTCCAGGTAGGCCTGCGCGAATTCGTCGCTCGCGATCGACAGCAGGCGGTTGTGCGTGCCCATCAGCGGATGCGTGCCGCCCGGCCCGGGCGCGACGCCCAGCGTGGCCTCGCACCATCGCACGCCCTCGTCGAGCGTGCGGGCGGCGATCACGAGATGGTCGATGCGGGCGGCGTGCATGGCGGTTCTCCCCAGGTTCAGAGGCGCACCGAACCCTCGATGCAGGTGACCGAATCGCCGCCGATCCAGACCTGTCCCTGGGCATCGCGCGCGACGTGCACCCGGCCGTCGCGGCCCAGGCAGCGGCCCTGGCCGGCGACATAGCGCTCGTCGAGGTGGCCCTCGGCGATGAGCCATTGCGCCAGGCTGGCATTGAGGCTGCCGGTGACCGGGTCCTCGTCGACGCCGATCGGAGCGGCGAAGGCGCGCACCTCCAGCGCCGGCCGTTCCGCCGCCGCCGTGGCGGCCTCCGGGGCCGAGGGGGCGCCGGCCGACGCCGCGCTCGCCGAGACGGCGGCCACGTGGGCGAAGGCGCGCGCCTCGCGGTTGGAGCGCCGCGCCAGCAGGGGCGTCTCGTCGGCGGCGTGCAGGCCCGCCACGCCGACCTTCACGCCCAGGGTCCTGAGCGCGCGGTGGTCGGGCTGCAGCGCGAGCACGGTCTCGGCGTCGTCGAGCAGCAGGCCGAGCCAGACCGGACCGTTGTCGAGCACCTGCGCGGCGATCAGCTGCGCGGCCTCCAGGCCGAGCGCCCGGGCCACCTTGGCCAGCAGGCTCGGACTCGGCGCGCTGCGCGCGAGCGGCGGCGCCGCGAAGGCCAGCCGGCCGCCGCCCGGGGCCCCGCCGGCGGCCTCGCGGCGCAATGTCACCAGGCCGATGCCGCACTGCTGGACGATGCGCTCGGGCGACTTCGGCCGGCCACCGGCGGCCAGCCAGGCATGGCAGGTGCCGAGCGTCGGATGGCCGGCGAAGGGCAGTTCGGCGCCGGGCGTGAAGATGCGCACGCGGTAGTCGGCCGCCGGATCGGTCGGCGGCAGCACGAAGGCGGTCTCCGACAGGTTCGTCCAGCGGGCGAAGCGCTGCATCCGCGCGTCGTCCAGGCCGGTGCCGTCGAGCACCACCGCGAGGGGATTGCCCTGGCAGGGCACGGCGGTGAAGACGTCGATCTGCTGGAAGGGGCGGGAGCTGGTCGGGGGCGTCATCGTCGTCATCTTCTTCTTCGTCGTCGTCGTGTGGGGGTGGTCATGGGCCGGTCCTCGTCATTCGAGGGCGAGGTCGAGCACGCCGCGCGCGGCGGAGCGCGCCCGCAATCCGGAGAACCAGCGCTCGACGTGCGGCCAGGCCGGCCGGGCGTAGTCGGTGGGCGGCAGGCCGAACCAGCGATGCGCCTCGCAGCCGAGCGGGATGTCGGCCATGGTGAAGGTGTCGCCGGTCACGAACTCCCGCGTGGCCAGGTGCGCATCGAGCAGCGCGAACAATGGCTCGGTGGCGGCGACCGAGCGCGCGATCGCATCGGCATCGCGCTCGGCCGCCGGCGTGCGGATCCACTGCCTGAAGGCGCCGCCGCTCGCCGGGTTGAGGGTGGTCTGCTGCCAGTCCATCCAGCGCTCGGCGTCGAAGCGCGCGTCGAGTGGCTCGGGGTAGAGCGTGCCGGGCGCGTGGCGGGCGCACAGGTAGCGCACGATCACGTTCGACTCCCACAGCACCAGGCGCTGCGCGCCCTCGCCGTCGTCGATGCACGGCACCAGCGCGTTCGGGTTGAGCGCCAGGTACTCGGGCGTGCGCACCACGCCGAAGCGGCCGCCGGCCTCGGTGCGCTGGAAATCGAGCCCCAGTTCCTGCGCGCACCAGACCACCTTGCGCACGTTGATCGAGCTGATGCGGCCCCAGATGTTGAGCATGGCGCGACTCCTGCGGGGCTCAGTGGGCGGCCGCGAGTTCGCGCTGCACCTGCGCGGCGGCGTTGTGCGCCAGCTGCTCGCGCAGGGTCGCGGCCAGGGCGGCGATGGCGATGTCGATCTGCTCGACGCTGGCCGTCACGAACGACAGGCGCAATGTGCGCGCGTCGCCGTGGCCATCGGCATGGAAGGGCGCGCCCGGCACGAAGGCGACGCCGCGCTCGACCGCCAGCGGCAGCAGCGCCGTGGTGTCGATGCCCGCGGGCATGCGCGCCCACAGGAACATGCCGCCGACCGGCAATTCGAAGCTCACGTCCAGGCCCTCCATCTCGCGCCGCAGCGCCGCCACCATGGCGTCGCGCTGGCGCTTGTAGAGCGCGCGGATGGTGGGCACGTGGCGTTCCAGGAAGCCGTCCCTGATGACCTCGCAGACCATGCGCTGCGTGAAGATCGGCGTGTGCAGGTCGACCGCCTGCTTGGCCTGCAGCAGCTTCGGGTAGATCGCCTTGGGCGCCACCAGGAAGCCCAGGCGCAGGCCGGGCGCCAGCACCTTGGAGAACGAGCCCAGGTAGATGCAGCCTTCGGGGTTGCGCGCGGTCAGCGGCAATGGCGGCGCCTCGTCGAACCAGAGGTCGCCATAGGGGTTGTCCTCGACGATCGGCAGGTTCGCCGCCGCGGCGGCGGCCGAGACGGCGGCGCGGCGCGCCTCGTCCATGGTGCGCCCGGTCGGGTTCTGGAAGTTGGGCAGCAGGTAGATGAAGCGCGCCGCCTCGGTGGTGGCCGTGGCGCGGGCCTGGGCCACCATGTCCTCGACCACCACGCCGCCGGCGTCGCTGGCCACCGCCACCGGCACCGGCTCCATCGGCGAGAAGGCCTGCAGCGCGCCGAGGTAGGTCGGGGTCTCCACCAGCACCCGGCTGCCGGCGTCCAGCAGCACCTTGGCGACCAGGTCCAGGCCCTGCTGCGAGCCGGTGGTGATGAGCACCTGGGCCGGATCGACGTTCCACGGCAGCATGTCGGCCACCGCCTGGCGCAGCGGGCCGTAGCCCTCGCTGGCCGCGTACTGCAGCGCGGCCGGGCCGTCGGTGGCGAGCACGTGGGCGCAGGCTTCGGCGAAGGCCGTGACCGGGAAGGTCGCGGGCGAGGGCAGGCCGCCGGCCAGGCTGATGATGCCCGGGCGGTCGGCGACCTTGAGGATCTCGCGCAGCACCGAGGGATTCATCTTGTCGGCGCGGCGGGCCAGTTTCCAGCTTGTCATGAGGGAGCTCCTTGAAGGTCGGGATATGGGAATCGGGATCGGTGAAACGGGCGCGGGCCTCACGGCGCGGCCAGCTTCCGGCCGGCGACCACCGTGGCGACCACCGCCAGCGCGAAGCCGAGTGTGACGCGCTCCAGGGGTTCGCCCAGCAAGGGCACGGCCGCGAGGATCGACAGGAAGGGCTGCAGCAGCTGCAGCTGGCTCACCCGCAGCGCCCCGCCCATGGCCAGGCCGCGATACCAGGCGAAGAAGCCCAGCCACATCGAGAACACGCCGACATAGGCCAATGCGGCCCAGGCCGAGGCTTCCACCGGCTGGCGCGGCCAGGTCAGCAGCATGCCCGGCAGCGTGAGCGGCAGGGCCAGCACGCAGACCCAGCAGATCACGCGCTCGGCGCCCAGCGAGGGCGTCACGCGCGCGCCCTGGATGTAGCCCAGCGCCGCCGCCAGCACGGCGCCCACCAGCAGCAGGTCGGCCCATTCGAAGCCGAAGCCGAAGCCGTGGCCGCCACCGCGCGCGCGCAGCAGCGAGAAGGCCACCACCAGCGCGCTGCCGGCCACGGCGCAGATCCAGAAGCCCGGCCGCGCGCGCTGGCGCAGCAGCAGCGCCGCCACCGCCGCCGTCGCCAGCGGCAGCAGCGCCGTGACCACGGCCGCGTGGCTGGCCGTGACCACCCGCAGCGCCAGGCCCAGCAGCAGCGGATAGCCGATGGCGTTGCCCAGCACCGCGCAGGCCAGCGGCAGCCACTCGTGGCGCTGCGGGCGCGGCGCGCGCAGGGCCACCAGCAGGCCGATCGACAGCACGCCGGCCAGCACGGCGCGGGCGAAGGTCACGAACCAGGGCGAGAGCTGCGGCGCCGCCTCGGTGCCGGTGGCCAGCCGCGTCATCGGCAGGGTGACCGCGAAGATCGCCACGCCGAGCAGGCCCAGCCACAGGCCCAGGGTCTCGCGCCGCAGGCCGAAGGGGAGGGCGCGGGGCGATGCCGTCGCGACGAGGGCCGCGCGTCTCATGCGCGCACCATCCAGGTCGCCGTCAGCACCAGCAGCAGGGCCATCGCCCGGTTGAACCACAGCAGGCGGCGGCCCCGTGCCAGCCAGCCCCGCAGCAGCGCGCCGACCAGCGCATACGCGAAGTTGCTGGCCAGGGCGAAGGCGGCCATCACCGGCGCCACGACGGCGAAGCGCTGCAGCGCGTCGGCCTGCCCGGCGATCCAGCCGGCCACCAGCGTCAGCGCCAGCAGCCAGGCCTTGATGTTGAGGAACTGCAGCAGCACGCCCTGCGTGAAGCCGACATCGAGCCGGCGGGCCTCGGCGGCGCCGAGCGCGCCGCTGCGCGAGAGCCGGGCCGCCAGCCACAGCAGGTAGCCGATGCCGACCGCCTTCACGGCCCAGCGCAGCGCCGGGGCGGCGACCAGCAGCGAACCCAGGCCGGCCGCGCACAGCGCCAGCAGCAGGGTCCAGCCCAGCGGCACGGCCAGCACGAAGCGCATCGCGCGCGGCAGGCCGCCATTCGCGGCCAGGGCGGTGGAGAGGGTGGTGTTGGGTCCGGGCGAGAAACTCATCGCCGTGGCCAACACCAGCAGCGCGGTGAATTCTTGCCAGTCCATGTCACGGACTCTAGACTCATGACCATTACAGTACCAATACAGTTTGCGGCACACAGGCGACGACTGTATGGGTCCGCTGCCAGACACAGATCGCGGCGCCACGCCGTCCAGGACGACCCCTCCCATGCTCACCCGCACCTCCAGCCAGTCCCTCACCTCGCAGTTGGCCGAGCGTTTCGCCGAGCGCATCCGCACCCGCCTGCTGGCGCCCGGCGCGCGCCTGCCCTCGGTGCGCGAGTGCGCGCGGCAGCAGGGCGTCAGCCCGCACACGGTGGTCGCGGCCTACGACCAGCTGCTCGCCCAGGGCCTGGTGGAGGCGCGGCGCCAGCGCGGCTTCTACGTGCGCGACGCGGTGCGCGAGCCGGCGCGCCCGGACGACGGCATCGGCGCGCGTGCCGCCGGCGTGGCCGTCGCGCCACCATCCGGGCGCCTGCCGGCCGATGCCAGCTCGCTGATCCGCGGCATGTTCCATCGCCAGAGCGACAAGCCGCAGCCCGGCATGGGCGTGTTCCCGCCCGACTGGATGGACTCCACCTTCATGCCGACGGCATTGCGGCGCCTGACCGGCACCCGCGCCCTGCAGGAGCTCTCCCTGCAGTACGGCGAACCGGCCGGCGACACGGCCCTGCGGCGCAGCCTGTCGCAGAAGCTCGCGGGCATCGACGTCCCGGCCGCGCCGGAGCAGATCGTGACCACCGTGGGGGCCACCCACGCGCTCGACGTCGTCAGCCGCACGCTGCTGCGCGCGGGCGATCCGGTGATGGTGGAGGAGCCCGGCTGGGCGATCGAGTTCGCGCGGCTGGAATCGCTGGGCATGCGCATCCTGCCGGTGCCCCGGCGTGCCGACGGTCCCGACCTGGCGGTGATGGCGCGCTATTGCGAGACGCACGCGCCCAAGCTGTTCGTCAGCGTCAGCGTGCTGCACAACCCGACCGGCTACAGCCTCACGCCCGGCAGCGCGCATCGCGTGCTGCAGCTCGCCGCCCAGCACGACTTCCACATCGTCGAGGACGACACCTACAGCCACCTCGCGCCCGAGCACGCCACGCGGCTGTGCGCGCTCGACGGCCTGCGCCGCACCATCTATGTCAGCGGCTTCGCCAAGATCCTGGCGCCCAACTGGCGCATCGGCTTCCTGGCCGCCTCGCCGGAACTCAGCGGGCGGCTGCTGGAGACCAAGCTGCTGTCCACCCTCACCACGCCGGCATTGTTCGAGCGCGCGCTGGCCTCGTGCATCGACCAGGGCCAGCTGCGCCGGCATGCCGAACGCGTGCGCACCCGGCTCGACGGCGCCCGCGCCCGCACCGTCAAGCTGGCGCTCGCGCATGGCTGCCGCTTCGAGTCCGAGCCCGCCGGCCTGTTCGGCTGGGTCGACACCGGCGTCGACACCGACGCGCTGACCCAGCGCATGCTCGACCAGGGCTACCTGCTGGCGCCCGGCTCGCTGTTCCATGCCGCCCGCACGCCCGGCACGCTGATGCGGATCAACTTCGCGACGGCGCAGGATGCCGCGTTCTGGAAGGTGTTCGCGCGGCTGCGGCGCGGCTGAGGGCCGGTGCCATCCCGGGCGACGCCGGCCCGGTACTTTTTCACGCAATCGTCATGAAGCTCGTTTTGGTGAAATAAGTAACTTTAAAGTATTAACAATATACACAAGACTACATCCTGTAACTACTCAGCAGGACGGTCTCGTGACTTCACACACCCTCGGTGCACCCGGTTTCCGGGACGACATCAACGGCTTGCGCGCCTGGGCCGTCGCCGCCGTCGTGCTCTTCCACTTCGGCCTGCCGGGTCTGCGTGGCGGCTTCGTCGGCGTCGACGTGTTCTTCGCCATCTCGGGCTTCCTGATGACCGGCATCGTGGTCAAGGCGCTGGAGCGCGGCCGCTTCTCGGTCTGGGAGTTCTACCTGGCGCGGGCGCGGCGCATCGTGCCGGCGCTGGCCGTGCTGTGCGCGGTCCTGCTGGCGGCGGGCTGGCGCTGGCTGCTGCCGATCGACTACAAGGCGCTCGGCACGCATGCCTGGTCGAGCGTGGCCTTCATGTCCAACTTCAAGTACTGGCGCGAGTCCGGCTACTTCGACGCCGGCTCGCACGACAAGTGGCTGCTGCACACCTGGTCGCTGGCGGTGGAGTGGCAGTTCTACCTGGTGCTGCCGCTGGTGCTGCTGGCGGCGTGGAAGCTGCGCCCCGGCCGCGCCATGCTGCTGTGGGTGATGGGCATCGGCCTGCTGGGCTCGCTCGCCCTGTCGGTGGTCGGCACGCCGCTCAAGCCGATCGGCGCCTTCTTCATGCTGCCCACGCGGGCCTGGGAGATGCTCGCCGGCGGGCTGGCCTGGATGCTGGCCAACCGCTGGGCCTTCACGGCGCGCCAGCGCACCGGTCTCGAAGCGGTCGGCCTGGGCCTGGTGATCGTCTCGCTGGCCGCCTTCGACGCCACCTCGGCCTGGCCGGGCTGGCGGGCGATGGTGCCGGTGGCCGGCGCGGTGGCGGTGCTGCTGGCGGCGCGTCCGGCCTCGCCCTGGACCGGCAACCCGGTGGCCCAGTGGCTCGGCACGCGCTCGTATTCGATCTACCTGTGGCACTGGCCGATCGTGGTGGCGCTGAACTACGCCGGCTGGCTGGCCCAGCCCGTGGCCATCGCGGCCGGCCTGGCACTGACCCTGGCGCTGGGCGACCTGTCCTATCGCCTGATCGAGACGCCGGCGCGCGTCGGCCTCGGCCGGCTGCCACGCGGCTGGGGCGCGCTGGCCATGGCCGCCGCCGCCGCCATGGTGGTGGCGCCGGGGCTGGGCGTGGTCGCCCGGGACGGCGTCGCCGGCCGCTTCGCGCCGGAGATCGAGGCCGTGGCGGCCGAGGCGCGCAACTTCAATCCGCGTCGCGAGGAGTGCAACCTCAACACCGGCATCGCCTCGCCCTCGTGCGTGTACGGCGGGCCGCGGATCGATGCCGTCGTCATCGGCGACAGCCATGCCAACGCGCTGGTGACGGCGGTGGCCGCCGCGCTGCCGACGGCGGCGCAGGGCGTCATGGAGTGGTCCTACAGCGCCTGCCCGACGCTGGAGGGCGCGCACCTGCAGGAGGCCTCGGGACGCCGCTGCAGCGAATTCGTCGACTGGACGCTGGAGCAGCTGAAGCGGGTGCCCGCGACGACGCCGGTGGTCATCATCAACCGCCATGGCCAGTATGTCTTCGGCGACATCGTGGACGAGGACCATCCCGCCACGCCCTGGGTCTACTTCACCCAGCGCTATGCCACCCCGGAGCCAGCCTTCAGGAAGGAATACACCGATCGCCTGACCGCCATGGCCTGCCGCCTGGCCAAGGATCACCCGGTCTACCTGGTGCGCCCGGTGCCGGAGATGAGCCGCGACGTGCCCAGCACCGCGCGCGCGATGGTCTGGGGCGAGCGGCAGGAGGTCGGCATCACCCTGGCGAGCTACCACCGCCGGCACGACTTCATCTGGGCCGCGCAGGATGCCGCGCGCGACCAGTGCGGCGTGAAGATCCTCGATCCGCTGCCCTACCTGTGCGCCGATGGCGTCTGCCGCGGCGCCCACGCGGGCCGGCCGATCTACTTCGACGACGACCACATGAGCGAGTACGGCAACAAGCTGCTGGTGCCGATGTTCGCCGAGGTCTTCGGCGCCGAGCGCGCGCCCGCCACACCCGCCGCGCCGGCGACCCCGGTCGAGCCCTTCGTGCCGGGCGACCCGTCGGATGCCTCCATCGGCGACCCGGGCCGCACCATGGCCCAGGCGACGGTGCCTATGCCGGCCGCACCAGCGACGAGCCGCCGTCCACTGTGAGCGTGGTCCCCATGACGTAGTCGCCGGCGCGCGAGGCCAGGTAGATGGCCGCGCCGGCCATGTCCTCGGGCCGGCCGATGCGACCGCCGGGGATGCGCGGCGTCACCGCGTCGGCATGGTCGCGGGCGGTGCGGTTCATGTCCGAGGCGAAGGCGCCCGGCGCGATGGCGCTGACCGCGATGCGGTCGGGCGCCAGGCGCAGCGCCATGCGGCGCGTGAGGTGGATCAGGCCGGCCTTGCTCGCGGCATACGAGTAGGTCTCCATGGGATTGACCGACAGGCCGTCGATCGAGGCGATGTGGATCACCTTGGCGAGATGGTCGGTGGCGGCGGCGCGCAGCATCGGCGCCAGCGCCTGCGTGAGGAAGAAGGGCGCCTTCAGGTTCAGGTCGACCACCTTGTCCCAGCCGCTCTCGGGAAACTCGTCGAAGGGCGCGCCCCAGGCGGCGCCGGCGTTGTTGACCAGGATGTCGAGCGTGGACTCGTGCCGCGCGTAGGCGGCCACCAGGGCGCTCACGCCCTCGGGCGTCGAGACGTCGGCCGGCAGCGAGACGCACGGGCCCAGCACCGACATCTCGGCGGCGGCGCGATCGCAGGCCTCGGCCTTGCGCGCGGAGATGTAGACGCGGGCGCCCTGGCCGAGGAAACCCTCGGCGATCATGCGGCCGATGCCGCGCGAGCCGCCGGTGACGAGGGCGCTGCGGCCCCGGAGCGAGAAGAGGTCGGTGGTGTTCATGGGGGGTGTCTCCGTGATGCGCCGGCGCACCGTTGCGACCGCGCCGGGGCAGCTTAAGAGGGGCGGGGAGCACGCGGCGTCGCGCAGGCGCCAATGCCAGGCGAAGTGGCGGCAGCCACGGCGGCAGCGGCCGTGGCGGCAGCAGCAGCGGCGATCCGGCCCGTGCCGCCGGGCGGTCCCCGCGCCGGTGCTCCGCGAGCGCGCCGGGATCAGTCTGGGCGCAGGGCGCGCAGCGCGGCGTCGATCCGCGCGAAATCGGGACGCACCGCAGGATCGGCATCGAGGCACCGGTCGCCGAGGTCGCGCAACGCCGTCGCCGTCGCCGTCTCGTCACAGCGCTCGGCCAGTTCCTCCAGCAGGCAGCCGAAGGCGCGCACCTCGATGCGTTCCAGCGCGGTGGCATCGGCGTCGGCGGCGATGAACGAGGCGGCGCCGAAATCGCCCAGCAGGGCGGTGCCATCGTCGCCGCCCGGCGCGTCGCGCCGCCACAGGATGTTGTGGGCATAGAGATCGCCATGCAGCAGGCCGCGCGCGTGCAGGTGCGCCGCCGCCACGGCGATGTCGCGCGCGATGCCCAGCGCCCGGGCGGGCGCGAGGCGCAGGTCGGCGGCATAGACATCGCGCGTGCAGGACTCCAGGCTCGGCGGCCCGGCCAGCACGGCGAAGGCCGGATCGATCAGGCGCAGCGCCAGGCCCTCGCCGGCGGCATCGGCCTCGACCGTGGCCAGCGCGCCGATCAGGCCGGGATGGTCGCCGGCGGCGATGCAGGCGGCGCGCTCGCTGCGCGGCGTGCCGTCGCTGGTCATGGCGCCCTTGAAACGCTTGACGGCGATGGCGAGCGGAGCGCCCGCGCCCCCGCCTTCGCCTTCGCCTTCGCCAGCGCCAGCGCCATCGCGCCGATGCCACAGCGCCCGCCGGATCACGCCCGAGGCGCCTTCGCCCAGATGCTCCTGCAGCACCAGGTCGGCGGCCTCGATGCGCGGCAGGCTGTGGGCCGCGAGCGCGGCGTCCTCGCGCGCGCGACACATCGGATTGCCGCCGAAGGCCAGCCACGCCAGGCGCGGCAATCGCACGAGCCAGGGCGGCAGCCGCTCGAAGCGGTTGGCCGCGATGCGCAGCAATTCGAGCCGCCCGGCATCGGCCAGCGTGTCGGGCAGATGGTCCAGCCGGTTGCCCGCCAGCATCAGCTTCTGCAGCCGGGGCCGTTCGCCCAGGGCGTCGGGCAGCTCGGCGATGGCGTTGTCGGTCAGGATCAGCCAGCGCAGGCGCGGCGGCAGCGCGGCGGCCGGCACGTGGTCGATGCGGTTGGCCTTGAAGCCGACCATCTCCAGGCGCGCGCAGGCGCCCAGGCTCGCGGGCAGGGTGGTGAAACGGTTGTCGGAGCAGAACAGCACGCGCAGCCGGTGCAGCCGGTGCAGGTCGTCGGGCAGGGCGTCGAGCGCATTGCCGGAGAGGTCGAGGATCTCCAGCGAATCGGCCAGCGCGAACAGTTCACGCGGGAATTCCGTCAGGCCGCAGGCCAGCGCGACGCGGCGCGCCCCCGCCAGTGAGCCGGCGCGCAGGCGGCGCAGGGTCTCGTCGCCGGCGCCCTTCGCCGGCGCGCCGGGCGCGGACGGGCCGCTCATGCGGCGCGGATGCCGAAGCGCAGGATGCCGTCCGCGCCCTGGCGACGCTGCAGCTGCCCGGCATGCCACAGCAGGTTCAGGTGCGCCACCGTCTCGCCCATCGCGAAGGTCAGCTGGTGGACGTCGAGCTCGCGCTTGAACAGCACCGGCAGCGCCTCGGCCGCCGACAGCGGCCGCGCGGCGCAGGCCGCGAACAGGTCGGCCAGGCGGTCGCGGTGATGCTCCTGGAGCTGCTCGATGCGGCGGTGCACGCCGGTGAAGGGCTTGCCGTGCGAGGGCAGGGCCAGCACGTCGGCCGGCAGCTCGCGGAAGCGGACGATGCTCTCCAGGAAGAGCCGCAGCGAATCGGCCTCGGGTTCGTCCGAATGCACGCTCACGTTGGTCGAGATGCGCGGCAGCATCATGTCGCCGGCGATCAGCACGTTGAGCTCCTCGCAGTACATGGCGATGTGCTCCGGCGCGTGGCCGTGGCCGTCGATGCAGCGCCAGGCGCGCCCGCCGATGGTCACGCCGCCGCCGTCGAGCAGCCGCACGAAGCTGCGCGGCACCGACGGCACCAGGTTGCGGTAGTAGCCGGTGCGGTCGCGGATGCGCTGCACGGCCTCGCCCGCGACCAGCCCGTGGCTGGCGAAGAAGTCGGCCGCCTCGTCGCCGCCGGCGGTGTTGTCCGCCGCGCCGGGGGCGGTCAGGCCGCGCGCGACGTGGAAGTCGGTGGCGCTGATCCACAGCGGCGCGTTCCAGCGGCGGCAGATCCAGTCGGCCAGGCCGATGTGGTCGGGATGCATGTGCGTGACGATCACGCGCAGGATCGGCAGGCCCTCCAGCCGCGTGGCGAAGATCTCCTCCCACTGGGCGCGCGAGGCGTCGCTGGCGATGCAGCAGTCGACCACCGTCCAGCCCTCGACGCGGCCGTCGGGGCCGTCCTGCTCGTCGCGCAGGAGCCAGATGTTGACGTGGTCGAGCGCGAAGGGCAGGCCCATGCGGATCCAGCGGATGCCGGGCGCCACGTCGATGGCCTCGCCGGGGGTCGGCAGGCGGTCGCCCAGCGGGTAGTGGAGTTCGCGTTCGAGGAGGTTCATGGGATAGTATGGCGGCGAGGTTGACGTTGACGTCAACGTCATGCGGCGGGGTTTTCATTGTAGGCACGGCCCCTCCGCCCGCCTGTCGCTCCCGCAACCCGTGCCTTCCTTCCATGTCCGTACAGACCTTCACCATCGGCGAGCTCGCCCGCGAGTTCGAGCTCACGACCCGGGCCATGCGCTTCTACGAGGACAAGGGCCTGCTCGCGCCGGCGCGCACCGGCCCGGGCGGGCGGCAGCGCGTCTATGGCGCGCGCGACCGCACCCGGCTCGCGCTGACCCTGCGCGCCAAGCGTCTGGGCCTGAGCCTGAACGAGGTCAAGGACATCCTCGACATGTACGACAGCCCGCGCGACACCGTGGCGCAGCTGGAGCGGTTCCTGGGTGTGCTGGGCGAGCACCGCGCGCAGCTCGAGCGCCAGCTGGCCGAGCTGCAGGGCAACCTCGACGACGTCCGCCTGCAGGAGGAGCAGGCCCGCGCCGCGCTGGCGCGGGCACGCGGGCCGGCCGCCCCGCCCGGGCCGCCGCGCAAGCCGCCGCGCCGCACGCCCCGCGCGGCCGCCGCGCCGCTCTGACGCGCCACGGCCCCGACCGGACGCCTCCACCGCCTCCACCGCCTTCGTTCCACCCACTTCCCCACCTTCCACCCATGTCCGATTCCGAAGACACCCTCGAAGACCTGTTCGCCCACAACCGCGCCTGGGCCGCCCAGATGGAGCGCGACCGCCCCGGCTTCTTCACCGGCCTGGTCAAGCAGCAGACGCCGCGCTACATGTGGATCGGCTGCTCCGACAGCCGGGTGCCCGCCAACCAGATCACCGGGCTGGAGCCGGGCGAGGTGTTCGTGCATCGCAACGTCGCCAACATCGTGGTCCATTCCGATCTCAACGCGCTCTCGGCGATCCAGTTCGCGGTCGAGCACCTGAAGGTCGAGCACATCATGGTGGTGGGCCACTACGGCTGCGCCGGCGTCAAGGCGGCGCTCAGCGGCACGCGCATCGGCCTGGCCGACAACTGGATCCGCCACATCCAGGACGTGCGCGACCGCCACCACGTGATGCTCGACACCCTGCCCGAGCCGGTGCGCGTGGACGCGCTGTGCGAGCTCAACGTGGCCGAGCAGGTGGTCAACGTGGCGGTCAGCACCGTCATGGTGGATGCCTGGAGCCGCGGCCAGAAGGTGCGCATCCACGGCTGGTGCTATGGCGTGCACGACGGCCTGCTGCAGGACCTGCGCCTGTCGGTCGATGGCAGCAAGCCGCTCGACGCCATCTACAAGGCCGCCGTGCAGCGCATCCGCCACAAGTGGGGCAAGCCCGCCGAGCCGCTGGTGATCCCGCCGCGCCCGCGCGCCGAGTCCGTCGTGCGCACGCCGCCGCCCGCGCCGACGGCGCAACCCACGCTCGAGGCGCCGGCCGCCGTCGGCAGCAGCCAGGACCATGTTTCCCCAGCGCCTTGATTCGCCGCTCGCCTACGACATCGCCAAGGCGCTGATCGACGGCTTCGACCGGCACTACCGGCTGTTCCGCGCCGAGTCGGCGCGCGCCAAGCACCGCTTCGAGACCGCCGACTGGCACGGCCAGCGGCGCGCCCAGCGCGAGCGCATCGAGTTCTACGACCTGCGGGTGGCCGAGGCGGTGGCGCGGCTGACCAAGGAGTTCGGCGCCGGCGAGCAGCCGATGGAGGTCTGGCAGCAGGTCAAGCTGCACTTCATCGGCCTGCTGGTGGACCACCGCCAGCCGGAACTCGGCGAGAGCTTCTTCAACTCCGTCACCACCAAGATCCTGCACCGGGCGTACTTCCAGAACGACTTCATCTTCGTGCGCCCGGCCATCAGCACCGAGTACATCGAGCCGCGCGGCGCGCCGACCTACCGCGCCTACTACCCGACCCACGAGACCCTGGCCGACTGCGTCGAGCGCATGCTCGAGGACCACGCCCTGCAGGGCCGCTTCGTCGACCGGCGCCGCGATGCCGAGCGCGTGGCCCAGGCGCTGCGCGGGCGCTTCCAGCAGGTGCGCCTGCGCGCCAACTTCCAGCTCCAGGTGCTGGCCTCGCTGTTCTATCGCAACAAGGGCGCCTACGTGGTCGGGCGCGTCATGAACGGCTTCACGGAGCTGCCCTTCGCGTTGCCGCTCCTGCACGACGACGAGGGTCGCCTGCGCATCGACGCCGCGCTCTTCGGCGAGGACGAGCTGCAGATGCTCTTCAGCTTCGCGCGGGCCTATTTCATGGTCGACATGGAGGTGCCCTCGGCCTATGTGCGCTTCCTGCGCGCCCTGATGCCGCGCAAGCCGCGCGCCGAGATCTACGCCGCGCTCGGCCTGGCCAAGCAGGGCAAGACGCTGTTCTACCGCGACTTCCTCTCGCACCTGAACTACAGCAGCGACCGCTTCCGCATCGCCCCGGGCATCAAGGGCATGGTGATGCTGGTGTTCGACCTGCCCTCGTTCCCCTATGTCTTCAAGGTCATCAAGGACCACTACCCGCCGCAGAAGGACACCTCGCGCGAGCAGATCAAGGCCAAGTACCAGCTGGTCAAGCACCACGACCGCGTCGGCCGCATGGCCGACACGCTGGAGTACAGCGAGGTCGGCTTCCCGCTGGCGCGCTTCGATCCCGCGCTGGTGGCCGAGATCGAGGCCTTCGCCCCGAGCCAGCTGGAGATCGCCGACCGCGACGGCAACGGCGAGCTGGAGCTGGTGCTGCGCCACGTCTACATCGAGCGCCGCATGATCCCGCTGAACCTCTACCTGCAGGAGATGTTCGACGCCATCGCCCGGCCGGAGGGCCCGGCGCAGGCGCAGCGCGCGCAGTCGCAGCTCGCGCACGCGGTGGTCGAGTACGGCAACGCCATCAAGGACATGGTCGCGGCCAACATCTTCCCCGGCGACATGCTGTGGAAGAACTTCGGCGTCACGCTCAACGGCAAGGTGGTGTTCTACGACTACGACGAGATCGAGTACCTCACCGACTGCAACTTCCGCCGGGTGCCCGCGCCGCGCAACGAGGAGGACGAGATGAGCGGCGAGATCTGGTACGCCGTCGGCCCGCGCGACGTGTTCCCGGAGACCTTCGCGCCCTTCCTGCTGGGCAACGACCGGGTGCGCGAGACCTTCATGGCGCACCACGCCGACCTGCTCGACGCGGCGTTCTGGCAGCACCACAAGGCGCGCATCCAGGCCGGCCAGATGCCCGACGTGTTCCCCTACGACGAGGCCCGGCGCTTCCCGCGCGAGGACGCGGCCGTCGCCCCGGACCGATCCCACTTTCCCAACCAGGAGACCTCCCCATGACCGAATCCATCGTCATCGCCGGCGCCGCCCGCACCCCCATGGGCGCCTTCCAGGGCGATTTCTCGTCACTCGCCGCGCACGACCTGGGCGGCGCGGCCATCCGTGCGGCCGTCGAGCGCTCGGGCATCGCGCCGGCGGCCGTCGGCGAGGTGCTGTTCGGCAACTGCCTGATGGCCGGCCAGGGCCAGGCGCCGGCGCGCCAGGCGGCCTACAAGGGCGGCCTGCCCGACAGCGCCGGGGCCGTCACGCTCAGCAAGATGTGCGGCTCGGCCATGAAGGCGGCGATGCTCGCGCACGACCTGCTGCTCGCCGGCACGCACGAGGTCATCGTCGCGGGCGGCATGGAGAGCATGACCAACGCGCCCTACCTGATGCTCAAGGGCCGTGGCGGCTATCGCATGGGCCACGACCGCCTGTTCGACCACATGATGCTCGACGGCCTGGAGGACGCCTACCAGCCGGGCCGCTCGATGGGCACCTTCGGCGAGGACTGCGCGGCCAAGTACGGCTTCACGCGCGAGCAGCAGGATGCCTTCGCCACGGCCAGCGTCGAGCGCGCCCGCCATGCCATCGCCGATGGCCTGTTCGCCGCCGAGATCGCGCCGGTCACGCTCAAGGGCCGCAACGGCGACACCTTGGTCGCCATCGACGAGGGCCCGGGCAAGGCCCGGCTCGACAAGATCGCCACGCTGCGCCCGGCGTTCAGGAAGGATGGCGGCACCATCACGGCGGCATCGAGCTCGTCGATCAACGACGGCGCCGCCGCGCTGGTGATGACCACCGGCTCGCATGCCGAGCGCCTGGGCGTGACGCCGCTCGCGCGCATCGTCGGCCACGCCACGCACGCGCAGCAGCCCGAGTGGTTCTCCACCGCGCCGGTGGGCGCGGTGCACAAGCTGTTCGCCAAGACCGGCTGGAGCGTCGCGGACGTCGACCTGTGGGAGGTCAACGAGGCCTTCGCCGTGGTGCCGATGGCCTTGATGGAGGAGCTGGGCGTGTCGCACGACATCGTCAACGTGCACGGCGGCGCCTGCGCGCTGGGCCATCCGATCGGCGCCAGCGGGGCCCGCATCATGGTCACGCTGATCCACGCGCTGCGCGCGCGTGGCCTGAAGCGCGGCGTGGCCACGCTGTGCATCGGCGGGGGCGAGGGCACGGCCGTGGCCATCGAACTGGCATGACCATGCGCGCCAGGCAACGGATGGCGATGCTGGCGCTCGCGCTGGCCGGCGTCGCGACGGCGGGCTGGGCCCAGAAGCGCGACAGCGCCCTGTTCGAGGCCGCCACGGCCGAGCAGCCGGCGGTGGTGCGGACCCTGGAGCGCCTGGTCGCGATCGAGACGCCGACCGGCGATGCCGCCGGCATGGCCGCCGCCGCTCAGCTGCTGGAGGCCGAGCTCAGGGCGCTCGGCTTCCAAGTCGCGCGCCACAAGGCGGTGGCGCCGGCGGTGGGCGACAACATCGTCGGCCGGCTGGCCGGCCGGCTCGACGGCAAGGGCGGCAAGCACCTGCTGCTGCTCTCGCACATGGACACCGTGCATCCGCGCGGCACGCTGGCGCGGACGCCGTTCCGCATCGAGGGCGCGCGCGCCTACGGCCCCGGCATCGCCGACGACAAGGGCGGCGCGGCGGTCATCCTGCACGCGCTCCGGCTGCTCACCACCTATGGCTTCCGCGACTTCGGCAGCATCACCGTGCTGTTCAACACCGACGAGGAGAAGGGCTCCTTCGGCTCGCGCGAGCTGATCCAGCAGGAGGCCCTGGCGGCCGACTACGTGCTGTCCTTCGAGCCGACCAGCGCCGAGCGCGAGAGCTTCGTGCTGGGCACCTCCGGCATCGCCTACGTGCAGGCCGACATCAAGGGCCGCGCCGCGCATGCCGGCGTGGCACCGGAGACCGGCGTCAACGCCCTGGTGGAAGCCGCCGACCTGGTGGCGCGCACGCAGGACCTCGACGACAAGGCGCGCGGCCTGCGCTTCAACTGGACCCTGGCGCGCGCCGGCAGCGCATCCAACGTGATCCCCGAGAGCGCCACGCTCAATGCCGACCTGCGCTATGCGCGCCCCGAGGACCTGGAGGCCACGCTCAGGACGCTGGAGGAGCGCGCCCAGGCGAAGCGGCTGCCCGGCGCCGAGGTCGCCGTGGCCGTCACGCGCGGCCGCCCGGCCTTCAACGCCGGCGAGGGCGGGCGCCGGCTGGTGGACAAGGCCGTGGCCTTCTACCGCGAGGCCGGCGGCACCGTCGAGATCGAGGAGCGCACCGGCGGCGGCACCGACGCGGCCTATGCCGCGCTGTCGGGCAAGCCGGTGATCGAGAGCCTGGGACTCCCGGGTTTTGGCTATCACAGCGACAAGGCCGAGTACGTGATGATCGACGCCATCCCGCGCCGGCTCTACATGGCGACGCGGCTGATCATGGACCTCGGCACCCGGTGACGCCACGGATCCACGCCGCCGACCCACGACGATCGACAATGGTCACGTCCGCCCGCGCGCGGACACGGAAGGATTTCTCGACATGCTGCTGACCCCCGACCAGGAAGCCATCCGCGACGCGGTGCGCGACTTCTGCCAGGCCGAACTCGTGCCCCACGCCGCGCGCTGGGACCGCGAGCACCACTTCCCCCGCGAGGCCCACCAGGGCCTGGCCGAGCTCGGCGCCTATGGCATCTGCGTGCCCGAGGCCGACGGCGGCGCCGGGCTCGACTACCTCACGCTGGCGCTGGTGCTCGAGGAGATCGCCGCCGGCGACGGCGGCACCAGCACCGCCATCAGCGTCACCAACTGCCCGGTCAACGCCATCCTCATGCGCCACGGCGACGAGCGGCAGAAGAAGGACTGGCTCTGGCCGCTGGCGCAGGGCCGCATGCTCGGCGCCTTCTGCCTGACCGAGCCGCAGGCCGGCAGCGACGCCTCCAGCCTGCGCACCACCGCGCGGCGCGATGGCGACGACTACGTCATCGATGGCGTCAAGCAGTTCATCACCAGCGGCAAGCACGGCCACGTCGCCATCGTCATCGCCGTGACCGACCGGGACGCCGGCAAGCGCGGCATGAGCGCCTTCCTGGTGCCCACCGACGCGCCCGGCTATCACGTCGCGCGACTGGAGGACAAGCTCGGCCAGCACAGCAGCGACACCGCGCAGATCAACTTCGACGGCTGCCGCGTGCCGGCGTCCCACCGGCTCGGCGCCGAGGGCGAGGGCTATCGCATCGCCCTGGGCGCGCTGGAGGGCGGGCGCATCGGCATCGCCGCGCAGAGCATCGGCATGGCGCGCAGCGCCTTCGAGGTCGCGCTGGCCTATGCCAGGGAGCGCCAGGCCTTCGGCGGCCCGATCCTCGAGCAGCAGGCCGTGGGCTTCCGGCTGGCCGACTGCGCCACCCGCATCGAGGCCGCGCGCCAGCTGACCTGGCATGCGGCCAGCCTGCGCGACGCCGGACTGCCGTGCCTGAAGGAGGCCGCCATGGCCAAGCTGTTCGCCAGCGAGATGGCCGAGCAGGTCTGCAGCGCGGCCATCCAGACGCTCGGCGGCTATGGCTATGTCAACGACTTCCCGCTCGAGCGCATCTATCGCGACGTGCGCGTCTGCCAGATCTACGAGGGCACCTCGGACATCCAGAAGCTGCTGATCCAGCGGGCGTTGACGGCATGACGAACCCCTACACCTACACCGCCATCAACGGCAAGCCCGAGTCGTGCCCCTGCGGCCGCCGCGACCGGCGCGATGCCCCGATGGCCTATTCGATGTGCTGCGGCCGCTACATCGAGGACGCCACCGGCGCCACGCCCGCGCCCGACGCCGAGGCCCTCATGCGCTCGCGCTACAGCGCCTTCGTGCGCGAGCGCGCCGACTACCTGCTCGCCACCTGGCATGCCAGCACGCGGCCGGCGTCGATCGAGTTCGAGCCCGGCGTGAAGTGGCTGGGCCTGGACGTACGCTCGCGCTCCGTGCTGGATGCCGAGCATGCCGAGGTCGAGTTCGTGGCCCGGCGCCGCGACGCCACCGGCGTCGCCGCCCGGCTGCACGAGCGCAGCCGCTTCGTGCGCGAGGGCGACGAGAGCCAGGGCGAGGTGGGGCGCTGGTTCTATGTCGATGGCGAGCTGAGATGACGCCGCGCCGAGGACCGTCCCGGGTCGCCCTTGCCCTCGCCATGGTCGTGGCGCTGGCCATGGGGCCCCTGGCCGCCGCCGCCCAGGGCGCGCCGACGGCCGGCGCCGCATCCGCCACCCCCACCCCGGCGGCGCCCGCCGTGGCGGTCAAGCGCCCGACCACGCCCGAGCTCGACGCCCGCGGCCAGGCCCTGAGCCGCGAGCGCGGCTGCACCGCCTGCCACGCGCCGGATGGCAAGCGCGTCGGCCCCGGCTTCGCGCAGATCGCCGCGCGCTATCGCGCCGATCCGGAAGCCGACGAGCGCATCCCGCAGAAGATCCGCAACGGCAGCGTCGGCACGTGGGGGCGGATCATCATGCCGCGCCAGACGCAGGTGACGGAGGCGGAGGCCAAGCTGCTCGGGGCCTGGGTGCTGTCGCGGCCGGGCTCCTGAGCGAGGGCATTCACGACGTTCACGGCGTTCGCGGCGCTCCGTCGGCCGTCCGGCCGGCCTCGTCGCTCACTGAGGCACCAGCCCCGAGGCCTTCACCAGCTCCGCATGCAGCTTGATCTCCTGCGCGATGGTCTTCTGGAACTGCTCGGGCGTGGTGGGCATGACGTCCATGCCGGCGTCGCGCAGCTGGGCCGTGACCTCGGGGCTCTTCAGGATCGCGTGGACCTGGCGGTTGAGCTGGTCGATCAGCGGCCGGGGCGTCCTGGCCGGCGCCAGCAGGCCGATCCAGGTGACCATGTTCATGTTCTCGATGCCGGCCTCCTTCATGGTGGGCGTCTCGGCGATCAGCGGCGAGCGCTTGTCGTTCATGATGGCCAGCGCGGTCAGCTTGCCGGACTTGATGTGCGGCAGGGCCTCGGGCAGGGGCGCGAAGAGGAGATCGACATTGCCGCCGAGCAGGTCGTTGATGGCCAGCGCGCCGCCCTTGTAGGGGATGTGCACCATGCGCACCTTCATGCGCGACTCGAACATCAGGCCGGCCAGATGCTGGGGGCTGCCGTCGCCCGAGGAGGCATAGGTCAGCGCCTCGGGCTTGGCCCGGGCGGCGGCGAGCACGGCGCCGGCGGTCGGGAATTTCAGCCGGTCCTTGATCACCAGCACCATCGACTGGTCGGCCAGCTTGGTGATGGGCGCGAAGTCGGCCTGCGGGTCGTAGGGCAGCGACTTGAAGATGCTGACGTTGGTGGTCAGGAAGGAAGCCGGCGATGCCATCAGCGTGTAGCCGTCCGGCGGCGCCTTGGCCACCACCGGCAGGCCGATGCGGCCGGAGGCGCCGGCGCGGTTGTCCACCACGAAGGGCTGGCCGGTCTCGGTCGCCAGCTTCTGGCCGACCAGGCGCGCGATCATGTCGACGCCGCCACCGGCGGGCAGCGCCACCATCACCTTGACGGGATGGTCGGGATACTTGTCGGCGGCGCCGGCGGTCAGGGGGCTCAGCAGCGTGGTCGCCGCCGCCAGCGTGCCGAGCGCCAGGCCCAGGGTGGCGAGGCCGCGCCGGGTCGGCGCCAGCGCCGTGGTCGTCGTCGTTGTCTTCGTGTGGTTCTTCGTCATGTCGGGGGCTCCGGAGGGAAGGGGAGGAGGCGCGCGCGGGGGAGGGGAAACGCGACGACGGTGACCAGCAATTCCTGTGCCCGTAAGATCGCGCCGCTCCCATGTTGCTGCGTCGCGTCCTGATCCGTCTCCTGCTGCTCGCCGTGTGCTTCCACACGGTGGTGGGCCGGCCCGCGCACGAGGCGACGCACCTGCTCCAGCAGCGCATCGCGCGGGTGGCCCTGCCGGCCGAGGGCGCGCCGCCATCGGCATGGCCCGCCATCGACATCGCAGCCATCGCGTTCGAGACCGATGCCGGTGCCGGCGCGCGGACCGGCGCCCTCGATGGCGCGGCCATCGGCCAGGGCGGCCATGGCGGCTCGGCCGAGGCCCTGTGCGCGTGGTGCGCGGCCCTGTCGCAGCTCGCATCGGCGCTCGCGGCGTCGCCAACCGCGCCGCTCGCCAGCGCCACCATGGGCGGGCAACCCGTTCCCCGGCGCGAGGTCGCCTTCGTCCCCCGGCCCGACCGCTGGCGCTTCGCCGCCCGCGATCCGCCGGGACATCCGCCGACCGATCCCCTCGCGCGTCGCGGACCCGCGTCCTCCGACCTGTCGTAGCGTGGTGTGATCCACGGGGGGCCGGTCGCCGTCGTCGTCGAACGCTCACGGACGTGTCCGCACGTTCCGTCCCGCCGCCCGCCGGGTGTCCCGCGCGGCGCGGCCCGTCCGTCCCCCCAGGCTCCGGCCGCGCTCGCGCGCGTTCCGGCGCCCGACCTCCCGATCGCTCCTTCCATGACCGTCATCCAGTTCCCCGGAATCTCCCTGCCCGCCGTCCTCGCGCGCGCCCACCGGTCGCCGCTGGCGCTGGCCGCTGCCACGTTGTTCGCGGCGCCGCCCGCGCTGGCGCAGTCCGCCGCGCCCGCTCCCACCCCCGCCATCGCCGCCACCGCCACCGCCACCACCGCCGCCGCCGGGTCGCCCGCCGCCGAGCTCGCCACCGTCGAGGTGGTCGGCCGCACCGAATCGGGCGCCTATCACGCCGACGAGGCCGCCGGCGCCAAGACCGACCTGCCGCTGCGCGAGTTGCCGCAGTCGGTGCGCATCGTCACGCGCCAGGCCATCGACGACCTGGGCGCGACCCGGCTCGACGACGTGCTCGACTACGTGGGTGGCGTGTCGCGCCAGAACAATTTCGGCGGCCTCTGGGACAACATCGCCATCCGCGGACTGCCGGGCAGCGACAGCACCGGCATGGCGACGCTGTTCAACGGCTTCTCGTCCAACCGGGGCTTCAACGCGCCGCGCGACCTGGCGGCGGTCGAGCGCATCGAATTCCTCAAGGGCCCGGCCGCCGCGCTCTACGGCAGCAGCGAGCCCGGCGGCACCCTCAACATCGTCTCCAAGCGGCCGCTGTGGACGGCGGCCCATTCGGTCGAGGGCTATGCCGGCAGCCACGGCATGCGGCGCGGCGCGTTCGACAGCACCGGCCCGCTGGGCGAGCGCCTCGCCTACCGCCTGAACGTGGCGGTGGAGGACCGCGACAGCTTCCGCGACCGGGTGGGCGTCAAGCGCCAGGTGGTCGCGCCGGCCTTCACCTGGAAGCTCGGGCGCGACACGCTGCTCGACTACGTGGGCGAGTACCTGCGCCACGAGACGCCGCTCGACCGTGGCGTGGTGGCCGTCGGCGACCGCCTGGGCGCGATCTCGCGCCGCACCTTCCTGGGCGAGCCGGCCGACGGCCCCGCCACGGTGACCAACCAGACGCACCAGCTGGTGCTGTCGCACGAGTGGAATCCGGCCTGGCGCAGCCGCATCGGCCTGTCGTACCGGGAGGCCGCGATCGAGGGCTTCTCGAGCGAGGCCACCGCGCTGCGCGCCAATGGCGATCTCACGCGCCAGCGCCGCTTCCGCGACTACGCCTCCGACGACATCGCGCTGCAGGCCGAACTGCAGGGGGTGGTGAAGACCGGGGCGGTGGCGCACGAGCTGCTGCTGGGTCTGGAGAGCTATCGCTTCGACATGGACACGCTGCTGCTGCGCGTCAATCCGAGCATCGCCGCGCCCTACGCCATCAACATCTACGACCCGGTCTATGGCCAGGCGCGACCGACGCCATTGCCCAACACCGACACCCGGGAACGCCAGCGCAACACCGCCTTCTACGTGCAGGACGCCATCCAGCTGGCGCCGCAGTGGCGCCTGATCGCCGGGTTGCGCGGCGACCGCTACGACCAGTCGCTGGAGAACCGCCGCAATGGCGCGCTGACGACGCAGCAGCCGTCCTCGACCTCGCCGCGCCTCGGCCTGAGCTGGCTGCCCGATGCGCAATGGACGCTGTATGCCAAC
>Ga0308164_10001629_pt1 | contig 25449 bp, 21 predicted proteins | sample PhyTR2_FD_201031 | JGI IMG/M metagenome (GOLD analysis project Ga0308164, IMG submission 201031) | Phyllosphere microbial communities from UC Gill Tract Community Farm, Albany, California, United States - DLSLT.R2 | ecosystem: Host-associated > Plants > Phyllosphere > Unclassified | place: USA... | reverse complement strand
CATAAATTTATAAATTTGTGGCTTAATTTCACATTATTTAACATACAATTTACGTTCCAAATACATAACATGAGCAAAGAAATTACAAGCAGAGCAGCAGATTATTCACAGTGGTATAATGATATTGTTATAAAAGCCGATTTAGCAGAACACTCGGCCGTACGTGGTTGTATGGTAATAAAGCCCAATGGCTATGCTATTTGGGAAAAAATGCAGGCTGTATTGGACAAGATGTTCAAAGATACAGGCCACCAAAATGCCTACTTTCCATTGTTCATTCCTAAGTCATTTTTTTCTAAAGAAGCGTCTCACGTTGAAGGGTTTGCAACTGAATGTGCCGTTGTGACACATTATCGATTAAAGAACGATGGGAACGGAAATATTGTTGTAGATGAAACCGCGAAGCTGGAAGAGGAATTAATCGTTCGCCCAACCTCGGAAACCATTATTTGGAATACCTACAAAGGCTGGATTCAATCTTATCGTGATTTGCCAATACTCATTAATCAATGGGCTAATGTTGTTCGTTGGGAAATGCGCACACGCTTATTTCTTCGCACTGCAGAATTTCTTTGGCAAGAAGGGCACACCGCACATGCCACAGCCCAGGAAGCAATCGAGGAAACCGAACGTATGCTGCACATATATGCAGATTTTGCTGAAAATTGGTTGGCCGTTCCTGTTATCAGAGGAAGAAAATCGCCTAACGAACGTTTTGCCGGGGCATTGGATACTTATTGCATCGAAGCTTTAATGCAGGATGGTAAGGCACTTCAAGCCGGAACTTCTCACTTTTTGGGGCAAAACTTTGCGAAAGCCTTCGATGTAAAGTTTACCGGAAAGGATGGTAAATTAGACTACGTATGGGCGTCTTCATGGGGTGTTTCAACTCGTTTAATGGGGGCGTTAATTATGGCACATAGTGATGATTCCGGTTTAATTATACCACCTAAACTGGCTCCTGTTCAAGTAGTTATTGTACCGATCTATAAAAGTGATGAAGACCTTGCCAAGATTACCGCTTATGTTAATGAACTAACAATGCGTTTGAAAGGTTTGGGAGTTTCGGTTAAGTATGATGACAGAGACACGCAAAGACCTGGCTTTAAATTTGCGGATTATGAATTAAAAGGGGTACCCGTTCGCGTAGCAATCGGCGGCAGGGATTTAGAAAACAAGACAGTTGAGGTTGCTCGACGTGATACGAAATTGAAGCAGACTGTACCACAAGACGGACTCGATATTTATATCGTTAAACTGCTGGAAGACATCCAAAGGAGTATGTTTAACAAAGCTTTAGCATATCGCGATGAACACATTACTGAAGCTAACAGTTATGATGAATTTAAAACTTTGCTCGATGAAAAAGCAGGTTTTATTTCTGCACATTGGGACGGAACGCCTGAAACAGAGCAGAAAATAAAAGAAGAAACAAAAGCAACCATTCGTTGTATTCCTTTAGATAATAAATTGGAAGATGGATTCTGTATTTACTCGGGAAAACCATCAATACAGCGTGTGTTATTTGCAAGGGCATATTAGAAAATTTACAGTTTTGATTTACGATTTAAAAGATTTTAAACTTCGTCAGTCGCACTTAACATTTAAAAAAAATGAAATTCGCAACAAAAGCTATACATGCGGGCCAGGAGCCTGACCCGACTACCGGTGCAGTAATGACACCGATATATCAAACATCAACTTACTGGCAAAAATCTCCGGGCGATAACAAAGGCTATGAATACTCCCGCGGTACAAACCCTACGCGTAAGGCCTTGGAGGATTGCCTTGCAGCACTTGAAAATGCGAAATACGGGTTAGCATTCTCGAGCGGAATGGGCGCAACCGATGCCGTTTTAAGGCTTTTGCAGCCAGGCGATGAGGTAATTACAGGTAATGATTTATATGGTGGTTCATACCGTATTTTCACGAAAATTTATACAAAATACGGCATCAAGTTTCACTTTTTAGATCTTTCTAAGCCTGAAAATATGTTGCCTTACATCAATGATAAAACCAAATTGGTTTGGATTGAAACACCTACAAACCCTACAATGCAAATTATCGATATTGAAGGCGTGGCTAGAATTACGAAAGAGAAAAGCCTGATTTTAACTGTCGATAATACTTTTGCTTCGCCGTATTTGCAAAATCCTATCGATTTGGGTGCCGATATTGTAATGCACTCAGTTACGAAGTATATTGGGGGTCACTCTGACGTTGTAATGGGTGCTTTGGTCACAAACGACGAAGCGCTTTATAAGGAGTTATGGTTCGTTTACAATGCATGCGGAGCAACACCCGGTCCTCAGGATTCCTTTTTAGTTTTGAGGGGTATCAAAACACTGCACCTGAGAATGAAGGCGCATTGCGAAAACGGGGAGAAAATTGCTCGCTATCTTAAAAACCATCCCAAAGTTGATAAAATTTATTGGCCTGGGTTCGAAGATCACCCAAATCATGATGTCGCAAAAAAGCAAATGCGTGGTTTTGGTGGCATGATTTCGATAACGTTAAAAGGAGCTGATTTACAGGAAACATTTAGAATTTCATCTAATTTTAAGGTTTTTACTTTGGCAGAATCTTTGGGTGGGGTAGAGTCGTTAATTAACCATCCGGCAACTATGACGCATGGTTCCATTCCAAAGGAAGAGCGTGAAAAAGTTGGCGTTACCGATAATCTCTTACGTTTAAGCGTGGGCGTGGAAGATATCGATGATCTGCTTGAAGATTTGGAAAACGCTCTAAAATAACTTCTTTAATTTTTCTTTAATCCGATGGTTTGAATTGCTGAATGCTCATTCAATCATCGGATTATTTTTTACATACAAATGGACTTTTTAGATCTTAAAAATTTTCTCGATGCAAAGGTTGAACAATATAATCGGCCTGAATTTATTGAAAACGATCCCGTTTGTATTCCTCACTTATTCACCAAAAAACAAGACATTGAAATTGCCGGGTTCTTTGCGGCGATTTTGGCTTGGGGTCAGCGTAAAACGATAATTAATAAATGTAAAGATTTATTAAATCGAATGGATAATGCCCCCTACGATTTTGTTTTGAATCACAGTGATGATGAGTTGAAGCGTTTACTGAACTTTAAACACAGGACGTTTAACGATACCGATTTGCTTTATTTCATCTCCTTCTTTAAACATCACTACACCAGCTACTCTTCTCTGGAAGACGCATTTATCTATCGCCATGGCCAACTTCGAGCGGATGATATCGAACCTACGATTGAGTTTGCTTTAAATCATTTCAGAGCTTATTTTTTTTCTCTTGAAGATTTCCCGTACAGAACTAAAAAACACATTTCATCTCCAATGCAAAAATCTACGTGTAAGCGCTTAAATATGTTCTTACGGTGGATGGTTAGACGAGATGATAAAGGTGTCGATTTCGGGATTTGGAAAACTCTTAAGCCCTCCGCTTTGATTTGTCCTTGCGATGTTCATGTTGACAGAGTAGGAAGATTTTTAGGTCTAATCAACAGAAAACAAACGGATTGGCAAACTGCCGTAGAATTGACTAAAAATTTAAGTGTATTGGATAATTCTGATCCCGTAAAATACGATTTCGCCCTCTTTGGTTTAGGTGTAGAGAAAATAATGTAATAATATCTTCATTTTTAGAATCAATCTTATTATAATTACATTGTATTCGTAAAATTTTTCGGCGGAATTATATCTTTACGTCATTCTCTATTTTAATAATATGATTGCAGTCAATTTATCTGATGAAGACAGGTGGAAGAATTACGATAATATTTCACCTTTAATTTCTGTTTTCAAGCGCTTTCATCCTTTGAATGATGAGATAGAAAATCGTATTAACCAACATACTTTTCCAGTAAACTATAAAAAAAACAAGTTCATCGTTTCTCCTGTTGATCGAAATAAATTTCTGTTTCTCATTGTAAAAGGTGTTGTAAGAGGTTACATAAAAGATAGTAAAACAGAAATCACAACCTGGATTGCTAAGGAAGGAGAGGTTGTTGGTACAATTCGGAATTTGTGGTTAGAAGGTGATTCGGAAGAATATCTGCAAGCTTTGGAAGATGTAGAACTGATCGCAATCCCTCATGTATTATCTGAGTACCTTTATGAAAATTTTCCCGAGGCCAATATTGTGGGGCGTAAAATGATGGAGCTATATTACCGCTCAGCCGAGGAAAGGGCTTACTTATGTCGCATTTCTTCGGCCGAAAAGAGGTACAAGCGATTTTTAGTTTCGTTCCCCGATCTTATACACCGGGTCTCATTAAAACATGTGGCCTCATTTCTTGCCATCCGATTAGAAACATTGAGCAGGATAAGGGCCAAAATTTAATTTGTCCCTTGGTCTTGTGGTTAATTTTATAGGTTATGGCAGCCTAAACGGCTGTGAATTTCTGTCATTGTTTGATCGTATTGATTGAGAAAATAACAAATGCCTCTGGTTTATAATTCTTGATTAGGCTCGAACTTTACAAAAGCAGGCTAAATTTAGTTGCGTGCAGTCGTGCCCATTAAGTGTATTATTAAGTACTGTTATTTCTTTCCAAGGTTTTTTATGATAAATGTCAAATACATTTTGCACAAATTAGCGTTTCTGCGACGTTTAAGCTCGGCTATCATTTTAAACATAATTAATATTTTATGTACATTTACAAATACAAACTAAAGAAACTAAAAAGTCCAGTTATAAACGTCGAAATCTACCTGTTGCCGACCAGATCATAGGCTCACAACTCATCCCAAACATCCCAAAAATGAAAACAAAAAATAGTGTTAGTACCTTTTCTGTCCTTATTGCAGATGATCATGAGATTATTCGCCGGGGATTAAAAAACTTAATATCCGACTTTTGGGCAGGTGTTCAAATTTTAAATGCTGCTACAATGGAGCAGGCGTTAGTAGAAACAGAAAAAACGCCAAGCCTCATCATCATAGATGTAAATTTGCCCGGGGGTAATAACCTGCGGGTAATTGATCAACTTAAACTTGTTCAGCCTAATGCCAAGATTTTGGTGTTTTCATCACTGAATGAGAACATATATGCCGTTCCTTATTTAAAAGCAGGTGCTTCTGGTTATTTAACGAAAAATGCCGAAGAATCAGAAATTGTTACGGCGATTACGACCATTTTGGCAGGTAGCAGGTACTCGAGTAGGAACGTAAAGGAAAATATGTTTAACAGTATTTTGGGTAACGATGCAGATAATCCCTTTACTAAACTCTCGGGCCGTGAACTTGAAGTTGCTGAATTGTTAACAAAGGGTATTGGCGTGTTGGAGATTTCAAATCAGCTAAACCTCCAAATGGGTACAGTCAGCACTTACAAATTGAGGCTTTTCCAAAAACTGAAGATCAAAAGTATAATTGAGCTTGCTGAAAAAATGAGTATCTACGAGAGATAGTTTTATTTCAATGAAAAGGAAGGGCTTTACCACTTGTAAGGCCCTTCTTTTTTCTAGCCCTTTTTCTGCTTATTTACGGTTCCCGCTCCATTCTCATCTCCCGATTCGTTCGGTGTAGAACCAGCAGTTCCATATTTATCCGATGCTCCTTCGCCATTTTGGTCGAACGATGCCTTTCCTTCAGAACTCCCTGAAGTTTTTTTCGGGTTCTTATCTTCCGCTTTATGCTCTTCTTTTTCGTCTTTCATAACTTTTAAGTTAGCTATATTAATGGATTTTAAATAAAGGTTTTGCAATGCGTTATTGATTTTTTTCAGTTAACAATCACAAATGCATTATTCCTGAAATTAGAATTAATCAGCATTATTCAGCTGCAGCTTCTTGGTTAATAAAACTTTCTGCTGCTTGCGTAAGTGCTATGTCAGTCTCCTTCTCATTATCTAATGTTTGTTGTAATAAATTCTGTACTTCGGTATGGCCCATATTTTCGGCAAAAGTTCTCAAAGTACCGTAAGTTGCTATTTCGTAGTGTTCAACTTTTTGTGCAGCAAGTATTAGTCCCGCATCTCTAATCATGGTATTTTTTTCGGTATCTTCGATAATGCCTGTTGCTTCTTCAAGCAAACCAGCCATTGCATCGCACTTTTTTGCAGCTGCTTTTTCGCCTAGTAGCTCAAAAATCTGCTCCAGGCGTCCGATATGTTCTTGGGTTTCTAATGTATGTTTTTCGAAAGCAGCTGCAAGTTCATCACTGGTTGCTGCCTTTTGCATTTTAGGCAAGGCCTTCACTAAGTGTTTTTCTGCCCAATAAATATCTTTAAGTTCATCTACAAAAAACTCATGGAACTCAGAATTTTCCATTCTCCCCGTTTTACCTGTCGGTTTCGTTGTTTTTTTTACAGTTGATTTTGATGTCGTTTTCATGTTTATGATGTTTTGTTTAACAAATTCTATTTTAGAACATCATCCAATCAGTAAAGTTTTGAGAATTTTAGTTGAGTAATAACTAAAAATGTTAGTAATAATATATAAAAAATTGTGGTTTTTGATCATAAAAACTAATATAATTAGTATAAATTTGCTTTACTAATTATTTTGTTATGCAGAAAGACAAGCAAATCATTCACATGGATCAGGATGCTTTTTTCGTGTCTGTAGAGTTAAGAAAAAATCCGAAACTTATTGGTAAGCCCGTCATTGTTGGGGGCAGTTCCGACCGCGGGGTTGTAACTTCATGCAGTTACGAAGCGAGAAAATTTGGAGTTCATGCTGCAATGCCCGGCCGAATGGCAAAGTCACTCTGTCCGGAAGCTATTTTTTTAAAGGGCAACATGGACGATTATTCGAAAGCTTCTCACGAAATAACCGAGATTATAGCCCAACGTGTTCCGCTGTTTGAGAAGGCGAGTATTGATGAACATTATATAGATATGACCGGGATGGACCGGTTTTTCGGCTGTATGAAGTTCGCTTCCGAACTACGCCAAATCATCATTAAGGAAATGGGTTTACCAATCTCATTTGGCTTATCCGTAAATAAAACCGTTGCTAAAGTAGTTACCAACGAATGTAAGCCCAATGGCGAAAGAGAGATTCCATTTGCTGAAGTAAGGCCATTTTTGAACCCTTTATCCGTTCGTAAAATTCCCGGCATTGGGAATGCAACCTTTAAAAAGCTAAGTGAGATGGGTGTGCGAAAGATTGAAACCTTGGCGGAGATCCCCCGGGAGTTGATGTTTAATATTTTAGGCGACCATGGTTTAAGCCTTTGGCAAAAGGCTCATGGTATCGATCTTTCGCCTGTGGTGCCTTATCGGGAGCGAAAATCAATTGGTACGCAAACTACCTTTGAAAGCGATAGCATGGATATAAATAAAATGAAAGCAATTCTTACAGGAATGGTAACCAACCTAACCTTCGAGTTGCGTAACCAGCAAAAGCTAACAGCTTGCATAACGGTTACCATTCGCTATTCCAATTTCGAGACAGTAACCCGCCAAGCCCGCATACCGTATACTTCTTTAGATTCCTTTCTCATTTCCAAAGCTCATGATTTATTTAATAGCTTATACACTAAACGTATGCTGTTGCGGTTAATTGGTGTTAAACTCTCGCATTTGGTTAGTGGTTTCGAGCAAATAGGATTGTATCATACTTCGGAAGAAGAGTATGATTTGTATCAGGCTATGGATAAAGTGAGGAACCACTACGGCGTAGAATCTGTAGTTAAAGCCTGTATCATTGCGAAACCTCCCAGAGATGAAAAAAACAATGTAATTAAGTACAATCCGCGTAAAAAGGCGGAAGAAGAATGGAAAACGTCAAAGATGAGAACTTTTATCAAAACTGATGTAAATGATAAAACTACCGATTAGCCAGCCATATGTTTCTAAACGTACATTCATCATATAGTCTGAAATATGGCACAATTGACATCAAAGGAATTGTTGCCCAGGCCCGTGCACTAAACATTCATCAATTGGTTTTAACCGATATAAATAATTCTACCGGGGCAATGGAATTTATCCGCGAGTGTAATAGGCAAAACATACCTGAAGATAAAGCTGAAAATGATATTGCGAACCTTCCGTATTTGATGAAACCAATTACCGGTATCGAATTTCGATTGGGGCAAAAATTACTTTATTTCGGTATCGCCAAAAGCAAAGAGGGAATGAAGCAATTGAATGATTTCCTGACCCGGCATAATTTAAGCGGTGAACCACTTCCCGCGAGGGCGCCGGTTTTTGAAGATGCTTTTATCATTTATCCTTTTACAAGAACAAATCAGCCTGTTTTAACACCAAATGAGTTTATGGCGATACGTAAAGATCAGCTCAATTTTCTGTGTACTTATCCTCTTGATAAATACAAAAACAAGTTGGTGATATGGCATCCTGTTACATTTACCAACAAATATGAATATCGTTTGCACGAATATTTAAGAGCAGTAAGCCTGAATACATTATTAAGCAAAGTACCGGAGGATTTAAAATGTGATAAAAAGGAGTTTTTTATTCCTGAACAGGAAATACTTTACCAATTTTCCGATTATCCGTTTATAATTGAAAATACGCGGAAGTTACTCTCTGCATGTAATTTAGACGATTATTTATCCGGTAAACAATTTTCAAAAAACAAGCAGGCTTACACCAAGAATGGAGCTTTGGGAGATAAGATATTGCTTCGCCGATTAGCTTTCAAGGGTTTGGAATACAGATATGGATTAAATAATGAAATTGCCCGGAGCAGGATAGAAAAGGAACTAAAAGTGATCGAAGCGTTAAACTATCACGCCTATTTCTTGATCACCTTTGATATCATTCGCTTCGCAATAAATAAGTGCAAATTTTACCATGTGGGGCGAGGTTCAGGGGCAAATAGTATAGTAGCTTATTGTCTGCGGATTACCGATGTTGATCCTATTGAGCTTGATTTATATTTCGAACGTTTTTTAAACGAAAAGCGAACAAGTCCTCCTGATTTTGACATCGATTTCTCGTGGGATGAAAGAAAAGTTATTCAGCAATATATATTCGAGAGGTATCCAAAAGGTCATGTCGCTTTCTTAGGTACAATGAGCACATTTAAAGATCGGGCAATTATTCGTGAAATAGGAAAGGTTTTGGGATTACCAAAAGAGGAAATAGACAGTTTTACCGATCCTGCCAAGGAGAAGGAGAACGGCTCCAATCCAACTTACAAAAAGTTGTCGCTCGTTCATCAATTGATGAGAGATATGCCCAATCAGCGTTCCATTCATGCAGGGGGTATTTTAATTTCTGAAGAACCGATAACTTATTACACAGCTTTGGATTTGCCTCCAAAAGGCTTCCCTACCGTACAATGGGATATGTATGAGGCCGAATCTATTGGCTATGAAAAGTTCGATATTCTTAGCCAGCGAGGAATTGGACATATAAGGGAAGCGGTTAAAATCATCCGTGAAAATATTGGCAACGAAGTTGATATTCATGATTTTAAGACTTTCAGACACGATCCGAAGTTAAATGCGCAGCTCCGTAGCGGTCAACCTGTCGGGTGTTTTTATATCGAATCGCCTGCGATGAGGCAACTACTCAAAAAACTAACCTGCGAAGATTATTTAACTTTAGTTGCGGCAAGTTCGATTATCAGACCAGGCGTAGCAAGTTCGGGAATGATGAAAACGTACATTAAAAATTACCATGCACCCGAAAAGGTTCAATACTTGCATCCTGTAATGAAGGCACAATTGAAAGAAACCTATGGGGTGATGGTCTATCAGGAAGACGTAATTAAGGTTTGCCACCATTATGCAGGTTTGGACCTGGCCGATGCTGACATTTTACGCAGGGCGATGAGTGGAAAATACAGGTCGAAAACAGAATTTGATAAATTGGTTCAGCGTTTTTTTGATAAAGCAAAAGCTTTAGGCAGGGATGAAGAAATAACCAAAGAAGTGTGGCGGCAGGTTTCATCATTTGCGGGTTACAGTTTTTCAAAAGCACATTCGGCTTCATTTGCTGTAGAAAGTTACCAAAGTTTATACCTTAAAACTTACTATCCCAAAGAATTTATGGTTGCTGTTTTAAATAACTATGGTGGTTTCTACAGTCGATGGGTTTATGTACACGAATTAAAGAAAGCTGGTGCGAAAGTTCATTTGCCCTGCGTAAACCATAGTAGTGATATTGTCACTATAAATGGAAATGATGTTTACTTGGGTTTTATTGGTGTACAAGGCTTGGAAAATAAACTTATCGAAATTATTCCCGCGGAGCGAGATCGAAACGGAAAGTATGAAGATCTGGAAGACTTTGTTAAGCGTACACAGATCACTTTGGAACAAGGTGTTACATTAATTCGGCTTGGCGCTTTGCGCTTTACTGGCAAAGATAAAAAAACGTTGCTTTGGGATATCTACAGATATTTAGGGCAAAAGCAGAAAATTTTGAACCACACAGAGTTGTTTAAAATTGAACAAAAATCTCATCAATTGCCCCAACTTGAAAACTCAGCGATTGAGGATGCATACAATGAATTGGAGTTATTGGGTTTTCCGTTACACTTTAGCATGTTCGATTTTTTGAAAACCAATTACCGGGGCGATGTAATGGCGGCAGATTTGAATAAGCACGTCGGCATAACCATTAAAATGGTTGGAAATTACGTTTGTGAGAAAACCGTTCGAATGGTAAAAAACACTAAAATGTGGTTTGGTACTTTTATTGACGCCAATGGCGATTTCTTTGATACCACGCATTTCCCGAATACAACATCGGGTTATCCGTTCAAAGGCAAAGGTTGTTACTTGATTTTAGGAAAGGTTGTGGAGGATTTTAATTTTCCGAGCATTGAGGTTTTAAAATTTGCTAAGCTTGATATACACATGAATCCTGTGGCGGTTGATTAAGAATTTTTATATTTAAGCCATGGTTCACTTTAAAGCAGAAATAGAGCGGTTTCAATCAATGGGCGAAAAAACGGGCTGGAGTTATGTATTTCTGCCTGCTGCTTTGGCAAATGAGATTAAAGCAGATTGTAAAAAGAGTTTTAGGGTAAAAGGTAAGATAGATTTGGTTGTGGTTTCGGGAGTTGCAACGATCCCGATGGGAGAGGGCGATTTTATAATCGCCTTAAAAGGCGAGCTCCGCAAAAAACTTAGGAAAGAAGAAGGTGCATCAGTAGAACTTCAACTGGAAGAGGACAAAGATTTCAAACTCGAAATACCCGAAGATTTAGAAATTTGCCTTTTGGAAGAAGAATTTTTAATGGATAACTTTTTGAAACAGCCAAAATCACATCAAAACTATTTTATCAGATGGATAAATGAGGCAAAAACGGAAACAACCAGAACTAAAAGATTGGCGCTGACAGTAACTGCAATGTATAAAAAGCAAGATTTTGGAGCAATGATAAGAGAAAGCAAAACAACTAAATAGCCTACCTTTTATAGTTTCTGAACCAACTGTTCACTTTCATTTGAATTACCCCTAAAAAAGCTTCCCGAAATATTCTCGTACTCATTTTCGAAGTACCTTCGGTTCTGTCGGTGAAAATAATCGGAACTTCAACAACTTTAAATCCGAATTTTATCGCCGTGAATTTCATCTCAATCTGAAAGGCATAACCCACAAACTTAATTTTATTTAATGGGATGGTTTCCAAAACAATTCTGCGGTAGCATTTAAAACCTGCGGTTGCGTCCTGAATGTTGACTCTGGTAATTAGCCGAACATACATCGATGCAAAATAAGACATTAGAACCCTGCCCATAGGCCAGTTTACCACATTTACACCTTTAACATATCTGGAACCGACTGCAACATCAGCACCGTTTACACATGCTTCGCGTAAACGAACCAAATCATTGGGGTTATGTGAGAAATCGGCATCCATTTCAAAGATATATTCGTATTTTTTTTCGATTGCCCATTTAAAACCAAAAATATAAGCTGTGCCTAAACCTTGCTTGCCAGAACGTTCCTGAATAAATAGATGTCCTGCATACTCTTCCTGTAAAGATTTCACAATGTCTGCTGTGCCATCAGGAGAGCCATCATCCACAATTAAAACATGGAAGGGCTGGGTTAAAGAGAATACCTTTCGGATAATCTTTTCTATATTTTCCTTTTCGTTATACGTAGGTATGATAACTAAACTATCGGACACGCTTTATTGTGATTTAATTTATGCAGCTTTCGCTCAAGAAGGCACGAAAGTAAATATTTAATATGAAAAAATCCTATGAATACTTTTCAAACGGATTAAAATCTGCTAAAAATGATTTCTATCTAACTTCAGCCATGAGCTTTTTAATCATTGGCGAAACAATAATTAATGCTAAACCGGCAATTAGTGAATAAATTGCGAGTTGCTTGTAGCCTTCGGTGTAGGACATCAGTTTTGTCATCAACGATGCATTTTCAATACTCGACATCTCTGCGCCAAGTTTGCCTGCTGCCAATTGCCCGAATGCGCTCGACAGAAACCAAAGGCCCATCATCATTCCAAACATTTTTTTAGGGGAAAGTTTGGTAATAATAGACATTCCAATCGGACCTAAACAAAGCTCTCCCAATGTGAGCAGCAGATAGGCAAGGGTAAATATATTTAACGAACTGATGCCTTGCTCGTTCGCAAAAAACCTGGTCGCATAAAAAACGTAGAAGCTTAGTGCAAGTAACAAAAAGCCAATTCCAAACTTGACAACCGTATTTGGCTCGATTTTTTTCTTATACATTAACAACCATAAAATACCAACGATTGGACTGAAAACAATCACAAACAATGAATTAACGCTATTATTAACAACATTCGGATCGATTGAGAAAAACAAAAGATTATGGTTTAAATTGTCCTTTGCAAATAATGAAAGCGAACCACCACTTTGCTCAGAGATCGCCATGAAAATGAAATAGCAAAAAATAAATACAAACGCGGCCAGCAATTTATACTGCGCTTTTCTCTCTTTCACCATAAAAATCTCATACAAGAAATAGATTAATGCAACTATACCGATACTATACATAAAATAATCAGTAAATGAAGTGTTTCTTACCATGATAAAAATCAATGGAATGCACAACAGCGATCCTGCATAAACTATTATTTCATAAGTAGTTCTCTTATTTTTTTTCAAATGTAACAAAGGCGAATTACCAATCGGACCTAAATACTTTTTAGTGAAAATAAATGTACTCAGGCCAAAAGCCATTACTAATGCTGCTGATAAAAAACACAAGTGCCAGTTGTAATACTTACCTAAGTAGATACACATTGCACCACCTAGTAAACCACCTACATTAATACCTGCATAAAATAATCCGTAACCCGCATCTCTTCGATTATCTTTTTCATGGTACAATTCTCCAACCATTGAGGAGATATTGGGTTTAAAGAAACCTGTTCCGATAATTGAAAGGGTTATACCGACGTAGAATAAGCCTTGCGGATTAAAAGCAAGAATTAAATTTCCTATGATCATTAGAGAACCGCCCCAAAATAAAGATTTTCTAAAACCAAGAATTTTATCGGCAAAAATTCCTCCTATAAAGGTAAAGGCATAAACAAAAGCCTGAATTGCACCGTATTGTAAATTAGATTTCTGATCAGAAAGATGCAATTGATCCACCATAAAAAATGCCAAAACGCCACGCATGCCGTAAAAGCAAAAGCGTTCCCACATTTCTACCAATGATAAATACCAAAGCTGTTTTGGGTATTTCCCTTCGAAATTTTGAATTTCTTCTAAAGATTGTATTTCACTCATGAAAACAGGTTAAAAGCTAAAAGCCCGAACGAAGCGGGCTTTTAAATGTAGAATTAATAATTTTTAATGAACACCGTGCATCCATTTTTTTAATAATGGATTTAATGAAAGCATGACTAAACCCGCGACAATTGGTATTCCTGTAAATATTAAAAAGAATATTGAGATTGAGTATTGGGAGCTTATTTTATCAATCAATGAGCCTGTTGCGCCCGCTAAATAATTTCCGATTGCGGTACAGGTAAACCAAAATCCAAACATTAAGCCTACAAGATTAGCCGGAGCCAGTTTACTAACGTATGATAAGCCGACCGGAGAAACGCATAGTTCACCAACGGTATGGAAAAAATAAGCGAAAATTAACCAAAACATGCTTACTTGTGCCGCAGTAGCACCTTGAGGTATGTTTGAACCACCGTAAGCCAAACCTGCAAAGCCAACGCCTACAAGAATAAGCCCGATTCCAAATTTGACAGGGCCGCTCGGATTAAATTTTGTTTCCCAAATTTTAGAGAAAATTGGGGCTAATGAAACAATGAAAAAAGAATTTAATACGCTGAACCATGATGCAGGAACTTCAGTTGTTATTGAACTGAATTCTCTGGTTACTTTCCAGATAGCTATTCCCCAGATAATTAAAAAGCTAAGCAAAGTGAAGAGAATAGTTGCAGGATATTTTTTGAAAATTTTTGTTGCAAGACTAAAGAGCACATACGAAACCGCCACTAACGGAAATATTGTTAAAATTGCATCAATCCACTTAAAGGTTGTGGCAGCGTTTCCTGTTAGATTCCTTAAGGTATAATCTTTAGCAAAAATCGTCATCGAACCACCTGCTTGTTCAAAAACCATCCAAAAGAAAATAGTGAATATTGAAAAAATACCCACAACCCATAAACGTTGTTTTCTAACAATCGGAGAAATCTCTTCGGCAGTTGGGTCTGCTTTTTCAACTTTTTCTGCCTTTTGAATTGCAGAGCCGATTACTCCGAATATTTTTTGTCCGAAGTAAAATTGTAACATTCCGAAAAGCATGAATATACCTGCTAAACCAAATCCATAATGCCATCCAACTTTTTCGCCAATATAACCGCACATTAACATGCCGATGAAGGCACCGGAATTGATTCCCATGTAGAAAATCGCATATGCACTGTCTTTTTTATCGCTAATTGGAGGATATAACTTGCCGACAATCGAGGAAATATTTGGTTTGAACATTCCGTTTCCTAAAATTAACAAGAGCAGTCCAACGTAAAAAAAGTTCGTACTTATTCCCTCTAAAGCCATTGCGCCATGACCGAGTGTCATAACCAAGGCGCCAATGATAACGGCTTTTCTATAACCTGTCCATCTATCAGCAATTAGGCCGCCGATAATTGGTGTAAAATAAGCCAATCCTGTGTATAATGCATAAAGTTGTAATGCTTCAGGACGTGGCCAACCCCAACCATTTTTACTGAGGTCGCTTACCAAGAAAAGAACCAAGATGGCTCGCATCCCGTAGTAACTAAATCTCTCCCACATTTCTGTAAAGAAAAGCACAAACAAACCCACCGGGTGGTTGAATAGCTTTTCAGGAGAAACTCCCTGACTTTCTAAATGGAGATCTAACTCTTTCTCATGGTTTATGGATAGTGTTTCAGCTGATGATTGCATAGAACATTTGTTGGTTTTAGTTTATGATTTCAAAATTTGTGTGTTGTTTTTGTGTTGGTAACAAGGCGCAATATAGTGAGCCATGGGCATTCTAGCAAATTTTTAACTTATCTCTAAAATAATGAAGAAGTTACGATGGCAAGATTTTAAAACTTTCTTATTGGTTTTACATTTTTTGCAGGATCGGCATACAGCGCATCGCTGGGGCTGGCTTCGTTTTTCAATACAACATTTTCCTGAAGTCTTAAACGACCGCCAACTATTTTAAAAGCATCCGTATTTCCATCCGACCCATAGAATTGATATTTGCCAACCATTTCCGGATCAAAAGGAGCAAGGTGATCGAAGACAATTAATCCCGCATTTTTATCGGTTTTCAACACCATAGCATTCTGTTTCTGATATTCAAAAATCACCCGATTTTTACCTTTGAGCTCTTTGCCGTCGAATACAGGCATGCCGAATGTTGCATTTTCCTTATTTAAAGATAAAATTTCGATAACCTTTTTCGTTGTTTCGGGTGTGTTTCCTTTCCAGCCTAGCAGGATGTAATACGGTAATTTCCCGGATGACGTTACGGGAATAATCTCATAGTATTTAGCACCAAACCATTTTTGATTACTGGTTATTACGTTTGGATCTATTATGTTGTCGGTTTGATCGATTAATGGAATTAGTTTCAAACCGTTTTTTTCGTTGAACTGGATTGCGCCATAGTATCTGTAAGTACCGTTCTCCAAATGAACATACCAGGACAGAATTCTAAAAGCCTGATCAGGAGATTTAATTATCGCAACCGTTTTCAAAGAATCGAATGGAAAGCTAAAAGAGTTTGGTTCTTTTAAGGCTTCAACTAAAGTTTTTACAAATTTTCCGTTTGCAAAGAGTTTCTGTTCATCACTTTGTTCTTCTTGATAAACACTTTGAGCGATCTTAATCAAACTATCTTGAAAAACATCAAGTTTGCTTACCGTTTGCTGTGCTTTAATTTGTAAGCTCAGAAGGCTTGCAAAAATCAGTAGACAAAATTTGATGTTTTTCATTTTATAGATTATAATTTCTGAAGAACCAATGCACTTGCACCACCGCCACCGTTGCATATTCCTGCAACACCGATTTTTCCATTATTTTGCTCCAAAACAGATAACAACGTAACTACAATTCTTGCGCCAGAAGCACCTAGCGGATGGCCTAGAGAGACTGCGCCTCCATTAACGTTTACTTTGTTTTCTTCTAAATTTAATATTTGATTATTGGCTATGGAAACAACAGAAAATGCTTCGTTAATTTCAAAGAAATCAACACTCTTTATATCAATATTGGCTTTTTGCAGCGCTAAGGGAATCGCCTTTGAGGGCGCTGTTGTAAACCATTCGGGAGCTTGTTGAGCATCTGCGAAGCCTAAAATTTTTGCAATTGGTTTAATTCCCAAGGCTTCGGCCTTTTCGGCACTCATTAAAACTAATGCTGCCGCTCCATCATTTAACGTTGATGCATTTGCGGCAGTTACCGTACCATCTTTTTTAAACACGGGTTTCAAATTAGGGATTTTTTCAAACTTAACAGCTGTTGGCTCATCATCGGTATCTATTAAAGTAATTTCTCCTTTACGATCTTTAACCTCTATGGCAACTATTTCAGTTTGAAATTTACCGGCTGTTTGCGCCGACTGTGCTCTCTTGTAAGACTCAATGGCGAAATTATCCTGTTCTTCACGAGAGATATTACAATCAGTTGCGCAAAGTTCTGCAGCCGAACCCATGTGGTAATCGTTGTAAACATCCCAAAGGCCGTCTTTTACTAAGCCATCGGTAACTTGTCCGTGCCCTAATCTGTATCCGTTTCTAGCTTTATCTAAGTAATAGGGCACATTGCTCATACTTTCCATTCCGCCTGCAACAATTATTTCACTGTCTCCGTTGGCAATGCTTTGCGCAGCCAACATAATTGCTTTCGTACCCGAAGCACAAACCTTATTTATTGTTGTGGCAGGTAAATCAGGCAAGCCAGCATATTTTGCAGCCTGCGTTGCAGGTGCTTGTCCTAAATTTGCGGAGAGTACATTGCCCATGTAAACCTCCTGAATTTGTTCTGGTTGCAAACCCGTTTTTTCAACTGCGGCTTTTATCGCAAAGCCTCCTAATTGCGTAGCAGAAAATTGTGCCAATGATCCTCCGAAACTACCGATAGCCGTTCTCACGGCTGAAACGATTACAACTTCTCTCATGTAAAATAAATTTATGAATTTTTGGTTAGGCTGCTAAGTTATGTATTTTTAATATTGGATAAACGCTACGAAGCACTTTTTAGCATATGTGTGATGCAAAAATATCATAAATCAACTCGGAGATGCTGCCTTGATTGCAGGGTATTATTCATCTTTAGTTTTAATTTTTTTACGGGATTTTAGTGCTTGGTTTAATAAAAACTCAATTTGTCCGTTCGTGCTTCGAAACTCCTCTGCTGCCCAGGTTTCAACTTCCTTTAAAAGGGCAGGACTAATTCTTAATACAAAAGCTTTCTTATCTTTCTCTGCCATGCCTTACTGTATTGCTTGTATATTGTGTCGGGTTTTTAAATTAATCAAAAATAACTCCAACTCATTTACTTTGTTTGTGCTGAATAGGAGCTTTTTGCCATTTCTAAATTCAATTTGTAAACCTTTACTTTTATCATTTAAAATATAAGCCTTATCTCTAAATTTAAACCAAAGCCTGTATCGAACACCCCATCCGCCGTAATTCCCTAATGCATCATATTTATTTATATATGCCTTTTCGATATCAGCCCACAAAAATAATTTAGGTTTTATCTGAAATGGAAAATATCGGTACGAAATACCTTCTTCGCTAATATTGGTTGTGAGTATGTTTTTCTGAATGAGATATATGATCAAAAACGGTAAAACTATTGCCCAAAACGGAGCGAAATAAGAATGCTTTAAGTCATCAAAACTCATTCCTCCTTTATCGAATAAAACTATACTTAAAACAATTGCAGCATCAATTGCCAATAAAATGTATAGCCACCAAAGTTTTAAACTTTGCTTTTCTTCGAATCTCATAGTTAGTTGTATAATGTACCGGTATTTACCACAGGTTGAACATGGCGGTCGCCGCAGAGTACAACTAATAAATTACTTACCATTGCAGCTTTACGCTCTTCGTCTAACTCAACTATTCCTTTTTGTGATAACTTTTCCAAGGCCATTTCAACCATGCCAACAGCACCTTCAACAATAAGCTTTCTTGCCGCAATAACTGCTGTGGCTTGTTGACGCTGAAGCATTGCGCTTGCAATCTCAGGTGCGTAAGCCAGATGAGAAATTCGAGCCTCCAACACTTCAATTCCCGCTCTCGATAGCCTTTCGTTTAGTTCGTTTTCTAATAGTTCGCTAACTTTTTCTGCACCGTCTTTTAGAGTAATGCTGGTTTCTTCACCCTCAGCATGGTCATATGGAAAAATATTAGCTAAATGTCTTACTGCGGCTTCACTTTGAATGTTAACATATTGCATATAATTTTCAACAGAAAAAATAGCTTTGGCAGTCTCGTTGACCTTCCAAACCACAACGGCGGCAATTTCTATCGGGTTACCGAGTTTATCATTAACCTTAAGTTGTTGGCCATTTAGGTTATTTGCTCTCAAGGAAACCTTTCTTTTTGTGGTGAGCGGGTTTACCCAAAAAAAGCCATCCGTTTTAACGGTACCTACATATTTACCGAAGAGCGTTAAAACTTTAGATTCGTTAGGGTTATTTATAATCAACCCCGGCAGAACCAGAAAAAAGTTGAATGCAAGAATGCAGCCGCCCCAAATAAAGCTTTCTGTTACAAAACAAAAAACTGCTGCAGCCAGCAGTACTAAAAACAACGCGAATGTTAAATAGCCTGATGGTGGATTAATAATTTTTTCCTGATACATAATGATATTAATTTGATATCATAAAGTAAAATATAAAATGTGGTAATTGCAAACAAAAAGACTAAAATGTATATTAGATAAAAATGCTATTTTTGAAAGCACCATAAATGTATCGTTTTGGCCAAAATCAAGAAAAACTCACATAAAATTCTTTATCGTAAATACTCATCGAATCTAAAATATTTGATGATGATCTTTACTGTCTTTATTATTACCCTCTTTTTGCCTAAGCAACCTCGTTTCAGGTATGAGTTTGAAAAGGGTAAGGTGTGGATGAACAAGGATTTAATCTCTCCCTTTCCTTTTGCCATATTAAAAACAAATCCTCAGGTCAGCACAGATAAAAAGGATGCGTTGCGAGATGTTCTACCGATCTATCAGTTTGATAAAGAAATTACCAATGATGCATTAGAAGGGTTTGTTAACGAGTTCGACATTAAGTGGCGCTCCGGTCAGTTAGATGAAAAAGACAAGATTGTTTACAGAAATATTTCTTATAAACTTCTTCAGCAGATTTATCAGAAAGGAATTATAGGTTTAAATGTAAAGCATCAAACCTCAGGCAAAAACTACGATTTCTCTCTGCTTGATAATAACATCTCAAAAGAAAAGAATACACAGGATATTTTTACCGCTGAAACTGCGCTTCAGTATTTTAAAGCAAACTTTAAGGCACCAAATCAGGTAATGCAGGATTTGGTAGATAATCTTGCTGAAGATCACATTACGCCAAACATAACTTTTAACGAACGTTTAACGGAGGTAATTCGCGAAAATACAGTGAATAATGTTTCCACAACTAAAGGTATGGTGCAAAAGGGGGAATTGATTGTCGCAAAAAACGATGTTATTGACGATGAAATTTACCAAAAATTAGAGTCATACAAAGCAACTTACGAAGCACAAACCAAAACGATAGGTAGCCGAACTTTAGTTTACTTGGGGCAGGTGGTGCTGGTTGGTTTTGTTTTAACCATATTAATGTCCTTTCTTTTTCTTTTCAGAAGAGATATTTTTTCAGACAATCGCCAGCTCTCGCTCATACTTATTGTTACTACTGGAATGTTGCTTGCTTTAACGTGGGCGTTAAAAATGAACATCGCAAGTTTGTATTACATACCTTTCTGTGTTGTTCCAATTATAATAAGAATTCTTTTTGATACCCGGCTGGCCCTATATCTGCATATGCTTGTTATTCTGATTGCAGGTTTTTTCGTGGCTAATAGCTTCGAATTCGTCTTTTATCAAGTTACTGCCGGGATGGTTGCTATTTTCAGTATTAAAAACTTTGTTAAAAGGGAGCGGTTCTTAGTTTCCGCACTATTTATTCTTTCAGCCTATCTAGTTTCGTTTGTTGGCATTGCGTTGCTTCGTGAAGGATCTTTTAGAGAGATCGAATGGATAAACTTTGTTCCTTTTATATTTAGTGTACTTCTTTCTTTATTAGCCTATCCATTGATTTATATTTTTGAAAGAGTCTTTGGTATCACCTCTGATGTAGCCTTAATTGAGCTGACAAATACCAATAATAAGCTCTTAAGAGAGTTGGCTTTTAAAGCACCAGGAACTTTCCAACACTCATTACAGGTTGCTAATTTGGCAGAAGCTGCGATTTTTAAAATAGGCGGAAATTCGGTATTGGTTAGGGCAGGGGCGCTATACCATGATATCGGTAAGGTGGATAACCCGCAATACTTTATCGAGAATCAAAATACCGCTGTTAGTCCGCACGATAAATTGCCATATGAGCAAAGTGCACAGATAATTATCCAACACGTTCATAAAGGAATTGAGATCCTGAGAAAAAATCAAATGCCCGAAGCAATTATCGACTTCATCAGAACGCACCATGGTAATACAAGGGTTGATTATTTTTACCAGTCATTTCTAAAAAATTCGCCTGAAAAATTTGTTGATGAGAACATTTTTCGCTACCCTGGCCCAATCCCTTTTAGTAAGGAAACAGGTGTTTTAATGTTGGCCGATTCTGTAGAAGCTGCATCAAGATCGCTTAAAAATCCCGATGCTCAGAACATAAATGATCTTGTCGAACGCATAATTAACTATAAACTGGAGCAAAATCAACTAGATAATTGCGATTTAACATTAAAAGATATAGAAACTATTAAACTGATTTTCAAGACGATGCTTATGAGTATCTATCATGTTCGAATAGATTATCAACAGATTTTATAATTTTTTTTTGTGGAATAGGTTGTTTTACTATATTTGCAGACCTCAAAACAAGGTCGGTAGGACAAAAAATTGAGAGAACGGAGAGGTGCCTGAGAGGCCGAAAGGAACAGTTTGCTAAACTGTCGTACTGGTAACGGTACCGCGGGTTCGAATCCCGCCCTCTCCGCAAAATAAATTGGCAAAAATAAATGGAATTATCATTTTAAATCCGTTACTTTGCCACCCCTCGCAAAGGGGAAAATAGATACCAAGTTCGGGGTGTAGCGTAGCCCGGTATCGCGCCTGCTTTGGGAGCAGGAGGTCGTAGGTTCGAATCCTGCCACCCCGACAAAATTTGCAGATGCACTTGCAGATTATTTTAAATAAAGATCGATGCCATTTCGGGGTGTAGCGTAGCCCGGTATCGCGCCTGCTTTGGGAGCAGGAGGTCGTAGGTTCGAATCCTGCCACCCCGACTTAAAGCCTGTTTCTTATAGAGACAGGCTTTTCTGTTATACAACCTTTTGCTCGAAATATTTTTGGGTTAAAAGTAATTTCTAGCAGTATAGTTTCTCTTTCACCGTTTGCATAATTAAATTTAGCATCAGAAAATTGGTTTCAACGTATCACTAAGTATACAATGTTAAAGTAATGTGCTGAATAAATTAGTTAAATATTTATATAAATAGTTGTAAATGAGATATATGTATTCTTAAAAGGCCTTTGTTTGCGTTTTTTAAATAGCCCTTACGGGCTATTGATCTACATGGGCTCAAATTTCATTTTTATATTAATTATACGGGCAGAAAAAATGCTGAATAATCTAACATTTTTGTGGACAAAAATAGATTCAGAAAAACAATCATCCAGCATTAACCAGTCCTTAAATTAATTAATAAAGAATTCCTCTGCTAGGTGACTTTCCCGGTCGATGGCAGGTTTAAATCTCATCCCGATGGAAAGTAGAAAAAGAATAGAAAAGGAAAATAGAAAAAGGATTTTAATTGTCGACAGCGAACTCAACATCCTTAAATTATTAAGCTTTATTCTGGCTATCGACTATGAGCTAACTATAAAAAAGAGCGCCATCGACGCTTTGTCATGGCTCTCTGAGGGGAATGATCCCGATCTGATTATCTCAAGTTTAAGAATGCCTTATTTTGATGGCAGCTCATTCATCAAAAATCTCAAAATAAGCGGTTTTTACAAAGATACTCCTGTTATCATTCTTTCAGGTGCAGAAAATTTAGAGTCTATAGTAAAATCTCTTTCTTTTAAAGTAGATAGTTATTTGGAAAAGCCCTTTAACCCTATTGTACTAAAATCAAGAATTGAACATTTAACTGCCTGATCGGATCCCGAGACTGTTGTTCACAATTGTTTTAAATCTCTATAATATTTAATGCCTGATGACATCATCTACCATTGAACGCTCGATTGTAAATACAAAGATTGTATACTTTGGGCAACTTCTTAAAAGTTTAATTTCTGATGATCTGAACGCTAATATTGCTCAGATCGAATATCCTGAAGATTTTAAAGTATACATGGATACTGAGCCGCTCCTTAGTTTACCCGATGTTATTCTAATAGAAGTTGATGAAAATGATCACTGTTTTGATCAGGTTAATTACATCAAAAATCACCCCTTTTTACAAGGATTAGTTATTATTCTGCTCGGAATAAAAGATGATAAAGAATGGAGAAAGACGGCTCTTAGACTTCAGGTTAATGATTATTATACATACCCTTTTCCCTTAGAAAATTTATACGAGAGAATAAATTTTCTGGTTAAGTTTAAGCTTATAAAACCAAAAATTGCAGAGTTTACGCATGCCGTTAAGAAAAAGTATGAAATTCCGGTGCAGAAAAGAATTTTCGATATTTTAGTATCTGGTTTAGCCCTATTTTTTCTGTCACCGCTTTTTTTAATAGTGGCTTTAATCATAAGAACTGAATCCTCCGGAAAAGTTATTTATAAAAGTAAACGAGTAGGTGCAGGTTATAAAATTTTCAATTTCTATAAATTCAGATCAATGCGTAATGATGCAGATAAATTGTTGCATACAATCCAAGATCTTAATCAATATGCCAATGCAGGAGGAGATTCAACTGGAAAAACGGCATTTGTGAAATTTAAAAATGATCCTCGAATAACTAAATTTGGTTCGTTCTTAAGGAAAACAAGCATTGACGAACTACCTCAGCTAATTAACGTTTTTGTAGGTGATATGTCGTTAGTAGGAAACAGGCCATTACCACTTTACGAAGCGGAACAACTAACTACTAATGAGTGGTCTACACGCTTTATAGGCCCTGCGGGTTTAACAGGTTTGTGGCAAATAAGCAAAAGAGGACAAAAGGAAATGTCGGAGCGTGAGCGCAAAGAACTTGATAATTATTATGCTAATAATTATTCGATTTTGCTCGATATGAAAATAATTCTTAAAACTTTTCCTGCACTTATTCAAAAGGAACAAGTTTAATTGTATCTTTATACGTTTTTTGTATCATCCCATATTTAAATCAAATAATCAAAATAAAATCAACCCTATTATTTAATGAAGACTCTACTAAAAATTGCGCTAGCATTCTTTATGTTTTTAAGCGTAAGCGCTTATTCTCAAGAAACCATTATTCCCGAAATTAAATATGCTGACTTAGAGAGGTATATTGAATTAGCTAAACAAAATTATCCGAGAAAGAAGATCTTTGACCTGCAAAAAGAAGGTGCTCAAACCGCGGTGCCCATCGCAACACTTTCTTATCTCGACATTTTTAATGGTTCATATTTCTATAGGCCACAAGATAGAGCCGTGTTAGATCCTATAAATCCTTATAACGTAAATGGCTTCCAATTTGGTGTTAATCTTAATTTAGGTACTTTTTTACAAAAGCCCTTTACTATCAAGAAAGCGAAAGCTGATGCCAAAATCGCTGATTTACAAGCGCAAGAATATAATTTAGCTATTGCGGTAGAAGTTAAAAAACGTTATTACGACTATATTCAAACAATTACCTTGCTTAAATTGAATACTCAAATGGCACAGGAAAATAAAGGTGTTGCCGAAAGTTTAAGAAATAGATTTGAAAAAAGTGAAATCACGATAGATACTTATAACCAATCGAGAATAAACCAATTCAATTCTTATCAGGGTAAAATTCAAGCTGAATCTACATTTTTAAAAGCTAAAGATTCATTAGAAGAAATGATTGGAATGAAGCTTTCCGATGTAAAATAATTATCAAGATAATTCATGGATATTAAATCGTTCCTTAAAATCGTTTCGAAATTTAAGTGGGTATTAATAGGTGTACCGATTGTTGTTGTAATTATCACCTATTTTCTAGTTCAAAATTTGCCAAAGCAATATAGTTCTGTAGTACAGATATCTACTGGTTTACTCGACCCATCGAAGAAAGTAATTACCAGTACAAATACAGATTTTTTCCAAGTAAGTCAGCAATTCAGTAATATTATTGAAAAGTTTAAGATGAAGAGAAACATCAATATACTTTCGTATAATTTGATGTTACATGACTTAGAAAATCCAAAAAAAACCTTTAGAAAATATAGTGAAAAGTTAGACTCTTTAAATGCTGTTCAAAGACAGGAGGTTATTAATTTATTTAAAGAAAAACTTGCCATAAAATCTGTTTTGACATTAGCTGATAATAATGGTAAATATAAACTATATGATTTTGTCGAATCTATGGGGTATGGAGAAGAGGCTTTAAGAAAAGAAATAGATATCTCGCATGTAGATAATAGTGATTACATTAATTTGGAGTATACATCTGAAAACCCAGATCTATCGGCTTATTTAGTTAATACATTTGCCTCTGATTTTATCACTAACTATAGTGGAGAAATTTCTGTTAATCAGGATAACTCGATGGGGCTGTTAGATTCTGTAATGAAGCAGAAGGAAGCTCTAATGAATAAGAAGAACAATGATTTAGCAGCTTTCAAACGAAATAAAGGTGTTCTTAACCTAAGTGAACAATCGGCAACGGTTTACGGACAAATAAC
>Ga0308164_10001628_pt1 | contig 25454 bp, 22 predicted proteins | sample PhyTR2_FD_201031 | JGI IMG/M metagenome (GOLD analysis project Ga0308164, IMG submission 201031) | Phyllosphere microbial communities from UC Gill Tract Community Farm, Albany, California, United States - DLSLT.R2 | ecosystem: Host-associated > Plants > Phyllosphere > Unclassified | place: USA... | reverse complement strand
GCGTCATGCTGCTGCAAGAAGAGATCTCGGCCAAGCGCCTGCAGGCCAAGGTCGGCAAGACACTGCGCGTGCTGATCGACGAAGTCGGCGCCCGCGAAGCGATCGGCCGTTCGAGCGCCGATGCGCCGGAAATCGACGGTGTCGTGCACATCAAGCGGCCACTCGTGCCAGGCAAGAGCAAACTGGTCGTCGGCCAGTTCGCCGATGTCGTCATCACGAAGGCCGATGCGCACGACCTGTGGGCCAATCCCGTCTAATCGGCTGAGCTCATGAGCGCCAAGTCGATCCAGACCACGCTGGTGCATAGCGACTATGTTGCACCGGCGGGGTTCGATGCCTTCCCGCCGGCGACGCACCGCGCGTCGACCGTGCTGTTTGCGAACACGGCGGCGATGCGCGCGAGCCAGTGGACAGACAAGACCGCCTACACCTACGGCTTGCACGGCACGCCCACCACGTTCACGCTGGAAGGCAAGCTGGCCGAGATCGAGGGCGGCAACCATTGCCTGCTCACGCCGTCGGGCCTGGCGGCGATCGCGATGGTCGATTTCGCGCTGCTCAAAAGCGGCGACGATGTGCTGTTGCCCGAGAACGTCTACAACCCGAACCGTGAACTGGGCCGCTGGCTCAGCGCCGATTTCGGCGTCACTGCACGCTACTACGATCCGATGGTCGGCGCCGGCATCGCCGCGCTGATCCAGCCCAACACCAAGCTGCTGTGGGCCGAGGCGCCAGGCTCGGTGTCGATGGAAGTGCCCGATCTGCCGGCGCTGTGCCACGCGGCGCATGCCCGGGGCGTGCTGGTAGCGCTCGACAATACGTGGTCGGCGGGCCTGGCGCTGCGCGGGTTCGATCTTGGCGCCGACATCGTCATGCACGCGCTGACCAAGTACCAGTCGGGCGGCGCCGACCTGTTGATGGGCGCCGTGATCACGCGCGACCGCGCGCTGAACGACCGGCTGGCGCTGGCACACATGCGGCTGGGCCTGGGCGTGAGCCCCGACGATGCGTATCTCGTGCAGCGCGGCTTGCCGACGATGAAGATGCGCTTCGAGCGTCACGACGCCAGTGCGCGCGAACTGGCCACCTGGTTCAAGGGACGGCCCGAGATCGCAAAGGTGCTGCATCCGGCGTTTGAAGACTGCCCGGGCCATGCGTTCTGGCAGCGCGATTTTACCGGGGCAGGTGGCTTGTTCTCGGTGGTGTTCGACGCACGCTTCGACGAGGCGCAGGTCGATCGCATGGTCGATGCGCTGACGCTGTTCGGGATCGGCTATAGCTGGGGCGGTCCCAACAGCCTTGTGATGCCTTATCGGATCAACAGCTTGCGGGATCGGTGGGAGGGCGGGGTACTGGTGCGTTTCAATGTGGGCCTGGAAGACCCGGCCGACCTGATCGCTGATCTGGCACGGGCCTTCAACGCGTTATGACATAAAAATGGGGCCACTGGCCCCATTTTTTTACACCGGCATTGCGCGGTTGTTGTTCAAATCGATGAAGCCGCGGATCAGGCGATAGGCCTTCCAGATCCATGCGACGGGCCACACCACCCACGCGGCAGGAATGCCGATGATGGTGGCGAACAGCACCGCGCCAACCGCCATCCACACCACGTACCACCAGAACGAGCGGATCATCCACGTGTGATGGGTGTAGACCATCGTACCGGCCGTATCGGGGCGCTTGATGTAGTTGACGATCACCGGCACGATCGACAGCATGCCGAGCGAAAAGAAGAACGTCAGCGCATGGATCACATACAGGATGCGCGCCCAGTGCTTGTTGTCTTCGACGCCTCGTTCCAGAATCAGTTCTTGCGACATACCGTCTCCTCTTGCGGGGACATCCCCCTTTGTTGCCATTGTAGCAGCACCATCTGCGGTCGCTGGCGCGCCGCTTTACCCAGTGTGCTGGCGCACCCAGGCGGAGAGGCGCACCGCATCCATCGCGCCGGACTGACGCGCGATTTCGCGGCCGCCCTTGAACAGCGCCAGTGTCGGGATACTGCGGATCGCAAAGCGCGCCGACAGATCCTGCGCGCGCTCGGTGTCCACCTTCAGCAGGCGCACGGCCGGCTCGAGTTGCCCGGCCGCCTGGGCATACGCCGGCGCCATCATCTTGCACGGGCCGCACCATTCGGCCCAGAAGTCCACCAGCACGGGAATATCGTTGCGGCCGATATGACGGTCGAAACGCGCGCTGTCGACGTCCAGCGGACGTCCCGTGAACAGGGGCTGCGCGCATTTGCCGCAGGTTGGCGCGTCCTGCAGGCGCGACTGTGGCATGCGGTTGACGGCGTCGCAGTGTGGGCAAACGATGTGGGTTGGTTCGGTCATGCTTAGCTCCTCCGGTCGATACGATGTTCTTATTGTAAGCGGGGCCTGGTCTGCACGTCGCCTGCATGTCGCCATCGCTTCCATGCGCCGCGCGCTGCTTCGGCTCGCTAGAATGGTTGCAATAATATAAATGAGACGATCGTATGCCTGAGCAGAATATGCCTGGCCGCCTGCTGGTCGGTTGTGCCGGCTGGAGCCTTGGGAGCAAGGACTTCGCCGCGTTTCCGGCAGGGGGAAGCCACCTCGAGCGCTATGCCGCCGTGTTTCCGGCGGTGGAAATCAATTCGTCGTTCTACCGGCCGCACAAACCAGAGACCTATGCGCGCTGGGCCGCCAGCGTACCCGAACACTTTCGCTTTGCGGTCAAGGTGCCGCGTTCGATCACGCATGACGCCAGGTTGCGGGATGTCGATGCGTTGCTTGACCGGTTCCAGGGCGAAGCCGGCATGCTGGGCGACAAGCTGGGCTGCCTGCTGGTCCAGTTGCCGCCACGCTTTGGCTTTGATGACGTGCTGGCGCATGCGTTCTTCGGGCAAGTGCGTGAGCGTTTCGGCTGCAGCATCGCGTTCGAAGCGCGGCACGCGAGCTGGTTTTCGGAGGCCGCCACGGCGACGCTGCGCGAGTGCGGGATAGTGCGCGTCATCGCGGATCCTGCCGCCGGCCAGCCAGGGGAGCACGAGCCGACAAGCGACGCCCACGTCTACGTGCGCCTGCACGGCGCGCCGCGCATCTATTACTCGGCCTATCCGGGCGACGAGATCGCCCGCTGGCGTCACCGCCTTGATCGCGAGGTCGCGGCGGGACGCACGGTGTGGTGTATCTTCGACAATACAGCCGAGGGCGCGGCCGTGCCCAATGCGCTCGAACTGATGGGGCACGAAGTGGGTCCATCGGGCGACCGGGGCGGGGTAGAATCAGCGAATCCGAACGCCACCGCGCCATCCGAGTGAACTCATTCACCGCCGTCCAGTCAGAGCCGGGCCCGACTGCAGGCCCGCAGTCTGCCGCCGCGCCCATGAGGGTCGAGTGCCCGCCGGGCGCCTGCGTCTGCGATCGGGCGCGCGTGCTGGCCGACCCGCAGCTGGATCAGCGGCCATTGATGATCACGCGCCAGCAGGAACTCAAGCTAATCGAGCGGATCGAGCGGATCGATAGTCTCGCCGACCTGCAGCACGTGCAGGGGCTGATTCACAAGAACATCGGCGCAACGCTGCACATCGCACCGGGGCCGAATGAAGTGCGCAGCGTGCGCGGCATCGTGATCGTGCTCGAAGACCGCCCCGGTCTGTGCAAGAAGGTGCGGCAATCCGTGCCGGCAGCAGTGCGGAGGTGCTTGACCATGCGGCCCGAGATCGCCTGGGCCATCCTTGATGCGCACGATCTGTTTGGCAGTTAATCGCCGATCGCGGCGAGACAGTACGAAAGAGAGATGACATGTTCGACGAATGCACATGGCTTCACACGCCACCCGAATGCCAGATCGACCAGGACACGTTAAAGGTCATCACCAGCGAGAACACGGACTTCTGGCGCATCACCCAATACGATTTCATCCATGATAACGGCCACTTCTTTGGCAGGCCCGTCGATCATGCGTTCACTGCCCAACTGCATGTGCGCGCAGACTTTCAGGCCTTGTACGACCAGGCCGGCTTGATGGTGAGAATCGACGAGACCCGCTGGATCAAGATCGGTGTGGAGTACTCGGACGATCAGCTGATGCTCAGCACCGTGCTGACCGATGAAAAGTCGGACTGGGCGGTGATGCCTGCACCTCCCATCAACGACGGCTTCTGGATCCGCGTGACCGTCGGCTCTGGCACTGTCAGGGCGCAGTTTTCGGTGGACGGCGTCGTTTGGCCGATGCTACGCCTGGCACCGTTTCCCGTGGCGGATCGTTATTTCGTCGGCCCCATGTGCTGCACGCCACAACGAGGTGGGCTCGAGGTATTGTTCAGCAAGTTCTCGGTACAACCGGCACTGCAGAAAGATTTGCACGATTTGTCCTAAGCGCAACGCGGTGACACAGCCGGGGTCAGGTCTGACATTCGGACACGACCTCAGCCATAGGCACAGCCGGGGTCGCAGGCACAGCCGGGGTTACAGCCGGGGTCAGGTCTGACATTCGGACACGACCTCAGCCTTAGGCTAATCCAACGGCGTCTTGACAAGAATTAGCATAGCCCGTTGCCAGCTGGTTCCGCTTACCCCATTGTCGAGATCGTGTCCGAATGTCAGACCTGACCCCCGCTTTTTTGCAGTGTCCGAATGTCAGACCTGACCCCGGCTTTTTTGCATGAAAAAAACCGGCATCGGCCGGCTTTGTTGGGGATTACCTGCGGTACGGGAAATGCGACCCGATATGTCCGCCCCAGCCACGGCCGCGATGACCGCGCCAGCTGCTGCGGCCGAAATCGAAACCCAGCCCGATCGAAATCGGCGGATACCAGTAGTTCGGCTGCTCGACATACACCGGCTGCGGCACGTAGACCGGCTGCTGTTGGATATACACGGGTTGCTGCTGAACATACACCGGCTGCTGCGGCGTGTAGTAAGGCGTCGAGTAGCTGGTCGCAGGCACTGGCGTCGAGGTGACGGTGGTGCCACCCGACGATGCCACGCGCGCCCCGGTACCGACCGGCACGGGCGTCACGGACACGACGCGCCACTGGCTCGGATCTGCCGGTTGGGCATAGCCTTGATTGCTGTAGTAGGGACCTGGCGCGGCGCAACCGGCCAGCGCGCCCAGAGACACGATAATGATGGCAAGATTTTTCATGGCGCTCCTCCTGATCAAGCCATCATACGAGCTTGCGGACAAGGCGGCGCACGGTTTTACACGCTGTTACAGCGCGCAAAATTACCGGTACACATGCCTAACTGCGCATCAGGCCAGAATCGTCAGCAACCCGTCCAGGCCGGAAAAGTTTAGTGCTACATCGGCCTGCGCGCGCACGACCGGCTTGGCGCGAAACGCCACTGACAGCCCGGCAATGCCCATCATGCTGAGGTCGTTGGCACCGTCTCCCATCACGACCGCCTGCGACGGCGAGATACCCAGTTCAGCGCACACACGCTCGACGGTGCGTTTCTTTTCTTCCGCATCGACGATCCCGCCAACAACGCGCCCGGTCAGCTTGCCATCCGCAATCTCGAGCACGTTCGCGTGGGTGTAGTCGAGAGCGAGGCGCGCGCCGAGACGCTCGGTAAAGAACGTGAACCCACCCGACACCAGCAGCGTCTTGATACCGGCCGCCTGCACGGCCTTGAGCATCGCCTCGCCACCTGGCGAAATGCGCAGGCGCTCGTCATATACCCGCTGCAGCGCGCCAGCGTCCAGGCCTGCCAGCAGCGCGACGCGGCGCCTGAGGCTTTCCGAGAAATCGAGCTCGCCGCGCATCGCCGCCTCGGTGATTTCGGACACTTGCGGCTTGAGGCCCTGCATGTCGGCGATTTCGTCGATGCACTCGATCGTGATCAGCGTCGAATCCATGTCCATCGCGACCAGACGCACATCGGCCAGCGAACGGCCGGGGGCGATGAAGGTGGCGTCCACGCCTGCCTCGAACGCAGCGGCATCAATGCGCTCTTTCAGGTCAGCGCTGAACGCCACGCCTTCACAGCGCAACGCATGTGCGCCCAGGTCCGTGGTGCGCTGCGGACTGGCCAGTTGCGCCAGTCGCACCAGTGTGGCGGGATCGGCCTGAGGGCCTTGCAGCACCAGATTCATCGTCGTGTTCATGCGAGTAGTTGTTTGATGGTCTGTTTGATCTGGTTCACGCGCGCCGACAGGTCGGGCATGCTGGCCGTGATGCGCAGCTTGTCCTGGCCGGCCAGCTTGACGTGGCGGTTCTTCTGGATCAGCGTGATGATCCTGATCGGATCGATCGGCGGCTTTTCCATGAACTGCAGGCTGGCCGCTTCGCCATGGGCGTCGATCTTGACGATGCCCACGGCCTTGGCGGCGATGCGTAGTCGGTGCGTCTCGACCAGCGCCTTCACGGGCTCGGGCAGCTTGCCGAAGCGGTCGATCAGTTCCTCCTGCATGCTGTCGATCCGGTCCGCGCTTTCGCAGTTGGCCAGGCGCTTGTAGATCGACAGGCGCTCGTGCACGTCGCCGCAGTAGTCGGCCGGGAGCAGGGCGGGCACGTGCAGATTGATCTCGGTGGTCGACGACAGCGGCGCGGCCAGGTCGGGTTCCTTGCCGGCCTTGAGCGAGCGCACCGCCTCGTTGAGCATGTCCGAATACAGCTGGAAGCCGATCTCCAGCATCTCGCCGGACTGGTTCTCGCCGAGAACCTCGCCCGCGCCCCGGATTTCCAGGTCGTGCATGGCCAGGTAGAAGCCGCTGCCCAGTTCTTCCATCTGCTGGATGGCGTCCAGGCGGCGCTGCGATTGCTTGGTCAGGTTCTGCACGTCGCTTACCAGCAGGTAGGCATACGCCTGGTGGTGCGAGCGGCCCACGCGCCCGCGCAGCTGGTGCAGCTGCGCCAGGCCGAACTTGTCGGCGCGGTGCATGATGATCGTGTTCGCGGTCGGCACGTCGATGCCGGTCTCGATGATGGTCGTGCACAGCAGGATGTTGAAGCGCTGCGCCACGAAGTCGCGCATGACTTTTTCCAGGTCGCGCTCGTGCATCTGGCCGTGGGCCACACCGATGCGGGCCTCGGGCAGCAGCTCCTGCAGCATCGCGCGGCGGTTCTCGATGGTGTCGACTTCGTTGTGCAGGAAGTAGATCTGGCCGCCGCGCTTGAGTTCGCGCAGGCAGGCCTCGCGGATGATCGAGCCGTCTTCGCTCCGTACGAAGGTTTTGATCGCCAGTCGCTTTTGCGGCGCGGTGGCGATGATCGAAAAGTCGCGCAAGCCTTCCAGCGCCATGCCCAGCGTGCGCGGGATCGGGGTGGCGGTCAGCGTCAGCACATCGACTTCGGCGCGCAGCGATTTCAGCGCTTCCTTCTGGCGCACGCCGAAGCGGTGTTCTTCGTCGATGATGACCAGGCCCAGGCGCGTGAACTTCACGTCGGGCGAGAGCAGTTTGTGGGTGCCGATCACGATGTCGAGCGTGCCGTCGGCCATGCCCTTGATCGCGTTGTTGATCTCCTTGCCGGTCCGGAAGCGCGACAGCTCGGCGATCTTCACGGGCCAGTCGGCAAAGCGGTCGGCGAAGGTCTGGGCATGCTGCTCGGCCAGCAGCGTCGTCGGCGCCAGGATCGCGACCTGCTTGCCACCCATGACGGCGATGAAGGCCGCGCGCAATGCGACCTCGGTCTTGCCGAAGCCGACGTCGCCGCACACCAGGCGGTCCATCGGGCGGCCCGACGTCATGTCCTTGATGACGTTGTGGATCGCCTCGGCCTGGTCGGGCGTCTCTTCGAACCCGAAGCTCTGCGAGAAGTTTTCGTAGTCGACATTCGAATATTCGAACGCGTGGCCCTGGCGCAGCGCGCGCCGCGCGTACAAGTTCAGGAGTTCGGCAGCCGTATCGCGCACCTGCTCGGCGGCCTTGCGCTTGGCCTTTTCCCACTGGCCCGATCCGAGCGAATGCAGCGGCGCGTCTTCGGCGGCCGTGCCCGAGTAGCGCGCAATCACGTGCAGCTGCGACACCGGCACGTACAGCTTCGTGTCTTTCGCGTATTCCAGGTGCAGGAACTCGGTCTCGCCCTCGCCCAGGTCCATGCTGGTCAGGCCCATGTAGCGCCCGATGCCGTGGTTGATGTGCACGACCGGGTCACCGATCTTGAGCTCGGACAGGTCGCGCACCATCGACTCGACCTGGCTCGTTGCTTCCTGCTTCTTCTTGCCGGCGCGCCGGCCCGAACCGGCATACAGCTCGGTCTCGGTGATGAAGACCAGGTGGCCGGCGCCCGCATCGAGCAGCTCGAAGCCGGCCTGCAGCGGCGCGACGCCCAGCGCAAGGCGGGCGTCGCTCGCGCGGAAGCCCTCAAAGCCTTCGACCGGCGTCAGATCGAGTCGGTATTCGCTGAAGTACTGCTGCAGCGTCTCGCGCCGGCCAGCCGAATCGGCGCAGATCATCACGCGCGTGTCGCTGCGCTCCAGGTAGGTGCGCAGGCTGGCGAGCGGATCATCGAGGCGGCGATTGACGGCGACGTCGGGAATTGGCGCCGACAGTTCGGAGGCCGGTGCGAGCGGGTCGCGCGCGATATTCCAGCGGCCATGCGGCTTGATGCAGGTGAAGAACTGCTCGGCGCTCAGGAACAGTTCGGTCGGCTCGAGGATCGGGCGCTCACGGTCGCTTTTCAGGAAGCGGTAGCGCGACTCGGTGTCCATCCAGAAGCGGTTGATCGCGCCCTCGATATCGCCGACCAGTGCCAGCGACGCGCCGTCGGGCAGGTAGTCCAGCAGCGTCGAGGTCGAGTCGAAGAACAGCGGCAGGTAGTACTCGATACCGGCCGCGGCGATGCCGTTGCCGATGTCCCGGTAAATCGGCGAGCGTGACGGATCGCCCTCGAAGCGTTCGCGCCAGCGGCCGCGAAAGCCGGTTCTCGCCGCTTCGTCCATCGGGAATTCGCGGCCCGGCAGCAGGCGCACTTCGCGCACCGGGTACAGCGAGCGCTGGGTGTCGGCATCAAACGTGCGGATCGATTCGATCTCGTCGCCAAACAGGTCAAGGCGGTAGGGCAAAGCCGAGCCCATCGGGAACAGGTCGATCAGGCCGCCGCGCACCGAGTACTCGCCAGGCGACATCACCTGCGAGACGTGCGTATAGCCGGCCAGCGTCAACTGCGCTTTCAGGCGTGCTTCGTCGAGGCGTTCGCCCTGGCGGAAGAAGAAGGTGTAGGCCGCCAGGAACGACGGCGGCGCCAGGCGCACCAGCGCCGTGGTCGCCGGCACCATCAGCACGTCGCACTGGCCGTTGCGGATCTCGTGCAGCGTGGCCAGGCGTTCGGAGACGAGATCCTGGTGCGGCGAGAACGCATCGTACGGCAGCGTTTCCCAATCCGGCAGCAGGTGGCAGGCCAGCTTGCCATCGGCGAACCACGGGATTTCATCCAGCAGCCGCTGGCCATCGCTGGCATTGGCCACGACGACGGTGAGCATCTGGCCCTGGGCCTTGAGAGCAAGGGCGGCAACCGCCAGCGCGTAGGCGTCGGACGAACCATGAAGGAGCGGCAGGACGAAACGATGGCCTGCTTTGGGAAGGTGTTTCTCGAGGTCGAAAGGCATGCCGCGTGCTTGAGATATCCGTGAAAAATGCGCTGGAAAGTGGTGGCCAATTATAGTCGAACGCGTGCCCGCCCGCCGCGCTGCGTGGAGAGCGGCGGCTTGTTCTGAAACTGAATCACGGGCATGATTGCGCTAACATAAAAACAATGGAGATACGATGCGCCCTGCCTACACGGCCTTGCCACTGCTTGTTTCATACCTGCTGAGCGGAGCAGCCAGCGCGGCGCCGCCAGCGCCGGTGGTCCTGTTCGACAATACGCCGCGACCCGGCGTCGAGATCCTTGCGCTGGCGCCCGATACGACGCACCTGCTGAATGGCGAGAAAGTCACTGCTGACGCCGCGCTGCGCACGACCTTCCCGGATAGCGCCATCGAACTCGCGCGTAGCAAGCGGCCCGACGGCGGCGCCGCGCTCACGCTGCAATGGCGCCAGATATGGAAAAGCGGCGTGGCGCTGCAGACGGCGCCGCAGGACCTGCGGCCATTCCTCGCGCGCGGCACGCTGGCGTTCGACCTGAAGGTCGATGCGCTCGACGCGGGTGGCCTCATGGTCAAGGTCGGATGCGGTCCGTCGTGCGAACGCCAGGTGCCGTTCGTGCTGCCGGGGCGCGCCGCGCAGGGCAAGGGCTGGCAGCGCGTCGTGCTGGCGCTGTCGTGCTTCGCACGCGATGGCGACGATTTCTCGCAGGTCGCCAGGCCATTCACGCTGGAAGGTACCGGCAGCGGCCAGGTCAGCATCGCCAACGTGGCCATCGCACCGGGCGGCACGCCGAACACGGCGTGCGCGGACTGGCGCACCGTGGCCGTCACGCCCGCCAAGCTCGACGAAGCGTGGTCGATCGACTGGTGGTTGCCCCGCCATCGCCAGAAACTGGGCGAGGCGCGGCAGATGGTGCGCAAAGCCCGCAGCCCGCAACTGGTCTTCATCGGCGACTCGATCACGCAGGGCTGGGAAAAGGAAGGGGCGCCCGTCTGGCAGACGCACTATGCGAAGTTTGATGCGCTGGACCTCGGCTTTGGGGGCGACCGCACCGAAAACGTGTTGTGGCGATTGCAGAATGGCGCCGTCGACGGTCTCGATCCGAAAGTGGCGGTGCTGATGATCGGCACCAACAACACCGGCTTGCGCGGAGATTTCCCGGCCAGTACCGTGGCCGGCATCCGCCGCAATCTCGACGAAATCAAGCAACGCCTGCCGCGCACGCGCATCCTGCTGGTGGCGATCTTCCCGCGCGACGCCACGCCCGAGAGCCCGCTCCGGCGCATCAACGAGGCGATCAATGCCCAATTGCCGGCACTGGCCGATGGCAACCGCGTCGTGTTCCTGGACGTGAACGGCGCGTTCCTCACGCCCGATGGCACGTTGAGCAAAACGATCATGCCCGACCTGCTGCACCCGAACGAAGCGGGCTACGCGATCTGGGCGAAGGCGATGCAGCCGGAACTCGACCGCCTGATGGCGCTGCCGCGGCTCTAGGGAATTGTGTCCGTGCGTTCGACGATGCGCCGGTTCGCGACGCCAAACGGCACGTGCACCATCGGGATGGTGCCGCCCGGGCCGGACTTCAGATGCGTGAGCTGGTCATCAAAAAAGATGTGCGGCTTGAACACCGACAGCACGCGCGCCTTGTCCATCCCGCCCAGGAAAAAGGTCTCGTCAGCCGAGACGCCCCAGCTGCCCAGCGTCGTCACGACGCGCTCGTGCGCCGGCGCGCTGCGCGCCGTGATGATCGCGATCCGCACGATCCGGCGGTAGTCCGGGTCGGCCTGCTGGGCGTCATGTTCCAGCTGCTGCAGCATGGCCAGCTTGCGAAACATCCCGGCCAGTGGGCCAGGCTGGTGCGGGCGCGCCATGTGCAGGGTTTCGTGGGCGTGGAATTCGCCCAGGTCGTTGTTGCGCTTGTAGACCGTTTCGGATTCATCGTCGGCGATGACGCCGTCGAAGTCGAATGCCACCCGCAGCTCGATGTCGTCCTCCTCGTCGGCGATCGCCGACGGCAGCACGAGACCGGCCGGGTAATCGACCGCGATGGCGCTCTTGACGTCCTCTTCGTTCGCGGACAGGAACAGGGCGGTGTTGAATGCCGGCAGATACGGGTAAGGCGATTTGCCGCTCATGAACACGGCGCGCGAGATGTCCAGACCGTAGTGGGCGATCGAGCGCATCACACGCAGGCCCGTCTCGGGCGAATTGCGCGAGAACAGCACCACTTCAACGGGCGCCTGTTGCGGGAAGCACCGATTGAGGCTCAGGAAACGCCGGATGAACGGAAACGCGACGCCGCGTGCCAGGATCACGTCGCGCTGGCGCGCCTGGTGGCTGCGGTAGGCTTCCGGACCCTCGTCCAGATACACCTGGTGCGAGTCGGACAGGTCGAACAGCGCGCTGGAAGCGACGCCGATCACGAGTTTTTCTTCGATGGGAAAGGGCATTCAGGCGTCCTGCCGGTCGGCGTTGTCGGTGTCGTTGAAGGTATCGTAGACCTGGCGCAGGCCGGCGGGCAAGGCGGCCACGGCGGCCACGAATGCCGGCTGGCCGCCCCCGGCCAGCATGTGCAGCTTGGCCAAACGGTCGGCCTCGCCGAGCGCGGCGGGCAGACTGGTGGACATGGTGGCGGGGTCGCCCAGATGCGCGATGGCGTGGCCGATGGCCGCTGGCAGCTCCCACTGGCCGGCAATCCCGGCAGAGATCAGGCGCGCGGCGTGCACCAGGCGCAGGCCGAAGGCATCGCTGTCGGGCAGCCCGCCGGTGGGCAGCAGCCCATCGATCACACGCAGCGCCACGACCAGGCCGACATTGTGCATCAGCCCCGCCAGATAAGCTTCGAACGGATCGGCGCCATGGTTTGGCGCCAGCAGGCTGGCCGCCTGCGCGCACTTCTCGGACTGATTCCACAATTGCGGCGCGACGAGGCGCGCCAGGCGGCTGGTCTGCAGGCTGATAATCCGGCGAAACGCCACGCGCGCCAGCAGCATGCGCAGGCCGTTCTGGCCAAGCAGCAGCAGGGCCCCTTCCAGGTTGCGCACGGGCGAACTTGGCTGGTAGTACGGGCTGTTGACTTCGCGGAGGACTTCAGCGACCAGTACGGCATCTTGCGCCACCTGGCGCGCAAGGTCGGCAGATGAAGCGGCGTCGCTGCGCAGGCTGCGCAGCACTTGCGGGATCACGGCCGGCACGCGCGGCACGAGGGTGCTTGCCGTGTGCGGATCGCGCACGAGGCGCGCCAGTTCATCGAGCACCAGGGTTTCGTCGCCCGCTGCGCCCGTCACATGCGGACCGGCCAGCCAGTGGAAAAATGCGAGATCCAGATCGAGCGCAGGCGAATCGTCGACGATCGGCGTGGTCACCGTATCGGACAGCGGCAAGGTAGACGGGGAGGGAGGTTGGTCGACAGGCCCTGCGGGCGCGGCACCAAACAGGCGTGCGAGCCAGCGCTTCATGGGGAGGATATTACAAGAGGTAGGGGCATGGAGCGATTCTACCGCGCCAGCCCGACGCACGACCGGAGACCCGGCCATGCGTGAATCAAATTACTTCCTGGTGTCCGAGCTGGTCGTCGTGTGACCAGTGTTGGTTGGGGTGCTGGCGGTGCCAGTGGCCATCGGCGCACCGGTGTTGGTGCCGTCGGTTGGGGTAATGCCCATCTGCGCATCGACCGTCGCGTTGCCAGTCGAGCCGGCAGCCGTCGTGCCCATCGAGGACGAACCGCTGCTGCTACTGGTGGTGGTGGTGCCCATGGTGTCGGTGGTGTTGCAACCGGCCAGTGCGAAGGCCATGATGCTGCCAATGAGTGCAGTGTGAAGAGTTTTCATAGCATTGCTCCTTGAGAGTGAAATGGCATGGTCAGGTGCGGCCACCCGGGGGTGACCGACTGACTAACCCACGCGCACGGTGTGCCGCTGTGGGTTTGTGCATCTGCTTCTGCTTCTGGATCAGCGGCCGGTGGCCGAGTTGGTGACTGGCTCGTTGTTGCTGGTGGTGCCCGATGCGCTGTTCACGCCGGTAGCGCCGGTGGCGCCCGAATTCCAGCTACCCTGGCCTGCGGTGGTGCTTGGGGTCTGCACCGAGCCGGTGGTCGACATCGTGCTGCTCGAGCCCGACATGCTGTCGGTCGTCTTGCTTGGCGTATCGCATGCTGCCAGGCCAAAAGCCATCATGCCTGCGATCAGTGCGGTTCCGAGGGTGCGTGTCATGGTTGTCTCCGTGATGATTAAGTTGTCTTATCATCAAGCAACCGCGGGTTCACACGAATAGGAACGGAGAGTTCATTCTTGTAGGACGACACGCCCAGCGCACGTCAGCGCAGGCGTCAGTGCAGGCCTCAGTACAGGCCTCGGTGCAGGAATTAATGAACTTCCGCATCATGGGTAACCAGCCAGGCCAGCAGCTCGGGGGCTGGTAACGGCCTGCTGTAGAAGTAGCCCTGCACCTTGTCGCACAGGTGGTTGCGCACCACGTCCAGCTGCGACTGCGTCTCGATGCCTTCGGCCACCGTGGTCATCCCCAGGCTGCGGGCGACCTTGACGGTGGCTTCGATCAGCACGCGGTGATGGGCGCTGGTATCGGCCTGGCAGACGAACGAGCGATCGATCTTGACCGTGTCCACCGGCAGCAGGTGCAAACTCGATAGCGACGAATACCCGGTACCGAAATCGTCGAGCGCGAGCTGGATGCCCAGAGCCTTCAGGTCGTGCAGGCGCTGCTGAATGTCCTGGTCTTGCGCGGCCAGGCTTTCGGTCACTTCCAGCTGCAGGCAGCCCGGCGGCATGCCGGTGTCGCGCAGGATGCGGCGTACGCCGTCGATCCACCCCGGTTGCGCCAGCTGCGCGCGCGACAGGTTCACGGCCATCAGGCCGGGTGCGCGCTCGCCCAGGCGCGCGCGCCAGTCGAGAAAGTCGCGACAGGCGCGTTCGAGCACGAAGTCGCCCAGCATGCCGATCAGGCCGCATTCCTCGGCCACTTCGATGAAGTCGATCGGTGGCACGATGCCGCGCACCGGATGGCGCCAGCGCACCAGCGCCTCGACCCCGGCGGCGTAATCGACGCCGCCGCACGGCAGCAGGCGCACGACCGGCTGGTACACGACGAACAGCTGTTCTTCGACCAGGGCCTGGCGCAGTTCGGCTTCGATGCCGGCGCGGCGCGCGGCGCGTTCGCGCATGCTCGGCGCGAATACCACGTGGCGGTTGCCGCCGGCCCGCTTGGCCTCGACCATCGCGATGCCGGCGTCGCGCAGCACGTCGTCCGGCTCGCGCAGTGCGATCTCCGGGTCGTCCAGGCTCCAGGCCAGGCCGACACTGGCGCCGCAGACAATGTCGTGGCCATCCACCAGATACGGGTGGGCCAGCGCGTCGAGCAGGCGCAGCGCGATGCGCTCGGCGTCGGCGCGCCCGCGCAGGCCGTCCAGCAGGACGACGAATTCGTCACCGCCCGTGCGGGCTGCCAGCTGGCCGGCCTGCGTGCCAGGTTCAATACGGCCCAGCGCTGGGCGCAGCGCACCGCGCAGGCGGTCGGCCATGTGCATCAGCAGATGGTCGCCCACGGCCTGGCCCAGGCTGTCATTGAGCTGGCGGAAGCGGTCGCAATTCAACGTCAGCACGGCGAAGCCGACGTCGGACACCGGCTGCGCCAGCAGGTGCTGCAGCGCGTCGCGTACCGCTTCGCGGTTGGGCATGCGGGTCAGGTTGTCAGTGCGCGCGGCGTTGCGCAGGCGGCGCGAGAGCACCTCTTGCTCGCGCTGCACTTCGAACGTGGCGTCGGCGACGGTCGCCATCAGGCGCTCGGGGTCGAGCTTCATCAGGTTGAGTGCCAGTACCTGCAGGCTGCCGCTGGCCGCGTGCGGCACGCCCACCGGCAGGCGCAGGCCTTCGCAGATCATGCCGGACGGTTCGAGAAATGCCTCGACCATGGTTGCCAGGTGGGGGGCCACGGGCGCCAGCACGTCGAACAGATTGTCCAGGCCCTGCGCAGTGGCCAGCGGCATCAGAAGGCGCGACGCCATCGGGTTGAGCATGTCGACCGTGCCGTCGAGCGAGGTCTGGGCCAGGCCGATCGGCGCCCGGTACAGGAACTGCACCAGCGCTTCGTAGGCATCGACCGCCTCGTGCTGCACTTTAGGCTCCATCGAGCGCCTCCTGGGGAGCAGCAACGGCGGCTTCGGGTTGCCAGGCCAGGGCGCGGTTGCGGCCCGCGCGCTTGGCCGTGTACAGGGCCTGGTCGGCTTGCTTGATGAGCAGGTCGACGCCGCCATGGCCGTCGAGGGCGACTGCCACGCCGGCGCTGATCGTGCACACGATCGCCTGGCCGTCGAAGCTCTTGGCGTCCAGCGCAACGCGTGCGCACAGACGTTCGGCCAGATCCAGCGCATGCGCCAGGTCGGTCGACGGCAGCAGCACGGCAAATTCCTCGCCGCCGATGCGCGCCACGACATCGACTTCGCGGAAGAAGTCGAGCAGGATCGCTGCCAGGTGCTGCAGCACGGCGTCGCCGCCCGGGTGCCCGTAGCGGTCGTTGATGGTCTTGAAGTGATCCGCGTCGAGGATGATCATCGCCGTCGGTCGCGGCGCGGCGCGGCTGCGTTCGAACTCCTGGCTGGCGGCGTCGAACAGCGCGCGGCGGTTCGCCAGGCCAGTCAGGTGGTCGCTGAACGCCTCGCGCCGGCGCCGCTCGGCGATGTCGCGCTTGTCGCTCACGTCGCGCAGGATCAGGCAGTAGGCCGGGCCCTCTTCGCAGGGCAGGCTCGGGGCGCCATCGGCGGCTTCGCGGTCGGCTTCCGGCAGCGGCGCGATCATCACGCTGCCCCAGAATGCGCTGCCGTCGGCGCGCAGCAGGCGGCTTTCGTCCAGCGCCCAGCCGTCGGCATCGGCTTCGCGCAGGCGGTCCAGCGCGCGCTCGGGCGTGATCGCATCGTCGGGATAGAACATCGTGTAACTCTGGCCCTCGGCGGTGGGACCGAAGCCGGTCACGCGGCCGATGCTCGGGTTCCATTCGCACAGGCGGCCCTGGGAATCCAGGCTGGCCAATGCGTAATCGGTGATGCCGGTCAGGACCGCATTGAGCCAGGCGTCGTTCTGCCGCTGGCGGCATTCGCGCCGCACCTGCTCGGTGATGTCGTCGATGACCGCCATGATGCGGCTGGCGTCGAGCCGGAGCAGCGTGATCGACAGGATCTGCGGCATGCGCTTGCTGCAGCCGCTGCCGGCATGCAGGTGCACGTGCATGCCGTCGCAGATCTTGCCGCTCTGGACCGTGCTTTGCTGGCACAGGTTGCGCAGGTCTGGCGCGATATCCTCGAGCGCGACAAACAGGTTATCGAGCCCGCCATTGCGCGAGTGCGGCATCAGGAGCTGGGCCGCGATCGGGTTGATCATGGCGATCTCACCGTCGGCGTCGAGCTGTACCAGCCCAACCGGCGCGAGATACAGGAACTGGATCAGCGCCTCGTATTCCGCGCTGAGTTGGGCGAGGTCGTCAGTCATTTTGGCTGCCGCTTGACCAGAACGTAGCGCGTCGCGCTGCCCGGGGTGGACAGCAGGCGCAGCGCGACTTTGACCGGACGCATGCGCAGCGTCAGCACGTAGTCGATGGTTTCGTCGAGGGCACTATTTTGTTCCAGCGCGTCATCGAAACGCTGCGCCACCATGAAGTTGTTCATGCAAGGTGCGACGTTGGTGAACAGCGGCTGGCCCAGGACGCGTTGTGGCGACAGGCCGGCGGCTTGCGACTCGAACGCGTTGTAGCGGCTGACCTCGGTGTTCGCGTCGAAACCGATGACGCCGAAATCGAGCTGGTCCAGTTCTTCGGAAGAACACGCGTCGAGTCGGGTGGCCAGCTCGGGAAAGTCAAAGGCAAAAGTCATGAATTGGGTGCCGACGCGCGGCCATTGGATATTGGTCATCGATGTTGCCATGTGCAATAAACACGTGTCAATTGCCCACTTGCAACAATTCACTATTTAATTGCGAGAATGTGCCTTTCACCACAGTCCCCGGCAAATTGACAGCCTTGTGTTTCAACGTCACCATGCTTTCCTCTTCATGTTCTCACATTTCATGACACACAAACCGGATGATGCGGCCTGCTGGTGGCGCGACGGGACCGGCCTGCAGCGCCTGGTCGCCGACTTGGTGGGCGCCGAATTGGCGGCGCTGCGGCCCGGCAGGCAGACGCTGGCGCAGCCCTGGCCGGCGTCGCTCGATCTGCGCGGCGATCTGGGCGCCGATTCCCTCGAGCTGATGGGACTGGCGTCGGCGCTGGAAACCCAATTGCACCTGCGGGGGACGGCCGACGCGCCGTTGCTGGTGCAAACGCGCCTGGCAGACTGGCTGGACGCGGCGCGCGCCGGCCTGGAAGCTGACGGAAGTGCGCTGACGTTTCGCACCTCGGGCAGCAGCGGCGCGCCCAAGCCATGCACGCATCCGCTGGCCTTGTTGTGGCAAGAGGTCGAGGCGCTTGCCCAATTGCTGCCCGGCCGCCGGCGCATCGTCAGCCTGGTGCCGGCTCACCATATCTATGGCTTCCTGTTCACCGTCCTGCTGCCGCGCCGCCTGGGTATCGACGTGTGCGACCTGCGCGGCCATGCGCCGGCGGCGCTGGCGGCCCAGTTGAGCGCGGGCGACCTCGTCATCGGGCATCCCGATCTGTGGCGCGCGTTCGGCCAGGCTGCCGGGCCGCTGGCGCCGGACGTTGTCGGCGTCACATCGACGGCGCCATGCCCGCTAGATGTGGCCCGCGCTGCGCTCGGCACGGGGTTGGCGCGGCTGGTGCAGGTGTATGGCAGCTCCGAGACCGCCGGCGTCGGCTGGCGCGATGAACCGGAGGGCGGCTATATGCTGTTTCCGTACTGGTCGCGCACTGGCCAGGCCGATGGCCTGGTGCGCCAGTGCCCGGACGGGACGCGTCAGCCGGCCATGTTGCAGGACCGGTTGGCGTGGCGCGGCGACGGGCGTTTTCAGCCGGACGGGCGCATCGACCAGGCGGTGCAGGTTGGCGGCGTCAATGTGTTCCCGGGCTATGTGGCCGATGTGCTGCGGCTGCATCCGGCGGTGCTGGAGGCGAGCGTACGCCGCATGCGGCCTGATGAAGGCGAGCGGCTCAAGGCCTTCGTGGTGGTGCGTGACGGCGTCACGCTTGACGCCGGTCTGCAGGCCGGTTTGCACGCCTGGCTGAGCGAGCGCCTGACGGCGCCCGAATGCCCTGCGGCCTATTCATTCGGGCCGCGCCTGCCGCGTGGGGCGAGCGGCAAGCTGGCCGACTGGATCATCGACAGCGACGTCTAGCGGCGCGCGCCCGGCTATACCGCGACGAAGCTCTCGAAGCCGCCAAAGAACATGCGCTTGACGTCGAACGGCACGCCGCCTGGCTGCATCATGGCGGCCAGGCGTGGATCGTTCATGACTTTTTCGTTGACTTCGTCGCGGTGGGCGCGCGATTCGTAGACGGCCCAGGCGAGGATCACCGTTTCGCCCTCTTTGAGTTGTACGCTCTGCGGGAACGATGTGTGTTCGCCGGACGGGACATCGTCGGCAATCCATTCACGGTATTCGAGCGCGCCATGCTCGCGCCAGACGGCGCCGGCCAGCTGCGCCTGGGCGCGGTATGTTTCGATGCTGGAGTTGGGAAGCGGAAGGACAAAACCATCGACATATGCCATGTGGATCTCCCTGGACGGTTGGATGCGCGGGGCGCGTCTGTGACCCACCAGTACACGGCCCACGAGGTTCCCGACGGTGGTGTCGGGAACCTCAGGCTACCACAGGCTGTTGTCGGGGGGCGGTGCTTGCGGGGGCTGTTGCGGGGGCAGCGCCGGTGCCTGCGGCGGTTGCTGGGGCGGCTGCACCGGTGCAGGCGGCGGCGCGGGCGGCGCCACGTGCGGCAGGGCCTCGAGCGGCGACGGTCCCTCGAGCGGCGCGTCGTCGAGCGGCTGCTGGAACTCGTCGACGGGCGCCGCTGGCGGCGCGAGCGCGATGTCGATGGTACGTGTCTCGGTCGCATCCGCGTATTCGGGATAGATCCAGTCGCGGCCATCGTTGACCAGGTCCTCCGGCGGTGTGCGCTCCTGCGGTGGCACCTTGGCCAGCGCCACGCGCATGTAGTCGATCCAGATCGGCATGGCCAGCGTCGAGCCGAATTCACGGCCGCCCAGCGAGCGCGGTTCGTCGTAGCCCATCCACGATACCGCCACCACCTTGCCCGCGTAGCCGGCGAACCAGCCGTCAATGGCATCGTTCGTGGTGCCGGTCTTGCCAGCGAGGTCGGTGCGGCCGAGCTGCCTGGCCGAGCCGGCGGCAGTGCCGAAGCGGGCCACATCGCGCAGCATGCTGTCGACGACGAAGGCATTCCTCGCCGTGATGACGCGGTTGGCTTCCTGCGGGCCCTGGGATGGCGGCACCTCGGCAATCACGCTGCCATTGCCGTCGACGATGCGCTGGATCAGGTAGGGCTTGACGCGGTAGCCGCCGTTGGCAAACACCGAGTACGCGCCGGCCAGCTGCAGCGGGGTGACGGCGCCCGTGCCCAGCGCCATCGTGTAGTTGCGCGGATGGCGCGCCAGGTCGAAGCCGAAGTGTTCGAGATACTGGTGCGCGAAATCGACCGACACCGCGCGCAGCACGCGCACGGTCGGCACGTTCTTCGACTTGACGAGCGCCTGGCGCAGCGTGACTTCGCCGTCGAACACGCCGTCGTCGTTCTGCGGCCGCCACGGATTGTCTTCGCTGGCACCGGGCAGTTCGATCGGCGCATCGAGAATGCGGGTGGTGGGCGAATAGCCTTTTTCAAGCGCAGCCGAATACACGAACGGCTTGATGCTCGATCCCGGCTGGCGCCATGCCTGCGTGACGTGGTTGAACTTTTGCAGGTTGTAGTCGAAGCCGCCGACCAGCGCGTGGTAGGCGCCGGTGTCGGCGTCGATCGCGACGAACGCCGCCTCGACCTGCGGCACCTGCACGATGGCCCAGTCGCCGGCCTTGTCCTTGCTGACGCGGATGACGGCGCCCGGCGTGATCCGCAGCGATTCGCGCGCCGCTGGCTGCAAGCCGGGGCTCGCGAATTTCAGGCCGGCGCCCTTGACCACGATGTCTTCGCCGGACAGCAGCGTCACCCGCACTTGGCTGGAGCTGGCCGCCAGCACGACACCGGCCAGCAAGCCGTCGCTGGAGCGGCGCGCCTGCAGCGCGTCGGCAATCGTTTCGTCGCGTTGTTCAGGCTCCGATGGCAGCTCGACGCGCGCCTCGGGGCCACGGTAGCCATGGCGGCCATCGTAGGCCAGCACGTTGCGCCGCACCGATTCATACGCGGCCTTTTGCTCGGCCGCCCGGATCGTCGTCGTGACCACGATGCCGCGCGTGTAGGCTTCTTCGCCGAACTGTTCGTAGACCGCCTGGCGCGCCAGCTCCGCGACATACTGGGCCGGCGTGTCGAATTTCTGGCCAGCGTCGCGCTTGACGCGCAGCGGTTCGGCCAGCGCCGCGGTGTACTGCGCCTGGGTGATCGTGCCCAGTTCGAGCAGGCGCTTGAGGATGGCGTGCTGGCGCGCCGCCGCGTGCTTTGGGTTCGACACAGGATTGGTGCGTGCCGGGTTTTGCGGCAGGCCGGCCAGCATCGCCGTCTCGGCCAGTGACAGCTGATCGAGCGTCTTGCCGAAGTAGCTGCGCGCGGCGCTTGAAAAACCGTACGAGCGCTGGCCCAGGTAGATCTGGTTCATGTACAGCTCGAGGATCTGGTCCTTGGTCAGCGAGCCTTCGATCTTGTAGGCGAGGGCGACTTCGGTCAGCTTGCGCGAGAGCGTCTTCTCGTTGGTGAGGAAGAAGTTGCGGGCGACCTGCATCGTGATGGTCGATGCGCCCTGGCGGAACCCGCCGCGCAGGTTGGCGCGGGCCGCGCCCATCGCGCGGATGAAGTCGATGCCGCCGTGTTCATAGAAGCGCGTGTCCTCGATCGCGAGCACGGCACTTTTCATCATCGCGGGGATCTTCGCGATCGGGACGAAGTCGCGGTGCTCGACCCCGAACTGGCCAATCAGCACATTGTCTTGCGTGTAGATGCGCAGCGGGATCTTGGGACGGTAGTCGGTGACGGCGTCGATCGGCGGCACCTTGGCGCTGATCGCGCTCCACACGCCGATGGCCAGGCCGGCCGCGATCAGCACCAGCGCGGCGAAAAAGATCAGCACGTACGCGTACGCGCGCTTCATGCCCAGCAGGGTTTTTCCGGACTGTTGGTTGGTCGCTTTCAATGCCGAACTCTCACTCTAAAACTTGCTGCGGACCACGTGGCGGGCCAGGATCGGGCGATTATAGTCCGCTTTCAGCGCGCGCTTTCTTTCCGTACGTGCATGTGCGATATTCCTGCTTTCGGTTCGTCCGCAGCGGCGAGCTACGCCCGCAACCAAGGACACCATGCCGCCCGATTCAAGCTTCAAACCCTATATTCCCGCACATGCCCAGCTGGCCGAAATGACGCCACGCACCCTGATCATGGGCGTCATCCTCGGCATGATCTTCGGCGCGTCGTCGCTGTATCTGGTACTTAAAGTCGGCCTGACCGTCAGCGCGTCGATCCCGGTGGCGGTCATCGCCATCACACTGTTCGGCGTGGCGAAGCAGCTTGGCGCGCGCGAGTCGACGATCCTGGAAAACAGCATCGCGCAGACAGCCGGTTCGGCCGGTGAATCGCTGGCCTTCGGCCTGGGCGTGACCATGCCGGCGATCCTGATCCTGGGCTTTGATCTGGAAATCTCGCGCGTGCTGCTGGTGGGCGTGCTCGGTGGCCTGCTGGGCATCCTGATGATGATCCCGCTGCGCCGCACGCTGATCGTCGACCAGCACCGCGAACTGAAATACCCGGAAGGCACGGCCTGCGCCGAAGTGCTCAAGGCTGCGGCCACCGACGTCTCGCGCGACGCCGCGGGCGAAGTGCGCATCGCCGGCAGCGACGCAGCCCGCATCGCCAAGCGCCGCGCGCTGCTGATCTTTGGCGGCTTTGGCATCGGCATCCTGTACAAGACGCTCAGCGTGTCGTTCAAGGGCTGGCGCGACACGGTCAACTTCGAGTTCGGCGCGCCGCTCAAGACGGGCAGCATCGGCGCCGAGATCTCGCCCGAGCTGGTGGGCGTGGGCTACATCATCGGGCCGCGCATCGCCTTCACGATGGCCGCCGGCGGCGTGCTGGCGTCGCTGATGCTGGTCCCGATGATCAAGTTCTTCGGCGAGCTGGCCAGCACGCCGCTCTCGCCCGGCACGATCCCGATCCGCGACATGACGGGCGACGATATCCGCAGCGCCTACATTCTCTACATCGGCGCCGGCGCCGTGGCCACGGGCGGCCTGATCTCGCTGGCGCGCTCGCTGCCGACGATCTGGAACGGCTTGCGCGGCGGCCTGGCGGGCATGAAGAACGGCAGCAGCGCCGATGCTTCGCTGCGCACCGACCGCGACATCCCGATGAAGTGGGTCGTCATCGGGTGCCTCGCGATCGTCGCCGTGATCTCGCTGGCAGCGCCGCTGCACATGAACGTGCTCGGTGCGGTGCTGATCCTGGTATTCGGCTTTCTGTTCGCGACCGTGTCGTCACGGCTCGTGGGCGAGATCGGGTCGTCGTCCAATCCGATCTCAGGGATGGCCGTGGCCACGCTGCTTTTTACCTGCCTGATCTTCTTGCTGATGGGCTGGACGGGCGGCCAGTATTACGTAACGGCGCTGTCGGTCGGCGCAATCGTCTGCATCGCCGCCAGCAATGCCGGCACGACGTCGCAGGATCTGAAGACCGGCTACCTGGTCGGCTCCACACCACGCATGCAGCAGTACGCGATCCTGTGCGGCGCGTTTGCATCGGCGCTGATCCTGGGGCCGGTGCTGCTCAAGCTGAACGATGCGGGCACCGTGTACGTGCCGGCAGCACAGGTGGCGCCAGGCCTGACGGTCGATGCGTCCCGGTTGACCGACACCGGCACGCTGCATGGTCCGCAGGCCGATACCGACAAGAACACCTATAAAGTCTGGCACAAGACCGACACGGTCGGCGGCCCGGCCGGCAAGTACTTCGTCGATAACGCAGGCAAGGCCGTATACCTGGTCGACCCGGGCATCAACGGTCACCACAAGACGCGGCCAGACGGCACCGAAGTAAAGAAATACGATGCGCCGAAAGCGGTGCTGATGTCGTACATCATCAAGGGCATCCTGGACCGCGAGCTGCCATGGACGCTGGTGCTGTTTGGCGTGATGATCGCGATCGTGCTGGAAATGGCAGGGATCGCATCACTGGCATTTTCGGTGGGCGTCTACCTGCCGCTGGTGGCAACGCTGCCGATCGCCATTGGCGGCACGGTACGCTGGCTGGCAGACCGCCGCAACAACAAGCTGCCGCAAAACCTGGGCCTGAACGAAGAAGAGCGCCAGGCCGCAAACGACCGCAGCTCGGGCGTGCTGCTGGCATCGGGCTATATCGCCGGCGGCGCGCTGGCCGGGATCATCATCGCGATCACGGCAGGCGTCCTGACGGACTTCGACGCCGCCGCGGCGCGCTGGGCCGAGGCCTACAACCCGTTCTTCGCGGGCGACAGCGCCAACGTGCTGAGCATGCTGCCGTATGCCGTGATCGTGGGCCTGCTGTTCTGGGTGGCGCGTGAAAAGCCGGTGAAGTAGGGCGGACCGGGCCGCGCAGTCGGCCAAGGCAACAGCTGGGGTCAGGTCTGACATTCGGACACGGCCTCAGCTTTAGTCGCTTCCAACAGCTGGGGTCAGGTCTGACATTCGGACACAACCTCAGCCTTGGACACTGCCAAAGCCGCGTTGCCAGTATTAGCACGGCTATGGGCCAGCTAGTTCCGACTCAACGACTGTAGAGATCGTGTCCAAATGTCAGACCTGACCCCGGCTTTTGGTTGAGATCGTGTCCGAATGTCAGACCTGACCCCGCTTTTGCGCTTTTGACTTCAAAAGATGCGAGGTGGTTGAAACAGAAACGGCGGCCCGCAGGCCGCCGTTTTTGTTGGTGCGTAACGCGCTGTTACTTCACGCCGTGCATCAGCTTCTGGATCACCGGTGCGAGCAGCACCAGCAGGATGCCGCCGCCCAGCAGGGACAGCAGGCCGAAGTTGTAGCCGTCGAGTGCCGATGCCACCGTCATGCCGGTTTCGCCCGAGACGTGCGAGGCGAAGATGCCCGACAGGTTGTTGCCGATACCGGTCGACAGGAACCAGCCGCCCATGCCCAGGCCGACGAGGCGGGTAGGGGCCAGCTTGGTGACCATCGACAGGCCGATTGGCGACAGGCACAGCTCACCGACCGACTGGATCACGTAGACCGCGAACAGCGTCCAGAACGGGATCTTGCCGTTACCGTCGATCAGCTGCGACAGGGCGTAGACCAGCAGGCCGAACGCGATGCCGTTGAAGATCAGGCCCAGGCCGAACTTGCGCGGGATCGATGGGTTGGCGTTGCGCTTGCCCAGCCAGACCCAGACGGCGGCGATGATCGGTGCGAAGACGATGATGGCCACCGAGTTCACCGACTGGAACCAGGCGACAGGGAAGGTCCAGCCGTTCAGGTCGCGGTCGACGATGTTATCGGCCAGGAACGTGAACGAGCTGCCGGCCTGCTCGAAGAAGCACCAGAACAGGACGTTGAAGAAGAAGATGATCATCATCGCCCAGGTCTTGTCGCGGGCCACTTTGCCTTCGCGGATACCTTCGATGATCAGCATCGCGGCCAGGCCGATGAACAGGACCGTCAGCAGGATCTGCAGGTTGGCGGCGCCCGCTTGCAGCAGCATGTAGACGATCGGGATCACGATCAGCGAACCGACGATGACGACGGCCAGGCGCTTCGGGCTGGCCAGTTCGCCGACCGGTGCGCCGATGCCCTGGAGCGTCTTGCGGCCGATGAAGAACCAGACCAGCGAGATCAGCATGCCGATGCCCGAGGCCAGGA
>Ga0308164_10001627_pt1 | contig 25459 bp, 16 predicted proteins | sample PhyTR2_FD_201031 | JGI IMG/M metagenome (GOLD analysis project Ga0308164, IMG submission 201031) | Phyllosphere microbial communities from UC Gill Tract Community Farm, Albany, California, United States - DLSLT.R2 | ecosystem: Host-associated > Plants > Phyllosphere > Unclassified | place: USA... | reverse complement strand
GTCTTGCCGTCCTCAAAAGCCGCGCGCTGGCCGGCATGGCCGCGCCGCCCGTCAATGTCGAAGTGCATCTGGCCAACGGTCTTCCGGGCTGGACGATCGTGGGCTTGCCAGACACCGAAGTGCGCGAAGCGAAAGACCGCGTGCGCGCGGCGTTGCAGAATTCGGGCTTCGATATCCCGCCGCGCCGCATCACGATCAATCTCGCGCCGGCTGATCTGCCCAAGGAATCCGGCCGCTTCGTTATGACGCCCGAACGTTGTTAGGTGTTATCTGCAGCATCGAAGCAAAAGGTCGAACTCGGCACATAACTACTGCTCTTAGAGGGACCTCGAAAAACCTGCTGCGCGCGGCATTTTCGATACCTGATGCTTGCCAAACGCGACTACGACCGCGCTTCTCGCCTGAAACTGCCGCCGCTCGCAAAGGTTTTTGCTAGCGGCCTTTTAATGTCACACCAGAAAGAAGCGCTAGTTACTGCATCACATTCAACTGATGGTAGCGTGTTAAAAACCCTAAGAAACCACTTGCCCGCCCGGCTAGCAACGCCGTACACTCATCCATTCTACACATCCGCAAGCGGACAATAGCAAACGTTAAAATCAGGAACAGATAATGGAATTGGAAATCTCAGATATTCAGGCTGGCGACGTTTTACTGTGCTATTCGCATCTGACTGCCGAAGAAGAAACAGCGAAAGGTACAGGCTACTCCCATGTAGCAATAGCGATGTCTGGAGGGCGGGTGCTCGAAGCTAGCGAAGGCGTACAAATAGTTCCTCTAGAAAGCCTTTTTTATGATTACGACCACATAGCAGTACTTAGAGAGGCCAGCGCTAACGAACTGTGGGATGAAGAAAGATTAAGTTCGCTGGAAGAATTTGCCGCCCAATCCACAGGAAAACCCTTCAACAGAATGGGCTTAGAAAGATTCACCACGCGGAAAGAGAACTACCGCAATGATCTTATGGAGCGTGTCGAGGGATATTTCGACGGGACAGCTCAACAAGTCCGAAGTGATCGCGGAGTCTATTTCTGTTCAGAGCTCATCACTGCAGCTTTTATTCATGTCGGAATAATTGAACAATCGGCCGCGATCGTTTTTACCCCTGAAACTTTTTCTCCAAGCGACATTGCCAAAGACAAGGCGTTCGGTTTCTTTCGCGGCTACATTAAGAACACTCCAAAGTACGTCATTCCAAACGAAGACTTCTTCAAAGCCAATATATAAGCGCGACGTGGTTTTTAAAAAACTAACAAAGAAATTTCGGGTGACTGAATTGCAGGAACTTCACTTTGTGGCCCACTCCTTGAGGCTCAAATTTTGATGCTCCACATATAGACGTTAGGAAGGTGCAAACGAAGGTTCAACAGCCGCGAACAGTGATCAAGAAGGGCCTAGAACTCCCATACTACAATTGGTACGTAGCTATCAACCGCAATAGTTTCCGACGTATACTGCGAAGCCGAAGAAGAATAAACTCGCCATAATATCAAGTAAGATGCTCGGGCAGCGGAAGGTCGTGCAGGAAATAATCATTTTTGTAGTCACTATCTATAGGCGAAATTCGGTGTACGAATCCGTTGCTTTGAATTTCTGATATGCGGATGAGTTTACTGAGCAATGACAGAGTTTCGCGCTGACGAGGATTGAGATTATTCTTGATTTCCACAATCTTCTTGATCGAGTGCTCCTCCAAGAAATTAAAGTGACTGCCCAGCAGTCCACAAATACCATCCGACAATTGAACCTCTAAGCAATCTTTCGAGTTTACGAAGGAATAATCCACGTACCTGCCCTTGTACTCGACCTGAATGTTGCCTAATGCTTCCTGAACTACAGTTTCGTTGTCAAACGTATGACAACTATTTGGGTAGATGTATAGCGGGCGAAGAAATAATGCGTTGAAGCTTTCAATTAACACGTCATCTTCATTATCACAGATGAAGGGCAACTTTGGGAGGTTTGCCGCTCTCCGAACCATATTTATAACCAAATTGCTAATGTCAGATTGTGGTTTCGCAGACACCGAATCAAGTAGATTAGAAAATTCAATCATAAACGCAAAACTCGAATTTCTCTGAACATTGGGGAATCGATATTTTTTGAGAACCGCCACTAAACGCGTTAAGTCATTACTAGCGAGATTGAAAAGCTCGCCCTTAATCTCCATGACATAGGGCATATATTGGCGCAGAGCGCGATCGTCCCAAAACGAATCGACAATGTCTACCAGCGACCAGTACAGAATATTGAAGTTGGTGTAATGAATAAACACACGGTTAGCAATTAGCCACTCCAAAAGCGTCCTTATTTTTTTTGAGTTCAGTACGCCGAGATAGCTACCTGTGGCAAGCTGATCGAATTTTAACTCCTTAGCAGATTTCTGGATGTATAGTGACTTAATCAGCTCATCAAGCCCGCTCAAGGGCTCAGACCTCTTGTGAGCAATCCCGCCTAGAACAAAGTTTTTTGGTTTCTCGTTGAAACCGTCTTCCCTGACCCAAAACTTGCGGATGTTGTTGGTTTCATCATAGAAGAATGCATATTCCTCTTCGGTTCCTTTTAGCGGTTGCGCTGCGAAAATGTTTAAGAGCATGCCTGCTCTGATTTCATCTGCATTCAGGACGATAGGATTTGGCTGCGTTTTACTCATTACGGACCTTTGACAATGTTATAGATTCCTTCTTCCATCACATTCATTACGCGAACTTTGGTTCTGGCTGTTTGATTCATACGAGCCAAAAAATCCGGGTGGCAACGACCCTATGAACTGGAAGCGGTACAAAATTTCATCACGTAGTCATGATGTCAAGGACAACGTAATGCAGTAGATGCGAAAATCGTCGATCGACTTTCCGCCGGCGACGCCTTCTGCAATCCACCTCCGCTGGAGCCCACGACCGGTCTAGGTCTGATTGCTGTTTCCCGGGTTTTGACAACGCGCTTCAAGCTTTTTCCGTTTGCCGGTTCCCAGCTTTGTTCTCTCGTCTACAGCAGCGAGCAATTCCTGCACCGACACACTGACCTCTTGCGCAATCGCCAATATCTGCTCGCGCGCCTTCTGTAAGTCCTGATACTGGCGGCTATTGATTTCCCTTTCAACGTCGTCTTGCAGCTCGTGGAGTTCGCAGAGGTTATAGCTAGAAAGATCAATTATTGCCACTGGTGAATCCTTTAAAGTTAATTAACTGTTTCCAACAGTGCATAGATTCTACTATGCGCACGCTTGGCTAGACTGCAGTGAAACGTCTTCGACTAGCTGGCGTATCAAAATTGAATCCTACTAGTGAGGAGACCACATGAATATACGTCGCGCATCGAGGTGCCGGAAGATCAGCGCACGCATTAGTGCGTCGTCCAGATTGCAGGCACACATGGACGACTCGTGTTTTCCTTACCCACCGTGGAGTCAGTTCCAGCATCAGCGGGCCGGTAACCAGTGCACGCAAGCGTCCAGATCAGGAAAATGCTGATCATGCTCAACCTTCGAGAGCACATCGCGTCATGCTTCCGCGTCTCGAAATTACATCCACCATCGCACGTGATCGCGTCGAATCGTGTTGAGGGTTGGCATATGCGATCGATCACAGAACAAACTTTGAGGCTGGTACATCGCTTCGCATAGTCCGCATTCGACATCGCTGACAAGACCCGAAAGCTGTGATCGCTCGCTCGGCTGTCCGCACTATGTCGAACGGTCTTCCAACGCGCTCCAATTTCTCAGTTTCTATCCATGAAAACGTGAGCCCTCGTAAAAACTCAGAATTCTGAGCCCAGAATCCAATTTAGAAACTCGCGCCGCACACTTTCCTAGTAACAAAATCGCTAACACCACCCAGAAATCCACCAAGAATAAATAAATGTAGCCTATGAAATAAAATACTAACGCAGTCGAGCATGTGTAACCAATCAGCAAAACCAGGTAACACGCAATATATGAAAGACCAGAAATCTAACATAGAATTCGTCTGATTTACTCAAAAACTGCAATACTATAATTCTAACACTACGCTCCCTTGCACTTCCTCGGCTATTGAGATAACTTTACGGTAACGCGGCTGACTATCAAATGAAAATAAGTAGGAGCGAGCATGCACCTGATCAAGGCCGATAACAACTTTCAATTAGCAGGTAGAACGCGCCCCGGATTTCCTATCGTGTTATGGGATGACATGCGGAGTTGTGAGCCGATCAATGATTTCCTACGACACTATCTTCTCCGTGGGGCAATAGGTTCAGAAAAGTCGTGGGAACCAATAGGAAGAGCCCTATACGATTATTTCAGCTTTCTAGAGTCAAGGGGAATATCATGGGACGATGTAGGGGAACACGATGCAGATTCACCTGTTGCCGCTTATCGTGACTGTGTGGAAAACTCAAGATTAGCAAATAGCACCATAAGACATCGACTTATATATATATGTAAATTCTACAGCTACAGCAAGCAGCGAAACTGGATTAGTAAACTCCCGTTCTGGGCGGAGGAACGTCGAATGATGAGAAGCGGAGATTTTCTAGCGCATACAGGCACGGCCGTCCAGAAAGCAACTACACCGTCGGTAATGCCACGCCACCAAAAGAACATCGTAAAATATTTATCCATAATTGAAATAAGAACGCTCCTAGATTCGATAAAAAACCCGCACCATTATGCGATCGTACGTTTAGCACTACAGAGCGGCCTTCGCCGAGAAGAGTTGGCAAGCTTCCCCCTCGCTTATATCGCAGATATAGATAAGGTCGCTACGAGCACTAATAACGTCCGGATACACCTGGATCCAGAAGATGGTACCGGAATGCGAACAAAGGGAAGTAGAAAGAGAACCATATTTATCAGCATAAAATTGATGAGGTTTCTACATCATTATGCAAAGTTTCGACGTGGCGAGCGCCTATCACTCAGCAACACAAACCAAAACCCACTCTTCCTTAATCATGCTGGCGAGCCTTGGGCCGCAGGCGGTAAAGGCATCGAGGCAATGGTGAAGAAGGCCGGGGCAAGAGTTGGAATAGCGACAAATCCTCATATGCTCAGACATACCTATGCAACCCATACTTTAGCAGCGCTCCAAAGCAATCGACATGACACGCGAATTGAGCCAGTTGTATTTCTACAACGCCAATTGGGACATACAACAATTCAAACCACGCTAACTTATGTGCATTTGATAAATGATAATGCTGACAATGCAGTGCTTGCTTATGACGACGAACTGAATAGCTGGATAGATAGCAAAAAGTCAGCCAACAAATGAAAAAAATTAAAATTTATGGCGAAAAAAACCATAATGCGAGGACCGAAATTGAAAAAATACCGATCGATTTACAGCAACCTACTTCGAAGGCAACTATCGTCTGCTTCGGCCCACTATCGATACACAGTAAATCGTTTGATTTCGCCCCATGGTATGAAGTCGGCATAGATTCGATAAGCTCAATTTTACAAGGCCAGATCGAACGACTTCTGAGAGGACAGGATGCTGTACTGGCCGCGACTACAATCAGCACTTACTGCTCGATCAGCTTAAAGAGCTTTCTTCAATATCTAATAATCTTACGCCAGAATAGCAATAAAGACCTACTGCCCGAATCGATAAATCGAGACCTTATGAATGGTTATATTTCTTACCTGAGCCAATTAGAAATATCGCAAGTAACCCAAAAATCCAAATATTCAGGAATCAAAAGGATTCTAGAAATTTTGATCCGACGGGGACTCATTCCATGCGAAAGTTCCGACAAAACCATATTTCCGAGAAACCCATTCCCAGGAGTAGGACACAAATCACGTGGCGAAGATCCTCTTCCCTTAGCGCAACGAAATGAATTCTCGTTAGCAGTCAAAAAAGCTGTCATGCCCCTATTTTCAGATGAGCAAAAAACCACTTCCGAATTATTGTCATATGCACTGCTGGTTATAGCACTTCACACCGGACGCAATACTCAGCCATTGCTTGAGATGAACATCGATTGTTTACGCTCTCACCCGCGAGACGATTTGCAATTTTTAGTCTTATATAAACGCAGAGCAAACTCGATGAACAAGGTAGCAGTAAAAAGACAAGTGGAGCATGACAGTGACGGAGAGGTAACGTCAACGGTACGTCCTACCATCGCGAGACTAATCAACAGGGTCATTAGTACGACGGCTGAGCTCAGACAATACGCACCTGAACACCTACGAAATCGCGTATGGCTATATGAGCGGAAAAAATCTGGAAGAAACGGCACTGCCGGCGAAGTAACTTCGCTAAGCACGGCTGTACTACAAGTTTGGACACGCCACCTTGTCGAGAGGTATAAGCTCTCCGACACTGCGGGAAAACCGCTCAGGATCAACGTTAGCAGGCTCAGAAAAACGTTTATCAACCGAGTTTACGAAATCTTAGATGGTGATGTTCCAGCCACTGCATTCGCAGCTGGAAACACAACTGCCGTGACACAAAGCAGCTATCTACGTCCAGGAGAAAATGCGCAGAGAAATTGGAAGTTTATGGGAGCAGCGTTAGTTCAAGAGCTCTTAACAGGGACGATCGGTGCTACTGAAGTAACACCTATGGGGCAATGCACAAGCACGACGCAAGGACAATATGCTCCCAAGCAAGAGAACAAAATATGCATGAGTTTCCTCAACTGTGTTCGGTGCACGAACTATGTTGTGACCGGTGACGATCTATATCGTCTATTCAGCTTCTACTGGCGCGTTTTCGAGGAGCGAAGCCGGATGAATCCGGTCCAATGGAAGCGTCAATTCTCCCATATAGTTAGACTGATTGAACGCGATATAGTAGATAACGGAATTTCTCAGGGAATCTTTAGCGTAGAACACGTAGCTCAGGAGCGAGAGAGAGCTAAACTTGATATCCATCCGTTTTGGCGAAGCGAATCAATTCTCTCGGATCTTTCCGTCGGGGTGTCATGAGTATTCAACATCGTTCGAAAATCAGTGTCGCACTTCCCCCCATTGTTCAAACCCAACCTCCTGATACGTTCGGTCTATCGGACATACAGCAAAGCAATCTTATTATTTCGATGAGAAATATTGATAATACATGGGTTGTAGTTAGTCGTTTTAGTGACGACACGTGGTGGCTAAAAGGAACAACGACGAATATAGTAATTTCACAAGCAAAAATTGATTTCCAGGGAGTCCCTAGTTGTTTCCGACACTCAGTTAAATCTATGATTTACCGTTTGCTACGAACGGGCAGAGAGGGAGGAAGTAGGCTTAGCACGATGACACTAGTTAGTGTTTATGAACATATCAGACACTTTCTCATCTATGTTTACTCGAAGGGTCTGACTGATCTCGGGTCTGTTTCTCCAATATTATGCGCTAATTATGTGCAAAAATGTCGAGAACACCGTAAGGCTGCCTCCTCAGATGAACGGTCGTCGCGTGCGTCTGGAAGTTCACTCAGCAAAAGCTTCCTGTATCGCCGCCTGACGGCAGTTGAACGTGTCTTTGAATTAAGTCAATACACTGATGATCCGATGCCACACCATCCATGGCCAGATGAGTCAGCTGACCATATCGCAAACAGGAGCTTGGGCCAAAGCGACGAGAACCAGACTCCGCTTATTCCTGACGACATGTTCTGCGCCTTATTCCAAGCCTCCTGGAAGATTGTACAAGAGGCGCATAGCATCCTCGACACCCACGATGGTCTATTATCAAAAGCCTCGGAAAGAAACTACTCCTCCAATAGATATGCGGCGCAAGTGAAAACACGCATATTGAAAGACGCCGGCTTTAATGGAGGGTATCGGAAATTCCTGAAACAGGTCGGCGATATAAGGACCGCTTGCTACATAGTTATCGCAAGCCTGAGCGGTTGCAGAAATCACGAACTGGTCTACCTTCGCTCGGGAGCGTGTTACCAAACCGAAGACAATGATGGCGAGACTTACTGGTGGATGCGCTCAATATCCACTAAAACTGGAGAGGGCCCCACCGAGTGGCTTATACCAGAAGCAGCCGCTAAAGCGATAAAGATAATGGAGCGGTGGGCTAAGCCTTTTCAAGCTATGTTAGTTGACGAAATTAACAGCCTAAGGCAAAATAAAAAAGACGATATAAATATTTCGATTGCGCAGGAACACCTTGGAGCCTTATTCGTCGGAATTGCAAAAAGCAAGGGAAACGTCGTTCGAACTATGACGCTACAAACAACCAACCGGGATATAAATCAATTTGCGAGAATTCAATGCATAGATTGGAATTTTGCATCGCATCAATTCAGACGTAAGTTTGCCAATTATTCAGCACGCAGTCAATTTGGAGATTTGCGCTATTTAAAACAGCATTTTAAACATTGGTCGATGGACATGACGTTACGCTACGCCATGAATGAATCGCAAGAAATGGCTCTATACGCCGATATAGAAAACGAATTGGAGAAAATAAAAAATCAAATCGTCTCAAGCTGGTTTAGTTTATCTGAGCCTTTGGCAGGAGGGTACGGAGCAAAAATAATAAAATGGCGCAACGACACTGAGAACATCGCTCTCTTTAAAGATAGAAAACAAATGATAACGTCCATAGCGAACAGCACTGCAATACGCAGCAATGGACATGCGTGGTGTACAGCAGATGATAGTCAATGCGTGGGAAACAATATTGAACGCACACGTTGCGGAGACTGCTCAAATGCCGTTATAGGACGAGGAACGCACGGCGCGATATATCAAGGCCTTTATGAACATCTTAGTGAGCTCACGAGCTGCCACGATATTGGCCAAAGTGGTAAAGCCCGGGTTCAACGTGATTTAGGTAGATGCCGTGACGTCTTATGCGCACTTGAGTGCGATTCAAATACTAAAAAGATATGAATTTAACTAAAAAACCTGCAGCTGTCCGAGAGAAAGAACTGCGGCTCGCAATTCTACGTATCGAACACGGGCGCTCGAAATTTCAACAACAAAAGCTGAGTATATCCTCCGTAGCGCGGGAAGCAGAAGTTAGTCCGGCTCTCATTCACAATCATTATCCGAAGATCGCGGAAGTGATCCGTACTAAGCTTTTAAAATCCGGACGCGCGCAGCTGGAAAAAAAACAGTGCGCGCTAAGAAATATGCGAGAAGACATGAAAAAGACGATCGAAGACTTAAAAATTGCAAGGGTTCAGATCGATTCTCTTGTGAGTATAAACGAGAAATTGCTATTAGAAAATAGAATGTTGCGTAATGTAGTCACTACCCCCAATGTCAGCGTATTAATCTCGACCAGCAAGCCATCATAAGTATGGCCTCGGCAGCTGCCACCTTACCTGCGCCGTACGCTCGCGCGAATCATCGACGGCTGCGCAGCGATTATCTCGCTAAGCCGGTCGACAGCGGCCCGCGCCGAGGCCGGCGATGGCGTAAGCGGCACCTACCCACGATAGCTCCACTTGTCGGCCAACCGGTCCGCTGCGGCCCTCCCCTCCGGCGCTTCTCTGCCGATCTCAATTGTCGCCATGAAAAGTGATCTACCCGGCAGAGCTTTTAGCAATCACTTAGCGGCGTGCAACTTTATACCGGCAGTGGGTCGAGAGACAAAACCCTATCGACTGAAGATATCTCGTTCAAAATCGATAGTAAGATCTAAGAATTCGCCTCGCTCAAGCACTTCCAAAAATTTCGCTGCCGGATAACGCTCACCGTGCAGATGAACATAGACAGCCATTCCAGCCTGACCGTTCATCCCTGCGATTGCATTCCTAACAGACGCGATATAGTCCGACAACATAGGATCGGAGAGATAGAGGTTAACAGTCATTGCATACTTAAACTCTCGGGTTGTCACTGCTTGATTTTGCTTGAACTGGCGCTCGTGGATCCAAGTGATGAGGGAGCATTCCTGCTGAGGCTGATATCCTACCCCTTTCATTTCGGCCGTAAGCAGTAGCAATGCACCATTCGGCGTTGGAATGTGCCGCTTAATGCCCTCTACGCCATAACTGCCAGGCCGTCGGCCGGCCAATTCGTTACCTGATCCTTCCAGCCATTTCGTCGCTGGAAGAATTTCGTCAACTGCCTGCTCGATTGTCTGCAGATTGAGCCGTTGAATCAACCGTTGCAAGCAGTGCTTCTTTACAACCGCGACCGCATGGGCTTCGAAGAGCTCGTATTTATCTTTCCCTTTTGTCGAAAAAATTAGAAGAATTAGTTCGTTAACTTTGGCTGCAGAGTCACTCTTAACGACAAAAACATAAGTCGTTTGCCTGCTAAGGGAGTATTGTATCTGTGCTAACTTCTGACGACGGCCAGCCTCCCTTTGCTTTTGCGCCTTAGACATTTTTCCTGGGTCTTCCGAGAGGACTTGGCGTTGCACCTCGATTGCGAAACTATTGCTGAGTCCAAATGGCACTTTCTTCGCATACAAATTCGGCTTTACTTTTCGAATATAGTTTTCGACAAAGGCCTCCCTTTTTTCCGGCGAAACGACCCCTTTCGCAGCTAAGCGCATATCCTTTGCAAAATTTCGAAATTCGCTGAAAGTGCCGACCCAGTTATCTAAACTTTCACTAACGATTTGCCTTGCTTCAAACTCGCTTGTTGTCTTCATAGCTCGCAGAGCCTTTCTAGCTTCAATACCAAGAATTCAACATTATAAAGCACTGCTTAGCCTTACTACTTCCGCTCTGCTCACGCGAGAACATTCGGAAAAATGTGGTCCCCCCCCCAAAATTTCGCGGGCAGGTATGTCATCGGCTGCGGTAGACGAGCAAACGATATCAATGCATCGACGAACGCGATGCCGCCACCCTAAGCGGACGTTCCGCCGCCGTCAGCGGCAATTCTGGGAGAGCTAACGACCTCCGCTACAAACTGGCTCTTGATTGCGTGTTGTGTAGGAAATATACTGGAAAAGACAGGATATTGATTTAATTTTATGCTCGGTCCATATTGGTTGAATAACACTCTCTGTGTCCGCACCGGAAACACTTCAATGATGAACATTCAATCGCATGGGCTTTGTTGCACAAATCAGCTCGTGCAGCGGTCTTGCGTGGGCGCCGGGTAAACCGACGGCATGAGTGCCCCATAAAAACCGAAGTACCAAACGACCAGCGTGAAAGACTACACTACGGCGTTGAAAGCGCGCGACTCCCTACTCATCTGGCTGTACAAGGACATGTGCTGGCATAGCAGTGCCAGCGGCAAGCGCGGCCGCTGCCCGAGGTACAGCGAGGCGGCGATCCAGTTCTGCCTGACCATCAAAGGCTTGTTCAATCTGGCCCTGCGCCAAGCGATAGGCATGGCGCAAAGCCTGCTCGAGCTAGCTGGCCTGGACTGCCAGATTCCCGACTTCAGCACCGCTAGCCGTCGCCCGAAGCATCTTTCGGTGACGATCGCAGCGCAGCCAACGACAACGGGATTGCACCTCCTGATCGACAGTACAGACATCAAAACGCTGGGCGAAGGCGAGTGGAAACCAAAAAGCATGGGGCAGACTACCGTCGCCAGTGGCGCAAGGTCCACCTTGGAACTGACGCGGCCACGCTGGAAATCCGGGCCATCGAAGTGACAGATATCGCCACCGGAGATGCACCAATATTGCCGTGCCTGCTCGACAAGATTCCCGCTGACGAGATCGTCGCGAGCGTCAGCGGCGATGGTGCCTACGAGACCAAAGGCTGTCACGAAGCGATTGCGCAACGTTGAGCACAGGCGATTATCCCCACTCGCAAGGACGCTAAGCCATGGAAGGTCCAGCGTCCCGGTGCCCAAGCCCGCAACGCCATCCTGACGGCCACGTGCCAGCTTGGCAGGAAAATCTCGAAAAAATGGAGCGTCTATCACCGGCGCGGCCATGTCGAGAACAAGATGCGTTGCTTCAATCTGCTTGGTGAACGCGTCATGGCGCGTGACTTCGACCGCCAAGTCGCCGAACTAGAGGTCCGTGCCGCTATCCTAAATCGGTTCACCCGGTTGGGCACGCCCACGACTGTAGTGGTGACCATGCCATAATTCCGCCTAGGATTTGGCGATTACGAACTCCGCTGATTTATTCAGCAAAGCCTGTTCAAGGCACAGTGAATTAGGTGTCAAGGATGAATAGCGTTGCAAGGCAAGGGCGCCCCTGCTATGCTCTCCAGCGGCAACGGCGCGATGACTGGTCACAGAAAGTTCTGTGGGTTCGAGTCGAACCCGTCCCTTATGGCCTCCCTTTATCCATCTCGTCGTTGCCCCTCATGTCTAGAACTAAGTTGAAAGACCTTACGACGCTTGCCGATGTTGCTCGCGCCTGCGGTGTCGAGCCGGATTTCATTTTTAGTTTTGCCAACGCCGCGATTCAAAAAGACTATTTTCATGTCGTTAAAATGGCTAAGCGAGGCCGTCGGCGTAAGGGGCAGTATAGAGTTGTGTTCCAGGCCAAGGAAAAGAGGTTATCGGATTTTCATCGATCGCTATCAATGATTGTCTCGAACAGCGCATCCTTCGGCGATCACGTTCAGGGTTTTCGGAAGAAACACTCCGCGCGCACAAATGCAGAACAGCACCTCGGCGCACCTATCCTATTGCATGCCGACATTAAGGGATTTTTTGACGCAATCACCACGGCACAAGTGAAAACCGCGCTCATTGCCGAGGGATGCACTCCTCCAGTTGCCGAGTTAATTTCTAAGGCTTGCACAATCGATGGATTGCTGCGCCAAGGCACACGTTGCAGCCCAGTCTTGGCCAACCTGGTGTGCATCGCTATGGATCAGTCCTTCCTGCGTCTGGCCCGTTCCCACACTTGCACCTACAGTCGATACGCAGATGATTTGACATTTTCCGGTGAGCGTGTTCCATGTGATGAGGCTGTCCGCGAAATACTGGCGGCAGATGGCTTCGTACTCCGAGATAATAAGTGTTATCGCCAATTTCGAGGAAAGACCCAGTACGTCACAGGGTTGACTGTAGCTGACCCCAATCGACCGCGGCTCCCTAAGCGACTTAAGCACGATCTTCGCACGACGATGCATTTTATTGAAATCCATGGCTTAGCCGGCCACTGGGAGTGGATAGGAGAAGAGCATCCAATGAGAAAGGAGGCATGGCTTAAGGGGATGCTTCGGTACGCATGGTCCATCGAGCCGAACTTGGTGCGGCCTTGGCAAGTGATCTTGGATAAGGCACTTACCGATCGAGAGCCTTACAGAGTTGACTTTGGCGATGAAGACTACAGTTGAAAGCGAGTAGCTCGCATCGACCTTCGCCAGGCTAGCACCAGGAAAGAAGTTCTGCGCTATCAGTCTGATGAATCGGAGCGAAACGAGCTTTCTCGACAGGCTGGAAGCGCAGCGTTTTGCCATCGGTCCTTCTATGCAAGCAGCGACGCAAGCTCTGGTGATCGCAACGCATCGGAAATCGAAAAAATTCGATCGGGAATTTTACGGTCGCGGAGTACATCGCGTACCCCTTTCATGAGCAACTTCCCGTGAGTAGCTCGGGTAAACGCACTGGTCATCAAGCGAGCGCACTCGACAGCTATAGCCCCAGCATCTGGTTGCTGCCCCTCGCTCCTGAGATTGGCACAACGCGTGTTTACGTATTTTTTCATCAGCTCATCGTAGCGAGCAGCAAATGCCGTTTCTATGATAGAGGTCGCCTCAGCCACGTCCACATCACTGCTTTGCGCCAAGTGCTCCGCAGTCATGAAATATGACTCTAAGTCATTTCCAGCGGGGATAAAAAAACGCACGTCTAAGGCGGCAAACTTTGCCCGGTAAGCGAGCAAAGCTTCTTCGGTTAGAAAATCTCGATCCCGGTGAAGAATGAAAATTGCGGCCTGGTGCCGAACCCGAAGTTGGCGGATTAGTGCGGCTGCTGTCGCAAGTTGAGTGCAGCCTGAATAGGAAACTATGTCGCACTCATCCAAATCGACCCCATTCGCCTCAAGAAAAATCTTAAGTATTCCATGATCCTCATCTTCTGTGAAGAAGATAAAGCGCGGATTCCCGAGTCGCTCGCCAACGTTCAGAGCCCCAATCTCTAACAATGCCTTGACCTGATAGTCTTCAACATCGGGTTGGATCTGGCCATTCTTTAGCCAAACCAAGCGTGCGTTGTCCCACAATGCTTCGACCAGATGCCGACTATGCGTTGAGATAACAATGTTCAAGCCACCTTGCGATGCGATTATTAACTCGTTCGCCAGCTGTATCTGATTATTCGGATGAAGGTGACTGTCGGGCTCATCAAGCAGAAGAATTTTCGGAGCGAAGAGATTGATGTACGAGAATATCTGAATTGCCTGAAGGACTCCGGTTCCGCAGGCGTCAATAGGATAAGTCACGCCGTCACGTATAACTTTACACTGGATCATTTCGTCCGCATCTGCATCGAACGAAACATCCAATTGGTACTCAGGAAAGATTCGTCCAATTTGCTCTTGAAATCGCAGCCATTTGTTCTGATGCGATTTCAACTGCAACAGAATATTTCGAAAGACCCCGTTGGAGTCGCCCTTTGCAGCCGCTTTACGAACAACGAGTTTCGTCTCGAACTCTTCCTCGGAAGGGATGCCCGCTAACCCCGTAACCAACGCGCTATACGGGCTTATAATTGATTGAAGTTGTGCGCCCAACGGTTGACCGATCAGCTGAAGACTAACATTTTTATTGCGTCCTTTTCGAACAATCACTTTGGTGGAAAGCTCGCCCTGAGTATATGTAATGTTGATTGCTTCTGCCTCCTGCTCACGAAGCTTGCCGTTTGGACCTAGAGAAAGAACATCTTTAATAGGTGAGTAGACGAGGTCATTCTGACCGATCGAGGTAGCCAAACGGCCATCAATCCACGCACCGCCTTGCATTATCGATGTCTGCGCTACCGAGACGCCAAATTGAATGGCTTGTAGAACTGAGCTTTTTCCCGCATTGTTTCCTCCCACAAGCAAGGTGAGACCACCGAGATCCAATGGCACATTCTGCAAGCTCTTGAATCGCTCAATCAAAACTTTCATAAATCACGTCCTCTAAATAGATAAACAAAGTCAGGCGAAACTGCTCGTGCGGGAAACCGGGCGGCTAAGGCTACAGAAATCCCGTTTCTCCAGACGACAATACGGTTAGCTATCGACAATACTTCATCGTAGGTGCTTTACAAGTGCTGAAGCATACCACCTTACCCAAAGGAAAAAGTCGTGCATAGACACGCGTCCAAAAATGGGCCACGTACTTGCATTAATGGGCACGGTAAAACTCGCATACCCGCGGCACTTACCCAATTGTGTCCTTGGTTACCTTCTTAAGGCAACCGAGGTCGAGTGGCGGAACCTGCAAAGCCGGCAAGGAATAGTAGCAGTAGACCTGCCGCAAAGACCCCGTCGAATCTGAGCAAACGTGTACAGGTTCCCTAAGCTAAGGCAATGGGTTCGAATCGCGCGTATGCTTCTCGCCAGTGGCGACATTCTCTGCATATCGGAGGCGGGTACGAATTCCTTCGAAACGGTGCGCGGCCTCTGAGGCGCTAAGATTGCTAAGATGGTCGCTCGACAGAAACGCGAGAAATGCAGCCAACTCTTCAAGAATGGAATATTTTCGGGCGCCCGCCTGAGGTATGTTAACGTCGCGATGAAACTTGGATTGGATTTCGTTGACAGCTTGCTTAATATACGGTGATATATCGAAGGCATTAGCGTGAACCTGCTCAAATGACTCGCCCAATTTGCTAAGCCTATGAACCAAGGGCAGCACAATCAGTTTGCGAGTGCAATCCTGCTCCGAGAGTTCACGAAAAGTGCTCGCTGGACAGTAGTAAAGGTAAGCTGAAAAAGACATTGTCGCTAGCTCACCAAAAGCCGCCGAGCTTAAAACCGGATGTAACGCTAATTCTTTCAAGCTGGCATTTTCAATATCGCTTTTTGCCGCAGTACTAATTAGTGGGTTTTGCGCAATCCGCTTTCCGATACCTTCAAGCTGCTGCCGTAACCGGTCTGGAGCGTCCGTTACTATGCAAACGCTGGTATAGATTTGATGGGGAAAATCAGCGCGTTGCAGATCACAACTGCGAGCGAACGAGAGATGAACTTTGTGAGCCGGAACCTGATCCGGCGAGATAGCTTCCAGCTGATGAGAATTTGGCGCAGCTAACGAACCGACTGCACCCCGACTTTCTACGGATGCTGTCTCAACTTCGCGAACAAATGACATCATCGACGAATGTACGGCGGCCGAGCGGTCTCGGGGTTTCGAAATTGAAACATGATTCGCCTCAACGGGGATGCCAACTTCTCCTGGGATGTGCGCTTCGGCGCTCATCGGCGAAACAATGGTTACGCCCGGGATAATTCGTCCTAATGCCCAGACAGGCAATCTCACGGGCTCTGTTTCAATAAAGACCCGCGTTTTGATCGCAAGTTCTCTGCGAAGCTTAAGAAAATATTGATTAAGGGTTTCCAGATTTGCGTTATCAAGTCGTAAGTCGCTCATCTGCGGATTTGCTCTCGCAAAATGACTCCATGCGGCCCAGCTGGCTAGCCGAGAGCCGAAATGAGGCGTCCCAACGAACGCAATCCCCTTAATGTTACGAACAAGCTTCTCGTGACGAGCGACTTCCCTTGACATGCCATGTTGAAGCGCGGTCTTGATGATGAGGCCTCCCAAACTGTGCCCGACTAGTATAAGCGGCCCATCCATCAATGCGGGTTCGCTACTCAGACGCTCAAGCACCGCCGTAGCTTGCCGAGGCAGCGCCATGGAGTCAGACTTCCAACGCGTAGTTGCAGCGCCATAGCCTAGCAACCATACCGGGCAGTTGAGGTCCTCACCCATCCATTTCGGCCAAAGCATAGTAGGGTCGGAAGAGTCCGTCGTCCACGTTTTTTTGATATCGCCGTCCAAGCCGTGAATGAACACCAATCGTGCCTTGCTTGTCGCATCGGTCGGGTTGTGAATCTGAATCAAGTCAGCCATGTGTTCCTCGGTCCCTATATTATTGATAGTGTTACACAAACCACGGGACTTAGCGAAATTAACGCTCCACTATCCTAGGGCGAATTCTTACAGAAACCTCACGCACGCCTTGGGTCGCGCAGAGTGAGCTTCTCTTCCACTATCCTCCACAAGCCCGGCTAGGCAAGGCCATCCACGCGGTTATGCGTGTTCCAAAAAGATGCCTAGAATCAGACATCGCGCTGATCTTTCACAAAGTGTAGGTCGCCTTGCACGTCCTCATCCGAGGGTCATTAGAGCAGCCAATTCCATGAAACTCGTCCACTGCCGTCATGCGCCTACGAAAGCAAAAACGACAGAAATTTAACGTTCATTCCCGCCGCTTGATCTTCCGTCTAGATTCGCGGCGACTCCCCTACCTCATCGTCATAGCCGTGGTTCTCGATACCCCATGGATAGAGGCTCGACTCAAGTCTGGGCTTGATAACGCATTCACCATGGCTAACCTGGGGCTCCAAAATTTACGTGGCCAAGAGTTTGTTCGACTTGATGACGGGCCACCTTGGAGATGGATGCCGTAATTACCTCGCACGGTAGGCAAAACTTACGCTCAAGTACGCCAGGCGAACGAAAATTCGTCGGGCAGTTTAGTTGCGTAGGCATACTAAGCTCGAGAGCACTGTAAGATAATTTCGGAAGTAAGGTCGATGACGCCGTTGAAATCGCAGAGCAGATCGAGGTTGACCCGGCAGTTAGTAGACTGCAGCAGAGGCCAGCCGCGCACCTGCCAAAAGCAGATCTTCACCATGGCATACAAGATAAGAGACATCGATAGCTGAGCCTGAGTCATTGCCGCCGTCTCCACAAGGGCGTAGACCGCGCCTAGCGCTCGGTTATCTTCGCCATTGCCATCACGGCGTCAGAGAAGCATAGCTCATAGCTGAGTATATTGCATCAGCCATACTTGTTGAATTTTAACCATAATCCGCAAATGCCTTACGAAAGATTATACTCACCCCATGCGGGCGCTCAAATAGTGGGATGACGAGAGCGTTGTAGGAACTGCATAGGTGTAAGAACGAAAATAGATACTATGCTTGCGCGGAGCACGGACTGACTAATTAGGAAATGATGAGAGAGATTTGATGGGACAAGCAAAAAGGCGCGGGAATCGAGACGAACGCATAGCACAGGCAACAAGAAGATTTGCCACAGAACAAGCAGAGGCTAGCAGCAAAAAGATGAAATTCGAAAATTCAGAAAAAGAGGAGCCTGTCGAAATAGAATTTGATGTCTTTAAGAAAGCGTTCGATAATGTTTGTATCTCGACGACAATCAAAGCGACCCGAAGAATATTTTTCAATTATTTAGATAAGAAGGTTGAGGAACGAGGTTTTTTCCACGTTGATGCAATGTATGGGGCAGGCAGCGGAATTTTAGTCAAGCATGAACATACTTTCTATCTTTTAACTGCCGACCATGTAATCGGGAACGCGACAAGTTACAAGTTTTTGAATGAGTCTCCATTTTGGATCCCATCTCAGGCCAATTGCTTTCCGCAGGAGTTAGATGCATTTTTGATGCCTGCACGGATCATTCATATTGGAGATACAGTGCCCGACCAAGGGAAAAGATATGAATCAAAAGATATGATTTTGATTGAGCTTTTCTTCCCATCTGTGAAGCACATGCCCGATCATTTTCTTGACCTCGATGCTAATCCCGACCTTCTAGCAACTAGAGAGGTTTTTTTTAGCGGGCAATATTTAGTCTCTGCAGGCTACCCATTCGATAAAAATAGCTTTGAATGGTTTGATGAAAAGCGTGCTGACGGCATGACACACAGCACGCAAGTGAGCCGGCTTATTGTCGATGGCGTCTGCGAAATTGACGAGGGTGAACCAATCGTTTCAAGACGGTTACATTCTGGAACTTTCCCCAACCTCTCAGGTGCGAGCGGCGGCATCGTCACAAACATTCCGGAGCCTGCAAAAATCGTGAAGATGCTCGGCATGATGGTCTCTGCAGGGTCTACCATCGTCCGCTTTATTCCGTCTTATGTGATTGCTGAAGCGTTATCACTGAAACAATCAGCGAAAGTGACGAGTGTCGATCCCGCTTTCAAGGGCCAACCTATTCTGCTCATGCGAAAGATGTTTCTCGATCTGTCCGGGCATGGTACGGATGAAGACTCTGTGAATCGGGAGACTGTCGAGTACTATAATCCGTTGAACCCAATAGGGTGAGCAACCTTGACAACGTTGCCTTATGGAAAAAGTTAAAAGAACTTTTGATGGCATTCATCTTTGGACAGTACCACGCGAGAGAGTTAGCCGTCACTTTGGACCGAGATTGTCTTACATATGCGGCGCAACCGGCTAAAAAGGCCCTTGGTGGTCAGTTCGATGTCCGGTAGTGGCCCTAATGCTTACGGTTTTAACACGATATCACCCTAGAGGAGAATATGTACATGATTATACTTGGTTTCAATCAACAATATTCTAGTCATCATATATACGCGAAGACCTCCCACACGAGGCACATAAGTCTATTCCTCTAGGATATTAAAACCGTGCATCTTGCTATAGACCTTTTGAAGTGCTCCGTGATAACATAGATCAAAATACGTAAAATACCCTGACTTCAAAGAGAACGACTTTCGAACGATACAATATCTAGAATAGCCGCACGAAATAGCTTTTTTTTAAATGGCTGGGTGATTATCCGTTTTCTTTCTCGCAATATTGACTGTTAACAAGTTCTACCGCGAGCAGCCTATACAATTTTTCGTAAGGATGATTGTTCATGTGGCTATAACTAATCTGCTGTCTCATACTATCAAAGTATGCGACATAAACCGAACGAAATTACGACGCAGCCGTGCAGAAATTTAAATTTTAGATGTCTATAAATACATTAATTAGCCGACTGGGATATAGCGCCTCTCCCTATTTTAGGCTATCAAGTGAATATTCTCGTCTTCCGATGCAGCACTTACTCCGTGATGCACAGCGGGCCAGTGTTCACGGAACCTACTTCATTAGAACCAAAGCGGGAAACGCTGAGGAACGGAGACAGTGGCCTGCTGTGCATATTGCTGAAGCGAGTAGCGCTGACGAGGCACGTCAAATTCATCGCAGTTTATGGAATCAGGGTACTACACCCTTCCTAATAGTTTCTCTTCCTGGTCAAGTACGTGTTTACACAACATTCGCTTATGATCATGACAATCCTAACACGGGAATCATTGAGAAGGTAGCTCTTGGCGATGATTTAGATCGTGTGGCTAAGCAGCTCAGCTATCTTAGCGCTTCCGCTATCGATTCTGGTGAGCTTTGGAAAACTAAGGGCTCGTATCTTACTAAAGAGAAGCGTGTAGATCGAAGTCTTTTAAATGCGCTGCAGGCGCTAACTTTGCTGCTTGTGACTGTCCACGGTTTGGAAAAGCCGGTAGCTCATTCGCTAGTAGGCCGTTTCGTTTATTTGTACTATCTTCGCGAGCGTGACATCCTATCGAATAAGTGGCTAGAGAATGAAGGGATCGTACCTAGTTCGGTGTTTTCTCTAGATGTACAGCTACTAGCCTTCCGGCGGTTGACAGATGCTGTTGACGCTCGCTTCCAGGGTCGAATTTTCCCAATTGATTGGAATGCCGAATCGGCTCCAAGCGATGAGGCGGTTGCATTAGCCGGTCGTGCCTTCGCAGGCGAGGATGTTTCTAACGGCCAAATGCCGTTGTTTAGCCCGTTTGATTTTTCATATATCCCCATTGAGCTTTTATCTTCGATTTACGAGCAGTTCTTACATGACTCTGGAAAAAAAGGAGAGGACGGTGCTTTTTATACTTCCGAACCTGTAGCAGATTACCTGCTTTCAGAAATAGAGTCCATTTCGCCGTTAAAAAGCGGCATTAAAATTTTGGATCCCTGCTGCGGCTCCGGAATTTTTTTGGTACTCTCATTTCGCCGCCTAGTGGAACTGGAGATGGCTCAGCAAGACGGGCGCGTTCTGCGGCTGGCTGAATTGCGGGAGATACTGACGAACAGTATTTTCGGCGTTGAGCGTAATCCAGAGGCTGTTCTAGTAACAGAATTTAGTCTTATTTTGGCTTTACTAAGTTATGTAGATCCTCCAGAACTTCACCGACACAGTAATTTCAAATTTCCCACACTTCGAAATAATCAAATATTCGAGGCAGATTTCTTTTCAGAAGATTCCAACTTTTGGATGAGGGATAAAAAATTTGACTGGGTCGTAGGAAATCCTCCTTGGGCTGAATTGGATCCGAGAGACAGCAAAGAGCACCCAGCAGTTAACTGGATTAACGTGCGGTCAAAAGTCGGCCCAGTAGTTGTGGCGCGTTTTCGTACAAGTGAAGCTTTCGCTTGGCGATCACTTGAATGCTTAGCTGAAAATGGCGTTGCTGGGCTTATTACGCAAGCCACCAGTCTTACAAATGACCAATCGGCAGGCTTCCGTAAGGCATTCTTCGCATCTACCAGAGTCCATAGAATAACGAATTTCGCAAACTTAGCTTATGTCCTTTTTGAGTCTGCTGAAGAACCCGCGGCTAACATAATTTTTTCTAACGTTAACCCTAACTCTCCTTCTCACCAGATTGTCCATTTTGGCCCGATGGTAGTGAATCAGCCTGCGCTAATTCCTGATAAAAGCCGTAGACGTAAAGCACCTTGGGTTTTGACCGTGTGCGATTCCGAGATCCAAACTATTAGACATGACGAAGCGGAAAAGGGAGAAGCTACAACCTGGAAGCGTGCTCTTTGGGGAACGCCTCGTGATAGCCGGGCCTTGAAACGGCTACAGCGGTTGTTCTGCACTACTTTGTCAGATATCTCTCAATCACGTGGTTGGTGTTTAAACTTAGGGCTACAGCTTCGCGCGGATGAAGGAACCGAGAAGGACTCGAATATTGATGTGGTTACTTTACAGCGACATCAAGGGGCATCCGACGATCAAGTGCAGGAGTATCAACGATGGTTTAGTTGCCTGAAGGTTTTAGATCCAAAAAACCTTAGCTCGACTGAACAGCGTCTTTCTATTCCTAAGGACTGGTTAGTTGATAATAAGTGGGGGCAATTTCTTAGGGTACGTGGAGGGACTGAGGGATTGAAAGTAATTAGAGGTCCACACGTTTTACTTTGGAATGAGTATGCGAGCTACAGTGATGTGGATTTCATATTCCGGCACCCGAAAGTAGCTCTGTCTGCTACAAGAGGCGACTCGTCTTGGCTTAAAGCTATTTCTGTTATTTGGTCTTCGAGCATTACGCGCTACTACTTGTTCCTTAGTCTGAGCGCAGGCTGGGGAATAAGTCGAAGTACCATTGACCTTGGTGACGTAAGGCGCATGCCAATGCCAGAAATGTCTGAGGATGATGTAATGCACCTTTCTCATCTTTACCAGAGACTAAGCGAAGCAGAAAAGCATGGGGTGCTGGATCGCAGCGCTTGGCAGCGCGAACTGGACGGTGGAGTGTCGAGGATTTTAAGAATACCTGACCAAATATCGCTTCTCGCTCAGGAATTCTGTGAGTTTCGTCTTCCGCTTGTAAAAGGAAAGGCGCCAGTTGCCCTCACCGCTATTCCTGATGAATGTCAACTGGCGAAATATGCGAAGCGGTTGAAGTCCGAACTCGATAATTTTGTTGAGCAAACTTCGCAACAAAAACATTCGGTTCGGATCTTGGCGTCGAGAAACGGAATCCTGGCTTCGATTGAATTTAGCGCCCCCTGCAAATCCGATTTGCCTGAGTTCGAATTTGTTGGTCCTGAACTGGAGCGCAGAGTAAGTCAAATATTAGCGATGGCTGAACATAAATTTTCTCAGTGGATGTATATCCGACGTAGTGTTCGGGTGGTCTTCGAAAGAAAAATGTACATATGTAAACCTTCCCGGAAACTAGAGTGGACAGAAACCCAAGCAATTTTGGACGCAGCTGACGTTATTGCTGAAGTCTTAGAGTCCAGAAGGAGAAAATTTTGAACGATGAGAATTTAGCTGAAGTCTGGGGTGAGGACTATGCAGCGGCGGTAAGGAGGGACGCACATCAACTTCTAGCATGGAGTTACGCTGACACGAAGCACATGTTGATTGAAGCTAAGGACGAGTACGAGATTACGGGGTTGCTTTCGGATGGCATGAATGCGCGCATTGACTCTGTTGAGACGCCCGAGAGGTTTACCATGTATGCGGTACAAAACGAGAAACCGACGAGTCCATTCGGTCAAAAAGGAAAAGACCGCCCGAAGCTAGATATACAGATTGAGCGTTGCGGCGTTCGTCCAAAAGAATATTTCACCTTTGAGGCGAAACGCATGCGTGACGACTCGTTGGTCTCGAAGAACAAGAGTATGAAAGAATATTTGGGCTCAGAAGGAATCGACCGATTTCTCTCTGAAAAATATTCGTCCGAAAGCAGTGAGGCTGCAATGCTGGGTTGTGTACAAAAGCATGATCCAGATTTCTGGCTTGATGAGATTGGTGCTGCTTTTTTAAGCGAGGGTTTAGACGGAAAAATTTACGCGGTTAAAAAATTCCTATTGAACACTCAGGTCGTAAGCGATCTCAAATTTGAGCGTTTAAGCGTTCATCAGAGAGTGTCCGGTACGACTATTGGAATTTATCATTTATTCATAGATTGCCGCCCTTAAGCGAATTGCATTCGGTTCAGTTAAGTAATTGGTGCGGCCTGCCGATTTAAATTGGATGACCGCGCAATTTAAATTCGGCATAAGTTTTTTGGTCACGCTAACCCAGAACTGATGAGAAAGCGTGCAATGGAATGCGACGCAGTTATGAGTCAATAATACGTTTGATTGCCGTAAAAATGGTGGCGCTCATTGAGTTGCATGAGAATGGACACGCGCTTTACACAACCTTCATTACGAGGCGGCTAACTCGTCGTTAGTCCATGCTTAAAACTGAGGCATACCGCCTTCAATATTAGTAAAACCAGCTTATGAAGAAAGCCAACGCCCTTGTCCTGTAGCTTGCTATTCAGCGTACGCAGGGATGCTTGCGATCCTATACAAACGCGATGGCCTTTTTAGTTCATAACCACCATTCTAAGTCATCCATAAAACTGTTCGGTCTGGCTCCGAGGGCGCGTACCCAGTCGGCGATTTCTATTACATCCAACCGCCGATCAAAATTCTCGACCTTTGCTACATAGGATTGATTTCTGTTAAGTAATGCGGCCAGTGTAGTCTGGGTTACCCCGCACTGTTCGCGTAGCGTGATCAACTTTTCGACAAGTTGGCGTTGGCGCGGGTCATGGATAGATTTCATCCATCTATATGACCATCGCTTTCCGAATATCCCAAAATAGGATATTATTTAGTCGATATTGATCGAATTTTGGTGCAGCGTTAACTGCACTTATGGGTTTAATACTATCGTGCGGAGGGTTGGATGTATGTCACCTGCCGTGATTTCGCGCTAACCAAATGCATGCTTCTCGTGTGCCAATGCAAGAGAAACTTTTTTAAGGCTATATGCTTGTTTTTATTGATACAGAGTATACCGACGCTCTCGACTGTGATTTGATAAGCATTGGAATGGTTTGTGAGGATGATCACTACGCGTTCTATGCGGAACGGTCTGATTTTCAAGTTGACTGGTGCAACTCGTTCGTAAAAGCAGCGGTCTTGCCATTATTGGGTTTGGTGAGTAGGACGTTTGATAGGGTTCAGCTTACTAATGAGCTTATTAGCTGGTTTGCCTCACTGCCTTTTGACGTAACTATTGCGTGTGATAGCTTTACTGATTGGGAACTTCTGCTTGATGCTTTAGATGGTGCTCACCCGTCAAATATTATCGGATGTCATGACTTACGCACAAATTCGAACTCAGTGGCCTTTTATAATGCAGCAGCTGAATATCATAATCACTTCGGCCCTCGGCATCATGCGATGCATGACGCGCGAGCTCACCGGTATGGTTGGATGTGCTGTAACGAAGCATAGCACTACGATTATAGGTTTCGGTCTGCGTCAACGTCGGTCAATCGCATCCCAGTGCCTTCGCGTAGACGACAGAGAACAAAGCTGCGTAATCCTGGCCACGCACCAGTTCCTCCGCACATTTGGCATTCCTTGTTTGCTCTAACCAGAATTTGCGCATGCTCCTGTCTTTGGTTCCATTCGCCTTGACTGATCTCCAAAATATAATGCTCCGCCGAAAGTTGTCAATCGAAAAATGTGCCTTATGTTTTAGGCTACCTTATTCTATTTTAGGATAAATTGGGTTGTTTGTGCGTTTATTTCATATCTACTATGTCTCATCGTCGAGCCCCCTTTTCCTGTTCATTGGACAAAACTAGGTTGTTAATTCACCTTGAAATTGTTAGGTCATGCAAGTATCTGATAGATAACAGGTTTTTCAGAATTAACAGTTAGATAGGCGCCAAAAGGTTGGATCTGCCGATCGCACTGGGTATCCTGGCCGCATCGCATCAGATACGGGGCGATACGCTGGCGCGCTACGAGTTTGCTGGCGAATTGTCGCTGTCGGGCGAGCTGCGGCCGATTCGTGGTGCATTGGCGATGGCGTTTGCGATGGTATGTGCGGGT
>Ga0308164_10001626_pt1 | contig 25464 bp, 19 predicted proteins | sample PhyTR2_FD_201031 | JGI IMG/M metagenome (GOLD analysis project Ga0308164, IMG submission 201031) | Phyllosphere microbial communities from UC Gill Tract Community Farm, Albany, California, United States - DLSLT.R2 | ecosystem: Host-associated > Plants > Phyllosphere > Unclassified | place: USA... | reverse complement strand
ATCAGGCTAGTCTGTTAGTGGCGTGTCTGTTCGCAGCTAACCGGCGAATGTAAAAACTGACTAAGCATGTAGTGCCGACGGTGTAGTAATTTCGGACGCGGGTTCAACTCCCGCCAGCTCCACCAAATTCTTGGTTGATGGTTACCAGAACCATCATCGAAGTCCTGAGAGCCCGCAAGGTGAAAGCCTTGCGGGCTTTTTTGTGTCTTCAATTTGTCCCACGCAGTCCGAAGAGAACTAATTAAATCCGAACCTTTTAGGCACTTCATAAAGCTTTATTGTTTTTGGGGTGCCTAAAACTTTGGAAACCCGGTCATTGCAAGACAAACCTCTATCTGTTAAAGAAATTGAATCCGCCAAACCCTAAGAAGCGGACCACATTCTCTATGATGGTGATGGCCTTGAGCTACTGATCAAATCCAACGGGAGCAAAATCTGGCAGTTTCGCTACATTCGGTCTGTTACCAAGAAACGGGCGAAGAAGAGCATAGGCCCCTACCCGCCAGTTAGGCTTGCCGATGCTCGAAGCTATCGAACGGAATCCCGCTCTCTCCTGGCGAAACACGTCGATCCCAGGGTTCATCAGCAAGAACAACTGCACAGTTTGCTTGAAGCCAAAACGAATACTTTCCAACTCGTGGCAGAACGTTGGTGGAATGTGAAAAAAGCGAGCGTGACAGAGAACTATGCCAAAGATATCTGGCGCTCTCTTGAAAGAGATGTCTTTCCTACGGTTGGCGACATTAGCGTTACAGATATTAACGCTCATACTCTGGTTCAGGCCGTGCAACCTGTTCAGGCCAGAGGAGCACTAGAAACAGTTCGTAGCCTTTGCCAACGTATCAACGAAGTCATGATATATGTCCAAAACACGGGGCTGATTGATGCTGTGCCCAGTGTCAATATTGGAAAAGCATTCGAGAAGCCGCAGAAGAAAAACATGCCCAGCATTCGTCCCGACCAGTTGCCTCAGTTAATGCAGACGATGCGAACGGCTAGCATTAGTCTTTCAACACGATGCCTGTTCATGTGGCAACTTCTTACCATCACCCGCCCTGCCGAAGCGGCTGAAGCCCGTTGGGAAGAGGTAGACATGGAAGCACGAGAATGGAAGATCCCTGCATCACGCATGAAGATGAACCGTGACCATACTGTGCCATTGTCAGATGAAGCCATTGCAGTTCTGGAAATGATGAAGCCGTTAAGTGGTAATCGGGAATTCATTTTTCCAAGTCGTTTGAAACCCACTCAGCCAATGAACAGCCAAACGGTAAATGCTTCGCTTAAGAGAGCGGGATTCGGCGGTATTCTTGTATCACATGGGTTGCGTTCAATTGCCAGCACTGCGCTCAATGAGCAAGGTTTCCCTCCTGATGTCATTGAGGCAGCACTGGCTCATGTGGACAAGAATGAGGTTCGTCGTGCATACAACCGAAGCGATTATCTTGAGCAACGTCGTCCAATGATGCAATGGTGGGCAAATTTTGTAATAGCTGCGGATCGTGGAAATATGATTGGAGATGGTATTCGAGGTATAAGGCTTGTCGGATGATACAGATAAAGCGCCAGCCATGGCGCTTTATTCAAATTTAATGCTCTATATTTGCATGTATTTTACCATTACCAAAGACATGCATTGCAGCGTAAGCACCAACGCCTACAAATTTATCTTTCACGGCCATATTAGCAATATAATTTGATTTAGCTACGTCTTTTCCATTTTTAAAAGCATCAACAAATGTTTTAGACCATACACCAGCAAGCATAACGTTATAGCTCCACGCCGGTGCGATCACAGTTTTATATCCCATAGATAGGACTTTATCAATGAGTGTATTAATTTTGTTTGAATACCACGAGGCTTTCGAACTGCCAGAATGACAAATAAACAATATAGCTATTTCACCCGTACCAAATATTAAATTCTCATCTGTTATATACAGCCCAGAGCCGGTAGATATACTCCTGAAACCGTATAGGTCATCTTTACCACCGTGAGAAATAAAAATATTTATATCTTGATTTAGCTCGATTTTAGGATCAAGACTATCAACTTTAATCATTTCTTGGTCACTGAATTCATCAGATATTTTGCTATATGCCATTTGTATGGCGAAATCGCTACTTTCTATAGGTGCCCATAGTTTTATTTTACTTGTATCAATAACACCTTTTTTATCATTAATATATTCCGTTACTGATAATGGTGTAATTATAACATGCTCGTCACACAGCGGTGTATTTGAATTTTTTTTCAATAAATTCATTGGGATAATTGATATTTCAGAGTCTCTAAAAATAACAATTTCTTGGCATTCTATATTTGGTATTAGAGATGGGATTTTATTCATTAATTCTATTGACTCATTAAGCCAGAATTCTTCTTTTGATTGCAAAATTTCATTTATAGAGGGTTGGTCGTTGAAAGCAAATTTAGCAATTTCATTTTCATTCCAATTACGAGCATCATTTCGTTTGAAGTCATTATTCTGTGAAATGGAAAAAATACCTTTGTATAAACTTATTGAATATGAAAAATACTCATTACACCCAATCCATAAAAATTGTTTATTATCTGATTCTATTATGATTGGTTCAAGATACAATATATAATTTTCATAAATAGAATCTGATTCATCTTTACTCAATATATCTATGGGATAATACCCCACCCCAAAAAAATCTTTACATATAGGAAGATATGATGTGTCTGACATTAAGGAGTGAGCAATTAAAGCACCTTCAAAATCTTCATTTATGATACTATTTTTCAATAAGTTATGAATCAATGGTCTGATTGCGGTTATTTCATAGTTAACATCTTGATGGTTTCGGGATTGTTGAATATTCTTTATGTGCTGCTTAACGATTTCTTTATTTTGGGAGACATCATCATTTAGCCCCTGAAAAATATTTTTAATCAGAGGTTCATTTTTTATATCTTCATCATTAAGTAGCTTTGTATATAAATCAAACAAATTTTTATTGTTTTTAAACTTCTCCGAGTCCAACTTGTGAAGGTTATGTAACAATGTAAGCCATGGGATCCCAGCATTTTTCCCAAATTTCATCACGTCGTTTTCTTCTAAATGGCACTGAATTAGGTCAAATAACTCATCTGAACGACTCAAAAGTAACATATTAAAATATGCCATATTGAATTGATGAAGATCATACTCATCATCTACTATTAATCTTGTTCGTGCGTCTCTAACTCTCTCTGCATATGGATAAAACTGAAAGTTCCTTAACAGAATAAATAACTCCAAAAGAATTTTGGATAAAAATAGATCATGTTCTTTGCTAGAAAAATTAATTCCATATAACAACATATTTGCTGAAAGTAAGGAGTCGATAATGTTTCTCTGCCTAGCAAAGTTAGCCATCTTAATATAAAAACAATAATGAAAAACCTTATCTTTCAGAGATAGAAGAAGTGCCAACTCAGACAAATCTCGAGCTAGTTGATTTTTCCCAAGAAAATTTAATTTATGTAACAGAGAATTGAAATATATATAAAACTCGTATAGTCTGTCATTCTTTTTTGATAGCTCCCACATATTAACCATCGAATTCAGTGCAGTAGGTATATCATCATTCCCTCCTTCTCTAAGAAAATGTTCAAATACCCTTCGTAATCCTATATATAATTTCTTTTTCCCTATTGATGACTGCCCTTTTTTATGATTAAAAAAATTGATATTACGTTCAGTATTTTCAATTAGGTCATTCATTAAAAATTTGCCAACATCTTCTATGTTTACCTCGCCTTCGAGTGTGGTGCTGACTAGAACGTTAGGCGTATTAACATTCTCCAAATTATCTAGGAGGTATTTTAGCAAGATGATAATAGCAGGATCACCAATTTCATGAATTGCTGTTGATAAATCAAGCAACTTGATTCTTATCTTATCTGCATTTGTTGATTTATATATTTCGGAAAAAATTGAATTGAGGTTTTTATTTATTTCATCATAATTATCATAACATCCTGTTATTATGGTTTTTTTTATTTCTTTTGATAAATCTGCGATATTTTCCATGCTTTCCATTTTATTTCCTATCAGTAGATTATTTTTTAAAAAATATACTATTTTATTCTATCTTCTTCGGCTCCAAGATTCGGTAACTTTTAGTCATTTACTTTATAACTATTTGATATTGAAAAGTAACATTATTTTATCTCAATCAAATTCAGATACGGATTACTTTCAGGGATAGCAGCTTCATCACCAAACAGTACGACTGTTGGTCTCTAGAATATAGCTTTAAACCTTGCGAGTTTTACGCGCCCCTTTTACTTCACAGTGCCAAATGTTGATCTCTTCCCTATCCCGGCGGTGCAGTTTGAGTACGAAGTCAGCATTTGGCACTGAGCGGACTGTCAATTTAGGTTAAGCCCTGTGCAGTAACAGTGCCAGATCAAGTTTGAGCTAATACATACCTTCTTTTTCAGCACGCCAACCGAATAGAATTTGGTGCTGACGGTTTCTCTAAGGTTCGTAGGATTATCTAAATGATTAATAACTCACCAATCTTCTTAAATTACCAGAAAGCTGGGCTCTAACATCCATCGGGCTCATACCCCATAATGTGGCTAGCTGGGTCTCGGCAATCTCACTATCCCATGGCATTAATGGATCATTACGAAACTTACCGAATGGACCATCGGTTTCTGTAAGAATGCGTGATTTAGGAATTTTCAAAGCTAACGCCTTCCCCTTAATTGTATCGAGCATAGCAGGCCCCACGGAGAACCAACACCCTAAATCGATTGCTCTTTCTAGTTGCTTTGGTGTGCCAGTAAACCAATGCAATATCGTTATTCCATCGATATTTTCAATCTCATCAATGGTTGCTGATGCACTTCCCCGACTATGAATAGTCATAATCTTACCTCCAGCACGGTGCACGCTATTGAGTATGTGTCGAAATACCATTAGCTGGACGTCCCAATGCTCTCTAAATCCCTTACCACCATCAAGCCCTATTTCACCAACATACCTGGTCTCAGAAAGCAGCGAATCAAACAGCTCTAATTCATGAGATCTTTGATGTGCAATTTGGGGATGGAGGCCAAGAGCAGTTCGGATCCGTTGGCTTCCTTTAGCCAATGATGAAGTCCCATGCCATGCTCTGGGTGTCGTTGTAACCGACAGTATATAAGTCCCTCGACGTCTGCACTCCTCAGCCACTTGTTCTGGCTGAGGATATAAATCAAGATGACAGTGCATGTCGATGCTCACACAATACCCTCACTCAATAAGTAGTTTTCAACCTCATTTAGCCCTTCCATAAACACCTGCTTAAAATTATTGAAAGCGGCCACAGGCAAGGGACCACTCTTGGCGATCCATGCTCCTATTTTCAAAGTGGATTTTTGCGCAATTGCAATCCTGAGAGCGATAAGATCATCCCTACGATCAATTTCATTCATTACTTTAACCAGAGACTGGAAAGTGTAACCAGCGTCTCTATTAATTCCCCCTGCATGAAGCGATGCCCGTCGAATGATGCACGGTACACATACCCCGCACTGCTGATTCGTCCGTTTCCAATGACTGCAAGATACTGTACTTTCTACAATTTCAGTTAATAGTTGCTTATTCAAACATTGATGAGCCATTTGCCCCTTAGTTTTGAACTGATATGGATTGATTATTTGGCAAGGAATTCCGACCGCATCAAACAGCTGTTGTATGCTGGCAATAAAATATGGGTGTGTTGTTCGTGTGCTCAACGTACCTATCCGGCGTGGAGTTAGTGGAGCATTTAACGAGATAAACCCATTTTCGGGCACATAAAGATCGACCTTTTTTTGTTGAGATACTTCTTGTATAGCACAAGCGCCCACTGCCGCAAAAGCAAGAAAATTGAAACTCCGCGTTCGCATCGTAATATCAGTCAAACCTTGATAGTGATGCGGATCAGCATTAATTTCAAACCGTGAATATCGACCATTCAATCTTTCAGCAATTTGATCTTGTCGTGACTTATCTCCTTTATAAGCATGACTAACCAAAAGTGGAGCGCGCCCCACTGTCAGTAGATCTATTGCGCCAATCGCTGAATCCAATCCTCCTGAGAATAAGCTGACGCAATCAAGCTCTTTGAGCTTTATCAGATTAAACCTTGAACTATATGGTTCTGGTGGTGCATAACCACCGCTACAAAATTCGAAATTCCAGATGTCTCCACTAAGGAAATGCAATGCGCTTTCAAGCTCCTTCTTTAGAGCAATCCATGGAGATGGCTCATGAAGTGGAAGTCGTAGCGAGAATTGGCGAGTCCAGCCATCCTCAGAGCTTTCACGTTGAACAAAGGTATCAGCCGCTGTTACTGCTAGTGCGATGCTTAGAAAATCCATAACCTGAGCAGGGATTTTGACTCCCAACCTCTTAATTCGCTCAATCGCAGGATTCCCAATAATAGATATATCACCCTGACCCTGCCCACTTAATCCATAAAGCTGTACGGGCAACAAGTTCTCACCTGCTGGCGGTAAGAGACGATGATCATGGTGGAAAACTAAATGTGTCATTGATAGGCCTCCCATTCTTGCCAAGCCTCAATAATTACCTGACGCTCAATTTTAACCATTTGATTTTTCGTTAAAGTTCTAATATTACCGACAAGTTTTGGAGCCATATGCTTATCAACAACAACTTTGATCAATTCTCGAAGCTCAGTTTCTGCATGGATGGCCTTTGCAGGAGTGTCCGCTTTATTCCATGCCTTGTTAGAATCCATGACCATTTGCAGAAAAATGCTTTCAGCTAAATAACAAATCATTGTGTCAACGATCACACCATCAGTTATTTTTTGGGGATCGAAAATTGCTACACCATCAAGAGCTTCCACTAAGGCATGATTCATGGCTGCACAAATCTTTTCTGAATCACCATCCTGTGACGTTAAAGCTTGAGCAATGGCTGATATAGCCATTTCGCATGAAAGACCAGCCAAACTTCCCAAATCAATGCTTGGTTCTCCTGGAGCCGCTTGCACTCCCGCCAGAGCCCCAAACAATCCGCCCCCTGCCTGTGTGACACTCCCTAATCGTCGAGCTGCACTACTGCTTCCTCCAGAGGCTTTTCGCGCGTAATGCCCTATGGCTTTTCTGAAGTCTGATCTATTGCCGTTTGAAACCGCATTTCCCAAAGATTCCCGGAAAGGCGCAAACCTTCTTTCTTGAGGCGAAGGTAAGGGTTGTTGGGGCTGATCATCAGCCCATGGTGGAACCAGTGGCGAACCACCACCCGGACCTGTACTTGATTGTGAAGTTCCCATTAAGTGTCCTTATTCCATTGCTCATCTTTTAGTGCTGCAGCCATCCATGCTGGTGTCTTCATTCCTTGCTGCAACTCCTGCAAGTAGCGAATAAATATACTGGCCGCATCTGCCGAATGGCGAGCCAAGAGACATGCACCAGAAAAACCTTTAGGCCTACGAGCCCAATCCGATACCTGTCTCAACTGGCTAATTAAACCTTCCATTACCGGCACCTGTTCTTCACGAGGAAGCGTTTCCAGAAGAGCTTCTGCTGTAGGAGAACTGGTGTTTTTCATTTCAATAAGCGCATTCAATGCTTCCCGTCCAGATGGAGACAGACCAACTACATATGCACCTATTGGCATAGTTTCTCTGGACAGATATATGGCGGCTCTCAAATCGATTCCACCAAGGCGTGGTTCAAGCTGGGCCCATTGAGAAATGAAAGCTTTAGTTGTTGGATTATCAGTCCATGTCTTTGGTGCTTCTGAAGGTATTCGACCGTCAGTTTCCTCAAGCTGTTTAAGCAATTGGGGCATACCTTGTTCAATATCCACTAGGTTATATAAGTCAGCGGTACCATCTACTCCAACACATCGCTCAAAGATTACTAACTTAGTGATGATTGCTTCATCCAAAGGCATTGCTCGTCGCTTAGCGATTTGAGATCGCATTTTGACAACATTCAACAAGCGTTTAACGATCCTGGGATTGCCATGGATAATTGGCGAATTGGCTAATACAGGAGCAATACGGTCCGCACGTGCAAATGCTAAAGCGAGATTACTATCCTCAGATTCACCAGTCATTTTAAGAGCGTCCTGCCGATTAATTGGTTCATCTTTCCAGGATTGCTGTAATGCCTTTTCTAGGCCGTCACGGATCGCAGTAAGTTTCTCGCCTTTTAAGCCATGCTCAATGGCATAAAGCATGAACAGGTATGAACGAATCTCACGCACCCCAGCTTTTGGTACCCGGATAGGAACCTGGATGAGCTTATCTATATAGTCTATTTGATGGCGCTGTGATGCCCCCTTGAAATAATCAGCTACAGAAGAGCGAATCATGTCCTCATCTGCTGCAATGATAAAGGCTGTATTAGTTAAGAAAAGGAATAACCTGATTGCTTCAAGTGTATGGATAGCATTAGCCGGCAGGCAGCGATCGAGGTTATCAATTACCACGATGAGTGGCTTACCAAGCTCTTCTAAAATTTCTCCATATTCCTTACGAAATGCATCGATCTGCTGAGGAGGGCTTTTTTTAGCTTCAGGTTTAATCAAACCACCAGCCTTCTCTTTGCCTTCTTTAGCCAGATTGCTTAAAGCCTCATATTCTTCCTGGCTCTGGATACCGTCGGTAGCATTCCTAAACGCGCCAATCCCCCTAGAAAGTAAACCGCCAGTAGGGACTCCAGCGAATAAAGCAGCGCCTTCCGCCAGAAACCCCATTGCTCTAAACCCATCAACCCGGCTCAGAAGTCTCTTAGCTTTTGAGATGAGTGGTGTATTTCCATCCGCAGCTTTTGTCAATGCTGTAGCGATGACTTCAAGTAGGGCAGCACGTGCATCGTCGTAGCCCTGATAGAGCCAAGAGTCAAAGTTAATTACTATCCAATCTTTGTCATCTTGCTCAAGTTTTTGCTCTATCAGTTTCAAAAGTGAAGATTTGCCAGCCCCCCAGTTACCAAAAATGCCTATTGATACTGGCAACATATTTTCGGTGGTAAGCACATCGACTGCTAGCTGAGATACTTCACCAAAATTTAGATAATCCTCTGATGATTCCTTATCTGACCACATCTATTTATCCTTTATTTCTCTCGACTTATGGATGATTTAAATCAACCAAGGCAAAGTTTATTAAAGATGCATGTTTCGGTTCTCAACCTGTTAGGAATTACAACTCAACTATCTGATTTAATTTAAATTCTCGGATAGGTGATATGTCCTACGATCGCACAAATCAGCCTGTAATCGGCTACGTAGAAGACCTCATGGTCCTCGGTACTTTGCTCACCGATGAAAAAAATCTGAGCCCTGTCTTTTAGCTTTTTCTTCCCCGCATCCTTCGCTTCTTCCTGGGCGGCCTCCAGCTCATTTCGAAGTGCTGTGCGTTTAGCTTGGGACCAACCGCTCCATTCCACATGGAGTTTGTAACTTCGAGAAGGCTTGAGCTTTCCGGATTCATCTTTAGCCCATTCTCCCGAAAGCGGAATGATAATCCGATTCTCATCTTGCTCAAATTTCTGCCACAACAACTGTGAGTAGAAAACCCGTTGCTCCGGATAGGACCGAATAGGATCTTTAAGTTTTTTAAAGACGGACATGTAAGTATCGGCATCAATATCCGGTATATTTAGTGAAATACCTCGATCATACGGGAAGCGAATAAACGCTTTACAAATCTGACGAATAGCATTAACCGGACGACGCGATTGTCGTGTTAGGGCATTACCATTACTGGATGTTGATGGTGCAGAACGTGTTGTGCTTGAATTGTTTTCACCGCTCGTTGCGTCAGGATCAATAACTGGACGTTTTTCAATTAACTTTAACCCTGCTGGCATCAAACCCGGTGCACTGTCCAAGAGATGGCGTACACTTTTCTTCTGGCCCTGCTTAACAACAGTGCTCTCAGCATCAGCATCGCAGTTAATGTGATCTTTTCCTGGCATTTTATTAAACGACGGTCTTTTCTTACTGCCTTGTTGCCAAGCGGAAGGATACATTTCAATTCCGCATCCCCAGCAGACATAACCACTGGTATCAATAATATCTAACAACCAGAGCTCTTCAGCATCCACTTTTTTTCCGGTGCGTTTGTCACGAGCAGATTCCATTATTTCCTCCTTAAATGAACATCCTTTGAACTTTTTCAGGTCAAGCGCCCAGCCGCCTCGCTTTATTAGTCGGCGCAATGCTATTAGGTTATCTGCAATTCAGATGCAGTTACCCCTTCAGGGGTTGGTACAAGTGACCACAGCCGTGCATGAATGCCATCATTTTGCAATTTGCGCATGAAATAACGCGCCTGAAGGGCATCATGCGTTGCGATGACAACCTGAAAACCATGGTCAACGATGTAATCACGCAGCAAGTCGAATACGGACGCTGCATGGACTAGATCATGGTGCTGTGTAGGATCGTCCAGCAGCAGGCCGCGCCATGAGGACCACTGATGTTCAAGCGCCATTGAAAGCAGGAATGTCAACTGCAGATCTGTCAACTGAGCTTCGCTTGCAATCGCCGGGACTGGAGCAACGCCTCCATGTAAAGGCACGGACACTTCAGCATGTCCCTTTTTGTAAATACTGCGAAAACCTAGTTTGGTACCCGTAAAACGCTGCTCTCTGACGACACGCTTTAGAAGCGACTGCCACCTTGGAATGACCGAAAGTACATGTTTTTGCACATTCGATATTTCGGCAGACAGTTTGGTATTGAGGGTTTCCATCGCTTGAGATAATTGCAACAACTGCATTTGGCTAGAATTTTCGTTTTCAATGCGCTGGCGCAGGCTGGCAACAAACTCTTCCTCTGATGAGGAGCCGCGACGACGATCTATGATGCCTTGCGCTATTCGTGTTTGCTCCAGCTTACCCCAGGCACCAATTTCGACTTTGAGCGTTTGTAAATGTTCTGTTTGGCGTGATAGCTCAGCAACAGATGACTGTAATTGAGTCTCTTTATTCTTCGCCACGTCTAACGCGGGATCGCCGGAGAAAGACAGCTGTCGCCATGAGAAGCGGATCGCTGCCAGCTTAGCCTGGGCGTCAGTAAACTGTTCTTCGATGCCAATCAGTCGGTCATTCGTTTCGGTTAAATGAATTTGTTGTCGGTTTAAAGCAGATTGCTCTGCCGCAGCTTTCGTTTCGAGTTCACTGAGCTGGGCTATATTTTTGCTTTGTGCCACCGATAATTCATCCAGTGTCCTCAAGGGGCGCGTATCTGCAGTGATTGCTGCTAATGCCGCTGTTGATTGATCAAGGCTTGCCAGGGCCGCAGCTCTAGCCTCCCGTGCCGTGTCAACAGAATGGATTGTCGATTGGTGAGTTGCTTTTGACGCTTCAAGTATTTCAGGTGCAGGAGGAGATGCGAGGTTATGCTGTTTTTCGTCGAGTTGAAGCTTGGCTGAAGCATTTGACTCATCACGACGCTGAATAGCTGCTTTTACTAATTCAATCGTATCACCTTCTAAAAGTATGTCCGTTTTGATTTGATTGATTTCGGATATTAAAAGGGATTGTCGGGAGCTCAACTCAGTCATGTTACGCTGGCACGTATCTAGTTCAACTTTGGCATGTGTAACCGCATCCGCGTGCTGGCGTAACTGATCCAATGCAGTCTTAACGCGTCGTTCAGCCTCGACAACTTTCGGATCGATAGCCTCCAATGATTTGGTAATTTTTTCATGGAGGCTTGCAGCACCGTGATTTACGCCACAGACAGGACAGTCCCCTCGATCGCTAGGCAAATGTGCCGCAATGGATGCAACGGATTGCCTTATGGAATCAGCCGTTGACGTTAACGTTTCGTGGGTCTGCTTCAACGTCAGTAGTTCTGCTTCAGCGTTTGTCTTTAATACAGTTGCATGCCCAACTCGCTCCTGCAGTAGTTTTTCTTGTGATTCTTCCTGTGTGATGGCTGAGGTAATGGAGGTAAGGTGCTGAAGGTTTTCCTCCCAGCGCCTAATGAGCTGTCGAGCGGCCAAAAGCTCAGTATCAATAATCTGCAGAGCCTTACGCTGTTTATTGATGAGTTCATGCTCAGCAGTGAGCCGCTCCCTCCCTTCATGTATATTCCGGGAGGTTGAGGCTAGATATTCGGCGTCACTCAACGCTTTATCAGCCACTTCCAAGTCCTGCTTGCGTTGTTTAAGGGCCTCTTTGGTTTGCGCCTCTCGGTCAAGCCGGATAAGCTGCTGGGTAATCAAATCCCGCTCGCCTTCTGCCTGCAGCAACTCCCGTTGAAGTCGCTCTTGCGTCCAGACGATAAGTGCTCGTTCCTGCTGTTTTTGCGTTAAAGCCTCTCTGGCCGCTATAAGTATATGACCAAGCTGTTCTGATCGCGTCTGCTCAGCAATGAAACGGCCAATCAGTCCATCCACCTCCACAAGCCCTTCAATTTGCTCCCTGAGTCTATTCAGACTGACTTGAACTGTTTGCTCTAACCCATCGCGCATGGTTTCCAGGTTATCCACTCCCATTGGCGGCACCAATAGTCCTGAAGGTAATGCCTCTGAGCCCTGAGTCTGTTTCGCGATATTCGAGATGGATTCTGCGATGCTTTCTTTACTGCGCAGACCGCCCTGAGATTGGGTAGCGGCCATATCTCGCTCAAGCACTAAGCTTTGCCATTCCGCATATTCTGTTTCGAGAAGCTCAACTGCCTCCTTTACATGCTTAAGCTTATCATTCAGGACTCGGCGAATACTGACCAGAGCCGTTCTGACTTGGGATCCGTCCTTACCGATTGGCAAGCGTTCCAGCTGCGAGCCCGCAATTTTGGCCTCTGCTTTGACAAGCCATTCTGCCTCGCGCTGATCCAATAAATGGGTCAGTCTCAGTAAAAAAGGGATATCTTCCGCTTTCGTTTCCGGGAAAATGGGGCTGAGATTACCCGTCCTTTCGACATTTCCCTGGGAGCTTACCTGGGCAGAGGCGCTTACATCACCGAAATCCAGAATAACTTTAGCCAAGGACTGATTGTCCCTGATGATGGGTGAAAGATTTGCACCCAGTCTCGAGATACCACCCGTTAGGCTAAATTCAATCGCTTCGAAGAATGCGGTTTTACCTGTGCCATTTGGGGCAAGAAGAATTGTTGCTCCCGGGCTGAGTTCGATTTTAGTGTTGGCACCATAACGGCGGATATTGGAGAGGGTAATAGATTTAAGCTGTTTCATTGGCGGTCCTTGTCTCCAAATGTAACAGTTTGCAGGGATTGAACTACTTCATCGCCAGTTCTTTCAGAGAGCAGCAGCTCACGCCATTGTTCAATATGAGGTTTAACCCAAGAGTGCACCTGACACAACGAGCTCAGGGATGCCAGTAGCGGATCGTTGATTTCATTCCCCACACTCGCGGGTGTTAACGACGCCAGAAAGCTCCGGTCAAGGAAGGAGTCGATATCTTCCCCCTCTCTAAGCACTACCTTCCTACAGAAACGATCGTCTGTTTCGAAGCGGGATGCATCTTCAGATTCAATACCTTTGATGAGCATAAACATATACAGGTCTACCGTTTGCGGTTCTGCGAGCATGTCTCGGACATCCGCGGCCCATCGGAAGGCACTCTGTATATATTCCACACCACATGGACATTCTATAATCAACACTGTCCGCCAACCGGCTTTGACTAGTTTAAGACGTTTAAGCCGTACTGCAGCCGTGCCGAAATCAATGGATGGTGAAACCATGTCGTTCATGTCTGGTAAATTAACCTCGTAGCGACCTTCGGCGCGCTGAGCTATAGCAGTAATGAGTTCTTGAATTGTCGGCATGTCAGGATCCCTTTGTCGTCTTATCGATGGCCGCTTCACGCGCGCGTTGCCTTTCTATCCTTTGCTGGCCGAAGTATTTGCGTACGGACTCAAGCGTTCCCCTACTCAAATGGCGATACATTTCAGACCGGGTCACGAGCAAATGTGGCTGACGTTCTGCAGCCATGCTGGTCGCTGTCTCGGCGTCGTCAGCCATTCCTGAATTCAATAACATTGATGAGGGTTCCCGCACGCCAGACAAGATGACGATAGGATCTGGGTCAGGGCCGATCACGTCGATTAACGGATCATTAGACAACTCACGGACCCCAGAGCGGCCGCTGGCTGGGCCAGACCAGTATTGAAGAGCAATGCTCATTACTGTCCCTCCATCTTCAAAGGATTCCCAGTGGTTGTTGCCAGTTGAAAAACCCACAGATACCAGCAACAAAATTTCCACTGCATCAACGAGCAGGTTTAACGTTCGGGGCCCCAAACGAAGCGCATGTTTTTCATTTTTATTTTCTGTTTTCGGATACAAAAGCCTGTCCAAAAATCTGCGGCGGCTTTCAGGATTAGTCGTGAATTCATCCAGCCATGCATTCCAGACAGTGTCCATAGCATCGGCGAGATCTGGATCGTAGATAGAGCCGAGTTTGTCCGCTATACGCTGAATCAGGCGCTGCCATAGCACATCGTCCATGGCTCTAGCGAGTGCTTCAGCTTCTCCCCTGACGGTGCTTAACGTATTGAACTCATGATCCTGCGTACACGTCAGACGTTCGGTATTCTCAATCCATGTCAGACCACTGAAATCATCTTCGGCACACCCAAGCGTGTGGCCAACTTCCTGCGCAACACTACTTCGCCATGTGGATTCACCTAACATCAAGACCTGAATGCCATTTGGCAGATGCAAAGCCATACGCACAATCGCTGAGGTAAGAGAAAGATTCACTCCAGGAGTGCGGGAGTATGAGGCATAAACTCTGAGTTTACGGGGGGACGAGTAACTTCCCCACATGTGTTCGACAACAGCCTTTGCTGGATTGACTGTCGGACTGGCGAGGTCAAGCGTACCGGCTAATGACCAAGGACCGCTTGCCGCTGAAGAACCGTCGCTCAACTGATACTGAGCCCAAGTTTCAGTATCAGGCCGAAGTTCGCTTCGCAGTGCCTGGACAACGTCATGACATCTCATCTCCGAAACGTCAGTTGTCTCGGTTGAAATATAGTTAATCAGGCGCTCAAGCGTGCGTTCCGGATTGCTGAAGTTGCGTCCAAGCGAGTGAAGCGTTCGTTCTTTTAATGTCGCATCATTGCCTATGCATACAATGTTAACTCGGCGAAGCACATCTCTTATTTGGGCCCAGTCTTTGAATCCACACCAAGTCGTTAGCCATAAGTACGCATTCTGAGTTGGAATATCCTGTCTGTTAGCTAGCTCCTCTAAACTCAGCGCTGTTCGACGGCAAAGTTCACATAATTCCTCAAGGTGATTAACCGAGAAATTCTTTTTGATAAGAAGATTCAGGCCCACGAGCGCGAGTTTGAACTCACGGTGTGGTATTTCATCAAGCTTGCCCGATGCCGCGTTGCGGGCCAGGCTGGAGAATGCAGTGTCCAATACAGAGACAGTTGGTTCAGTGTCAGTAGAGCCGTTTCTGGGTTTTCTTTTAGCTTGTTTTGTCTGATCAGGATTTTTAGTACAAAAATCAGTCGACTGACGTTTAATCTGTAAATGCTCGTAGTGGTCTGTAGTGTGCCTAATCACCACATCGTCCCACTCTTCAATGCCTCCCTTCTCGGCACCGATTGCAAGAGGTGCCAACCTGCCGATCAAGAAATTCTCAAGCATATCCGCCAGACGTTGAGCAATTACCAGCTTCTCAAAATCAGACTTCCGCCCTAATCGGAACCTTCTGAGCATTCAGATTTTCCTTATTGCATTTACGTTCTGAAATAACTTAAGCCATGCTAACTGAATTGCCAGCGTTTTTATAGTGAGTTTGGCACCTGACCTGCCCCCAGGATTAAATACAAAACTCAGTTAGTAATGTCGGATTTTTCACTCTCAGAATTACCCTTTCTCCAGCCCGCTGCAAATTCAGACGGCGTCTGATAATTCAGCGTGGAGTCTGGGCGACATTAGTTATAATCCTGACGCTATTCACTGATGGTTTTCCTGGCATGGCTGATGTCGCTAAACCAGTGTTCATTCAGGCATTCATCGCGAAAGCGTCCGTTAAAACTCTCAATAAATCCGTTCTGTGTCGGTTTACCGGGTTGAATAAGCCGCAGCTCCACGCAATGCTCAAAGGCCCACTGGTCAAGTGATCTACAGGTAAACTCCGGCCCCTGATCAGTTCTTATCGTCGCCGGATAGCCGCGAAACAGCGCAATGCTGTCCAAAATAAGCGTGACCTGCACGCCTGAAATCCCGAAGGCAACAGTGACCGTCAGGCATTCCTTTGTGAAGTCATCGACGCAGGTAAGGCACTTGATCCTGCGACCGATAGCCAGCGCATCCATGAAGAAATCCATCGACCAGGTCAGGTTGGGCGCCGCCGGGCGGAGCAGCGGCAGACGTTCTGTTGCAAGCCCTTTACGACGACGTCTGCGTTTAAAGCCCAGCCCGTTCAGATGATAAAGGCGGTACACGCGCTTGTGATTAACCAGAAGCCCTTCACGACGCAGTAACTGCCATATGCGGCGGTAGCCAAAACGCCTGCGCTCCAGTGCCAGTTCAGTAATGCGCCCTGATAAATGGGCATCAGCCGCCGGACGCTGAGCGTCATAGCGGCAGGTCGACAGGGACAAACCTGTGAGTCTGCAGGCACGACGTTGTGACAGGCCGGTCGCATCACACATCAACACCACGACTTCGCGCTTCTGGTCTGTCGTCAGTACTTTCGCCCAGGAGCCACCTGAAGCGCCTCCTTATCCAGCATGGCCTCGGCGAGCAGCTTCCTGAGTCTGGCGTTCTCTTCCTCAAGTGACTTCAGGCGCTTAACCTCAGGCACCTCCATGCCACCATACTTCTTACGCCAGGTATAAAACGTGGCGTCGGAAATGGCGTGCTTACGGCAGAGTTCCCGGGCAGGAACTCCGGCTTCAGCCTCGCGGAGAATACTGATGATCTGTTCGTCGGAAAAACGCCTCTTCATGGGGATGTCCTAATGTGGCTTATGAAGACATTTCTAACATCGCGGTGTATTAATCAACGGGGGAGCAGGTCAATTGTACCAAGTAACTAAATTTTGTTATAAAAAGCCAACAATCAAACAAAAGACACTAATTAATTATGAATAAATTGGATATAGAAAAAATGCTATTAGAAGAGGGGTTTACCCCAAAGGAAGTCTCTGTGATACGTCATCATGCTGATAAAGAAGGTTATCCTTATCCCTGGATCCTTTCACAGTTAAAGAAAAGATTCATAGTTGCAGTGATATTAATAGCAGTCCTTCTGGCAGGACTCATTTATAGCATTAGCAGTGGTACACAAGAAAACATTGTATCTTATTCGATAACGCTGTTAGCAGGCTTCACAATTCTGTATACTTTTATTCCTTTGAAGCCTGCATACAAAGCATTTAAATTTTTGAGAAAACATTTTCATGTTTTATAAAGTCGCTAATGAATATTTTCATTTATTTAATCGAAGAATCGCACTACCTCTTCCCCCTACAGCAATACATTCACCACTAAAGACATCTATATAATATTTAATTGGATTTGGCATGTTTTCCATCATCCATGGAAGATCTTCAGAAAATTTCAAATCTGAGGTTGAAATAACCCAAACAGATTTACCATCAAAAGACGATCTAACAGCCTCATGAAAACGTTCGTCCCAACCATGACCTGTTACCCTTGCATATTCTTTGGCAATTTCAACAGCTTTATTTTCCGATATCATTGCTGAACTCCATACCAAACATTATACATCAACCCTCCAACCACTACTGGCCCCAAAAGAATACCTGCGGTTTCATGCCGCAATAATGTATATGTAATTTCGTAAGTATTTCCAAGAGGGAATTTGAAGCCTTCAATGATATATCCTCAACTCATCCCTCTGGCTCTTAATAAGCCAATAGTTTCAGCAAGTGACTCTTCCAGATATCGTAATATATATGATTTATTATATGCGCTTTGTCTCATGAAAACCCTAAGTTCTCTTAATAAATAGAACTTAGGCGCAATTGCCATGTGTACCTGTTCATGATAAAGAGTTGAAAGCATCTGCAAATATGCGTCATCTTTCGACATTGCACCAGGATAGTAGTTGCGTCCTACTTCTACGTCCCCCCAGGGTTTTGTGCGTCCCTGAACGACGTCACTATGCTTTGTGATTTTTATCTTAGGAGTATAACGCCAACCTCCATTGCGAGGCAGGTTCATTTTCCTTCCAATATCGCTGCTGTATCTAGGCATTTTTACTCCCCTGAAAGGAGTTTTAAATGTATCACCAGGCTTCTTCTTTAAAAGAAGTGCGAGGACAGTATTAACGCCTAACAGAGTGATCGCGTCTGCTAAATCCTTAGCAGCAACGTCAAGATCTCCTTCGCTACGAGCTGCGTTAGTCTTCGTTGCAAAATCAAACAACTTCTTAGCCGCTTCAAGCGCTACGCCCCCTACTGCTACCCAACCTACAATGAGAAGCACTAAATCAGCGATTTCACCAATCCCAAAAAAGTGCGCACCAGCCCAAACCACGATTACCCCCGCCATAGTTGCTAATGCTGAGGGGGTGACCATAGCAAGAAGCTGTTGACCTACGTCAGATGGTAAGAGCACTGCCGCTTTCGAGATGACTAGTTGTAGCCTTGACTGTATATCGCTAGGGATAACTTCCATTCTCTATCCTCAGTTATATGTTAAGCTGCCTGCAGAATAACTCTTGAATACTGCATTATCCAGTAGTTTTGCTTATCATGTTTGTTTGCTCTGAACGAAGAAGATATATCCAATTATCATTTAGCTTTTTTAAAAATTTATTATAAACTGACAGCATTAAAATTATGATTTAAATCAAAAACCCAACCTAACCCTGAATAATAAAAATATAAAAATCGAGAGTGGTAAGAAAAAGAGCAGCTTCCCGCTTTCAATCCCGTTATCAGAAATCTATGTAAATGAAATCTTAAAGCTGACAGAACACGATGCAACAACATGGGCTCAGGAGGAAAGATTTGTCCGTTATCTTGAGCGTTATAGAACTGGTCTTCTTAACAATCAGCAATTGCAGGATAAGTAATTAATCCAATACCTCAACGACCTGAAAAGATAAGTAGCTTGATGAAGATGATGTCTCTGACAGGCGCTGGTTGAACAGAAAAGAAGTCTGTGGTATCGCAGAACTTGCAAGACAAAGGCTGGTGGCAGGTCAGAGCCGCTCCATAGTACATGAATGGTCTACAGTGGGACTGGCAGGGATCCCAGGTTATTCAAGTTATGTAGGCAATGCAGCGAAAGCGGCAAAGTTCTTAAAATCAGGTGGTTACATAGGAATGGGGTTTGCCTTTGCTGGAACCACCAATGACATAGTCAATGCCTGCGTTAAAGGACGTGAGAGCGAATGTAAAAGAACCGCATTCAAAGAGTATGGTAAGTTTGGGGCTTCGACCTTAACGGGTGTAGGAGCTGGTGCAGCCGGTTCTTTCGCAGGCGTAAGTATATGCGCAGCAATAGGGATCGCCACGGCAGGAACCGGCGCGGTAGTCTGTGCTGCTGTTGGCTCAATAGCTGCGGGATATGCTGGAGCCAAAGCTAGTGATTCTGCAATGGATACAATCTATGAATACATGGGAATTTGAAGAATGAAATCGGCCATAATGGTTTTAATCATGCTTCCGTTGGTTTGCTTAGTGGTAAGCGTTTTTTTGTATCTAATGAACAGGTCTCGCTACAAGGAATTGATCTCAGACTTCCAATAACAGCATACACTGCCCACTCCTTACTTGTTGCACTGCAATATGGAATATATAGGTTCACCTCTAATGACCTATTTTTTCATGCGATTAAAAAAAATAAAAAAATTTTCTTTTTAAACAGGAACGACAATGTTTATAGTTTTGCACATGAAGGTCAAAATCTAAAAAAATAAACAACTTAAAACCATTATATTATACATTTTTATTAGGGTTTTTCTGTTGCTTTTCACTTTCCATTATTGCACTACTAATCAAAACTCAAATAATTTGATCATGTTAATAAAACATTCAGATTGATGATTTCCTATACCATATTTTATAGTCAACCTTAAAATTAGTTTGTATAGTGAATTCTGTCTCTGGATTAAAACCGGGCGGGCATACGCTTTTAAAGCATATTGGAAAATCACCCCAGGATCTTCATGAAAGAATTATCCAATCCAATGGGGTATTGGATCTATCTGGTTCGTTCTCATCGCTGGAGATTGCCGAAGCGATCGTGAAGATCTAAAAAAAGAAGTGATGAACTTTCTGACATATGACGATGAAATGATAAAATCAGAGTTCAGAGACAGGTATATTAATACCTTTGCACCGGAAGATGGTAAAGGGTTGCTTCTGCGAATACTCGAAAGCATCAACAAGCATAGTGACCATGGCAATCCCTTATAAACGAGCATTGGTGTTCGATGGAGGGTTACCAGAACTTCGTCGAACTCCTCAGAGCCCGCGAGATAAACATACTGCAGGCTTTTGTTTCTGTGCAGCCCTGCGGCCTTCCGTGCAGATGCGCTTCAGGCATGTATATCAACATTTTCTGCAACGTCATTACTATACTCCCTTCCCCCTCCCCACTCCCCCTTTACAGCCCCAACCCAAACACGAAATAATACCCCTCTACGCCGGGCCACAATGCCCTGCTAACGCTTAAACCCAAACTCAACTCTGCGGACACCCTATGAATAACGAAATCTCTCTCAAATACTATGATGTCGCAGATGAGTATGCGACAGAGTCCGCTAAGCCGGTGAGCGAAGCTGAACGTACCCCACTGGCGAATTACTTCCAGCTGCTGATCACCCGTTTGATGAACAACGAAGAGATCAGTGAAGAGTCGCAGCAGGATATGGCGCGTGAAGCGGGTATCGATGAGCAGCGTATTGATGAAATTGCCGAGTTCCTGAACCGCTGGGGCAACGAGTAACAGACACTCATTGGCAGACGAGCTTTGCGCAGTTCGCCGGTTAATCGGCCTGACTCAACAACCTGATTCGACACAGCGCCGGTATCCCCGTAACAACGCCCAGTGCTGACAGCCACGTGTATCACGTGGCTGATGTCCGTTCCCTGCCCTACCGACCCATCTTCGTTTTTATCTGCCGCTACACACACTCCATCACACTCGCCTTCATCCGCCACAAAGCCCCCTTCCGCCGCTCACCCTCTGGCGCACCTGAAAATTATCATCCAGACTTATATAGTCTGCGCAGGCATTGTGTTTTACACTGCGCGCTGTAAAAAACTGAGTAGATTAAGCAGGCAAAAATGGCGATGAACGGAACGATCACAACCTGGTTTGAAGATAAAGGTTTTGGCTTTATCAAAGATGAAAACGGTGATAACCGCTATTTTCATGTGATTAAGGTCGCCAATCCTGATCTGATCAAGAAAGATGCGGCGGTGACGTTTGAACCCACCACCAACAACAAGGGCTTATCCGCCTATGCGGTGAAGGTCGCGCCGACAAGCAAATACATCTATATCGCAGGCGAGCGGCTCAAGATCACCTCGATTAAGTCTTATCTGGTCTACAACGAAGAAGTCCCGGTCGATGCCGGTGTCGATAAAGAGAACGCGGTGTTGTCAGTGGGTCTGTTGCTGAATAATATCCGGCCGAAAACTGACCCGAACGCCAATGAGATGCGCTCGCTGAAAAAGCTGGCGGTCACCACCTTCCAGGGTACGACACTGATCTTCTCTGAAGATGAGATCGACATTGAAAGTACGGTTAAAGTGCTTAAAGGCCTGAAGTAATCCCGAAGGCGGGCCGAAATTCTGTTGGCAGGATTTCGGCCTTCAGCCTCCTGCCAGCCTGCACTTCAGGCACATTTCTCTGACACGAAATCCCCGCCCACAGGGCTGATACATGACAAAGCGTTCCTCTGGCGGATAAAACCGTCCTGCTCTCCCCTCTAATCCATTGTTTATGATAAAACAAAGGTCAAAAGCGCAGCTCATCAAGGTTCATCCCCACAAAGCGACTTTCCAGGGTAGAATTAGAAACTTTGTTCAGTCATTGCCAATGTTTTCCATCATCGCAAAGTGATACGAAAAGCGGGTGAAATAAGGTATAAAGCCGCATGAAAATCCCAAACAGAATCCAGCCCCTGGTCGATGACGGCCTGATTGACGATGTCCTGCAGCGGCTGAAAAGCGGCAAAGAAGCAGACGTCTATACCGTGCTATGCGGCGGCAAGGTGCAGTGCGCCAAAGTCTATAAAGAAGCGACCCAGCGCAGCTTCAAGCAGGCCGTGCAGTATCAGGAAGGTCGTAAAACCCGTAACAGCCGTAACGCCCGCGCCATGCAGAAAGGCACAAAGTTCGGCCGTAAGCAGCAGGAAGAGTCCTGGCAGACCGCCGAAGTAGATGCCCTGTTCCGCCTGGCGAACGCCGGTGTTCGCGTTCCACAGCCTTATCTCTGCATCGACGGTGTGTTATTGATGGAGCTGGTGACCGATGCCAATGGCTCGGTCGCGCCACGTCTCAGCGATGTCTCTCTGTCTGAAGAGCAGGCGGTAACGGATTTCCACACCATGATCCGCAACATCGTCCGCATGCTCTGTGCCGGTATCGTTCACGGTGACTTATCCGAGTTCAACGTGCTGCTGGATGACCAGGGGCCGGTGATTATCGACCTGCCACAGGCAGTTGATGCGGCGGCCAACAACCATGCCGAGTCGATGTTTGAACGTGACGTGGACAACATCACCTCTTACTACGGTCAGTTCGCTCCGCAGCTGTTGAAGACGCGCTATGCCAAAGAGATCTGGCTGCTCTATGAAGATGGCAAGCTGACGCCGGAAACGCCGCTTACCGGGAAGTTTGTGGAAGAGGAGCGCGTAGTCGATATGGATTCTCTGATGGATGAGATCATCACCGCAGAAGATGAATATTACGAGCGCCAGCGCGCCAGCCGTGAGCGCGACGAAGAGTAACTGCCTCAATAAAAAAGGCAGCGAGTCGCCTCGCTGCCTCTCACTTACCGCACTATCACAACGCCATCACCGCACGATGACCGTCAGCGCAATCAGAGTTAAGCCGATGATCATCACGCCGACAAATACCGTATCGAGCCTGCTTTTTTTCATCTTCCCCTCCCTAGAACCACTGACCAAAGCGACGGATATAGAAACGCTTCATGCCCTGCGCCACCAGGCAGTAGCTGAACAGCGTCAGCACCAGCCACGGGAAATATTGCCATGGCAGTGGCACCAGACCGACCATCGCACCCAGCGGGGAGAACGGGATCAGGATGCCCAGCGCCATCACCGCCACCGTAGTCAGCATCACCGGTAAGGTGGCGCGGCTCTGAATAAACGGAATCTTCCGGGTACGCAGCATATGCACTACCAGCGTCTGTGACAGCAGCCCCTCAATAAACCAGCCGGACTGGAACAGCGACTGCACGCCTGCATGGTTAGCGCCGAAAACAAACCACATCAGCGCAAAGGTGGTGACGTCAAAAATTGACGAGGTCGGACCCATCCACAGCATGAAACGCTTGATGTTGCCGGCATCCCATTTACGCGGCTTATTCAGAAACTCACGGTCAACCTTGTCCCACGGCAGCGCCAGCTGGGAAACGTCATACATCAGGTTCTGAATCAGCAGATGAATCGACAGCATCGGCAGAAACGGAATAAAGGCACTGGCCACCAGCAGCGAGAAAACGTTGCCGAAGTTGGAGCTGGCGGTCATGTTGAGATACTTGATGATGTTGCCAAAGGTCTCGCGTCCTTTGAGTACACCCTCATTCAGCACCTGTAAATCTTTCTCCAGCAGGATGATGTCCGATGAGGCTTTCGCCACATCCGCCGCGCTGTCCACGGAAATCCCGGTGTCAGCTGCCCGCAGCGCAGGCGCGTCGTTAATGCCATCGCCCAGGAACCCGACGGTGTGACCGTTCTGCTGCATCAGCCGCACCAGACGGGATTTCTGCAGCGGCGTCAGCTGTGCAAACAGGGTGCAGCGCTCGGCTTCCTGCGCCAGCTCATCATCGTTCATCGCCTCAATCTGATCGCCGGTCAGCATAGCCGGATCGGTCAGCCCGACATCGGCACAGACCCGCAGCGTCACCAGCGGATTGTCACCGGTCAGTACTTTCACCGTCACACCGCTGTCACGCAGGGCTTTAATCGCCTTACCCGCGCTGGCTTTAGGCGGATCGCGGAAGGTCAGCATTCCCTGGATAATCAGATCGCGCTCATCACTGTCGCTGAGCGGCGCGTGTAGCTCGCCATCACGGGTTGCCACCAGCAGCACGCGATAACCCTGCTGATGATAGTGTTCGGTCTGCGCCAGCAGCGCCGCACGCTGTGCCGCATCCAGTGCGACCACCGTGTCGCCCTGCCGCACGGCAATGCTCACTGCCAGCATCTCTTCCACTGCGCCTTTGCAGATCAGTTGTGAACGATGCTGAGTCAGATCTTCCACCAGCACTGACACCCGACGGCGGGTAAAATCAAACGGCAGCTCATCGATCAGCTGGAACTGGCTGCGCTGAGACTGTGAAATGACCTTGTCGCCCGCGCAGAGTAAGGCGCGATCCATCAGGTTTTTCGCGCCACTCTGGCTGCCGCTGTTGAGCCATGCCAGCAGCAGCACCTGTGCATCTTCGTTGCCCCGCGCGTCCAGATGATGCGCCAGCAGGATGGTGTCCTGGGTCAGCGTGCCGGTTTTGTCGGTGCAGAGCACATCCATCGCGCCGAGGTTCTGAATGGCGTTGAGCTTTTTAACGATCACTTTGCGACGTGACATCGCAATCGCGCCCTTAGCCAGGTTAGCGCTGACAATCATCGGCAGCATTTCCGGGGTCAGTCCGACCGCGACGGCCAGTGCAAACAGCGTGGCATCCATCCAGTCGCCTTTGGTGAAGCCGTTAATCAGCAGCACCACCGGAACCATCACCAGCATAAAGCGGATCAGCAGCTTGCTGACGCTGTTCACCCCGCGGTCAAAGGCGGTCTGCGGACGGCTTCCGGTCAGCGATGAGGCCAGGGAGCCGAACCAGGTTTCGCCGCCCGTTGCTACCACGACTGCGCTGGCTGTGCCGCTGGCCACGCTGGTGCCCATCAGGCAGATATTCGGTGATGCCAGCCGCTCCTGAGCGGTCTGACCTCCGGCATCGATACCCGCATCGCTGCTCTGTTTCTCAACCGGCAGCGACTCGCCGGTCAGTACTGCTTCACTGATAAACAGATTACGTGAACTCAGCAGACGGACATCGGCAGGCACCTGATCACCGGTGCTGAGCAGAATGATATCGCCTGGCACCAGTTCTCTCATATCCACATCCTGGCGCTGTGCGGTTTCGCTGCCCGGCTCACGGCGCAGCACGGTGACCTGGCTGCGCACCAGTGACTTTAGTGCCTGCGCCGCACGGTTGGTGCGAAACTCCTGCCAGAAGCGCAGCAGCCCGCTCAGCATCACCATGGTGAAGATGATGATGACGCCGGAGAGATCGGTCTCCTGACCGGCGCGCAGCGGCAGAA
>Ga0308164_10001625_pt1 | contig 25476 bp, 25 predicted proteins | sample PhyTR2_FD_201031 | JGI IMG/M metagenome (GOLD analysis project Ga0308164, IMG submission 201031) | Phyllosphere microbial communities from UC Gill Tract Community Farm, Albany, California, United States - DLSLT.R2 | ecosystem: Host-associated > Plants > Phyllosphere > Unclassified | place: USA... | reverse complement strand
CTGATCGACAGCGGTCTGAGCACGGCGCAGGTGGCCGGGCGCTTCGGCGTCTCTGCACTGACCGTGGAGCGCCGGCTCAAGCTCGCACGGCTGGCTCCGCGCTTCCTGGACCTGTACCGCGTCAACCAGATCGAGCCGGAGCAACTGATGGCGCTGGCGCTGGTCGACGACCCGGCCGCGCAGGAGGCACTCTGGGACGGCCTGAACCCGTACGAACGCAGCGCGTGGCGCATCCGCAGCTTGCTGACCAGCAGCGCCTGCCCAGCAGACGGCCGACTCGCGCGCTTCGTGGGACTGGCCGCCTATGAGGCCGCCGGCGGTGCCGTGCGGCGCGACCTGTTCTCTTCGCCGGACGACCTGTCAGGGGTCTTCCTGGAAGACGCAGGGCTGCTGCAGACCCTGGCACTGACCGCCTTGCGCGAGCGCGCTGCTGCCGTCCAGGCCGAGGGCTGGGCTTGGGTCGAGTGCTCGCTCGAAACGGACTTTGCTGCCTTGCGGCGCCATGGCCGGCTGGCGATGGAACGGCGCGACCTGACGACCGAGGAAGCGCAGGTGTTGGAGACGCTGGCGGCTGAGCAGCGGGCGTGTGCAGATGCGTGCGAGGCTCACGAGGCCTCGGGTGATCCGGAGGCTGGGGACTTCGAGGGGCTCGAGCAACGCTTGGCCGAGGCGCTGGCGGCGGCCGACGACCGGCTGGCAGCGGCCGAGTCCGGCGGGTGGACCTGGACGCCCGGGCAGCGCGCTTGCGCCGGGGCCATGGTGCGACTTGACGCCCGGGGCGAGGTGCAGGTCGAGCGGGGGCTGCTGCGGCCCGAAGACCGTGCGGGCCAGACCCGAGGCACAGGGCCCGGGATCCATGGCAACCAAGGCAACGGCGACGAGGAGCGGGCCCCGTGTGACGAGGTCGATGCCACACGGGCGCGACCGGAGTTCAGCGAGAAGCTCATGCGCGACCTGACCGCGCATCGCACGGCAGCGCTCCAGGCCGCATTGGTGCACAACCCGCACGTGGCGCTGGTGACGCTGGTGCACCGCATGGCGGAGACGGTCTTCGGGCTCTACGGGCCGGGCGACGACGTGGTCAAGGTCCTGGTGCGTCCGACCGGCGACGGCCTGCTGGGGCAGGAGGCGAGCGGCTATGCCACGAGCCCGGCGGCGGAGGTGCTGGGAGCGGCGGAGTCGGACTGGGGCGACCGGCTGCCGGGCTCGCCAGCGGCTTTGTTCGACTGGCTTCTGGGCCAGGAGACGGACACCCTCATGGCATTGCTGGCGTACTGCACGGCCCGCAGCGTCAATGCGGTGGCGGCCCGATCCCAGGGCGGCACCCATCAGGGCGATGCGCTGGCCCGGGCACTGGGGCTGGACATGGCCGATTGGTGGCGCCCTACGCCCGCGTGCTACCTGAGTCAGGTGAGCAAGGCCAAGGTGCTCGACGCCATGCGGGAGGCAACGGGGGTCGATGAGACGGCAGCGACGGCAGGAATGAAGAAGGCCGAATTGGTGACCTACGCCGCAGGCAAGCTGGAGGGCACGCGGTGGCTGCCAAAACCGTTGCGCAGCCGGTCCAACCGCCTGGCCCCGACCCAGGATGGCGCAGACCCAGGTGCTGGCGTCGGCGATTGACCCAGGTCCATTCGCACCAAGCAGCCGGTGCGGGTTCCACCGGCTGCCTTGGCTCATCGGGGCACGGAGCGTCCATCAAAGGCCAAACACGTGGCCGGTGCGAACTTTGAATTGCTTGGCGTCGTTGACATGCGGCCGAATGCTGATTTTTGGTTGATTTTCAGCAGTGGATGCGGCATCGCGGACGAGGAAAATGCGCGATGGACATCGTCCGCCGCGTGCGTCGCTGTGTCCTATCACAGCAGATTCACGGCAGTTCCAACCCTTTTGACTCACCACCGATGAAGACCCTGGTCGTCATGAACGAGAAGGGCGGGGTGGGCAAGACCACCCTCGTCGCCCATGCCGGCTGGTTTTTTGCCGAGCGCCACCGCACGCTCCTCATCGACCTGGATCAACAGGCCAACCTCACGGCCACGCTGGGTGCCCAGGTCGGTGCCATCGACAGCGTGGAGCTGTTTGCCCAGGTGAGCCAGGTGCCGCGCATTGGGGCCCTGAGCGTCGCGCGCTCGACGCGCGACCTTCTGGGGGTCGAAGGCGTCGAGCGGTCGTGCATCGAGACCTTCCGCGACAGCCTGGCTGGCATGGCCGACGACTACGACGTGTGCGTGATCGACACGCCCCCGTCGTTGACCAATCGCACCTTCGGTGCATTGCTCGCCGCCGATGCCGTGCTCGCCCCCATCGGACTGCACGACTATTCGATCCAGGGCGTGGCCGAACTGCTGCGCGCGATCCGGGGGGTGGCCAACTTTTACGGCCGGTCCGAGCCCGAGTTCCTGGGACTGCTGCCCTCTGTCTTCGACCGCAAGAGCCGGCGCGAGCGCGAGATGTTCGAGCAGCTCGCCGGGCAGGTCGGCCAGCTGCTGTTCCCGGGACTGGTGGCCAAGCGCGACAGCTATGCGCGTGCGGGCAGCGAAGGAATGCCGGTGTGGCAGATGAAGGGCGCGGCGGCGCGCGAGGCAGGCCAGGAGGTGCGTGCCGTGCTCGCGCGGGTGGGTGAGCGCCTGGGGCTCGCACCATGAGCGAGAACCGGGCAGCGTTCGCTGCCGCAGCCTTCGCCCACCTGCGCGCGGCCGCTGGCGACGGATCAGGGCCGGGCCCAGCGCTGCGGCTGCGGCTCTGCGACATCGACGAGGACCCGGACCAGCCTCGCACGGTGTTCGATGGAGGTGACCTCGAGGCCTTGGCCGAGACGATCCGCGTGCACGGGGTCGTCCAGCCGGTGGTGGTGCGCCCGCCAGTGGCGGGGCGCTACCGGCTGGTCACCGGTGCCCGGCGCCTGCGTGCCTCGCGTTTGGCCGGCGTGGCCGACATCCTGGCGGTGATCCGCGCGGCCGAAACCGGTGCGGCGAGCCCCAGCGATCTGGTGGTCCAGATCATCGAGAACCAGCACCGCGCGGGCCTGGCCAACAGCGACTTGACCGCAGCCATCGAGCGGTTGGTCGCACAGGGCGCCACCAACGGGCAAATTGCGGCGGTCTGCGCCTTGAAGGACTATCAGGTGCCTGCATTCCGCCAGGCACGCCACTTTCCAGCAGCGTTGACACAGCGCATGGACAACGCCGACATGCGAGCGCTCTACGAGCTTTATCGGCAATGGACCAAGACACCCGAAGCGGTGGTGGCGGCGTTGCCCGACCTGAACGCGTTTCTCACCGTGAGCGAGGCACGGCGGATTGTGGGCGCCTTGACCAACAAGCCCACCGGCAGCCCGGTATCGACCGCCCCGGTCGGGTCGCTGGAAAGGACGATGGTCGAGCCCGCGGAATCGACGCCGTGCGCGCCGCCTCTTGTCCCCGCCGAGCCAGGCCCGCCTCCAGCAGGCCATGCCAAGGCTGTTGAGAACAAGCGCCTGATCGCAGCGTTCGCCGAAGAAACAAAGCCGGTCTTCATCGTTGCCGCCGACGATGGCCGGACCGGGCGCCTGGTGCTCGATCGCAGGGCCAAGCACGCTGGTCAGGCGCTGGTGGCCTACGCCAGCGGCCTCGAGCCCGTCGAGGCGACCCGGCTGCAGATCGTGCGGGTCGAATGAGGGCGCGGCGCAGGGCAATACCCAACATTCCTGGCTGGATTTGCACAGTGCAAAACCGGCTGGATCACTGAACCCAATGCCTGAGCCAGTGACCTGCCATGACAGGGTTGCTCCGCTGTGAACTTGATGGGCTTCCCACGTACCAAGCCACCACGCGGTGGCTTGCACTGTGTAAACCCAAGGGGTGAGGGGACCGGCTTCGCAGCCCAAAGATTCGTTGGATGAAACGGTTCAACAGCGTCAAGCGTAGAGATGGACAAGGAGATGCAGGATATGTGGAGTGGTAGCAATTTGGCAAAGGACACGCTGTGACCCCCGCAAAAGGCCAACGTCATCTTTCAACTTATGTGCCTGAGGAACTGGGTGTTGCCTTCGCGAACTGGGCCCGGGCCACCGATGGCAGTGCGGCCGCGGCCTTGCGTCGGCTGGTCATCCAGGCGCTCGAGGGCGCCGAGCGCGGGACCGACTTGCACGGTGCAACACCGACCCAGGCAACCGTCGCACCGCGTGGCGTGGGTCGTGGCGAGCAGGTCGGCGTGCGCCTGAAGGCGTCGGAGCGCGCCGCACTGGCAGCGGCCGCACAGGTTCATGGCACCAGTCCCGCCAACTGGATCCGCTCGCTGGCGCTGGTGCATCTCAATCGCCGACCCCAGTGGAATGCCGCTGAACTGGACGCCTTGCGCGACGTGTTTCGCGAGCTTCGATCGATCGGTCGTCGGATCGAGGGCATGGGCCAGGTGCTGGGCACGGTCGCGCAGGCCGGGCAAGGTCCAGCAGAGGAAGGCGATGCCCTGCGCGAGGTTGCGCAGCAGGTGCGTTGGGAGATGCGACGTGTTGTCGCCGTCATGAGCGGCAATTTCGACTACTGGGGGCTGCCCGATGCCGAACGACCTACCGCAGCCCCGGGCGCGCTGGAGCGTGCCGAGGCCCAGGTGCGAGCGGCCAAGGACGAGCGCAAAAGGAGGCCCCGGCGTCGGCCGACACGCTTCGCGGATGGGGCCTGAGGCTCATGAACTTGTCACTGAGGCTCTCCTGACGTGGCTCCCTGCAGGGCCACGGGGCACGTCCAAGGGCGCTGAACGGCATCAAGTCGTTGCCTGCAAGTAACTTATAAGTTACCATTTGGAATGGGATTTCAAGTTGAAGAGTATTTGCGCGAGGATGGTTCGAACCCTTACAAATCCTGGTTCGACCAGCTCGACACCCAAGCGGCAGCCAAGGTGGTCACGGCCAAATTGCGACTTGAACTGGGCAACACCTCGCGTGTGAAATGGTTCGAGGGCTTGGGCGAGTATGTGATCGACTGGGGCCCCGGGTATCGGATCTATCTGGCCCAGGACGGGGAGCGTCTGATCGTGTTGTTCGGTGGCGGCACCAAGCGCGGTCAGCAGCGCGACATCGACCGGGCCAAGGAGCTGCATGCCGAGTACAAAACGCGGAAGAAGGTTGCCGCCGCCGCCAGGACAGCCGGCAAACACAAGAGGTGAAACAGATGGCATTGACTCGCGATTTCAAGCTCACGGTGATCGAGCGCGTCGAGCGCGACCCGGCCTTTGCGCAGGCCCTGCTGGACGAAGCCGCCACCTTGTTTCTCAACGGCGAGGCCGAGACCGCACGGCTCATCCTGCGCGATCTGGTCAATGCGACGCTCGGTTTCGAACAACTGGCGCAGGTGACCGACAAGCCGAGCAAGAGCCTGCATCGCATGCTGTCGCCCAAGGGAAACCCGAGCATGGACAACCTGGCGGCCATCTTTGGAGCCGTTCGTCAGCGTCTGGGTGTCGGTCTTGAGGTTCGCACGGTCCAGGCTCCTGCCTAGCGCTTGTCCAGGCAGACTGCGGACGGAGGATTCGGCACGGGATGGCCATCCATCCGAAACGGCGCCAGACGTGCGGTTCAACGCCTTCCACTGCGAGAGCGCTGAAAGAAAAGCAACATTTGAAAGCCGGAATCGGCAATCGGTCGGATGTCCGATTCTGATCAATCAATGCCTGCTTCTGTGGTGCGCCGGCGTTGGCAGCGGGACATCGTCCAGTCGTTGCAGGATGTTGGGACGTGTGCCTTCGCACGAACGCGGTGCGGACGGCGGGATCATGGGGGGAACCTCGCGACGGTTTTGCTGATGCAGCACCTGATTGAGTTCGACGGTCATCGCCTGCTGCCGTGTCAGCGTGACCGGCATGTCGGCGACGAATCGACGAATGTCACGTGCCAGTTCGCGGTCGGCTGCGCTGCCATTGAGCAAGGCGTCGGCGTGAGTCAGGTAGGCCTGGCGGATGGACGCTTGCCGGTCCTGCAGGTCGCGGCTCCATTGGGAAGGGGCCGAAGCCTCGGGGGACGTCGCCTCAAGCGAGGCTACCTGCGAATGCATCTCCTGCAGGGGGTGTTTCAGACCTCGCTGCTCGGCCTTGCGCAGCGCCAGAGGATCCGCCTTGCGAACCGCCCCCCGTGCCTGCCGGGGCGTTGCTTCGGCCTCTACCCCCCGATGGCGCAATTCGCGGGCGAAACGCTCCCGCCACTGCTGCAGATCGTCCGGGCTAGGCGCGAGCCGGCGGCCATCGCGGCCCACGGCACGCACCACCACGTGCACGTGGGGGTGGTCGGTATCGTCGTGCCGTGCCATGAGCCAGTCGTGGGTGGCCTGGAAGGTGTCGCGCGTCCAAGCGCGCGCGGCTGCTTCCAGCGGGTCTGCCGGCGTGCCCGGAGGCATGGACAAGATGACGGTCACGCTTTGGGCGGCATCCGGGGGACTTCTGCCGCGCGCTTCGGCCGCGTTCGCCAGCAACCACTCGTCGTGCAGGACGCGAAGGCGGTCGCGATCGACGATGCGCTGGCCATCCTGCGTTTCGGCCGGAAGCCGGCCATTGCGAGTGATGTAGTTCAACTGCTCCTGCAGGTGGCCTGCCATGCCGCGCGAACGACCGGTCACCTTGACCATGACCTCCGGCGTCTTGCTGACCATGCGACGAAGGCGGGTCTTGACCGATGCCGATACCGGCAAGGAGTTCGATCCCGGCATCGGGCCGGCCGCAGGGGCCTGGGGGGCCGCGAACCGCGGACCCGATGCTGTGGCAGAAACTGACGCCCCATGGTCGGCAGGCAGTCGTGTGTCCTTGCCCGTGACGTCGTTGGGAAGTCGCCAGACCTGATCGGCACGGTGGGCCATGCGTGTTCCCTGGCTCACCGACTCAGGGTGCGACGGGGAGACTCGGGTTCGTGCCGATCGGACACGGCCGATCTCGTGGGTGCGCTCGGCATCGAGGGCGCTGGCTCAGGAATGCGTGCGGCCTGCTTTTGCTTGGCAGACAGCACGATCGGGCCTTCCGCCCGCTCCTTCTTGATCAGCTCTGACACGACGAAGGCCTTCAACTCCGACTTGACCTGGGTGTTGTGCCGGTTCATCTGCCGGTCGATTTTTTCCGACAGGGCGGCGAGGACCAGCCGGCCGTCGGGTGAGAGTTCCTTCTGAACCGCCAGCAGCGCTTCGCGCTTTGCAGCCAGTGTGGGCTTGCGTGGCGCTCGCCTGGCTTCGTCGGGCTTGTCCGTCCCGCCCGAATCCGGCGTGCGTTTGTTCGACGCGCGAGCACGTGCGGCTGTGACCGGGGTTTCAGGGTCGTTGCCCGGTGGCGTGATCACTGGGGCCGAAGCCGCTTCGCGTGCCGGATCGGTTCGCGCCTGTGACCCGTTCACATTGCGCACGGGCTCGCGTTCGGTGCGACGACGCTGGGCTTCCTGACGTTCGGGTTCCGAGGCCATGAAGCCCCGGGTCTCCAGGCCCCGCGCCGTGGCTTCGATCCAAGCTTCGCGTTTGAAAGAGGCCGAGCCCCGCACCTCGACCGTGTGCCAACCACGGGCTTGCGCGAGGTCGAACATGGCGCGGATGGTATTCAGGTCCTCGCGCTTGGAACTGATCGACGTGTCTGTTGCGCGCATGGCCAGCGACGTGCGCTGGTAGTCGTCGAAGTACCGACGCTCGCGGCCTCGGCCTTCGATGTAGTAGGTCTCGGCGATGGATGGCGGCTCCAGGATCCCGGTGGCCCGCTGGTCCGCTTGCGCAGTCTTCGCTGTGCCGACCGGTGCTGAAGCGGTGCCCTCGGGTGCCGATGCCATGCTTGCACCGTGCAAGCCCGCAGGAGCCGACCGGACCGGCTCCTGCGCCCTGTGCAAGGTGTTGGTGCGGCGCTGTGTCGTGCGCTCGCGTTCAGCGGTTTCCATGGGGATGGCTCCTGGCGGATGGATGGGCAGGTCATGACCGTTGGCGTGGCGTTCAACAGGTCAGTCGTTTCATGACGCGATCCTGTGTTGAGCGAAGGCAGTGATCGGGCCACGGGTTGCGGTGGCGCAGCGCAATGACCTGACCGGATGAACGGCTGCACCGGATGCATGGTGGTGATGTCGTCGGTCGTGCAGGCGGTCATGTGGCCTGCGACTTGGCACCGCGACCCAAGGACTCAACGGTTGGGATCGCGGCCAGGAGACCGATCACGGCGGCCTTGCCATCAGGCAGTCCGCAGCGGCTCAGATCGATGTCTGTGCCCAGGATGGCGGTGACGAGTGCGTCCGATTGATGGGGATTCAGGACCGGAACGTCAGGGATGGCTCGGGCGCGGCTTGCAGGCGTTTTCACAGGCTGACCGAGTGGCGCTTTGGCCACGGCGGGCGGCGCTTTGGTCGCTGCGGTCGACGTCTTCGCAGGAGGCGTGCGAGGCTTGGGTGGGGCGTGCGGCTTGACACCTGGGGCTGTCGCAGCCGAGTCCGCAGGGGGGATGGCACTTGACGTTCGAACGGCTGCATTCGTTGAAGCAGAGGCAGAAGGAGATGCAGCCGCAGCGATGGACTCGAAGCCCTTACCCTGATCCAGCCGGACCTCGATCGTGATCGGAGGCACTTCGGGGGCGGTTCGCAGCAGTCGGGTGAAGGTCGGGTCCTGGAAGTAGCGGATGCGCTGGCAGCGGACGGGCAGCATGCCCGGTCGGATCAGGATGGCTTGTCGCTGGTCGAGGCGCACGATTTCCTGGGGCAGCAGCAGCGCCCGCTCCCGGTCTGATTCGGTCAGGTTCAGCCGGTCGCGGCGGAAGAAGCGCCAGAAGGCCGGGCCCGAGCTGCTGCGACCTTCCACGGTGTCGTAGCCCAGGCGCTTGCTCAGCTCGGTCGCGAGGTCGTTGTCCTTGGTGCCAAACACGACTTCCAGGCCACAGTTGTCCAGGATGGCAGCGGCCTTGTCCGGTCCGTAGAGATCGCGATCGCGCAACTGGGCCTTGCTCTGCATGATGAGCATCATCCGGATCCCATAGCCAGCCACATAGGCAAAAGCGTCTGCCAGCACGGGCATCGGGCCGAGCAGCGGAAACTCGTCGAGCAGCAGCAGCACCTGATGCTTCGCCTTCGGATCGTGCTGCGGCAGGGTCCGGACGGTCAGGTCGACAAGCTGCTGGAAGAAAAGCGCCAGCAGCGGCCGCAGGCGGGCAATGTTGTCCGGGGTGACTCCGATGTAGATGGCATGCAGCGAGGCGCGAAGCTCACGCAGGTCGAAATCGCTTTCGGCCGTGGCGGCGTCGATGCGGGGGTTGAACCACAGCGACAGTCGGGCCGTGATGGTCTTGCGGATGCTGTTGACCAGATCGGCACTGCCCTTGAGGTAGTCCTCCAGGGCCTTGACGGTCGCCTCCGTGTAAGGCTTGTGCTGCTGCCGACGCGCCTCGATGCGCTCCATCATGGCCTTCGCACCGTCAGCGCTCGACAGCAGACGCAGGACTTCACCAAAGGTCAATGGCAGCTCGGGCGTCTCCGCGAGGAAACCCGCCGCCCCCGTGAAGGCCGAGCGCGCGCTGTCGGTCCAGAACTGTTGGTCGCCCGAGACATGGGGAAACACCATCTGCGCGATGCGCTGGATGTCCTCGAACGCGTCGATGGTGCCGCGGCGTACATACGTGAAGGGGTTGTAGCGCGCGGTGCGGGCATCGGGTGCCAGCGGATCGAACAAAAACACTTTTTGTCCTGCCAAGGCCCGGATGCCCGCCGTGGCCGCCCAGTTTTCCTTCTTGACGTCGAGGCAGACCAGCGTCGCTTCGTAGAGCAGGCAGTTTGGGATGACCAGGCCGACGCCTTTGCCCGAGCGGGTCGGGGCGTAGCAGGCCACATGCTCCGGTCCGCCGAACCGCAGGTAGCGATGGCTGCGGTCCTGCCCCACGTACAGGCCATGGGACTTGCTGTCCAGGCCGCCGGCCATGCGCTCGCGGCGGGTGGCCCAGCGCGTCTCGCCATGCAAGGCCTTGGAAGGCCTACCTGGCCAACCCTTGCGAGCGACGCGTGCCAGGAAGAAGAGGACCGGCAGCCCGGTCGCGACGCCGGCCGCGATCTTGAGCCAGCCCCCGACGATCGGCGCTTCGAGACCATAGTGCTGCCAGTAGCTCCAGAACTGAAACAGCGGCACCGTCTGAGGCGTCAGCAGGCGGGTGCCGAGCAGGAAGGTGGTCGAGGCCAGGACGGACCAGAGCAACGCCAGAAGGACGCCTGCGCACAAGCCCGCCAGCGCCTTCGCCGGCAGTGGCCATTCCGAAAAACCAGTCATGACCCACCTCCTAGGCTGCTAACGTGCTGCCGGTCGTCGCGCGGTGCTGGGCGGCCGGATCGAAATACACTTCCTCGATCGCGAAGCCCCGATGGTCGCGCCGGCAGTGCGCCACGACATGGACGAGCTGGCGCAGCAGCAGGCGCACATCGGCATCGGCCAGGTGCTTGCCCGCCTCGTGCTGCTTGACCATGAGGCGCAGGGCGTCGAAGGCACCGGCCGCGCTGCCGGCATGGCAGGTCGTGATCGAGCCTGGATGGCCGGCGGCAATGCTGCGGATGAAGGTAAAGGCCGCGCCATCGCGCAACTCCTGCATGAGCACCCGGTCCGGGCGCATGCGCAGGGCCGCCTCGATCAAGTCCTCGGAACGGACCCGGGCCAGTCCCTGATGGCCCTTGGAGTAGAACAGCGCCACCCGGTTGCGCTGGGGCAGGCCGATGAACTCGGCCGTGTCCTCGATGGTGATGAGGCGTTCTTCGAGGGGGATGGCCTGGATCAGGGCCTTGGCGAACGTGGTCTTGCCCGAGCCCGTGTCGCCCGTGGCAATCACCGTCTTCTTGGCCCGGACGGCCAGGGGGAAAAATCGCGCCCAGTCGCTTGCACGGTGCAAGGCCATGAGTTCATCGTCGATCGGATCGAGACCGGTGCGAGCGCCATGCGTTCTCGTGAACAAGCCGCCCGCTGCCAGAGAGCCGATCGTGGGAGTCAAGGCCGAAGGCTGGCGGATGGTCAGACTGATCGTCCCAGCCGCGACGGCTGGCGGCCGACAGATCTGGACGCGCTGGCCGTCCGGGAGGACCGAGCCGCACAGGGGATGCGCCGGCCCCACATCCTGTTGAGACAAGGCGGCACACAGGGTGGCGATCGCATCGAGCCGTTCGAAGGACAACGTTGGCACGGCTTGCCAAGTCCAGGCGCCGCCGCGCTCGATGCCGACCTCGCCGGGTCGGTTGACCACGATCTCGGTGGCGGCGGAATCGGACAAGGCCCCAGCGATCGGCGCCAGCAGCAGCCGAAGCGTGGCTTCGCCAGGGCGGCTCATGGAATGGACCTCTCCCTTTCAGTGATCGGGGAGGTGGCCACCGCACGGATCTGGTAGACCGTCGAAAAGTCCAGATCGCGAGCCACGAAGATGCTGACCAGCTCGCCCTGGTTCTTGCGAATGGTCGGCGGGATGTTGATCGTGCCGCGCAGCATCTCCGCGATGACGCCCTGGGTCTGTCCGGTGTTGATGGTGGTCGTGCCGCTTTTCGACGCCGAAGCGATTCCTGCCTGGATCGCGCCATCCACGGTGGTCATGAGCAACGCCCCACCGAAGCGCTGCCAGAAATGACGATCGATCTCGCCTTCCAGGCCGGCCCGCCCGAGCGGGTCCGTCGCCGGACTGTCAAGATGGATGACGACGCCCTGGGGGGTCTCGGCACGCGTCCACACCACGAACAGTCGCTCCAAGCCTTGTCGCACGCCGCCCCTGAATTCGCCAACGATGCGCGTTCCGCGATCGAGCAGCGTCAGCCCCGTCTTGCCTTGCACATCTTCCGGAATCACGCAGGTGACGAAGCCCGGCAGGGTCGAGTCCAGGGCCGTTTGCAGGACGCACGGGATGATGGTCCCCATGGTAAGCAAATAGGGCTGATGGCGCAGCACGTTGGCCGCCACGCTGGTCAATCGGGTGGGTGTCAGGCGGGCCTGCAGATTGTCGTCCTGACCGGGTCTGGATCCTTCAGAGCCGTCGGCCACTGCCGATGTACCTGGGAAACCGCCCGACAGTCCGCGTGCCTGGACCGGCAAGCCATTCGTTGGCTCGGATGCACCCGCCAGCACCGAGGGACCGTCCGGCAGGCCGCCTGCTGCAAAGCGCGAGGTTCCCGAGCCTGCAGGTGGGTTCTGGCCGCCCGAGGTGTACACGAGCAGCCGGGGTGGGCGGGCCTGAGGTGCAGGCGATCGGACGTCGGGTGCCAGGGGCGTGGAGGGAGGCGGTGGGGGAAGTGCCTGCGTCGGCAGGGGCAGCATGGCCGGCGGAACTGGGGTGGGCGGGGGCGGCGGCTCGTAACGGACGACCGGCTGATTCGTCAACTGCGGACCCGGCTCGACCTTGAGGTTGGGTTGTTGCGATTGCAAAACGATGACGCCGCAGACGAGCAGGGTGCCGGCCACGATGACGCCGATCCCGGTGCGCTTGGATCGGCGCTCGGCCGGGCCTGCCACCTCCGACACATGCCGCTCGCCATGGATGGCGCCTGACGGCACTGCGGCAGCATCGGAGGAATTCGATTCTGCATCGGTGGGATTCACAGCCCAGCCCCCCTGACCGTGCGCTTCAAATCCTGCAAGCCGGTGCCGGTGTCGGGCTCGTGGCCGACCGGATCAAACCCTTGGTTGACGATGCGCAGGACCTCGCGGCCGTCGCGGAGGATGAACATGCGCGCCGTGGTCTGGACGACGATCGTGTCGCCAACCATGGTGTAAGGCACGATGGTCTCGGTGCCGTCCGGCGCGGTCTTGTAGATCGTCGGCACGCGCATGTGGCCGGGAAATCGCAAGGCCGTCTGGCGGCCGTTGTCGCTGACCTCCAGCGGCTCGATCGAGGACGAGCCTTGCGCGACATAGCGCCAGTTGCGGGGGCCTTCGGTCCAGGCTTCGGCGAGTCGTGCCACCGCCGTTTTTTCGGCTGCCGCAGCGGCCTGGCGTTTCTCAGCCGCGGCACGCTCCGCACGCTCGTCATCGGGGTAGACGAAATTGACGGCAAAGAAGGCTGCATTGTCGCCACTCGCTCCTGGGCGAATGGCCACCAGACGAAACTGGTAGGACCGGCTCGAGCCATCCGTGCGCCGGGTCACGACCTGCATGTTCGTGGACGGCCGGACTTCGGTCGGCTTGAGGAACAGCAGGTTACCAGCAGGTTGCGCGAGCCACGCGTCCGCGTCGCCGATTGCGACCTGGGTCACCTCCTCCCGGGCAGCAAAGATGATTTGCGTCGAGCTGATCGGACTGCCGACCACGCGCACGACGTTGAGCGGGTTGTAGTCAACGACATGGACGCGCGGGTCGAAGCCACCGGTGCGTGGCGTCACCTCCGCATCAACGGGGCCGGCCAGCAGTGCGACCGTCAATGCCGCGATGACCTCTGCCCGGGTCATTGAGCGACTTCCCTGTCCGCCCGGTAGCTGGTCACGATGAATCCGAGCGGGTTGACGTTGATGGCCGATGAACTCACCGCTCCAGGCGAGAAGTCGAAACCGATGGTGGCCACCATGCGCTTGGGTGGCAGCAGGGAATCCCCCTTGCGCTCGATCTGTACGAAGCGGACCTGAGCCAGCTTGGGGCCCAGGAACGAGGTGGACACCCAGCGCAGCGACGCCGAGCCATCCCGGCCCAGCACCACCTGTGGACTCGTCGGGTTCGAGCCACGGTAATCGGTCGCGTACTCGCCTTGAACGGTGCGCGAGGACATGAGCATGACGGCCTCGAAGCTGGACTGCGCCTCCGCTGGAGAGTAGCTGTGGCGCAGCCGGACGTACTGCCAGAGAAAATAGCGCTTGCTGGCTTCCGTGGCTTCCATCGCGCCGCCCTGCACATCGTAGACACGCTCGACCACACCGGTGGCGTTGTCGACCCGGAAAACCAGAGGGATCACCGTCTTGAACGGTGCGAGGGCCGCCAGGGCACCCACGCCGAGGAGTCCGACCAGGGTGCCGACGGCACCCACGGTCAAACCGATCCGGCCGATGCGCCGTGCCGAACGCAGGCGATCTGCTTCGTAGCTCGCGACCTGGGAGAAATACGCGTCAAGCACCGCCGGATCGGACGTGATCGGGCGTGCCTTGAAGGCTTCGGGCGGTGTGTTGCGGCGCAGCGGCATGGTTCAGGGGCGTACCTCTGAGGAGGTGGGAGAGGACGGCCGGACAGGGGCTGTCAAAGCGCGGGGTCCTCGCAGATCGTCGGGAGTGACCTGCCACTTGCCCTCGTTCAGGGCCCGGTAGGGACCAGCCGCTTTGGGCGCTTGCGTGGCGCAGCCAGCGAACGCCAGCGCGGCGCACAGCAGGAGCAGGCATCGAGTCATCGTCGTTCCGGAGGGAGGGTTGGACTAGGACCAGGACCGTTTGTCTGTGTGTCAGGCCGAAGGTTGCCGGTCGGAGAGCGATCCGCCCGTTGAGGGGCGTATGCGTGGCGCCACCGCGCGACCGCCCGCAACCGCACCTTGCCCTGCCAGTGACACCACCGAATGAACCGCACCCGCAACACCGCTGCGACCGACACGGTGGCTGTGGCCTTGGGCATCGACCTGATTGCGGCCGGTGGAGCCCACCACGGTGTGGACAGCGCGTGCAAGGACGCCGGAATGGAAATGCAGGCCGCCCGCCAGTGACGAGGCGACGCCCGGCAGCTGCAAGGCGACGAACGCGGCGACCGCAAAGAAGATCACACCGGCCAGCAGCACCTGGATCATGGCCATCGGGTCGACCGAGCCCATCAGCACCACCTGGCCGACGACCTGCTGCTCCACGGTCAGGACGATGTAGAGCAGCACCACGGTGGTGACCTGCAGGATGACGCAAGCAACCAGCGAGCCGATCCACCTCTCGAAGATCGAGCGGGTGGCAGGGAACAGGACTAGGCCCAACAGCAGTGGTCCCAGCGCGATATAGAGCGCGAGGAGGACGCGCGAGATCAGCCAGATGGCAAAAGCAAACACGGTCGAGACCACCGCCGAGATCCAGAAAAGCAGCACCGCCATCTTCTCGACGACATCCTGCCAACCCAGCGTGCGCCAGACCTCCAGGCCTGCACGCCATGCTTTGATCCAAACTTGGTCGAAACTGTCAGCATTGACAGTACCAGTCCCGCCAGAAGTCAGGGCTTGCGAGAGCCCGTTGGGAAGTGTCGTGAAGAAGAAGTCATAGACATACTGCTGATACATCCCAGAACCAGTCAGTATCCAAACGACCAGACCCATGCGAAGAAAGCGTCCTAGTAGTGCTGAGCCTGATTCGTTGGTCTCTCCGCGAATAATGAGGATCCCAGTCATCGCGACATAAAGCACCAACGCTACTTTGAGCGGAGCAGCCACGAAAGACAAAAAACTGTTGATAACTTGGGCAACAGCACTGACGAGCGGTGTTTCAACCTGAGAAACAACATAAGCAAAAATCTGCCATTGAATGTCACCCATCGCATTCACCTTGGGATTTGACCGGCTTCTATGAGCAGAGATCGCTTGGCTACATCACAGTAGTCAACTTTTGCATTGAGATTGCACATCAGCAATTTATTTCGTCGAGTCTGCGGATCGTTGGACCAGAAAGCTGGATTACGCGGGTCCATCGTTCCGGTGCGCGCTCGCGCTTCTCGCGTAGCCGACTCGACGTTGGCCCGATCGGCATTCACGCAGTCGGCTGTCTTGCCCAGGCGTCCTGGATCGTCCAGGCAGGCCAACTGGACACTTGCGCGTGCCCGTGGATTGTCGGTATACCAACTCACGGTGCGAGGCGGCGTACCGGTGGATGGCGTTATGGCTTGTGCCGCAGCTGACAGCGGGACGGCGGCAGCCCCAAGGGCTGCAATCGCCGCCCAATGCCTGAACCTTGCTTGACCATTGATCATGATCACCCTCCGTGTGCCTTGGCTTGCTCGATGAGATCGTCCACCTGCCGGCGCCGCTCTTCCAATGTCCGGTGCTGCTGGTTGCGCTCCTGCGATGCCTGCCACATGGCCAATGACTGCGCCTGCACCTGCTGGGCCTGGATGTAGGCCTGCTCCGCGGCAATCCGCGCTTGGATGTCCGCGACGGCCTTGGTGTCGGGCGCGCCGGCCAGTTGGCTCTCGATGCCCTGCAAGGCCGACACGCGGTCCGCTGCCGATTGATAGAGTTCGCTCGCCATGGCTTGCAGACCCGCGATGCTGTTCGCATTGCGCCTCATCTCCAGGGCCTGGAAATCACGGCCCGTGGCCGCATGAATCATGTTCTGCTGCAGGTAGTTGCGCGCCACCGAGCCCAGGTTGCCAGTTCCCAGGCCGGTCCCGTTCATCATGGAGGCGAGGAGGCTGCTCTGGGCGGGAAGGACGTTGCGGAACTGGTCGATGTTGAGTTGCTGGCCCATTTGCCGGAGCGACTCATCGGGCAGGTGCGAGAGGGCCTGGTAGGTCTGCATCAGTTGCTGGTACTGCTGACGCATGACCTGAAGTTGCTGGGTGAGCTGAACGACCTGCTGCACCGCCTGGACATAGTTGGTGGGATCAAACGTGATCAATTGCGCTGAGGTGGAGTTGGCGATGGCCAAGCCGAGCGACAAAGCGATGAAGCCTGACTGGATAGGGTTGCGCATCACGGTCTCGTTTTTAGATGTTGGGGCGCAGGTCAGGCCACGGCGGAGCGCCACTGCCGGCGGAAGTGCGGTAGCCAGGCGTTCGGATCGGGTCCGACCTCCGCAATGAGCCGCTCCATCAAACGCACCGTGCTCGCCCGACCCGACAACACGGCCACCCAGTCGTCCAGGCCCGTCAGGTCCAGTTCGCAGGCCACCGAGGTGCTGCCCTGCTTGAGCAGGAAGCGCCTGCCGCCAACCGTGAGATCCTCGCGGATCGCCAGATATTCTGGTTCGGTCAGCTTGAGGCCATCGCGGTAGTCAGCCGCGTCTGCACGGGCGTTGGGCAGCAGGATCTGGGTCGGGCACTGTTCGACGATGGAGTGGGCAATCGGGCTGCGCAGGGCGTCGGCGGGAGACTGGGTGGCGAGGATCACCAGGCCATTGAGCTTGCGGATGGTCTTGAGCTTGTCGTTGACGAGATCGCGAAAGCCGGGATCCAGCAATGCCTTCCAGAACTCGTCGATGGCGAGCACCAGACGACGACCGTCCAGAAGGCGCTCGATGCGATGAAAGAGGTACGACAAAATGGGCCCGCGTGTCACCGGGTCGTCCAGCACCGCGGTCACGTCGAAGCCCAGGAAGGGTGCTTCCAGCGAAACGGCGTCCACGTCGTTGTCCAGGACCCATCCCAATGCGCCGCCCCTGCACCATTTTTCCAGCTTCGCTCCCGGTCCTTCCGGATCGGACTGGCCCAGGAACGCACGCAGTTCACTCAGCGACCTGGCTTCCGACGGCAAAGACAAGACGGCACGCACCCCAAGCTCGAGGCGACGCTCTTGTTCCGGCTGCAGGGCATGCCCGGGTGCTTCAACCAGCGCCTTGACGAGCTGCTTGACGAATTCGACATCGACGGGCTCGTTGGACAGCGCCTTGAGTGGCGCTAGGCCGGTCGGCGCCCCTGAAGGCAGCACCAAGTAGGCCCCGCCCACAGCGCGGATGAAGATGTCACCGCCCCGGTCCTTGTCGAAGAACACGACCTGGGCCCTTTGGCGTTCCGCCATGGCGAGCAAAAACAGCATGAGGGTGGTCTTGCCCGAGCCGGCGGGGCCAGCCATCAGCACGTTACCGAGGTCCGTCACCGTCTCGGTCGGGGCATGGAGATGGAAGCGGTAGGCGGTCCCGCCGGTGGACCGGAACACGGTCAGAGGCTCCCCCCACTGACCCTGCAAGGCACCTTGCGGATAGTTGTGGAAACTCGCCATCGCGGCAAAGTTGCGTGAACTGATGGCGCCTGGCCGAGTGCGCAGTTTCATGTTGCCCGGAAGCTGCGCCCAGAAGGCAGCTTCCAGGGCCAGATCCTCCCGCACGACGACGGCGCCACTTTCAGCCAGGTCCCGGCGCGCACGGGTTGCCACCGCGCGCAAGCCCTCCAGATCCTCGGCGAAGGTCACAAGGGACAGGTGGTGGTCGCCCATGACGAACGCGTTGGAGGCGAGGAGGTCGGCCGCAACGCTCAACGCCTCCGTTTGGCTGGCCGCCTTGTCCCGGGCCGTGACCATCTGGTTCTGCTTGCGCGTGAGAACATCCTGCGCCACCTGCTTTCCCAGGAAGCCAAACGACTGGCTGAGCACCAGCCGGTAGGGTGCCGCCAGGACCGCGTCGAGCATCCCGGGCCAGGTCGTCGCCGGATATTCCCGCAGGCCAAAGGCCGCCGCGAAGGACGAGCTGCCGACCCCGCGGATCTCGATGGTCTCCTTGCCGACGATGACACGGTCGGTGTAGATCGCACTGCCCAAGTGACCATTGACGAGCGGAACCGGCAGGTGGGTGCCCGTGAGCACGAGGTGCAGTGCTTCAGCCAGTTCCGAAAACATGATGCCGTTCTCGGCTCGCAATCCCAGTTCCCGCGCACCATAGGGCTCCAACTCGTGCTTCAGTGTCGCGGTGATGGCTGCAATGGCATCCAGCTGGCTGGCCGAGGTCTCGCGAGCGCGATCGCCGCGCCTGCGACGGGCAAACAACGCGGCGAAGCTGCCTTCCGCAACGCTCGAGGCACCAGCGACCCGCAGCACCACCGAAAGGAAGAGCTCGTTGCGGAACAGCCGGTTGGACAGGAGCCGTTGGCGATACGCCGCATCCAGGTCGCGTGCGAAAGCGCTGGAGCATGGTGCTGCTGGATAAATGGCAGCATCGGCCAGGGTGCGAATCACATGCGTCGTGAGCACAAGCCGATCGGATGCCAGGTTACGCAGGAGCATGTTGCGCTGCGCATGACGGGCGTTGGTTTCCTGTGGATCCGTGGTCTCGAACGCCATGCCGTTAAGTTGCAGCATCGCCAGCAGGGAACCGTCGTCCATCAGCAAAACACCGGGCGCGGCATGACCGATGAAGGGAACATAGGTGTCCGGTTCGCGTTCACGAGCCAGTTCGGCCGACCTAGACATGAATCCGCACCTCCCGGGGGTGACGGGCGGGGCCCAGCGGCAGAGGACTGATCGACGAGCCACCCCAGCGCTCCTTGTTGCGCGCCCGTCCCTTGGTTTCCACCCAAAGTCTTAGTGTCGTGAACAGGTTGTAGTCATGGCTGATCAGGGCGCGTGTCGTGTAATGAATGACCGCGCCGATCAGCAGGTAGAAAGGATTGGCCATCATGACGAACACGACACCGGTGGCCATGCCGTTGATTGCCAGGGCCTCAAGCGGTACGCCGTGCCACATGGCCGGTCGGGTGCAGGCCAGGAACAGCAGGTCTTCGGTAAGCGATTGGCGTTCCATTTAAATCCCGCCGGTGATCTGGTTGACGATCCAGGACGCGGAAAAGATCAGCATGACGCCGAGAATCACCCCACCAGCCGCACGCAGGCTGAGGGCGCCCATGAGCGCTCCAATGCCGACGAAACAGATCGCCAGCACAGCGATCAACTTCCCTGCGGTGCCTGTGATGATGTTCACGATGTTCTGCAAGAACGTGGTGATGTCGCCACCGCCCCCCGTCGGCTGTGCGCAAGCCGGGTCGGCTGCCAGCAACAGGGCAAAAGAGGCAATAACGACGAGGGCCACTCGACGGACATTGCTCTGGTTCATCTGGAAAAGACAGCGCATTGCGGCTTGTCTCAGGCGGCCATCAAGGCCACGGAAGATTCCAGGTGAGCGTTGGCTCAAAACTGTCAGAGAGGCTGGTGCTGTCATGGAGTGGTCCTTGATATGCCTGAAGGCCAAGTCATCGAAAGCTGGTTGATCCAGAAAAGTCGACTTGCATGGCTTGCCCAGGGCTTGTGCGCGTGCGTTGAACGATCACGGCTGATTTAGGGCATATCGCCCGACCGTTCTCGATCAATGGCTGGGCGTTGAAACAAGGACGTGAAGCGCAACGCCGCAGTCGATGTGGCGTCGGTCGATTCGCCGGACTTTGACCTCATCAAGGCCCCGCTGCTATGCGTGTGGGTGTACCGAGCTTGGCCGAATACGTCCCATGAAGCAGGCCGAGACACAGGCTGTGCGATCGCCTCCCGTTTTTCATCGGCGCCCAGTGCAGACGAGCGGAGCCGGATCGCTGGAACCACCTGTTCTGCCGCCGATTGAACCCGGACTACATATCCGTTGCGCAACCCACGTGTGGGATGACCGGTGTTGTAGCGTGACAGGGCGTGCAGCAAACCAGTTTGTTCACTCTCATCCTCATTGCTTGATCGATAGGCTGTCGCAAGGATGCGCGCCCCGGCAGCAAGGTTCTTGCAGGGATCAAAAGCATCGTCGATCGTCATCCCTAGGTTTGCCAAGTTCGCACTGTTGATCTGCATCAGTCCCAAGTCGACTGAATGGCGTTGGCCCACAATCAGGTTCGTTGCCAGAGCGATGGCCTCGTCGCGGTTTCGAGCGTGATAGTGACGCTTGTCGGTGTTGTCGCTGACCGCTCCAGAATGAAACCCGCTTTCGGCTTGCGCAATGGCGGCCAAGGTCTCGACATGAACTGAGGGCCCACAGTGTGCTGCCATGGCCATGAAAGCTGTCAAGTCGATGAGCATGGTGAAGCGTCCGATCCGCGAATGAAGTGCAAGTGATTTGAGGAGACAGGAGAGCCTATAAAGGTTTACTCTACGTACAAAGGCATGGCTTTCGCTCGATGATTTTTCGCATAGATTCATCGATGTGAAAGATCGGGTTACCTATGAAAAATCTTGATGCAATGCAAATCGATGCAACACGTCTTCCGCACCCTTTGCAATTAGAGGTGCTCGAGTTCGGCGCGTACTCGCTGGTCATTGACGCACGCTCTCCTCATGAGTATGAGGAGGATCACATTCCTGGCGCTGTCAACCTGCCAGTGGTCGACGACATGGAATATGCGGAAGTGGGCACGTTGCACAAGGACAACCCCCACGCCGCCTATCTGATCGGTGTCGAGTATTCACTGCGCAACATTGCCAACCAGATCAAGCCTCTGATCACAAAGTACAGGGAAAACGAGCGGATGCTGGTGTATTGCTTTCGAGGCGGAAAGCGCTCGAAGTTGTGGGCGGACAATCTGCGCACCATCGGCTACGAAGTGGATGTGTTGAGGGGCGGGTGGAAGAACTACCGCCGCTGGGTCCGAACTGCGCTGGAAACGCTACCGAATCATTTCGACTACCGTGTGCTGACAGGCAGCACTGGCACAGGCAAGACCCGGCTGCTCAAAGCGCTTGCCGCCGCGGGACAGCAGGTGTTGGACCTCGAGGAACTGGCATCGCATCGTGGTTCACTCATCGGCGCGCTGCCGGGGCGACCCCAGCCACAGCAGAAGTTCTTCGACACGCTCTTGCTCGACACGATGCGTCGCTTCGATGCATCACAACCAATTTGGCTTGAAGCGGAATCGAAGAAGATCGGCAACCTTCAAATTCCTGAATCCCTGTACGAAGCCATGCATCGGAGCGTGCCCATTCACCTGTCCGCGCCCATGGCCGAACGCGTGCGACTCTGGCGCGAGGATTATTCCCATCTGGTTGCCGATCCTGTGGGGATGGTGAAGTTGTTGGCGCCGCTCAAGCCGTTGATTGGTGGTGAAGAGTTAAAGCGTTGGAAGGGTCTGGCGGAGACTGGCGACGTCGACCAGCTCTTTGAGCGGGTAATGTCGCAGCACTACGATCCCTGCTATGAACGTTCCACACGACGCAGCTACAAAAAAGCAGATGCGTCCTTGAGCGTGCTTCTGGAGTCGCTGCAAGCCAGTGACCTGCGGCGAATTGCCGATGATCTGATCACGCGCTTTGGTGGCACCTCAGACGCTGACAGCGGTGACTGAGGTTCAACGCTTCCAGCACAAAAGTTGGCGGCCCGGGGACGACTGGAATTCAGGGGCTTCACGCCAACGCATCAGCACCGGCATCATCAGGGCTCGCCACAACGGTGGTGTCGTGCTGGCAAACAGCAGGACGACATAGCCTCCTGGCTGCAATGGGGCGTTTATTGTAGGACTTTGTCGGTAGTAGGGTACAGCGACCTGTTGGTGGTGTGCCTGATGAAAAGCGATGCTCAATGTGATCCATGCTTGCACCTGGCACCGGTCCTCCCAGGCGCAGTTGACTGTGCGGTTCGCGGGCTCATCGGTCATAACAATACCCCAGTGCTGGACATACGTCATTGCCTGCATCGTCCAGATGACGGTAACAGTGACAGCCGCATAAAGCACAAAGCCTTGAATTCCTGCTGCCAGACCGAAGCCCAACCCAGTGATCGCCGTCGCTGCCAGTGACAGCGGCAGTCCGCCTGCAAGGCGATGACCACGACGTGTGGCTGCCTGCACATCACCTTCCCACGTGGTCCGAAGGATGTGCCGAAAACGGCGCACGGTGAACTGCCACACCGAGTCTGTCGCCGCAGGAAACTCAGCCCGATCGACTTTTTCACCGGCGCCGTGGTGTGTCCGGTGTTCGTGCTCTTGGAATGGATAACCGATCATGCCGCTGAGCACCCTTCCAAGCAATTTGGAAGCAGCATCGCGTCTGTGCAGCAGCTCATGAGAGATACAGCTGGCAAAAATGAACGTTGCCCACAGGCTCAGGCCTAACTGGAAAAGTTCCAGTTCGCTCCAGCTGTCATGTCGCAGCAGCCACACGCTGTAAATAAGGGCTGCAATGTGACTGCAGGCTGCCGCAATCGGCAACGTCTCGAGGATCTGCGCTGCGCCTTCGCTCCATTCAGGCTGATGGTCTGGCGCGTCGCCGAACACGAGTCGCAGCAGCGGCAGGACCAAGATCAAGCCCAGAAACGCCAGGACAGGCAGGAGGTAGGTGCTGGCCGCAAGCAGCAACGGAGGTGCAAAAATGAACAAGTAGCCGCTGGCACGGCTGTACTCGCGGGCTTTCATCATCAGATCAGTCCATATTCGGCCGCAACGCGCGCGGTGGCCTTGCGACTGGGCATGTTCATTTTTGCGTTGAGGCGTTGAAAACGGCTGTCCACACTGCTGTTGCTGGTGCCCAATGCGTCGGCGATTTCCTTGGTCCCCATGCCTTGCCGTTCCCACGTCAGCAACTGAAGATCGTCAGTGCTGATCCGGTTGGTGGTGATGATCTCGCTGCGGATTTGCCTCACCCACCATTCATGGAGTTCCATGGCCAGACTTCGGGCAAGCACCTTGATCGAGCGGATGGCTGGCCCATTGAAGTACCCGGCTTGATCAGACCCCAGAACAAGTACGCCAAGTCGTGACAGGCCACCGCTGGCAGGTGCAGGCACGATATACGCACTGCTCACACCGTAATCCCTGGCCAGTGATCGGGCCTCGCGCTGACTTTTCGTGCGCAAGGGAATGGCGGTGTCTGCCACGGGTTCGGATTGGGTAGCGGCATACAGCAGCCAAGCATCATTGGCGAACCAGCCGTGCTGCTGGTACTTCAAGCACCATGCCGGGTCAGCAGCCAAGAGAAATCTGAAACTTTCATGCGAATCGTCATCGCGGATGAAGCTGACAAAGACAGCTTGGTCGGCACCCAAAACAGCTTTGGCGGCATGCAGAACTTCAAGCGCATCGGATGCCTCGCTCGACGTGGAAACCTGCTGAATCACATCGAGCGCCTGGACAGCGAAGCCGGGTGTTTCGATCACGGCTTGAAGATTCTTGGAAACTTCACGAGTGGTTGCCGTGGAGATCATGAAATTCTCGCGTAAGTCGGGCGAAAACCAGCGGGAACGTGAAACGAAGATCGTCCGCTTCACAGTAATGAAGAAATTCATCCTCGTTGGAGAACAAGGTGTGTATGGAGGTGAATCCGGTGCAGGATTTGATGTCGACCTGCTGGCGTCGATGCATGTGAATGCCAGCTTTCGTTTTCTCTAGAACGAAAGTCACGAAACCATCGGGACTCGTGATCTGGCGGCGAGCAGCGCCATCAGATTGGTTCGCCTTCTTGGTAGGCATGGGGGTACCTGAACGTGCTGTTGCAAGATGAGCAGGTCAAAAATTTCAAGGTTGCCGCTGGAGGAGCTTGCTTCCAACTGAATGTTTGCTCATGAGCGCATCGATTACATTCCATCAGCGCGAAAGAAAATTCGTTCTTGCATGATTCGCAACGCATCTTGTCGAGGACGTCGGGGTCCAACACCTCGAAAATATCGAAACTTTCATTTTCACAGTAGGGACAGTCCAAGACGAGCGCGGACTCCATGTTTAGAAAGTCCAACTCACTTTGTTGATGAGTCATCGCAGACACCTCTCCAGTGAAACGAAGATACCTGTTCGATACCGCTGGTTCAATTGTGAGAATCACTTTGATGCGCTCGTGCTGCGATGTCAAGACTGTCGCGAAGAATATTTTAAGCAGTAACCAGTTCTTATCTCGATCCACAATTTGACACAGGGCGATGTGATCTTTCAATGCTATTTATGTGTATCGCTATTGAGGCATTGATTCTTCAAGCATGCATTTGATTGGTAAAACGATCCGCTCTACCAGCCGCTTTGATAAGCAAGTTAGGGTTTCGCGCAGTCGCGTTGTTGACGTGGCTGTCTCCTTTTCGTACACCGTTTGCGAAAGCCATTTTTGGAATGACGCTGGCCAGGCTGATGTCATTGCTGCCCACGATCGAAGTACATGGGAAGCCGACCGGTTGTGGTGCTTGTTCACTTGTACAGTCGCCGTTGCTGTCGTGAAAGGAATCCAGAACTCGGGAGAAGAGGGGATCGAACTGCTCGTAGCAATCCTGCGGCATGGTCTCGCAAGGGCACCTCCGACAGTTAGCTACAGGCCTGCGAGCTGAACTACAACAACTGGAAAGTCTCCAACTGATCGATCCTCGAGGTCTGCGCCACATGGCTCAGTGGACGCAGCCCCTTCTCATCCTTGCAAAATCACTCGCCTTCGGCGTTGCTCGAAGCTCCGCCTTCGGCAAGCTGCTGATTCAACCAGGCCGGCTTGCGACCCCGCGTGCCTTCGCTCCACGTCTAGTCGTTCGGACCCGTGACGGTGTTGCCGGTGCCGGCGACTTTTGCACCCAGCGGCTTGCAGACATGCTGCGGCTTGGCAGCTTTGCCCGCTTGCCGACGCGCACGCCGAGGTTCTTGGCGGTGATGCCGCAGGTCTGAATTTTCTCGAACGACTTATGATAAATTTCTAGCAGTCTTAATTCATTAGCAGTAGTGTTGCATTGAGTAATGGCTCAGCATGTCTATCTTTAAAGCAATTCAAGAGCATAAAAAGCAAGATATTGTTCGCAGGTGGAGCCTGCGAGGCGGCATGCAGTAATTTCTAAAATGCCTTTTGCATTTAAAAGTGCAAAATTTAAAAAGATGCAAATTTATATTTTTGGTATCTTTCAAAATTCATGATTATGTGATTTATCAACAAAAGTATTAGCTAGAAAAAAGAGAAAGAAAGCTGCAAGGCAGCACGTTCGGCAGGCCGTCGCGCTGGTTGAATGGCTTGCGTGTCGCTAATTTAAATGGTTGCGGCCGGCGC
>Ga0308164_10001624_pt1 | contig 25517 bp, 25 predicted proteins | sample PhyTR2_FD_201031 | JGI IMG/M metagenome (GOLD analysis project Ga0308164, IMG submission 201031) | Phyllosphere microbial communities from UC Gill Tract Community Farm, Albany, California, United States - DLSLT.R2 | ecosystem: Host-associated > Plants > Phyllosphere > Unclassified | place: USA... | reverse complement strand
TTCCCCTGTTAAGCGCCGCCCCCTCGACCGGAGATATCCGTCGTCGGGCCGCTTTAGCTCAGCTGGTAGAGCATCGCATTCGTAATGCGGGGGTCACAGGTTCGAGTCCTGTAAGCGGCACCACCTTCAAAATGTGGTGATTCAATCAGGCTGTCCTCACGGGCGGCCTTTTTGTGTTTCTAGATTAGCGGTGTCGAGATTGTCATCGGACACCCAAAAACCCTAACGTTCGACCCAACGCTCATATCGAGCCAGTTAGGGTCACATGGATACCGATAAGGCTACGATCACCGGCACGTCCTCAACGGAACTCCGTCTTCGGGATGCTGACGGAAAATTCAGTAAAAGTCGTATATGGGTGGAGAGGGATAACTTCTACGGAGATTCCAAGAAGGACCTAGACAAGTCCTATCTAATTATTGGTTTCGACACCGAATTCAAGACTCCTGATAAGCCCGTAACACTTGACGAGATGAAATCGGGATCTGCTAAATATACGGTCCTATCGTATCAGGTTCATTGCAGCGTGTACGATCCTGCTCAACCTGATGCTAAAGAATGGAGTGCTATCTGCTATCCCGAACCGGGAGAACGGATGAAGCTCGCCGACCTTCTGACGCTAGCGTTTTGGAAGGGGATATCGACCGGGGCCGTCAAGACGCTGCCGACCCTGATGTACGTCGTCGGTCACTTTACCCGTGCTGATATACCTGCCTTCTCAGATTTCAAGGATCTGACAGCTCAGATCGCTGCTGTTCGATCGACGTTCACGTCGGTTGATAAGGGAGTAAAAATCGTGACCTTCTTGGACGGTGGAGCCGTCGAGAAGCTCGTGATCCTCCGTGATACGATGCTGCTGACCCCTGCAACGTCTAAAAGCCTTTGGGAGCTTGGGAAGCTCGTCGGTGTCCCGAAGATCACTTTCGATCCAGACCCAGAGCGGGAACTTTTCTATAAGAAAAACATGGACATACTGCTCCGGGACAAACCGGACGTCTTCGAAAAATATGCGATCAATGATGCTGTGATTTGCGTCAAATATCTTGAACGCCTCATCGACATGTACGCCGGGATTCTCGGGAAGCGCAAAGCGCCTGCTACCCTGACAGCGATCGGGGTCGATTTGCTGATGAAGAAGTGGAAGACCGATCTTAAGATGGACCCCTTGGAGGTCGTCGGGAAGCAGAAGGTCGTCAAAAAACTCTACAGCAAACGCCTGGGATATTTCAAAACGGAAAAGGTGGACGTGCCGTTTGAGCAGGTCGCCTTTTACCTCCCGCTTGCGACGGAATGCTATCACGGGGGGAGGGGAGAGCAGTTCTGGTTCGGACCCGCGTTCGTCGATGATTGGACGGACTACGATCTAGCTGGTGCCTACCCAACCGCGATGGCTCTCATCGGTTTTCCGGATTGGTCGAACCTTCGGCAGACAACGAAGCTTGACGATTTTACGCCTGGCACGTTGGGAATTGCGAACGTGCAGTTTGAATTTCCGAAGTCCGTACGATTTCCTACGATGCCGGTGCGCTCCGAAAATGGTCTAATATTCCCGCGTACGGGAGTCAGTAATTGTTCAGCGCCGGAGATTGCACTCGCCCGATCGCTAGGTGCGAAGGTGACGATCAAGCATGGGGTGATTGTACCCACCGATCCTAACAGGCCGGTGTTTCGGGATTTTATCCGGGAATGCGTCGCTAAGCGACTATCATATCAGAAGGGTTCGCTGGACGCCCTGTTCTGGAAAGAGCTGAGTAATTCCAGCTATGGGAAAACTGCACAGGGTCTCCATGCGAAACGTGTTTTCGATCTGCGGGATCAAGAAATGCGGGATCTTCCGCCTAGCAAGATTACCAATCCTTTTTTTGCAGCGTTCATCACGTCGTTCGTTCGAGCGGCCCTTGGTGAGGTGATGAACGGGCTTCCGCCGAATGTATGCGTTTTCAGCTGCACGACCGACGGGTTTCTGACGAACGCCAACGCTGCTCAGATCGCGGGCGCTTCGTCTGGTCCGATCTGCCAGCTGTATAGCGAGAGCCGGGATATGCTGACGAATAACCCGACAATCTTGGAGGTGAAACACCGTGTACGTCAGCCGCTCGGTTGGAGGACGCGAGGGCAAGCTACGTTGATTAAGGGTAAGACCGACGAAGGTGACGGTGTGAATATTGTGCTCGCGAAGGGAGGAATTTACACGCCTCAGGAGGTCGATAGCACCCGCCTTCAAAACTCGTTTATCACCAATCTGTTTCTGAACCGAACTCCCACCGACCGGATCGAAATGGCGACCAAGACCGGCATCCGAGACATGATCAATTTTGACGCCGATCTTGTTGAAAAGGAAACGTCCAAGCGGTTGAACATGGAATTTGATTGGAAGCGCCGACCGGCCGCTGTCTGGGACGCCGTTGATCCGGATCACCTTTCGTTCGCTACCGAACCTTGGGACACGATCGACCAGTTCATCGAAATGCGCAGGTATTGGGAATCCTTTGCGATCGAGACGCCTCGGTGCCTGAAGACGGTCGCCGATTACCGAGCGTTCGCAATTTCCGTCATGTCGCAATCGTCGTTGAAAGATGGCGGATCGAAATACCTGAAAAAGACCGATCCCGATTTGAACCGCCTTCGTCAGTCCCTGTGCGCTGCCTGGAGAACCTCGAAAGCTGGTCTGTTGAAGGGTGTCGATTGCAAAACCGCTCAGCATTTCGCCAACACGCTGACCAACGCCGGAATTCCATGCAAGCGATCGGATGTTGAAAACGCCCGAACCGCGTTCAAACCGAAAAATTGCCCGAAAACGCCTGCGGTCATCGTTGCCTTGACCAAACTGCTGACGTTCTTCCCGTCGTTGGAAATCGATACATTGATCACGTCCGGCGACGGTATCGACATCATCGCTGCGATGGACCGTCCCAACCCGTTCGAGATTAATTCAGAAAATACCGTGCTGGCCGCCATGGAAACCGCTTAGTGCTGATAAGTATCTAATATATATATAAACTTTACCGGGAAAGGACCGTGAACCACAGCCACACTCTTCGTATTCAATCTGCCTTTCGTGATTTTGCGAAGATCGACCATTGGGTCGCTCCGCATGCCGTGACGCTGACGATGAAGCAGGGTGTGCCTGTCGCTAACGGATATCGTTCAACGATGGCGTTTCTCGATGCCGACAAAGCATCCCAGAACATGAGCCATTTTCATAGCATTCTGAGCCGTCGGGTTCTCGGTAAGCCTGCATCTCGGTTCGGTATGCGCGTCAGGATGATTCCGGTGCAGGAGCGCAGCAAGGAAGGTCGTCTTCATTATCATGTGCTGATCGACTGTCCTCGCGCCGAGCTACAGGACGCTTTTCCAGCGCTTATTCAAGATATCTGGGTTCGTACCCAGTGGGGACATCGTCAGAACGATATTCAAGCGGATGCCGACGATGGTTTCAAATTTTACATCAGCAAGTTACGTGACAAGCCCGACTACGCAGACGCCGTAGATTGGGCGAATTATCACAATCCAGATTGACGGGTATAAACCCCTTTCGAGACTCTTGCCTTTGTTGACCTGCATCTCTTGATTCGAAAACGCTTTTCGGACCTTGATTAATAGGTGTGTCTAAAGCGCATCTAAAAGCTCATGTAGAACCTTTTAGAATAAACCTTCAAATGTATCTCCTATAAAACTATGACGCAGTCATCCGACAAAGTCGGTTTTAGTATATGATTGCGTTCAGGTCTAAGCTGGCAGGCATGAGCTGGCTATGTAGAAATTTTAGCATCTATCGTTATATCTAGAATATTATGACACATTGTTACGTTTTGAGGGTATTAAATAGTTGTAAGTTTCACTGTTTGTGTGATTTCGTATTTTGATTAGCCTCATTTCGTTATCAAGCGACGCTCGGGGAAAACCGTCTTAAAACGCCGATTGATCGTCATCGGTAGGGTCTAGCGTTTTGGAATCGGATCGGTCGCTGACGCCGATTTAAAACGCGTTATATCCGGGATCGTCGGTTCGATCGGCAATCGGTTACCAATGAGGCGGAATTAGGTGGGTCGAGTTTAGCATTCAAAGGTAAGCCGTTGAGCAAGCTGATCGTATCAATCGACACGGTGAGAAAGGATGCCGGTGCTGCAAGGATTGCGTAATTGGTGGCAGGAAGTGCGAATTGATTCAGCGTTCCGCAAATACGAGGCCGTTGAACGCCTCCAGCACAACAAAAATCTGGATCGTCGGTTCGATACGTCGCAGATTGAGCGCGAAATCGCTGTTTCCGAAAAAGCGATCTCAGCTGCTGCAGACACTAAATTTGCTGCTGAGATCCACGCCGCACGATCACGCCTGACGACGTGCGAAGCGAATATAGAAGGTCGAAACGCCGATTTGACAACGATTCAGCGGGACCACGAGCCGGAGCTAATCGCCCTGGAAAAGGATCTTTCAAAAATTCGATCCGAGATCCAAGCCATTCGTCGACAAAAGCAGCGAGCTCATACGAATTTGAATAACGCCCAGTCGGAAGTCAGGGAGTTTCATGACTCGAACACCGACTTTTTCGGTAATCGTCAGCATATCCCGCAGCATTCCTTTTTTGGTAAAAGCTGGTCCGACTTAGATCCTCTGGTTGAAGCTCGTCAGGATGCTGCGGAAGAGGTGGGAAGTCTCTCGTCGTCGCTTGGTAGCGTCATCGACCGCGAGTTGCATAAACGTGATCTGCGATCGAAGGTGTATGAATCGCGAAATCGAAAACGTCTGTTGGTCAAGCATGGGGTTTCCATCGGCACCTTGCATAAGGCGATATCATTGCTTGAAAGCGACAGGGTCCTCCTGAAGCGTGACTTGCAGAGTCTCGAAAGCGCAAGGCAGGACTTTTTGCTAAGCGAGCGACACAGTGCGGGACTTGTTACCCGGACTGCGGAGGTTGTTGATCTCCAAAGCCGAAAAGCGCGTCTTGCTGCGGCTTTCGATAACGTCGAGGCCGAAGCGTCGAGACGTGCGCTTCATCGTAAAGCTTGGCTCGAGAATAATTAGACAAACTATTGGCCGGCGACGGCACCGCATGAACAATGCGGATGAGCGATTAAGCCATCAAGTCAGCCCTTGCCTACGTTGATCCCGCCTCAGCTATCGCGGACGCCGGAATGGTAAAGGGGACCTATAATGCGCCTGACCGACCTTCCCGACGCAAACGACGCTGCCGCCATCTTCGAATTTGCGATGACGTTCAACGGATATGAATATTACGGATCGTTCGACGCATCCGCGACCGCTGCTGCCTCGGGAGACCGGTCTAGCCTGGCGCTGATCCGGAACGAATTGTTTTTCGCTGCAAGAGCATCCCGTCACGGTGACGACGATCGGCTCGTTGACCTATACCGCCAGCTAGTGCCACTGTTTGTTGAATGCAGTGCGATGCATCCATAGCAGGAGATCGAAGATGACAAGCTGTGGTGAAGCGGAATTTCTCTACGGCTCAGCTTTGTCCGAGCGTGTGCGGCGGGTCTGTGAGACGGACCAAGTCGACTGCGCGGTGGCGTTTCTGGGACAGGGAATGCGCGCCGACCTTTTCAATGCCGAACAGCGGCTAAGGATCGTATGTGATATTGCGATGAAATCGACGTCGCGTGCCGCACTCAAGGAATTTGGTGCACCAAATAACGACAATCTTCGATTGCACGATTGGCTCCACAGCAAGGTTTATATATCCGCAGCAGGCTTGATCGTTGGGTCGCCGAACATGTCGAATAACGGTATCGGCGTTTCCATTGGAAGGCCGAGAAACCTCGAGGCCGGATCGTTTCATCCAGCAGGAAGCCAGGCCTGGTCAACAGCGCAAAATTGGTTCGAGACTCTCTTCACTAATGCACCAATTATCGGCGAGCGCGCGATGATGCGTGCTCCGCTTTATGTGCGCGATCCAGGCCCCCCAGTCGATCATACCGAGCTTGTCGGCTTGTCGCTTTTAGACCGGATTAAGCGAGATCCTGATCTTTTTCACGGTGTAAGTTTTATCGTTACCAGCGAGGATCTGGCGCTCATGGACGAGAAACGTCTTATTGCAGCCGAGCCGGCTGGATCCCTCAGCGACGATGATGACATCGAGGTCGTCGTTTTTGATCCACATCGACCTAGCCCGGACGTCGGTAAATTGATCATCGGTTTTCACGTCGATGATGAAGGCGCGCGACATATCGACGGATACATAACTTGTCAGCAATCAATGCGGACTGAGCAGCTATTAGTGTTCGGGCGGAACGACTGGAAAAGCCTCAATAAAAGGTTGAGTCAGCCTACTCTCATGGAGGCATGTAGGCTTAGCTGGCCACTCATCGAAAAACTGACGGATGATCAATCCATTTTCACAGCATCCGAATTTGCCGAAGCATTGGAGGCGGCGAAATCGGATTAAGTCGTCCAATCCAATAGAGCAAAGTCCTCAAGCATTGGCATAATTACCCGGTACTTACCAGCAGAGGCAAATCGATGAATACCAGCTCTTTACACACTCTCGTCAATTTCCGGGCGTCAAAGCCGCTTTTGGAATCTTTCGATCGCGTCTGCCTGCTCACGGGGAAAACGCGAACGCAGGTCCTCTCGGAAATGATGCGTCAACGCGTCCTGCACGTCGGATCGAAGCTGCCTGCCAAGCTGGAAACGCAGCGATCGATCGATGAACGGTTGAAGGTTGCGGTTGAAGGGCGAGCATCGATGCCACCAGCGGATTCACCTCGTACGTGGTCGGTCGGTGCTGGTGGACGTGTGAAGCCGTTCTCTACGTTCGATCAGGTTGGATCGTGAGCATGCTGTCGAAGACCGTTGCGCCGAAAACGAAAACCGAGCTCATCCGAGCCTTGCAGGCCGCGTCGTTCCGATCGGTAGAGGTTTTTGAGGATGGGGTAACTCCCTCATTGCGCCTCATGGCGTCGTTAAAGCGAAGTGGTGCGACCCTCGTTGTCTTGCTTCCGTAGATAACGGCCTCCCGTAGGTGGAAAGCGCAGAGCTTCCCGTGGCATGTTTGAGCCTCCACTCGGCTTCTCAGCTAGCTCGATCGGAGGGTGCCTTGGCTGTTGCCATCAGCTATGAGTTGGGCAATCAGGATCCGTACCTATGCTCACTTTGGTTAAGTAACTCGAATGATTAAAAAAAATTACTCTGTAGCCGACTTTTTTGCCGGATGCGGTGGCCTTTCGTACGGATTTGCTCTTACCGGTCGCTTCGACGTCATTCTGGGTTCGGACATCAAACCTGAGGCTCTTGCGACCTTCACCGAAAATCACGAAAATAGCTCTGGCAAACCGGCGACCATTCTCGAGGATATCAAAGATGTCTCCGCTAATTCGGTAAGCGACCGTTTGGCAAAATTTGGCGTTAATGACGTTGGTCAGCTTGATTGCCTTATAGGTGGGCCCCCGTGCGAGGGGTTCAGTCAAAACCGTTCGCTGAATTCAGGAGGGAAGAAGGTCGATGGTGCCTCGTCCCGGACCAATAGATTTATGGACGACCCTCGTAACGAGCTTTTCAAATGGTTCGTAAATCTTGGCTTGAACCTCAAGCCTAAGGTAATGCTTATTGAGAATGTACCTGATATCGTGCGTCATAAGGACGGCGAGACGTTGAGAGAAATCATCAACGCTCTAGATCAGGCTGGCTACATATCATCGGTACGAGTGCTTCATGCGGCGGACTATGGCGTACCTCAGATGCGTCGTCGCGCCATCTTCCTATGTCAGCGAAAGGAGGATTATGCTCGCACGGGACTTAGGCTAAAGTTCCCTACTGCTACACACCGTCCATTTCCGCTGCACACCGAATCCTTGGAAGGTGATGAAAATTGGTTGCCTGGAGCGTCAGGATATTGGCCCTCGGTTCGCGAGGCATTAGGCGATTTGCCGGCACCCACTTCCAAGTTAAACGCGTCGCAGCCGATCAAACCTGATTATCCAGCTGGGGCCACGTCGCCTCTCCGGCAATATTATCGCCTGAATGCGACCGAAATATATAATCATATTGATCGTCCGCTGGGGAAAAGCGGACTCGAGAAGGTGTTATCGATCGTAAAGGGGCAATCTGCCTCCGACCTCCCGACCCATCTCAAACCTAAATCGAGCTATCACTACAGCTACTCACGGCTCAGGTGGTCCGAGCCAGCACGAACTATCACGAAATTTTGCTATCATGTTGGTTCAGGAATGTTCACCCATCCAGAAGAGAATCGAGCGCTGACGATGCGAGAGGCTGCTCGGCTGCAAACATTCCCAGACAGTTTTAGGTTTATGACCGAAAATATAAGGGATCTCTCAGCGATGATTGGCTCAGCGGTTCCACCCATACTCGCTAGCCGATTAGGTCAAAGTATCGCTGAGTACCTTGATGATCTGCAATTTATGTCATTATCGCTAACGGATAAGCTGAAGGTCAAACCACAAGCGACCGACGCCGTTATGAAGAGGTTGCAAAACAATGAGTGGGGGCAGGTTTCCAATACCGATCCTCAGGCTATTCTCTTTTGAAACTACCAGACGAAGTCGATCCAGTTAATATTGTCGCCGGGTTTTCGTTTTTTCGCCTGGGTCCTTTCGAGGGTGGATTTTAGCAAATCGAGTGATGGGATATGGCCGACGCCAAGCATACCCGTAAAGTCCGGGTTTGCGGGGTCGTCCACCCGCGAATTGCCTACTAACGTTTTATCATAAACGAGGTTGAACTGATTTTCAGTCTGATCTTGTTCCATTTTGTAAACGACCATATTGACGTTTCCGTCCTGTCGCCCAACGAATGGTTCTGGACGGAATGCCGTTGTCTGCTGAATGTACTCAAGCAACACGTCTTGCAGTATCCAGATTGTCTTGCCTCCCCAACGAGACGCTGCTTCGGATTTTGCAAATAGCTGAGAAGCCATTCGCCCGAAAACCTGTCGATAATTTGGAGTGTACGGGGATTTTACCGCTCCCCTCAGCGACCGTTGATCTCGGAGCGCTAGCACGTCGGCCATATGCTCGGTTAATCCACCACCCCGAGTGCTAGAGGTCATTATCTCTAGGATAAATGGTGGACCAATAAGCTTCGGATGAATCGAGTCTGGTCGCTTTTCGACTTCCATTAAAATGTAATCAAAGGTGAACTCAAAGAATCGTCCAGCTACGTCGTTCTCTTCCGTATCGTCCGTGGATGCAAACTTAAACTCCCACCAACAACGAACATCGCTACCCGGTTTGATAGGGATCATATTTCTAACTTCAGGAAGAATAATGGGTGGACTAGAATGTAATTCCATCATCCGCTTCGGGCAAATAATCCATGGCTTCGAGTCGGCCTCGAAACGCCGTTTTGTTGATACACTGCATATGCCAAGTGGCGTTCTGGGCGATGTATAGTGCTTCGCATATATGACTCGATCTTCATCTGTGACAGCGCTGCCCGCAACGTCAAAATACGCGCGGTCGCCGCGATTTGCAGAAACGTCGCATATCTTGCCGGTGAACGGGCAGTGGCACGTTAGCCAATTATCGCTCGGCACCGTGTGCGCCGCGTCATCGACCTTTGTTCCAAACAGTTCGGCGATCTTGGCCATAGGGTTTCCTTAGTTGGCAAACCCCTTGCCAGATATATAACGCTCCTTGAAGCCTTGTGGTGAGCTGCTGGGTCAAGATTCGGCGCGTTTCTCCAGATCGATCTTGGCATCGTTGTCTGAAATGAAAAATCTCATGACCCGTCCAAAGCAAACCAAGGTTTGCCTTTGACGGAGCCAGCGAATGACACGGTATGTTGCCTATTATCGAGTATCGACCGCCGCGCAGGGACGATCAGGGTTAGGACTGGCTGCACAAAAGTCACTGGTGGACGGATTCATCGGTGACAATGATCAGGTTCTGGGGGACTATGTAGAGGTCCAGTCCGGGAAGTCGGACACGCGAGACGTGCTGTGGCAAGCGATCGCCGCCGCCAAACGTCTCGGAGCGAAAGTGCTGATTGCCAAGCTCGACCGCTTTTCCCGCAAAGTCAGCTTCATCGCCGGGATCATGGAGCAGGGTGTCGGTTTGGTCGTTGCTGACATGCCGCACGCCTCGGACTTCCAGCTGCACATATTCGCGGCTCTCGCACAGGAAGAGCGCCGAATGATATCGGAACGCACCCGCCTTGCTCTTGCTGAAGCGAAGAAGCGCGGTGTTCGCCTCGGTGCCAACGCATCGGTACTTGCGATCAAGCATCGCCAGCAAGCTATTGACCACGCCCATTCGCTTGCGTCCGTTGTCCAGCCGCTGGTGGACGAGGGACGGTCATATTCGGCGATTGCTCGCCAGCTCAACACGCTCGGTATCCCCACGACGAAGGGAGGCCGGTTTTATGCCGAGACGGTCAAGAACGTCGTCCGGCGCTTACCACACGGAGAAATCTACTCATGCTCACGGAAAGGATCGGAAATGTTACGCTGACCCAAACGGTCGGCTCACCTTTCTATTACGCCCGATACCGCCATGACGGCCGACAAGTCGCTCGCTCGCTGAAGACCGATGATATCGGGAAGGCGCGGATCGACGCACAAGCGATATCCGATAAGCTGGCACCGGCCGCAAAGGCTCTGCGAGGCGACAACTCGTTTCGCCGGTTCGCTGAGGACGTGATTGCCGCCGACGAACGGCGTGTCGCGCGCGGCGAGAAGAACCCCCGTCTAGCGATCGATCAACGTCGCATCCTTCGGTGCCATTGCGAGGAGCCTCTTGGCGACCTCGACGTTCGCCGGATCAAGACGGTCGCCCTTGACGAATTCGTCGAGGAGCTTCGGGACAAGGATCTGTCGTCAGCGACTATCAAGATGATCCTCGTCCTCGTTAGTAAGACGCTTCAAGCCGCCGCCCGTGCCGGTGCGATCGATCACGTTCCGTTGATGCCCAAGGTCAGCCTGAAGCAGAAGGTGCGGGGGTGGTTCTCGCTCAAGGAATATCAAGCGCTGCTGAAGGAGTGCAAACGGCACGAGGATGCAGGGACGAAGGTCTACGGATATCGGATCACCGACGAGTTGCGCCGGTTCTGCACGTTCTCGGTCAACACGTTCTTGCGTCCTTCCGACGCCAAGCAGCTGCGCCACCGACACGTTGAGATCGTCCGAACGAAGGAAACGCAGTACCTCCGGATCTCGACCGATTTTAGCAAAACCGTCAACACACCGGTTGTCTCAATGCCGAACGCCGTGCCTATTTACGAAACGCTGCTGAAGGCAGGGAAAGACGCTGGGTTCGGCAAGCCGGACGATTTTGTGTTCATGCCAAAATACCAGAACCGTGATTTCGTCCTCCGATTGATCGGTCGTCAGCTGCGCGTCGTTCTGCGGTCAGCCCACCTGTACCAATCTACGTCGGGTGAGACGCGCACGCTGTATTCGCTTCGTCATTCGGCAATTATGTTTCGGCTCATTAAGGGGAAGGATATGTGCCTGCTCACCCTTGCCCGGAACGCTCGCACCAGCGTCGAGATGATCGACCGGTTCTATGCTAAGCACCTGACGGCTGAGATGAACGTCGACGTCCTCCAAAGCATGCGATGAATATATGGCCGAAACGGTCATATACTCGCGGGTCGATCCTTCCCCGTTAAGTCAATGCTTTAACTAGGTTATTTCTTATCTCGAGCGCTCTGCCCGACGGGCGGAACGCCATACCTGCCGCGAGGGGAGTCTTCGTGATATCCGCCGAGTGCCTACGCCGACTGCGCTCGCCCTTTTAAGAAGCCTTCGCGCTAGATCCGTTCTTGCTCAGCATGCGCTTGACCGTCGTGGCTTTCATCGATGGAATGCTAAGATCGGTGGCTAGCGGGGGACGGTATGCCTAATTCCATCTTATCGGATCAGGAAATCCGGCTGGTAAAGGGATTGATCACGCATAAGCAACTGAACGATCAACAAACCCTGTCGATCTTCAGCTACCTACATCGCAACTTTAACCATCGAATAATCTCAGCGATTCGAAACGGTTCTACCGCTAGGTATCAGAACGCGACTACCGCCACGATCGCAGAAGTTGACGCGCTCTTGTATCAGTACGCCAAAATCACGGCGTTGGCTGACTTTCTAGGGTTTGGGGAGGTCGACGAGGTCTCTAAGCAGGTCTACAAATCGTCGGAGATCATGAAGGCTGCCATCGCTATTTATAACAACAATATGATGGTTAGCCGCTCCGAGACTTTCATAGTCCTTGCCGTCATAGCTTGGACGTACGCATTGCATTCGTATTTTCGGAAAAACAGTATCGAGCCCGTGTATCTAGATCCTAACGGAACGGTCGTTGTCGTCGACGGTAGGCCGAAATTGTGGGAACTCAGCGCATGTTTGAACAAGGTCGATGGTGCATTGACCGAAGGAGAAAAGCGCAACATCAGGTACCTCATAGCGATCCGAAACGAGGTAGAGCACCGATCGTGCGAAGATATTAATGAGGGCGTCCAGTCAAAGCTTCAGGCAAACGTGCTGAACTTTTTGAAGTTCGTGAAAACAAAGTTCGGTAACAAGTTTGATTTCTCTCAAGATTTAGCTTTCGCAATTCAGCTGCAAGCGTTGACGCTTAAGTCTCCTTCGCTATCCAAGAATAACGGTATTGCGGCGAAATCCGTGGCCGCCGTCAACGCTGCATTAGAGGAGCAACTGTCTCCCGACGAATATAACGACCCCGATTACGCCTTCCGAGTCTACGTCGTACCGAAAGTTACAAATAACTTTAAAAAGATGGATCAGGCGGTCTCATACAACCCTGTTGGATCCGACGTAGAGATTGCAATTAAGCATGTGGAGAGGCCAAAGTTTCGCCAATCTGATGCGATCACCGCTTTGCTAGCTGATGGCGTGCCGGTGTCGACCTACACGTTTCAGAAGGCATGGAAAAAGCACGATCTTAAAGCGCCTGGCAGAGGTTTCGCTATCGAACTCGGGAACCAGTGGTTCTGGTATCAAGAGGGTATTGATGCGATCAAGGCGATTCTAGTCGGTTGATCGCCGTTCGTTGAGAAGGTCGGCTGGTAAGATTTCCAACGCTTCCGCCAGTCTACCCACCGCACGAACCGTCGGATTTCTCGTCCCACGTTCGAGATCACTGAGATAGCTGCGTTTCATCCCTGCTTGGAATGCCAGCTCTTCTTGTGACAGCCCGCGCTCCTTCCGGAGCCGCCGCACGTTTTCCCCAAGAAGCTGGACCAAATCCATGCAGCGACATGGCTGCAAGTCCCCGACATCGTCTGTCCCCTAGTCGTGTCAAATTGCTGTTGCATCCACATCGCTGTCCCCTGATCGTGACAATCGAACAGGAGAAATATGGATGTTTAAATCGACCCTGACCGCTTTGGCGGTCGTTCTGGCAGCGTCGGCATGCTCTAATTCATCGGGAGCCGATAACACGTCCGATAACGCTGCACTTCCTGCTCCCGAGGCGACCGTGACTACCAACACCTCAGCGATGGTAACTCAGCCCGAGCCATCGTCCCTCGTTCCGAAGGGATGGGCGAAGCAATGGTCAGCTGAGGGTGATTTGAATGCGGATGGTTTGTCCGATCAGGTCGTCATTCTCAAACGCGCTGACGGTTCAGTTGACGGTCCTCGCCGATTGCTCATCACGTTTGGAAAATCCGATGGCACTTCGTCGGTCGCAGCTGATACCCAAACATTCCTGCCGGTCGTGGAGGACGAGAAAGATCCGTTGGCCGACGACAATCCGCTAACGATCAAAAATCGATCATTGCGTGTTTACGTTGAAGGAATGGGCACGGACCTGACCCATGAGACATTCACGTTCCGATACCAGAACTCGGAATTTCAGTTAATCGGGTATGACTCGGTCAACCAGATGCGCAGCAGCGGCGACTACGACAATAAGAGCATCAATTATTCGACAGGCAATGTGGAGCGAACGGTAGGAAATATCGGTCAGTCCAAGGACGTCGTTACCAAAACCGGTCTACCTGCCGGTGAGCGTCCAACCCTCTCATCGATCAATCTGACGGAGGGTTTTCTGCCACCCGAGGATGATAATTGACCTAGTGTTGGGGGAGGGGTCGTACGACCCCTCCCTTCGATCATTTCCTGAAGCGTGTTTTGAACGCCGCTACGGCGACCTCGATCTGCTTATCCAGCTCACCAGCCCGTACGGCCTCCCGAACCGTTTCGAGCGTCGTTACAAGCTGCTCCCGGTTAGTGATCCGAATGGCCGGCTTGCCCTTTGCCAGTTCCAGGTTCGTATTTCCGTATTTGACCCACAGCAGGATCGAGCCGTCCGGGTCTGCCGTCCACCACGGACGAACACGAGTTTTTACGACGGACTCGGAAACCTGTTCGCTCTCGATGTCACGGACACGGCGATATTTGATCCGCTGGAACGACTGACCGGACTCGGTGGCCTTTGCCAATTCGATCTGGTCGCCAATTCGATCGATTAGTTTCTGCCGCATCGATCCAATTCCTCTAACCCGCATTGCCGCTCGATCAGATGCCACCATTGTCAGTGAGGAAAGTACCGTCATCATCATATCTCCGTTAATTGATATGATGATCGTCCAGTCGACGGGAACATGAGACAACTAGGTTGTCTGTCTGCCGATTGTGAAGCCCGCTCAGCGGGCTGTCATGCCGTCGTATCATCGGAACTTCACGGCACAGATTGTGAGAATTGTCATTGTCATAGAGGGTCAAACCCCGATGAAAAACGGCGGTATTCCGGGAGGTTAGGCGTTGAACCGAGTCTTCGTAATGCGGGGGTCACAGGTTCGAGTCCTGTAAGCGGCACCACCTTAAATTATTGAAATCTTTGAACTTTATCGGCGACTTGTCGCCTAAAGCTTCGGTAGATCTGCGTTTTGGTATCGCGGTGGTATCGCAAGCCCACGTTCCGGTCGCGTAGCCCGCCGCCGCCAGGTTGGACGGCTGTCCTTCCACGTCCCCCCCGGCATCGTATGATTCGCAACGCGGCCACCCCCGTGAGCCGACTGCCTCGCGCAGCGGTGCCGCGCCACAACACACGTCCGGCCGGACGCTTACCTTTTCGATGCCTTCGCAAACGCCCGCTTTCGGCTCGAGCGCTTACCCTGCGACAGCGTCATCACACGAATCGTTGTTCACTTTCTGTTCTTGCGCTCTAAAGGGCTGGCCGGAAAAGGAATCGTCCCATGAGCATCTTGAGGCTCCACGAAATACCGTTCGCGTTGGTGCCGCGCGAGGTCCCGTTCTTTCTGTGTCACACGCCGGCCGGGTTTCCGTCACCGGCGCAGGACGACATGGAGGAGCCGATCGATCTCGGCGCGTGGCTCGTGGAGCATCCCGCCGCCAGTTACATCATGCGGGTCGAGGGACGATCGATGGCGGGCGCCGGGATCAATGACGGCGATCTGATCGTCGTGAACCGTGCCAAGCCCCCAAAGGCGGGCGCGATCGTCGTCGCGCTGGTGCATGGCGAGCGTACGCTGAAACGCCTGCGGTATATGGATGGGCGGCACTGGCTTGTGCCCGAAGCAGAGGGGTTCCCGCACATCCTTGTCGACGAATATGTCGAGATCTGGGGAGTCGTCGTCGGCGTGGCGCGCAAGGTGCCATGAGCGCGCCCATCGCACTGATCGACTGTAACAACTATTACGTCAGCTGCGAACGGGCGTTCGATGCCAGCCTCGTCGGCGTACCCGTCATCGTGCTTTCTAACAATGACGGGTGCGCTATCGCACGTTCGGCCGAAGCCAAGGCGCTCGGCATCAAGATGGGCGATCCGATCCACCACCTGCGCGATGTGGTCCGTCGGCACGGTATCCGCGTCCTCTCCTCGAACTACACGCTGTATGGCGACATGCAGCGCCGTGTGATTGCGGCTTGCGAACCCTTCGCGCGCGACTTCGAGATCTATTCGATCGACGAGACCTTTTTGGACCTCGCAGGCTTCGAGGGCAGGGACCTTGTCGACCACGCGCGTGCGATGCGGGAGCAGGTTCGTCTGTGGACGACGATACCGACCTGCGTTGGCATTGCCGGAACCAAGACGCTCGCCAAGCTGGCGAATGCTGCGGCCAAGAAGGACGCCCGGTTCGAGGGCGTCGCCGACCTGCGTGACGAGGCCGTTCGCCGCCAGGTCATGGATGGCTTTGCTGTTGCAGACGTCTGGGGCGTAGGTGGCGCCACTGCGAGAAAGCTGACCGGCCTCGGCGTTCATACAGCTGGCGCGCTGCGCGACATGCCGATGAAACAGGCGCGCGCCGTCGGCACAGTTGTGCTCGAGCGGCTGGTCGCCGAACTGCGCGGTGTGCCCTCGGACGCCGTCGAGTCCGTCGCGCCCCGCCGGAAGGGTATGGCGGTCACCCGCTCGTTCGGCACGCCGGTTTGTGACTTTGATCGGATGATGGGCGCCTTGTCACAATATGCGTTGCGGGCTGGTGAGAAGCTGCGGATGCACGGGCTCGTCGCGGGGCGGCTGACCGCCTTCTTTCACACGAACCGGAACAAGCCGGACCGGCCGCAATATGGCGGGTCGCGCACCGTCACGCTCCATCCCATGTCGAGCGATAGCTTTGAATTGTTAACGGCTGCGCGGCGGGCGGCCGAGAACGCGTGGCGCGACGGCTATGCCTATACCAAGGCCGGTATCCTTCTCGACGAACTCCTGCCCGAAGACGAGCGGCCGCGGACCCTGTTCGAGGCGGATACGGCGAAACGCGACCGACTGATGGGCGCGCTCGACGCGATCAACGGCAAGTTCGGCACCTGGACGGCGGTGACCGCAACGCAGGGCTTTAAACGGGAGTGGAAGCTGCGGTCGGAAATGCGGTCGCCGGCATGGACGACCAGGATTGCGGACGTCCCGACGGTCCGCGCATGAGGTCAAGGTGTGAAAGCGACGCGGAAAGCGGTCCTCATTCGAGGCGGCGGCTTGAGCGTTACCCCAACTGTAGGTTTAAGACCTGAAACGCCCAATCCTCGCTGTTTAACGTTTTCGGCTCCGGTCCCGAAAGCGGTCGTTGGTTCATGTGTCCTCGACGCCTCGACGCCTGAATTGGGACGAAGCCGTCGTTCGTAGGTTGAGTGGCGAACGACGGCTTTCGACAGGAGCGATCATTCACGGAGCTTCCGGCATGCTGCTTCAACGCGTAAGCTGAGCCGGTAGCAGACCGGCAGCCTACGTTGATGACGACCGAAATAGTTCTCCCTCTTTGTCACGCCGAAGCTAGGTGGCTCCGCGGATCGTCGTCGGATATGTCTCCCGTAAGCCGGCTTTGGGGACGGGCGGGAGTACGGAATGACTTTCGACGAATATCAGAGTGGAGGGATGGTCTTTTACGCCGAGTTTGCTCAGGCGGTAGCGGCGATCCTCCAACCTGCGATCGCCGAACAGACCGACCTGCGCCTGCAGAACATCCAGCACCGCGCGAAGGACCCGATGTCGCTAGAAGCGAAGCTTGCAAAGGCCGGTGCGGCGAGCGACACGCCAATCGGTGATGTCGCCAAGGACGTCTCAGGCTGCCGCGTGATCTTTTACACTAACGGCGACGTCCAGCGGTTCGGGCACAGCGGCATCCTTCGCGACAACTTCAAAGTCGACTATGAACGCTCGAAGATTCATTACCCCGACAGCAAGGAGGATGGCGCCGAGTTCTTCATTTCAGAGAACTGGGTGGTGACACTGAGCGAAGCGCGCTGCGCGCTCCCCGAGTACCGCCGCTTCGCCGGACTACGCTGCGAGATTCAGGTCCAGACGATCCTCGACCACGCTTGGGCGGAGATGGCGCACGACACGATCTACAAACCGATGACCGACGTTGGGTTCGGGGCCGGGAAGATCGAAGCGATGCGCAAGCGATTGCGCAAGGTGATGCAGGAATACCTCCAGCCGGCAGGCTACGCCTTCGACAAGATAGCGAGCGACTATGCTCACCTGCGGGACGGCAAAGAGATGTTCGACGGCGACGCCCTGGCTGAGATCTGCGGCTGCAAGGACCGCAACTCCCTTGAGCAGGCCGTCGAGCGCTACTCGAACTTCGTGCTGCCCAACGTGGACTTCGCCGCCGCCGCGCCCGACATCATCGACGCGATGTCCCACGCGGCGATGCGCGCGCCCGGAATGCACGAGGTGCCGCTCATGTATTTCAACCGCGAGTATCCCGGCACCAGGAGCCACGCGGTCATCGTCAAGATCTGCCGGATCCTAGAAACCGAGTATTTGCTCTATGCGGCGCCGGAGCGGATGTTCGACGCCGTGATCGCCATGCGCCGTGCCGCCGTCACGGACGACGAGCGCAAGCCGGTCGACGATCTCGCCCGGCGGTTCGCCCGGTATGACCTTCATGCTTGGAGGCGGGTCGGGCCGGCGATCCAGCGGCTGATCGTCGACAGGTTTGCCGCTTTGGACGACGCGTCCCTGCTCGATGCCGCCGCGAGCGCCATGATCATGCTGAAGGAAACGCTCTCTAGCACGGTGACCGGCACCAGCTGGAAGGCGGACGCGATGCTGCTCCACAATGGATCGGTCGTCGTCACCGAAACGCTGAAGCAGATCCGCCGCGACGCGCTGGGGCAGCTCGAGCGCCTGCACGCGCTCCTCACCAGCGACGACCTGAAAGGCAGTGTACGGCACGCTATGCTCGCCGCGGGCAGCACGCCGAACAACGCCGGCTACACCGATCAGCTCGGCGAGGTCATTATGAACGACCTCGCGCAGATAATGGGGTTCTTCGCTGCGGTGATCCCCGATCTTGGGCTCGAAGCAAGGCGGGATCTGGAGGTCGCCGTCCACCAGCTTTACTACGCCTACCATACGCTGCCGCCCGCCATGGTCGAGAACGCCGCGCTGGCGGCGGCACAGGGGCACCTGCTCGAGGCGTTCGCTGCCGTCCGCGCCGCGTTAGACGCCGATCCCGAACTGGCCCGCTACCGGTTGCTGATCGGCCACAACAGCGTGACCGCAAGCATGTGGGCGAAGCCGGGCTTCGACTACAAAGCGTCCAAGGCGGAGCAATCGGCGGGCATCGACGCGCTAATCGCGGAAGTCACCGCCGACACATCAGATGAATGGCTCGCGCGGCTCGAATGCTTCGTCGAGACGCGCAGCAGCGACGGGGCGGCGTTCTTTGGGCTCGAGGACTTCATCAAGCGGCTCGCCAGGGCGCAGCCCGATATACTCCTGTCGTGGTTGCACCGCCTCAGTGAACGCCTCGCCGCTTGGCTGCCCGGCATGCTCCACGGACTATGGGAAGCCGGGCGAGGCCCAGACATCGATCGGCTCGTCGAGGGTTGGATCGGCGAGGACCGGCACCTGTCCTCGATCGCCTACTACCTGCAGTTCGCCGAGGCGTTCCGGTTCGACCTGCTGGTCACGATTACCGGCAAGGGGCTGGCCGCGGCGGATGACACGATCCTGCACAACGCCGCCATCGCAGCGGCCCGGCAGTCGGCAAAGCATCCGCAGGGACTATTCGACGAGATCTTCCTGCCGACCGCACGGTCCCTAGCCTCGCGCGGCGTGTTCAGCTGGACCGGCGGCATGTTTAACTGGGACCAAGCCGCATTGCTTAAGGGGCTTTCCTCCGAGCAGGTCGATCCGCTGCTCGAGTTGATGACCGACGTGCCGCGGCTAGGCAGCAACGGCGAGGCGATGCTCGCCGTCATCGCGGCCGAACACGTCCAGGCCGTTATCGACCTGATCGGCCGGCGCTTCCAGCATGACAGTAAGAACGGGGACATTCGATACGAGGACCTGCCGCACGGACTTTACTACCTGCGCGCGCCGCTCGCGGCGGCCCCGGACGAGATCGTGGCGGCGGCGAGGATGTGGTTCGACGCCAATCCGGCCTTCTCACAGTTCCACGGCGGCCGGCTCATCGCCGAGCTTTTTCCGGCACTGGAACACCCGCTCTATCCGCTGCTCTACAGTCAGCTCGAACAGGGGCGGGAGGGGATCGACTTCGTGCTTTCGGTGCTGAGGGCCTACGAGGGCGAGGAATTTTTACACCCGCTGCTGCGCGCAATCGTCGGCTTCCTGCCCGCGGACGACAAGTTGCTTAACATCGTCGACATCGTCATCGCCTCGAGCGGCGTCCTCGTCGGCGAATATGGCTCTGTCGAAGCGCAGGAAGCGCGGAAGGCCCTCGTGGCGGAATGGGTAGCCGACAAAAATCAGGCCGTGCGTGACTTCGCCATGCGCTTCATCAGATCGGCGAACAATCAGCTGGCGATGGAGCGGCGCCGCGCCGACCGGACCGTCGCGCTGCGCAACATCGAGTTCGATGATTCTTAGCGAACAAATTGCTGAAGCAATTTAACCAAGCGAACTCGGATGCTGTCGAGGGGAGGGCCGCGCTCAAGAATTAGGGTTAGATACTGTTCTAGGGTAAGGCTATCTGCGACGAACGAGCGATATAGGATAAAGGGTGCGCTGCTCCCTGACCGCTGGATGAACAGGAATGGCGGGCTCCGGCAGGAAGGGGCATTCCCGCGCGCGCCAAGGAACGGCTTCATCTGGTCGAGAGCCGCCGCCAGCAGTGCGGCGGCGCTGATCCAAACCCACACATTCGCGCGCCCCTCCCCGCTCCGCGACTTCAGACATTTATTCATCCCCGCGCTGACCACGCTCGGCGCATGATCCTCCGTCATGGATGTAGTGAATGGGAGAGGAAAGTCGCCCGTCCGCTTCCCGGCGGCAGTTACGGTAACCGATCACTTAATTGGGTTGGAGGGTAGGTAGGCGAAGTAAATGATTGTTGAAGCTACAGAAAAGGGGCGCTAGTTCCTACTGGGACGGACCTCATTTTATATAGGCTTTCGTCAGGCTAACAGAATGAATGAACCGCCGTCCGATAGTTCGTCGGCCAGAATGGTCGATCGAGTTTGCAGCTGTCGCTAACTCGCAAAGTTCAGTCCGATCTTAGTCAATGTAGGATAAATAAGCTGGCAGCCGTCCACTGCTTCCGGCAAGAGCGTCATGTCCAACTGGGATCCGTAGATGCGGCATTCAGTTAGTGATGCGTAGTATCGCCGCTGCCGATCGTGCCGCGGCCTCGATCCGATTGGGGGAATAATGAGTAACGTGCAGGGAAGTTTTGCCAACAGTATTGAGAGCGCTCACCAGGCAATGCCGAGATTAGACCAGTTGGTTACCGGCGGCATAAACACAGTAATATTATGGACTTTAGGCATATCGAGCCTCTTTGTCGTTGCCGAGGTGCTTGGATTCCTGCCCGAAAAGCTGTCGAACAAGATCAATCGTAACCGGCTGCGCGAGACCATGCGTCTGCTAAAGGAGTTTGGCGTCGATGTGGAGACGCCGAAAAGGGTCAACGGGGTGGCCCGGCTTGAGCAAATTCCGGGAAAGGACCTTGCCGAGCGCGTCACTGGTCGGCTCAGGGCGGCAACGATTGATCATGAAGTTACCGTGGGTGCCGAGGTTTCCGTACCAGGGGACCACTACATCGACCTGATGGGAGCTACGGCAGACCTTCCCACCGCAAGAATGTACGCTCGTGATCTTGCCGCGATGTGGCGCAAGCTAGCCGAAGTTGGTGGTCCGGTTTCGGAAGTCGCAATCGACTTCGTTGTCACTCCGAAGGGGGGATCGCCGCTCCTAGGCGCTTGCTTTGCCGAACTGCTGAAGAAGCCGCTGCTTCTTCATAACGAGAACGCGAAATTTCGTTCTGATCCCGAAGATCCCCGTGCACGCTTTGACTGTCGCGAGCTTCCTGCCGCAGCTAGTAGAGGGCTAATAGTAGACGATAGCAGTACCGGGGGCGGCAAGGCGGAGCGTCTCGTCAAGGACCTTAGAGAATGTGGATGGGCCGTGAGTGACTTCCTGGTCGTGTTCGAACCACAAATTAAAGCTGCGACCAGTCAGAACGCAAGAGAGCGTCTGCGCCCCGCCGGTGTTGCGCTCCATTCAATCGTGAAGACCTGACGAATGTTGAAGGTGCTGATCACGGGCGCATTCTCCACGGGCAAGACAGAGTTGATCAACGATTTGACACTACAGTTGCGCGGTGAGGGAGTCTCGGTCGCCGTGACGCCTGACGTCGGCCGGAACTGTCCGATGCCGTTGAACTCTGATCAGACCGTTGAATCCACGATATGGCTGCTGACCACGCAGGTGTCATGTGAGATACTTGCGTTGGGCGGCTCGGCGCAGGTGTTGCTATGCGATCGGGGAGTGCCTGACGTCCTTGCGCACCACTTGGACATTGCAAAAGCTGGCAGGGACCCAGAAGAATGGATCGAAGCATTAGCTCCGTTCCTTAAACGCTGGCTCGCCACGTACGATCTGATTCTCTTTTCGCAAATTGATGAGACCATACCTATTGCAGTTGATGGTTTGCGTGACGTGGATGAGGAATACCGGTCTCGCCTTGAGTTGCTCGCACGAACGGTGTTGAAGGGCGAGCCGGCGGTTGAGGTTCTGCCTTTTGGCAGATTGGAACGGTCGATCTATTCTAGCCAGTCCGTACGCCGGCTCCTTGCGCGCTCGCAAGTCCGCGGAACGGTTGTAGAGGCGTGACCGCGTCGAACGGCGCCAGTGATCTCGGCTATCCCGGGGGAAAACGGCGTAATAGGGTGCTAGCGTGATCGTATTAGACTCCCCTAAAATCGGGACCGTTCTCCAAGCTGGTTACGAAGCCTTTCGCCGGATGCTGGCGGACGGGGAGTGCGAATTCGGATTGAATGAGGTCGCCATCGGCGCTTCGCATCCCGACGCCAAGAGGTACATCGAGTTCGGCGCAAAGGACGATGCCGGTATGCCGGCCGCTGTGAGGGACCTGCGCTTGCAGTTGTGCAATGTGTTGAACGATCAGCTTGAGCTGATTTCAACAAGACTTCCCTTGGCTACAGGGTCGTGTCTGGCGGACCTGATTGACCGGACTAACGGCCCCGTACTGCGGCTCAGCTGGTACGCGGCAGGCGCGGTGGGCGAAGTTAATCACCCTCACACTGACATTGATCTTTTCACGATGTTGCCGCAGGCGACTGGCCCGGGGCTCCAACTTTGGGCATCGGATGGATGGCACGCTGCGAACCTGAGCTCGGACGAGGTGCTTATTCTCCCGGGCGATATGCTGAAGCACTTCGGCGGTGTTCCCGCTGTCCTGCATCGTGTTGTCGGCGGGGACTGTGGCAGGATCTCGGCGTCCCTTTTTGTGAACGCAGAACCGACCCTTGCGACAAGGCAAGGGATCGAGATTTCGGACATATTCGCTCAGAGACTTACAGCCGTTCGCGCGAACCACAGAACGGGAAGCTGAATTAGTATGCGTCTGTTTACCACCAGCGTCATCGTTCTTCATCCCACGGAAAGCGCGATCCTGTTCGTGCGACATCCCAAATTCGACATGTGGGTGTTTCCCGGAGGAAAAGTGGAGTCCGATGAGGCGCCGCACACGGCTGCGATCCGCGAGATCGAGGAGGAGGTCGGACTTGATGTCGCGCTGGCAGACTATTCTATGCTCCCACGGTGGGTCGGCAACGGGAACTCCCGACTTCCGCAACCGATTGCGATGATTGAGGAGCGTCTGCCGGATGGGACGGGGTTCTACGTCGATCTGATATACGTTGGCATTGTGAATGATACCCTCATTAAGATGAGGTCCGAGGTTTCGGAGGCGCGGTGGCTGGACCGCGATACAGTTGCAGATCTAGACACTTTTTTCCCGATTAAAAACCTTGCTTTAGAGGTTTTTAACCGGAGAAACGAGTTCAAACTACGGCCATGATTGGCAGCTAGCCGAACGCCTTTGGGGTGCGCCTTGAGCGAGGGGATCTAGATCTAGGGTTGCAGCAACAGCAAGAGCTCGGCGGCTTTGTCCCGATGAGTTGCTTGGCTAACATGCGCGCCTTGGACGACGGCGTCTGAAGCGCGACGTAGATTGCGTAGAGATTGATGGCTCTGCGACGCGAACGAACGGCCGGTATCGGGGCAGCCATCATAACTGTGAGAATGGCCAAGTATGGTCGCTAACCGTCACTCCCGCGGCGATCATGACCGGTAGCTATCGCTTCCGCCTACCCGAAAGCGCTTAAGCAGAAATCCTCTCAGACGACTTCGTTCAATATCGGTCGCATCATTCGAACGGGATAGTCATGTAAATGGCGTTAGGTTTGCGGTGGTTGTAAAAATTGCAATAGGAGCTAGGCGCTAAGACTTCCCTATCGCCTACAGACGAAGACAATGGCAGCGAGACTATATGAACCGCCTCGCCTTCCTCGCCCTCGCTGCTGCGGGTCTTTTCTGGGGCCTCGGCTTCCCCCTTGGTAAGCTCGTGCTCCGCGAAGTGGCGCCTGCGCATATGGTGCTGCTGCGCTTCGCGGTTTCCGCCATTGTAGCGTTGCCTTTCGCGCTGGCGAGCGTCGAGGCGCGTGCTTTTTTCAGATCGCCGACAGTGGTGTTGGCGGGGGCGTTCTACGGTATTGCCTTCATCGTCCAGTTTGAGGGTTTGGCTGGTGTCACCGTGACGCTTGCCGCTTTGCTGGTCGGGGCAATGCCGGCGTTGATCGCGATCGCGGCGCATCTGATGGGCGAACACGTAAGCCGAGCGTCTTGGATCGGGGTGGCGGCGGCCACGATCGGGGCTGCACTGATCGCTGGGAAGCCAGGCGGCGCGGGCACTGCGATCGGCATCGCCCTGTCATTGTTGTCGCTGCTTATCTTTCTCGCTTGGCTGCTGGTTCTAAAGCGCGTGCCGGTCACGCGGTCGGCTATGGCCGTGCCCGCGGTAACGCTGGTCGTCGCGACCGTCACGATATTGCCGACCGCGTTGTTCCTCCATGGGCCGCCGCCGCTCGAGTTAAGCACAGCGGCATGGGCGGGGATTCTAGGGCAGGGGCTGCTCTCGACCTTCCTGGCGACCGCAGCGTGGCAATACGGCGCGATGCGGGTCGACAGTGCTAGTGCCGGCGTGTTCATTAACATCGAACCCTTGGTTGGTGCCACGCTTGGCATCGGCTTGTTCGGCGATCCGGCGGGGTGGCCGCTTTTGCTTGGCGGGGTGTTGATCGTCTTGGGCAGCATCGTTGTCGTCAGGGGTGAGCGCGTGAATGCCAGTCATGTGGCCGATGCGACGCATGGTCTGTCGTTGGACTAGGCCGTTGTCCGGCCGCCACGTCCCAGTGCATCACGTCGAGGCCGCTCCGGCCGCCTTGTTCGCCGACGACATCGGTGCGGCTGTCGAGATAAAGCGCCTTTTGGATTTAATCGGTTTTCCATCGGCTTGGCGGTCAGCCAACCGGCGCCAAACCGCTCCGTTAGTGACCCGGGCTACCAATTGGATCTCGCTCGATTGCCCATGCCGGAACGTTGCAACATAGCATGACGCGGAACAAGCCTGGGATCAGGCCGCTAGATCGAAGACGACAGGTTTGCGCTGGTTGACCAAATGGACCTTAGTCAGCTTCCCTACGTCGCTCCAAAACGCCTCTACGCCTTCGACGAATTGGGTCAAATATTCCGGTCGCAGATGGCGATAGTGTCGATTGTTGGTCCCAGTGCCGCGATGACCGGCTGCGGTTTCGATCTGCGCTTCAGGCACGCCGCGCCGATGCA
>Ga0308164_10001623_pt1 | contig 25531 bp, 24 predicted proteins | sample PhyTR2_FD_201031 | JGI IMG/M metagenome (GOLD analysis project Ga0308164, IMG submission 201031) | Phyllosphere microbial communities from UC Gill Tract Community Farm, Albany, California, United States - DLSLT.R2 | ecosystem: Host-associated > Plants > Phyllosphere > Unclassified | place: USA... | reverse complement strand
CTTGTCGATGTTGTACTCTTCGCGGCCAATGCCGCAGCCTAGCGCGGTGATCAAGGTGCCGACTTCCTGGGAGGAAATCATCTTGTCGAAGCGCGCCTTCTCGACGTTGAGGATCTTGCCCTTCAACGGCAGGATGGCCTGGGTCTTGCGGTTACGACCTTGCTTGGCCGACCCACCTGCGGAGTCACCCTCCACCAGGTACAGTTCGGAGAGGGCAGGGTCCTTCTCCTGGCAGTCGGCCAGTTTGCCGGGCAGGCCGGCGATATCCAGCGCGCCTTTGCGGCGGGTCATCTCACGGGCCTTGCGCGCGGCTTCACGGGCACGGGCGGCGTCGATCATCTTGCCGACGACGGCCTTGGCTTCGTTCGGGTTCTCCAACAGGAAGTCGGAAAAATGCTTGCCCATTTCCTGCTCGACCGCGGTCTTCACTTCGGAAGAAACCAGCTTGTCTTTGGTCTGGGAGCTGAACTTTGGATCCGGGACTTTGACCGAAATGATCGCGGTCAAGCCTTCCCGGGCATCATCGCCGGTGGTCGCGACCTTGTGCTTCTTGGCCAGACCTTCCTGCTCAATGTAGGTGTTCAGGTTACGCGTCAGCGCCGAACGGAAACCGACCAGGTGCGTACCACCATCCCGCTGCGGGATGTTATTGGTGAAACACAGCAGGTTTTCGTTGAAGCTGTCGTTCCACTGCAGGGCGATTTCGACACCAATGCCGTCTTCGCGCTGGATGTTGAAGTGGAACACCTGGTTGACCGGGGTCTTGTTGGTATTCAGGTAATCAACGAACGCGCGCAGGCCGCCCTCGTATTTGAACAGCTCTTCCTTACCGCTGCGCTCGTCCTTCAGCAAAATGCCGACGCCGGAGTTCAGGAACGACAGTTCGCGAATCCGCTTGGCCAGGATGTCCCAGCTGAAGTGAATGTTCTTGAACGTTTGGTCCGAAGGCTTGAAGTGAATCTGGGTACCGGTGGTGTCGCTCTCACCGACGATTTTCATCGGCTCTTGTGGCACGCCGTGCACGTAGTGCTGTTCCCAGATTTTGCCGGAACGGCGAACCGTCAGCAGCAGCGATTCGGAGAGGGCGTTAACCACCGACACACCGACACCGTGGAGGCCGCCAGATACTTTGTAGGAGTTATCGTCGAATTTACCGCCGGCGTGCAGGACGGTCATGATGACCTCGGCGGCAGAAACGCCTTCCTCTTTATGCACGTCAACCGGAATGCCGCGACCGTTGTCGCGAACCGAGATGGATTCGTCCGGGTGAATGGTAACGGTGATATCGTCGCAGTGGCCGGCGAGGGCTTCGTCGATCGAGTTGTCGACGACCTCGAACACCATGTGGTGCAGACCGCTACCATCATCGGTGTCGCCAATATACATACCGGGACGTTTGCGTACGGCATCAAGCCCTTTCAGCACCTTGATGCTGGAGGAGTCGTACGTTTGGTTTTCGCTCATGCCTTCACTCCCGATGATCGTGGGTCTGGGTGATACGGCCATGTTCCACGTGGAACATGGCAACTGGCGTTTCCGTCTGCCAGCCTTCCCTCAATAATTCGTGGTCTACACAGGTGATAAACACCTGGCAGCGTAAGTCGTCCAGCAAGCGGCACAGCGAGCGACGGTGTTGCTCATCGAGCTCCGACGGCAAGTCGTCCACCAGATAGATGCATTGGCCGCGCCGGGCCTGGCTCACCAGATGCCCCTGCGCAATCCGCAATGCACACACCACCAGCTTCTGCTGGCCCCTGGAAAGGATCTCGGCGGCATTGTGACCACCTAGCCTCAAGCGCAGGTCGGCGCGTTGCGGGCCCGCCTGGGTATGCCCCATTTGCTGGTCGCGATACAGGGAGGTCGCCAGGACCTCTACCAGATCGCGGTCTTTATCCCAGCCGCGGTAGTAACTCAATGTCAGCCCTTCGAGCTGCACCAATTCACCTAGTGTCTGCTCGAAGACTGGCTTCAAGGCCTTGATATAGGCCCGGCGGAACTCATCGATCTCAGCGCTGGCCTGGCACAGTTCCCTGTCCCATGCCGCTTGCGAAGCAGCATCCAGTGTACCATGCCGAAGCCACGAGTTCCGTTGCTTCAAAGCCTTCTGCAAGCGCTGCCAGGTGGCCATGAAGCGAGGTTCCACGTGGAACACTCCCCAATCGAGGAACTGCCGGCGTATTTTCGGAGCACCTTCGAGCAGGCGGAAGCTGTCGGGGTTGATCAGTTGCAGCGGTAGAATTTCCGCAAGCTGGGCGGCGCTACGAGCATTCTGCCCATCGATACGGATGGTGAATTCGCCATTTCTTTCCCGCGCCACACCCAGGTTGCTGGCGCCGCCCTCAGCGAGCTCGACCACGCCAAATACTGTGCAAGTCGGCTGCTCGTGCTGAATCACAGGCAACAAACGTGTACTGCGGAACGAGCGGGCGAGGCCAAGCAGGTGCACGGCTTCGAGCATGCTGGTCTTGCCGCTGCCATTCGCACCGTAGAGGATATTGATTCGCGGGGAGGGGGAGAGTGTCACCGGGTGCAGGTTACGCACCGCGGTGACGGACACACGACTAAGGGACATTGAGGTAGCGGGTTACAGGCGCATCGGCATGACGACGTAGGCGGAATCATCGTTGTCGGATTCCTGCAGCAGGGCGCTGCTGTTGGAATCGGACAGGATCAAGCGCACCTGTTCGGTCGTCATGACGCCGAGCACGTCCAGCAGATAGCTGACGTTGAAGCCGATTTCCAGCGAGCCGCCGTTGTAGTCGACGCCCACTTCTTCTTCCGCTTCTTCCTGCTCGGGGTTGTTGGCCTGGATTTTCAGTTGGCCGTTAGCCAGCTGCAGGCGGATACCGCGGTACTTCTCGTTGGACAGAATCGCGGTACGGCTGAAGGCTTCACGCAGCGCCTGGCGGTCGCCCAGTACCAGCTTGTCGCCACCCTTGGGCAGCACACGCTCGTAGTCCGGGAACTTGCCGTCGACCAGTTTCGAGGTGAAGGTGAATTCACCGGTGGTCGCACGGATGTGGTGCTGGCCCAGCACGATGGCAACCATGCCGTCCGGCTCGGTCAGCAGGCGCGCCAATTCAAGGATACCCTTGCGCGGCACGATGACCTGGTGGCGGTCGGGCTGGCCGAGGTCGGCCTGCATGGAGCACATCGCCAGGCGGTGGCCGTCGGTGGCTACCGCGCGCATCACGCCGGCAGATACTTCCAACAGCATGCCGTTGAGGTAATAGCGTACGTCCTGCTGGGCCATGGCGAAGCTGGTGCGCTCGATCAGGCGGCGAACACGGCTTTGCTCCAGGTTGCAGGTCAGCGAGCCTGGGCCTTCCTCGACAGTCGGGAAGTCGTTGGCTGGCAAGGTCGACAGGGTAAAACGGCTGCGACCAGCCTTGACCACCAGCTTCTGCTCATCGAGCTTGATGTCGATCAGCACGTCGTTGGGCAAGCTCTTGCAGATGTCCATCAGCTTGCGCGCCGGCACGGTGATCTCGCCCGCTTCGGCAGGCTCTTCAAGCTGCACACGGCCAACCAGTTCGACTTCGAGGTCGGTACCGGTCAGCGACAGCTGCTGGCCTTCGACGACGAGCAATACGTTCGACAGGACCGGCAAGGTCTGGCGGCGCTCGACAACCCCTGCGACCAGTTGCAGGGGTTTCAACAGGGCTTCGCGTTGAATGGTGAAATGCATGGTCTAGTCCCTTGCCTTGATGAGCTGCGCTGACGGAATCACGTCGTCAGCGTCCGCAGCAGGTTCTTGTAGTCCTCGCGGATATCCGCGTCGGATTCCTTGAGTTCGTTGATCTTGCGGCAAGCGTGCAAAACCGTGGTGTGGTCACGGCCGCCGAATACGTCGCCGATTTCCGGAAGACTGTGGTTGGTCAGTTCCTTGGACAACGCCATCGCCACCTGGCGCGGCCGCGCGACGGAACGCGAACGGCGCTTGGACAGCAGGTCGGAGATCTTTATCTTGTAGTACTCAGCCACCGTGCGCTGGATGTTATCCACACTCACGAGCTTGTCCTGCAGGGCAAGCAGGTCCTTGAGCGATTCGCGGATCAACTCAATGGTAATGTCTCGGCCCATGAAGTGCGAGTGAGCGATCACGCGCTTGAGCGCACCTTCGAGCTCGCGCACGTTGGAACGAATGCGCTGGGCAATGAAGAACGCGGCGTCGTGGGGCAACTCGACCTTGGCCTGGTCGGCCTTCTTCATGAGGATAGCCACACGGGTTTCCAGCTCCGGCGGCTCGACCGCAACGGTCAGGCCCCAGCCAAAGCGGGATTTCAGGCGCTCTTCCAGGCCTTCGATTTCCTTGGGGTAGCGGTCGCTGGTGAGAATCACCTGCTGGCCGCCCTCGAGCAAGGCATTGAAGGTGTGGAAAAACTCTTCCTGGGAACGCTCCTTGCGGGCGAAGAACTGAATATCGTCGATCAACAGGGCGTCCACCGAACGGTAGAAGCGCTTGAACTCGTTGATCGCGTTCAGTTGCAGCGCCTTGACCATGTCCGCCACGAAGCGCTCGGAGTGCAGGTACACCACCTTGGCGTTCGGGTTCTTTTTCAGCAGGTGGTTACCCACAGCGTGCATCAAGTGGGTTTTACCCAGGCCAACACCGCCATAAAGGAACAGCGGGTTGTAGCCGTGCTTGGGGTTATCTGCCACCTGCCAGGCAGCCGCGCGGGCCAGCTGGTTGGATTTGCCTTCGACGAAGTTCTCGAAGGTGAAGGTGCGATTGAGGTAGCTGGTGTGCTTGAGGCCACCCTCTACCTGCACCGTACGCTGCTCGGCGCGCACCGGTGCGGGCTGCGAGCTGGCGCCGGCCATGGAGTCGAAGCTGTCGCGCGACGGTTCCAAGCTGCCATTCGCTGAACTGGCGGGCGCGGCCACAGGCGCGGCAACGGCCGGCTCCTGCACGGGGGCGGCGGCGGAAGCCTGCGAAGCGGCCACCGATGCCGCCAGCGGTGCGTTGGGTGCGGCACGGGCCGCGGAGCTGCGGCGGCTACCTATCAATAAGGAAAGCGCAGGCGCAATGCCGCTGCCGTGCTCGCCGAGCAACTCGAGCAGGCGCGTCAGGTATTTTTCGTTGACCCAATCGAGCACGAACCGGTTAGGCGCATAGACGCGCAACTCGTCGCCTTCGGCTTCGACCTGTAGCGGACGGATCCAGGTGTTGAATTGCTGGGCAGGCAGTTCATCGCGCAGAAGCTCTACGCACTGCTGCCAAAGTTCCACTGACACGGATATCCCCTGATTTGAGCACAGCTGAGGCAAAAACAGCGGCCATTGTACCGGCGGTGCGGACACTTATCCACACGCAAGAGGGTGGCTGAGCACAATAAATCAGCACCTTAGGCGGTTTTCAGCGATAAAAAGCCGTTGCCTAAGATCTGTGGATAACCGCCCCTCAGGGCTATGCACAAGTGGGGCCTGAACTCTGTGGATAACAGGCCTGTGGAAAAGTAGCCATTTAATACACAGGTTGTACGCGGGCGCAGCACAGGATCGACACCGCTTGCAGACAACCTTTACGATCGCTGCACGCCACGGCCAAATGGGCCTGCAGGGGGTTATCCACAGAAAAGGGCTTGCTTAAGTTCTATAAGCTTTACAAAAAAGCTTTAAATAAGTCCCTTCTTTATTTCTATTTCTAGTCACCGTGCTCGACGCGAACAGGCCCCGCCGAAAAGATGAATGGACCGCCGCCGGACCAGCGGTCATGTCTTATTGAAGGAAATACTGGTTGGAAATTGACCTGCGGCCTTGGTTTCACTAGAATCGCCGGTCTCTTAAAACGGGGGCCATTCCGGCCCGTAGTCGAACAACCAGGTAGCACGCCATGAAACGTACTTTCCAACCCAGCACCATCAAACGCGCCCGCACCCACGGTTTCCGTGCTCGCATGGCAACCAAGAACGGCCGCGCAGTACTGTCGCGTCGCCGTGCCAAAGGCCGTGCGCGTCTGGCCGTTTGATTCTCCGGCACAGGGGGTGAGTCAGGACTTCAATCGGGATAAGCGTCTGCTTACACCCCGGCATTTCAAGACAGTCTTCGACTCCCCAACCGGCAAGGTTCCAGGGAAAAACCTCCTGCTCCTTGCGCGCGACAACGATCTCGGCCACCCCCGTCTTGGGCTGGTGATCGGGAAAAAGAGCGTCAAGCTCTCCGTTCAGCGCAATCGACTCAAACGTGTGATGCGCGATTCGTTCCGCCTGCACCAGGAACTCCTGGCTGGCTGGGACATAGTGATCGTGGCTCGCAAGGGTTTGGGCGACGTGGAAAATCCGGAACTGCATCAACATTTGGGCAAGCTCTGGAAACGCCTTGCTCGGAGCCGGCCTGCTCCATCGGCCAGCACCGTACCTGAAGGGGTGGACAGTCAAAATGCGTAAACTGGCGCTCTTGCCGATCCAGTTCTATCGCTATGCCATCAGCCCGTTGATGGCAGACCACTGTCGTTTCTACCCCAGTTGCTCCTGCTACGCGATCGAAGCCATCAACACGCATGGTTCGTTGCGTGGTGGCTGGTTGGCAGTCCGCCGGCTTGGCCGCTGTCACCCTTGGAATACCGGTGGTTTCGACCCCGTTCCACCCGCCCAATCTCCCCGTACTTCTTCGATAGCCGAGTAATCATGGATATTAAACGCACGATCCTGATCGTCGCCCTGGCAATCGTGGCCTACACCATGGTTCTTAAGTGGAACCAGGACTACGGCCAGACCACCCTGCCGACTCAGAATGCTGCCGCTAACCGCGCGCCCTCCTCGGAACTGCCCGACGTACCGGCTGCTGGCAATGCAACTGCCACCGCCGACGTACCGAACGCCGGTACCGATGCCGCCGCAGCGCCAGTGACCGCGCCAGTTGCCATCAGCAGCAACCTGATTCGCGTGAAAACCGACGTACTCGACCTGGCTATCGATCCAAAAGGCGGCGACATCGTGCAGCTGACGCTGCCGAAATACCCACGCCGCCAGGACCACCCGGAAATCCCTTTCCAGCTGTTCGATGATGGTGGCGAGCGCACTTACCTGGCGCAAAGCGGCCTGACCGGCGTCAATGGCCCGGACGTTCGTTCCGCAGGTCGCCCGCTGTACGCTTCGGCGCAGCCTAGCTACCAACTGGCCGATGGCCAGAACCAGCTGGTGGTGGACCTGAAGTTCAGCGACAACGGCGTCAACTACATCAAGCGCTTCACCCTGGACCGCGGCGAGTACGACCTGAAAGTCTCGTACCTGATCGACAACCAGAGCGCGCAGCCTTGGAACGGCAACCTGTTCGCCCAGCTGAAGCGCGATAACAGCGCCGATCCATCGGCCAGCACCGCCACCAGCACTGCCACCTACCTGGGTGCGGCCCTGTGGACAAGTTCCGAGCCGTACAAAAAGGTGTCGATGAAAGACATCGACAAGGGCAACCTGAAAGAGACCGTACAAGGTGGCTGGGTTGCCTGGTTGCAGCACTACTTCGTGACCGCCTGGATTCCCGCCAAGGATGAAAGCAACAGCGTCACTACCCGCAAAGACAGCCAAGGCAACTACATCATTGGCTTCACTGGCCCGACCATCACCGTCGCACCAGGCGCCAAGGCTGAAACCACCGCTACCCTGTACGCCGGCCCGAAAACCCAGGACCGCCTGAAAGAGTTGTCCCCAGGCCTGGAACTGACGGTCGACTACGGCATTCTGTGGTTCATCGCCCAACCGATCTTCTGGCTGCTCAAGCACATTCACGCGATCCTCGGTAACTGGGGCTTCTCGATCATCTGCCTGACCATCCTGATCAAGCTGCTGTTCTTCCCGCTGTCCGCCGCCAGCTACAAGTCGATGGCGCGCATGCGTGCCGTGGCGCCGAAACTGGCCGCGCTGAAGGAACAACACGGCGACGACCGTCAGAAGATGTCGCAGTCGATGATGGAGCTGTACAAGAAAGAGAAGATCAACCCGCTGGGTGGCTGCCTGCCGATCGTGGTGCAGATGCCGGTCTTCCTGTCGCTGTATTGGGTACTGCTGGAAAGCGTGGAAATGCGCCAGGCCCCATGGCTGCTGTGGATTACCGACCTGTCGATCAAGGATCCGTTCTTCATCCTGCCGATCATCATGGGCGCCACCATGTTCATTCAGCAGCGCCTGAACCCGACCCCGCCGGATCCGATGCAGGCCAAGGTGATGAAGCTGATGCCAATCGTCTTCACCTTCTTCTTCCTGTGGTTCCCAGCTGGCCTGGTGATGTACTGGGTTACCAACAACACGTTGTCGATCCTGCAGCAGTGGTACATTACCCGCAGCATCGAAAAAGCGGCCGCCGCCAAGGCTGCTGCCTGACAGGTCACTGGTTGATCTGTGGATAAAACGCCCCCTCGTGGGGCGTTTTGCTATCTGTGAATATCTGTCGAGAGGCCCATGCCATGAACGTCCCACGCGAAACCATCGCCGCCATTGCCACCGCTCAGGGACGCGGCGGCGTGGGAATCGTGCGGATTTCCGGGCCGCTGGCCAGCGCTGCCGCCCAGGCTTTCACCGCCCGCGTGCTGACTCCGCGCCATGCTCACTACGGCGCCTTTCGTGATGCCGCAGGCGAGGTGATCGACGAGGGCCTGGCCCTCTATTTCCCCGGCCCAAACTCCTTTACCGGCGAAGACGTGTTGGAATTGCAGGGCCACGGTGGCCCCGTAGTGCTCGACATGCTGCTGCAGCGCTGCGTCGAAATGGGCTGCCGGCTCGCGCGCCCGGGCGAATTCAGCGAGCGGGCGTTCCTCAACGACAAGCTCGACCTGGCCCAGGCCGAAGCCATCGCCGACTTGATCGAGGCGAGTTCGGCCCAGGCCGCGCGCAATGCGCTGCGCTCGCTGCAGGGAGCGTTCTCACGGCGTGTGGATAACCTCACGGAAAAATTGATCGGCCTGCGTATCTACGTGGAAGCGGCCATCGACTTTCCCGAGGAGGAAATCGACTTCCTCGCCGACGGCCACGTCCTCGGCTTGCTGGATAACGTGCGCGCGGAATTATCCACAGTGCTGAAAGAAGCCGGGCAGGGCGCCTTGCTACGCGACGGCATGAACGTGGTGATCGCCGGGCGGCCGAACGCCGGCAAGTCGAGCCTGCTGAACCTGCTGGCCGGCCGAGAAGCGGCGATCGTCACCGCCATCGCCGGCACGACTCGGGACATTCTGCGCGAACATATCCACATCGACGGCATGCCGCTGCACGTGATCGACACCGCCGGCTTGCGCGACACCGAAGACCATGTGGAAAAGATCGGCGTCGAGCGGGCGCTCAAGGCTATCGGCGAGGCCGACCGGGTGCTGTTGGTGGTGGATGCCACCGCCCCGGAAGCCAATGACCCTTTCGCGCTGTGGCCTGAATTCCTCGAGCAGCGCCCCGATGCGGCCAAGGTGACCTTGATCCGCAACAAGGCAGACCTCACTGGAGAAGCCATCAGCCTGCACGAGAGCGACGATGGCCATGTGACCATCAGTCTCAGCGCGAAAGCCGAGGGCGCGGGCCTGGAGCTGCTCCGTGAGCACCTCAAGGCCTGCATGGGCTACGAGCAGACCGCCGAAAGCAGTTTCAGCGCCCGGCGCCGGCATCTGGAGGCGCTCCGCCAAGCCTGTGGATATCTTGACCATGGCCGTGACCAGCTGACCCTCGCCGGGGCAGGCGAGTTGCTGGCTGAGGACCTGCGGCATGCGCAGCAAGCCTTGGGCGAGATCACCGGTGCGTTCAGCTCCGATGACCTGTTAGGGCGGATTTTCTCCAGCTTCTGTATCGGCAAATAGTTATCCACACTCACCAGTTGTAGGAAACCGTGCCCAGCAGGGTACGGCTTTCGCCCCAATAGCAGCGCCCGGCATCGTTGCAACCCGACACGTAGTCCTTGTTGAACAGGTTCTTGGCGTTCAAGTCCACGGACCAGTGCGGGTCGATGCGATAGCCGACGTTGGCGTCCACCAGGGTCACGTCACCGGCATCGAGCTTGCCGTACAGGGAAGCTGCGGTGTACGAGAAGGTGCTGTCGAAGTAGCGCACGCCAGCGCCCAGGTGCAAGCCGTCCAATACGCCATCGAAACGATACTTGGCCCACACCGAGGCCTGGTTGCGCGGCACGCCGGTCATTTGCCGCCCTTCTACCAACGAGCCCGCCCTGTCCTTGGTGATGCGCGCGTCGGTGTAGCTGTACGACGCCACCAGGTTGAGGTTGGCGGTCAGGTCGCTGTTGACCTCCAGCTCCATGCCCTTGGCGCGGCTTTCACCCACCTGCCGGTAGGTGTTGGTGGTCGAGTCCAGGTAGGTATCGTCCTGCTTGAGCAGGTCGTAGACCGAGGCAGTGATCGCGGTGTTCCAGCCCGCAGGCTCGACCTTCACCCCCACTTCGTACTGGCGGCTGGTGATGGGGTTGAGCGGCGTACCGGTGTTGGAGATCTGCTGCACCGGCACGAAGGCAGTGGAGTAGCTGATATAAGGCGTTACACCGTTATCGAAGGCGTACATCAGGCCGCCTTGGTAGGTGAACTTCTTGTCGGTGGAGCTGAGGTCGCTGGCCGGGGCGACCTTGTCACGGAAATCGCTGGCGACCCAGTCCTGGCGACCGCCGAGCAGCATGATCCAGTGGTCATACTTGCTGTGCAGCTGTGCATAAACCCCGTCCATCTTTTGCGAGAGCAGGGTGTTCTGCACGGCGATGGGCGTGGTCGGGGTACGCAGGTACACGGGGTCGTAGATGTTGATGGTACCGGCGAAGCCCGCATCCCAGTCCTGGTTGAACGACGTCTGGTCGTGGCTCACACCCAGCAGCAAGGTGTTATCCACAGGCCCAAGGGAAAATTTGCCTTCGACCTGGTTATCCACCGAATAGACCATCGACTTGTTGTAGCGATCGTAGGCAGTCATGTTCAACAGGGTGCCGTAGCCGCTGTTGTTGAGGTTGCCCGGCCAGGTCTCGTGGCGCTCGATGCGCGACTGCATGTAGCGCGAGTTCTGGCGGAACTGCCAATCGTCGTTGAAGCTGTGGGTAAATTCATAACCCAAGCTCCAGGATTCGCGGCGGAAGGTGTTCCAGTCCGGGTCGCCGAGCATGGTGTGCTTGCTCAGCTGGCCGTTGGGGTTGTGCAGCAGCGTGCCGGCGGCCGGTAGCGGCAGTTCGAGGTTGGTGTGGTCCTTCTGGTAGCTGGAGAGCAGGGTGAGGCTGTTGTAGTCGTCGAAGTTCAGGGTCATCGATGGCGCCAGGTAGAGGCGGTCATCGGGCACGTGGTCGGTCTGGGTGTCGGCATTGCGCCCCAGCATCACCATGCGCCCCAGCACCGTGCCGCTGCTGTTGAGCGGCCCGGAGACGTCCACCCCGATCTGCTTGCGGTTGTTGCTGCCGTAGCTCAGTTGCACTTCGCCTTGAGTCTCGGCAGTGGGGCGTTTGCTCACCAGATTCACCAGGCCGCCCGGGGCGTTTTCGCCGTACAGGATCGACGAGGGGCCGCGGAAGATTTCCACCCGCTCCAGGCCGTAAGGTTCAGTAGTGGTGTCGTAACGGTTACCTTGCACCCGCAGGCCATCCTTGAGCAGGCCGTAGCCGTAGTCGGTGGCGTTAAAGCCACGGATGAAGAACAGGTCGCCGGCCAGGCTGTCGCCCGCAGCGAAAGGCGGGGCGAAGATGCCGGGCACGTAGCCGAGCACTTCGGTGAGGGTCTGGGACTTCTGGTCCTTCATGCGCTGGGCAGTCACCACCGACACCGAGCGGGGCGTTTCCGCCAGGGCGGTGCTGGTTTTGGTGCCGGCGCGGCTGCTCTGCGCCTGGTAGCCATGGTCCGTGTCGCTGTAGGAGCCCGCACCGGCCAACGCCGACGAGTCGATACGGGTGGGCGCCAGGTTGACGGCATCCGCTGCGGGAATCGATTGCAGCACGTAGCTGCCCGGCGCCGGGCTGGCCGCCTGCAGGCCCGAGCCCTGCAGCAGCGCCGCGAAGCCCTGCTCCACTGAATAGTCGCCCTGCAACCCGGCACTGCTGTGCCCGGCCGTTTGCCCCGGCTCGAATGAAAGGATGACGTTGGCCGCCGATGCAAACTGGCTCAAGGCGCGGTCCAGCGGGCCGGCGTTGATAGCGAAGTTCTGGGTGCGGCTGGCGGCACTGGCGCTGCTGACCGCCAGGGGCAGCAACGCGGCGCAGCCGAACAGCAGTCCATAAGCCACACAGTGGCGGGATAGATGCCGGCGCACCGACAGGGAAACGGGGGAAAGGCGCATGGTGAAAGGGTGCTCTGTGTGATGGGCAGATATTCGCGTTACTCGCGATTACCTGTAGGGCCGCGCCTGAACGAAAAAAGGTAACCCCCCCTGTGGATTATTTTCAGCGGCGGCTGATGGAGGCCCAGTACCGGGTGAAATACTCGACCTTGATCGGCAAAGTGGCCTGGAGGTTGGCCAGCACGGCCTCGCTGTCGTCGACGCGAAAGGTGCCCGAGACTCGCAGCCGGGCCGCCTGGGTCTCGCAACGCAAGGTGCCGGGGCGGTATCGGTCCAACTCGGCGACGACCTCGCCCAAGTTGGCGTTGAGCACGATCAGCTGGCCATTGATCCAGGCAGCTTGAGCCGCCCCGTAGGCCTGCCGGGCGCCGATGTGCGATCGGTCGAATTCCACGCTTTCGCCGGCACGTAGGCGTTGGTCATTATCCAGAATATCTGTGGGCAACAGCCGCACTTCATCCTCCAGTACCCCGACCCGGGTGGTTGTGGATAACTGCCGCACGGAAAAAGTTGTCCCCAGCGCCTGCACTCGGCCCTGCGCGGTCGCTACGAAGAAGGGCTGGGGCGCCTTGCCGGTGCGGACCATTATCTCGCCCCGGCGTAGCTGAATCAGGCGCTGCGTGGGGCCAAAGTGGATATCCACAGCCGAGTCGGTATTGAGCTGCAACTGGGTGCCATCGGCCAACTCAAGGCTGCGGCGCTCGCCGACATGGGTGCGGTAGTCCGCCCACCAGCCCAGTGGCGCGACCTGGTCTTGCAAGGTCCAGCCCAGGTAACCGGTGGCGCCGAACAGCGCCAGCACCTTGAGCACCTGGCGGCGCTGCTGGCCAGCCGATAGCGCGCGCCGGCTCATGTCCCGCGGCAAGGCCCCGAGGTGCTGTTGCATGCGCTCCATCTGTTCCCAAGCGTGGCGATGGCTGGGATCACCGTCGAGCCAGCGTTGCCAGGCCTGGAGTTGCGCGGGCGAGGGCGGTTCGCATTGAAACTGCACGTACCAGGTGGCGGCGGCCTCGATCGCCTGGCGCGGGGCGACGCTGCTCACTTAGGCGGTCGCCATGATCAGGGTGCACTCGGTGAAGGCACGGACCATGTGCTTCTTCACGGTAGTGAGGGATACGCCCAGTTGGTGGGCGATCTGTTGATAAGTCAGGCCGTCCAGCTGCGACAGCAGGAAAATCCGCTGCGCCCGCGCGCTCAGGTTCGACAGGGCTTTATCCACAGCCATCAGGGTTTCGATGATGATGGCTTTGTCTTCCTCGCTGGGGGCAACCTGTTCCGGTCGCGCGGCCAGGCTTTCGAGGTAGGCCGTCTCGATGGCGCGCCGGCGATAACGGTCGATGACCAGGCCACGCGCCACAGTGGCCAGATAGTCCCGCGGCTCGCGGATCTGATGGGCCGAGCGCGTGCCCAGAATGCGCACGAATGTGTCCTGGGCGACATCCGCGGCATCGCAAGCGCTGGAAAGCCGCCCCCTCAGCCACCCCTGTAGCCAGTGGTGGTGCTGCTCGTAAAGATGTTGAACCGCGGCTGTGTGAGGATGAGAGGGCATAGGGCGCGAGAACACTAATGATAATAGCTATTATTAGCTTTTGTTTACAATTCTCACAATACCCTTCTCATGCTGCCTGCAAGTGGAACCGGAATACCGTACCCGGCTGGTTGGCTTCTACCAGGCGGACCTCGCTGTTATGCAGCTGCAACATGCGTTGGACGATGATCAGGCCCAAGCCACCGCTCTCCCCGGGCACACGTTGCAAGGCCGATGCGCGTGTGAACAAGCCTTCCCGCGCCTTGGGCGAGAGACCCTGGCCGCTGTCAGCGACTTCCACCTGCACTTGGGCGGATTGCACCTGCATGCACACGCGAATCTGCGTGCCTGGCGGATTATGACGGATGGCATTGTCGAGCAGGTTGGTCAGCACCCGTTCGATCATCCCCAGATCAGCGCGCACCGCCGGCAATGCTGGCGCCATCTCCACGGTCAAACGCTGCTGGCGTGCCTCGGCGGCGAGCTCGAACTTCTGCATCACGTCCTGCACCAGGTCGGGCAGGGCAAAGGGTTCCAGCTCGGGCTGAACCAGGCCGGACTCAAGCCGCGCCAGTTCGAACAGCTCCTGCGCCAACCGGCCAACCTTGCCGCTTTGCGCCAGGGCGATGTCCAGGTAGTGGCGGCGCTCATCGGCAGTCAAGGCCTGGTCCTTCACTCGCAGGGTTTCCAGGTAGCCGTGCAGGGATGTCAGGGGCGTGCGCAGGTCGTGGGAGATATTCGCGACCATGTCGCGGCGTTGCTGGTCCTGGGCCGAAAGTTCTCGCCATTGCTGAGTCAGGCGCTGGCCCATTTGGGCGAAAGCGGCGCGCAGCGTGCCGATTTCATCGTTATGCACAGCATGGGCCTGGTTATCCACCAAGGCGGCGGCCGCTTCGCCGTGGGGGTCGAAGTTACCCACAGCCTGGGTCAGCTGCCGTAGCGGCCGTGTGATCAGGCGGAAGGCGACCAACCCCATGATTAAAGTAAACAGCGCCATCAGGGCCATGGCCCAAAGGGTTGGCCGCAACACGGAATCTGTGGATAAAGCGGCCGCCAGCGCCTCACGGGCCTCGCCCTGCAACACCACATACACGTAGCCCGCTTCGCGACCGTCCACCGTCACCGGCGCGGCGCTGAAGACCTTCTGCGCCTGTGGGTTACGTGGATCGGCGCCGAGTACCGGTAGCGGCGCGCCTTCGAGCAGGCGCTTGATGGGCGCGAGATCGACGCGCTCGAGTTTGACTCGGCCCTCCGGGGCTGCATTGCCAACGATTTTACCGTCGCGAGACAGCAGGTAGACCTCGACGGACGGGTTCACCGCCATCAGCTTGTCGAACAGGTCGCGCACTGCGTCCGGCCGCCAGCCGCCGACGTCCATCAGTTGCGCGGTGGCGGCGATATGCGCGGCCAGGCCTGTGGACAACTCCTGCACCACTTCCTGTTCATGGCGGTTGCTGGCTTTGATCTGCAACCACACCGATACCCCGCTGCAGGCAATCAACAGCACGGCGAATACCAGGGACAGGCGTTGGGTAAGGCTCAAGTGCTTCACTGCGGCACCTCGGGGGGGCTGGCGCTGAATTTGTAGCCGCGGCCCCACACCGTGAGGATGCGTTGCGGGTTGGCGGGGTCGGCTTCGATCTTGGTGCGCAGGCGGTTGATATGGGTATTCACGGTGTGTTCGTAACCGTCGTGTTGATAACCCCACACTTCGTTGAGCAGGTCTATGCGCGAAAACACCTTGTCGGGGTGACGGGCGAAGAAATACAGCAGGTCGAATTCCCGCGGCGTCAGGCCCAGGGGTTTGCCATGCAGGAAGGATTCGCGGGCGAGGGGGTCGATGGCCACCCCGTGGCTTTCCAGCAGGCCGGATTCCAGACGGGCATTGCGCGCCAAGGCATCGGTACGGCGCAGCAGCGCCCGCACCCGGGCCACCAGCTCGAGCATGGAAAAGGGCTTGGCCAGGTAGTCGTCGGCACCCAGCTCGAGGCCGAGGATGCGGTGCACTTCGCTGGAGCGGGCGCTGATGATGATGATCGGGGTATAGCGGGCCATGGCGCGGGCGCGCTTGCAGATTTCCAGGCCGTCGACGCCAGGCAGCATCAAGTCCAGCACCAGGGCGTCCCAGCTCTGCTGTTCGAGCAGCCGCATGCCCTGGTCGCCATCGCTGGCGTGCTCCACGCCATAGCCCTCGTCCTTGAGGTGCAGGCGCAACAGGTCGGCGATGTGCTCGTCGTCTTCTACGATCAGTACCCGTTTGGCTCGGTCCATCGGAACGCTTCCCGCCTCATGTTCAAAGCATCATTGTGGGCAAGAATGCCCCAGGGAGTTATCACATTTAATTTAACTCTGCGTGAGGACTTGGCGAAGGGCTGCCGCCCACTATGAACGCACTTCGCCAAGGGCTATCACCATGCCGACTTTATCCACAGCACCCGCTGCACCGGTCATCCATCCCCGCTGGTTGCGCCTGACCCACTGGCTCAACGTGCTGGCGGTGCTGATCATGGTCACCAGTGGCTGGCGCATCTATAACGCTTCGCCGCTGTTCGGCTTCAGCTTCCCGGCCTCCGTGACCCTCGGTGGTTGGCTCGGTGGGGCATTGCAGTGGCACTTCGCGGGCATGTGGTTGCTGGCGGCCAACGGCTTGCTCTATCTGTGGATAAACCTCCTCAGTGGTCGCTTTCGGCACAAGTTCTTTCCGCTTGGCCCGCAGGCGCTGCTCACGGATATCAAGGCTGCCCTGAGCGGCAAGCTGGCCCACGCCGACCTGCGCCATTACAACCAAGTACAGAAGCTCGCCTATCTGGTCGCCGTCATCGACCTCTGCGTGCTGGTGCTTTCCGGGCTGGTGCTGTGGAAATCCGTGCAGTTCGGCCTGCTTCGCGACCTGCTGGGCGGCTACGAGTCAGCCCGCCTGATCCACTTCTTCGCCATGGCACTGTTGATAAGTTTTATCGCCGTGCACGTGCTGATGGTTGCGCTGGTCCCGCGCACCCTTCGCGCCATGATCACCGGCCGCTGAGGAAACCCCATGCCGATCAAGAAACCCTCGCGCATCGTCCAGCTGGACGAACAGTCGATCCTTACCGACGCCCGCAAGGCGATCGGTCGCCATGTGGATAACACCTCACGCCGCGGCTTCCTGCAGCGGACGTTGACCCTCGGCGGGCTGGCCATGCTGTCCGGGTGCAGCCTCATCGACGATGAATCGGTAGACAGCGCCCTCTCGGCCATCTCCCGTTTCAACGATCGCGTCCAAGGATTGATCTTCAGCCATGACGCCTTGGCGCCTGAATACGCGGCCGCGATGATCACCCGGCCATTTCCCTTCAATGCCTTCTACGGCGTTGACGATGCGCCAAAGGTCGACGGTGAACAATTTCGCCTGGAGCTGAGCGGCAAGATTGCCGACAAGCGTCCATGGCGGCTGGAACAGCTGCAGCAGATGGCCCAGGTCGAGCAGATCACCCGGCACATCTGCGTCGAAGGCTGGAGTGCTATCGGCCGTTGGGGCGGGGTGCGGTTCAGCGATTTCCTGCGCCATGTGGGCGCCGACCTGGATGCCAAGTACGTGGGCTTCAAATGCGCCGACGACTACTACACCAGCATCGACATGCCCACCGCCCTGCATCCCCAGACTCTGCTGGCGTTGACCTACGACGGTGCAACCCTGCCGCGCGAATACGGCTACCCGATGAAACTACGGATGCCCACCAAGCTCGGCTACAAGAACCCGAAGCACATCCAGGCGATTTACGTCACCGACACCTACACCGGCGGTTACTGGGAGGACCAAGGCTACAACTGGTTCGGCGGTAGCTGACGACAACGCTCACCCACGCAACACCCTATAAAGCGATAACGGAGAACAACATGAAAAAGCTCGCCACTAGCGTACTGACCCTGTGCCTGACCCTCGGCGCCGCAAGCGTTTTCGCTGCGGATACCACGAGCACCGACGGCATGAGCAAAGACAACATGGGCAAGGACAGCAGCATGTCCAAGGACTCCATGATGAAGAAAGACACCATGAAGAAAGACACCATGAGCAAGGATGGCATGATGAAGAAAGACACCATGAGCAAGGACGGCATGTCCAAGGACACCATGAAGAAAGACGACGGCATGACCAAGTAACACTGGCCCGTATGGGTAGCGAGCGGTTATCCACAGCTCGCTGCCCGCAAGGCCCACAACCACTGGAGAACCATCCATGATCCTGTCCCGAACCTGGCGCCTCGTGCACAGGCCGTTGCAATGGGGCGCGGCAGTCGCCGTGCTGCTTGGCTCCACCCTGGCGTATGCCGAACAGGCGGTGGTCATCCCGCCGCCCGCGCATGATGTTGCCTCCAGCCCGAATATCCACAGCGCCAGCGCAGTATTTGCCGGCGGCTGCTTCTGGGGCGTACAAGGCGTGTTTCAACATGTCAAAGGCGTGACCCAGGCCGTGTCCGGCTACGCCGGCGGCCAGGCACAGACGGCGCATTATGAAGAAGTCGGCAGCGGTGAGACCGGTCACGCCGAATCGGTACAGGTCACCTACGATCCCACCCAGGTCAGCTATGGCCAGCTGTTGCAGATCTACTTCTCTGTGGTTCACGACCCTACCGAGCTCAACCGCCAGGGCCCGGACAGCGGCACCCAGTACCGCTCGACGATCTTCGTGGCCAACAGCGATCAACGCCAGGTCGCCGAAGGCTATATCGGCCAGTTGAACGCGGCTAAGGCGTGGTCCAAGCCGCTCGCCACCACCGTGGAAGACCTCAAGGGCTTCTACCCGGCCGAGGGCTACCATCAGGATTACCTGACCCAGCATCCCTACAGCCCCTACATCATGATCAACGACCAGCCCAAGGTCGCGAACCTAGAATCCGTGTTCAAGGACCGCTACCGGGACAAGCCTGTCTTGGTCAATCCGTAAGTTATCCACGCCTGCAGCTCCCCACCGGCCTGTTTCTCCCCTCTGGCCGGTGGTTTCTCACGCCCGTTTCCCACTGAAAACCCCTCTTTTTAACGAAATCTGTGGATTAAGCCCTGTGGGTAACCGTGCCTCAGCCCTGGTGATAACCAGGCGCCCTGGCTGTTGATGAATGCACCTGTGCATAAACACCTATTTAATCCACAGGTTCCGGCGGCTTATCCCAAAGGCTCCTGACCACATGACCACAACCTTTTGAAACGCTGTACAGTACGTCGTTAAAGGCTTGTAGAACCTTATCCACAGAAAAGTGCCTGTGTATAAATAAACATAAAAACAAAGCTTTAATAAATTTCTTTCTTTTTTATTTTTCTTATCTGCCAGTTATTCACAGCTGGTTAATTTTTGTGCAGACGGGTTCCTAAGAGGGGGGTCAAGCCCCTATACTTGTCTGCTATCCCAATTACCCACATAGAACAGGCACGAGGTGCGTGGTGGATTTCCCTTCCCGTTTTGAAGTGATCGTCATCGGCGGCGGTCATGCCGGTACCGAGGCTGCACTTGCGTCAGCGCGCATGGGCGCCAAAACCCTGCTGCTGACCCATAACGTGGAAACGCTCGGGCAGATGAGCTGCAACCCGGCGATCGGTGGCATCGGTAAAAGCCACCTGGTCAAAGAGATCGATGCACTCGGCGGCGCCATGGCGCTGGCCACCGACAAGGGCGGCATCCAGTTCCGTGTGCTCAATGGCCGCAAAGGCCCGGCCGTGCGTGCGACCCGCGCCCAGGCCGACCGCATCCTGTACAAGGCCGCGGTGCGGGAAATCCTCGAAAACCAGCCGAACCTGTGGATATTCCAGCAGGCGTGCGACGACCTGATCGTCGAGCAGGATGAAGTCAAAGGCGTGGTTACCCAGATGGGCCTGCGTTTCATGGCCGATTCCGTGGTGCTGACCACTGGCACCTTCCTCGGTGGGCTTATCCACATCGGCTTGCAGAACTATTCCGGCGGCCGCGCCGGCGATCCGCCCTCGATCGCCCTGGCTCGCCGCCTGCGCGAGTTGCCGCTGCGGGTAGGGCGCCTGAAAACCGGCACGCCACCGCGCATCGACGGCAAGTCGGTGGATTTCTCGGTGATGACCGAACAGCCGGGCGATACGCCGATTCCGGTGATGTCGTTCATGGGCAACAAGGCCATGCACCCACGCCAGGTGAGCTGCTGGATCACCCACACCAATGCGCGCACCCACGAAATCATCGCTGCCAACCTTGATCGCTCGCCGATGTACTCGGCCGCTGGCGAAATCGAAGGCATTGGCCCGCGCTATTGCCCCTCGATCGAAGACAAGATCCACCGCTTCGCCGACAAGGAAAGCCACCAGGTGTTCATCGAGCCGGAAGGCCTGACCACCCATGAGCTGTACCCCAACGGTATTTCGACTTCGTTGCCGTTCGACGTGCAATTGCAGATCGTGCGTTCGATCCGCGGCATGGAAAACGCCCATATCGTGCGGCCCGGCTATGCCATCGAATACGACTACTTCGACCCGCGGGACCTGAAGTACAGCCTGGAAACCAAAGTGATCGCCGGGCTGTTCTTCGCCGGGCAGATCAACGGCACCACCGGTTACGAAGAAGCCGGCGCCCAAGGTTTGCTGGCCGGCGCCAACGCCGCGCTGCGCGCGCAGGGCCGCGAAAGCTGGTGCCCGCGCCGCGATGAGGCGTACATCGGGGTGTTGGTCGACGACCTGATCACCCTGGGTACCCAGGAACCGTACCGGATGTTCACGTCCCGGGCCGAATACCGGCTGATCCTGCGCGAAGACAACGCCGACCTGCGTCTGACCGAAAAAGGCCGTGAACTGGGCCTGATCGACGACGCGCGCTGGGCCGCGTTCTGCACCAAGCGCGAAGCCATCGTCCAGGAAGAGCAACGGTTGAAAACCACCTGGGTTCGCCCCGGCACCGAACTGGGCGATTCCATCGCCGAACGCTTCGGCACGCCGCTGACCCACGAGTACAACCTGCTCAACCTGCTGACCCGCCCGGAAATCGATTACGCCAGCCTTGTGGATATCACTGGTAACCAGGAAATCGATCCACAGGTCGCCGAGCAGGTCGAGATCATGACCAAGTACGCCGGGTACATCGACCGCCAGCAGGACGAGATCGCCCGCCTGCGCGCCAGTGAAAATACCCGCCTGCCTGTGGATATCGACTACACCACGATTTCCGGCCTGTCCAAGGAAATCCAGGGCAAGCTCGGCCAGACCCGCCCGGAAACCCTGGGCCAGGCCTCGCGTATCCCGGGCGTGACCCCGGCGGCCATTTCCCTGTTGCTGATTCACCTGAAAAAACGCGGCGCTGGTCGCCAGTTGGAGCAAAGCGCTTGAGTTTGGTTACACAGCAACACGCCGAAGAATTATCCACAGGTGCCCGCGAGCTCGGTATCGAGCTCAGCGAGCAACAGCATAGCCAGCTGCTGGGCTACCTGGCCCTGTTGATAAAATGGAACAAGGCCTACAACCTCACGGCGGTGCGCAACCCCGACGAGATGGTGTCGCGCCACCTGCTGGACAGCCTGAGCATTCTCCCGCACATCGGCGACAGCCCCAGCTGGCTCGACGTCGGCAGCGGCGGCGGCATGCCGGGCATACCGCTGGCCATCATGTTTCCCGAGAAACAGGTGACCACGCTGGACAGCAACGGCAAGAAAACCCGCTTCCAGACCCAGGTCAAACTCGAGCTCAAGCTCGCCAACCTGCAAGTTGTCCACAGCCGGGCCGAAAGCTTCCAGCCGGCGCAGCCGTTCGCCGGTATCGTCTCCCGGGCCTTCAGCAGCCTGGAAGACTTCGCCAACTGGACCCGCCACCTTGGCGGCCCGCAAACGCGCTGGCTGGCAATGAAAGGGCTGCATCCTGCCGACGAACTGGTAGCATTGCCGGCAGACTTCCACCTCGATAGCGAAAACGCCTTGGCCGTACCCGGTTGCCAAGGCCAACGCCATCTGCTGATACTGCGCCGCACGGCATGATTGGGAACACAAGCAAGAATGGCTAAGGTATTAGCAATCGCGAACCAGAAAGGCGGTGTGGGCAAGACCACCACCTGCATCAACCTCGCCGCATCGCTGGTCGCGACCAAGCGTCGCGTGCTGTTGATCGACCTCGATCCACAGGGCAACGCCACCATGGGCAGTGGTGTGGATAAACACACCCTGGAAAATTCCGTCTATGACCTGCTGATCGGCGAATGCGACCTGCAGCAGGCCATGCAGTTCTCCGAGCACGGCGGTTACCAACTGCTGCCGGCCAACCGCGATCTCACCGCCGCCGAAGTCGTTCTGCTGGAAATGCAGATGAAAGAGAGCCGCCTGCGCGCCGCGCTGGCACCGGTGCGGGAGAACTACGATTTCATTCTCATCGACTGCCCGCCGTCGCTGTCGATGCTCACGCTCAACGCACTGGTGGCCGCCGATGGCGTGATCATCCCCATGCAGTGCGAGTACTTCGCCCTTGAAGGCCTCAGCGACCTTGTGGATAACATCAAGCGCATCGCCGAGCTGCTGAACCCGGAACTGAAGATCGAAGGCCTGCTGCGGACCATGTACGACCCGCGCCTGAGCCTGATCAACGACGTTTCCGCGCAACTCAAGGCGCACTTTGGCGAGCAGCTGTACGACACCGTGATTCCGCGCAACATTCGCCTGGCCGAGGCCCCGAGTTTCGGGATGCCCGCATTGGCCTATGACAAACAATCCCGGGGCGCCTTGGCCTACCTGGCCCTGGCCGGCGAGATGGTTCGCCGCCAGCGCCGCCCGTCACGCCCCGTCGCGGCACTTTAAGGAATCCACATGGCCGTCAAGAAACGAGGTCTGGGACGCGGACTGGATGCCCTGCTCAGTGGCCCCACCGTGAGCGCGCTGGAAGAACAGGCGGTGCAGGTCGACCAGAAGGAACTGCAGCACCTGCCGCTGGACGTGATCCAGCGCGGCAAATACCAGCCGCGCCGCGACATGGACCCGCAAGCCCTGGAAGAACTGGCGCACTCGATCAAGCGCCAGGGCGTGATGCAGCCGATCGTGGTACGCCCCATCGGTGGTGAGCGCTTCGAGATCATCGCCGGTGAACGCCGCTGGCGCGCCAGCCAGCAGGCCGGGATGGAAACCATTCCGGCCATGGTCCGCGACGTGCCCGATGAAGCGGCCATCGCCATGGCGCTAATCGAGAACATCCAGCGCGAAGACCTCAACCCGGTCGAAGAAGCCAACGCCCTGGCCCGCCTGCAGCAGGAATTCAACCTGACCCAGCAGGAAGTGGCCGACGTGGTGGGCAAGTCGCGGGCGACGGTGACCAACCTGATGCGCCTGATCGCCCTGCCGGAAGTGATCAAGACCATGCTCGCCCACGGCGATCTGGAAATGGGCCACGCCCGCGCTCTGCTCGGTTTGCCCGAGGAACAGCAGGTGGAAGGGGCGCGACACGTTGTCGCACGCGGCCTTACCGTGCGCCAAACCGAAGCGCTGGTGCGACAATGGCTGAGTGGCAAGCCGCAATCGGTGGAAGCGGCCCAGGCCGACCCGGACATCACGCGCTTGGAGCAAAAGCTCGCGGAGCGTCTAGGCTCTGCGGTGCAGATCCGCCACGGCAACAAGGGCAAGGGGCAGTTGGTGATTCGTTATAATTCCCTCGACGAGCTTCAGGGAGTGCTCGCGCACATCCGCTGAAACAATTCCTGTGTAGCGTCCAGTCGGAAATCACTACCCGGCAGTTGAATAGGGGCTGAACCGCCCCTATACTCTGCGCGCATTTTGTCGGCACAATTTATGCCAAGTCGTTGATTTAAGGCATGCCGACCCAACAGGAGCCAAGGTGATGGAAACCCGCACGCTAAACCGCCTGCCCTTCCATCGCTGGGCAGTTTTTCCCGTCCTGATGGCCCAATTTGTAGTGCTGGTGCTGGCAGCTTTGGTGCTGTGGCAGTGGCATGGAGCAGTCAGCGGGTATTCAGGCCTTTGCGGAGGCCTGATCATCTGGGTGCCCAATCTGTACTTTGCCTACAAGGCTTTCCGGTTTACCGGCGCCAGGGCAGCGCAAGCCATCGTCCGGTCGTTCTACGCCGGCGAGGCGGGCAAAGTGATTTTGACGGCAGTGCTCTTCGCGCTGACGTTTGCAGGCGTAAAACCCTTGGCCCCGCTGGCGGTATTCGGCGTGGTCATGCTGACACAGGCGGTCAGCTGGTTTTCACCCTTGCTGATGAGAACAAGACTTTCGAGACCTTAGGGCGTTTGAGGCAACCATGGCAGCAGAAACCGCTTCGGGCTATATCCAGCACCACTTGCAGAACCTGACCTTCGGGCAGCTACCAGAAGGCGGATGGGGTTTCGCCCATTCCGCAGCAGAAGCCAAGCAAATGGGCTTCTGGGCGTTTCACCTCGATACCTTGGGGTGGTCGTTCGCACTGGGCCTGATCTTCATCCTGATTTTCCGCGCGGCCGCCAAAAAGGCCACCTCCGGTCAACCGGGCGCCCTGCAGAACTTCGTTGAAGTGCTGGTGGAGTTCGTCGATGGCAGCGTGAAAGACAGCTTCCATGGCCGCAGCAACGTGATCGCACCGCTGGCACTGACGATTTTCGTCTGGGTCTTCATGATGAACGCCATCGACCTGGTACCGGTCGACTGGATTCCTCAGTTGGCTGCAGCGATTTCCGGTGACCACGAGATTCCGTTCCGCGCCGTCTCCACCACCGACCCGAACGCTACGATCGCCATGGCGTTCTGCGTGTTCGCGCTGATCATCTTCTACAGCATCAAGATCAAGGGCCTGGGCGGCTTCATCGGCGAGCTCACCCTGCACCCGTTCGGCAGCAAGAACATCTTCGTTCAGATCCTGCTGATCCCGGTGAACTTCCTGCTGGAATTCGTGACCCTGATCGCCAAGCCAATTTCCCTGGCCCTGCGGTTGTTCGGCAACATGTACGCTGGCGAGCTGGTGTTCATCCTGATCGCCGTGATGTTCGGCAGCGGCCTGTTGTGGCTCAGCGGCCTGGGCGTGGTGCTGCAATGGGCGTGGGCGGTATTCCACATCCTGATCATCACCCTGCAAGCGTTCATCTTCATGATGCTGACCATCGTCTACCTGTCGATGGCTCACGAAGATAACCATTGAGTCGCGCCTTGGCGCTGCTCGATGTAACGATTTAGCTTTACCGTTTCAAACTAAAAAAACCTAGCAAATACGACGTAAAAGTCGGGAGGAAAGATGGAAACTGTAGTTGGTCTAACCGCTATCGCTGTTGCTCTGCTGATCGGCCTGGGTGCCCTGGGTACTGCTATCGGCTTCGGTCTGCTGGGCGGCAAGTTCCTGGAAGGCGCCGCGCGTCAGCCAGAAATGGTTCCAATGCTGCAAGTTAAAATGTTCATCGTCGCCGGTCTGCTCGACGCCGTGACCATGATCGGCGTTGGTATCGCACTGTTCTTCACCTTCGCAAACCCCTTCGTTGCTCAAATCGCCGGCTAATCACTCGATTTTTGAGCGAAAGTGGTGTGATGGACAACGAATGAGCGAGGTGTTGGCGTGAATATTAATGCAACCCTGATTGGCCAGTCCGTTGCGTTCTTCATCTTTGTGCTGTTCTGCATGAAGTTCGTGTGGCCTCCGGTCATCGCGGCTTTGCACGAACGTCAGAAGAAGATCGCGGATGGACTGGACGCTGCCAGCCGAGCAGCTCGCGACCTGGAGTTGGCCCAAGAGAAAGCGGGTCAACAACTGCGCGATGCGAAAGCTCAGGCAGCTGAAATCATTGAGCAGGCCAAGAAACGCGGTAACCAGATCGTTGAAGAGGCCGTTGAA
>Ga0308164_10001618_pt1 | contig 25592 bp, 21 predicted proteins | sample PhyTR2_FD_201031 | JGI IMG/M metagenome (GOLD analysis project Ga0308164, IMG submission 201031) | Phyllosphere microbial communities from UC Gill Tract Community Farm, Albany, California, United States - DLSLT.R2 | ecosystem: Host-associated > Plants > Phyllosphere > Unclassified | place: USA... | reverse complement strand
CCGGCCGGCCCTTGCTCGACTGGTAGGGCTTGCCCAGCTGCGCCAGCATCCGGGGCGCGAAGCCGCGCCCGGTGTCGGTGACGGTGATGACCAGGGTGTCGCCGGAGCGCGTGGCCTCCAGCGCCACATACTGCGGCGAGGCCTCCAGCGCGTTGTCCAGCACGTTGCAGATGGTCTGCTTGAAGGCCGAGTCGGAAACCATCGACAGGTCCTCGCCGAAGTGGTTGGCATAGTCGAAGGCCACCACCGGGCGCGTGGCGCGCCATTCCCGCGCCACGTCGTCGAGGAAATCCGCCACCGTGGTGGCGGCCGAGGATTCGCCGCGCGCCTCTCCGGCCGACAGCAGGATGCTGCTGACGATCGACTTGCAGCGCTGCAGCTGGACCTGCATCTCGCCGATCTCCTGCAGCAGTTCCGGGTTGCCCTTGAACTCCGGCATGCGGCGCCAGTCGCCCAGGATCACCGACAGCGTGGCCAGGGGCGTGCCCAGCTCGTGGGCGGCGCCGGAGGCCAGCAGGCCCATGCGCACGGCCAGCTCCTCCTCGGCGGCGCGCTGTCGCAGCGCCGCCAGTCGCTCGTCGCGCGAGCGCAGATTGCCATTGATGCGGCTGATGAAGACGATCAGCAGCGCGGCGTCGAGCGCGAAGCACGCCAGCAGGCCCTGGATGTAGGGGCTCGACAGGCCCTGGTCGTGGTCGAGCGCCAATGGCAAGGGCACCGAGAAGATCGCCAGACCGGCCAGGCACAGGATCGTGACCACCGCCATCGTCGCGCTCGACCACGGTTTCAGCAGCACGGCTCCCAGGATCACCTGCAGCAGGTAGAGGAAGACGAAGGGGTTGGTGGTGCCACCGCTCAGGTAGAGCTGCGCCGTCAGCAGGCCCAGGTCCACCAGCATGTTGAGGAACAGTTCGCCATTGGTGACCTTGCGCCCGAGACGCGCGCGCTGCAGGCTCAGCAGGTTGAAGACCACCAGGCAGCCCAGCACCAGCGTCATCTGGTCGAGCGGCAGGCGGATGCCAAAGCCGAAATGCACCACGCCGATCGTGACGATCTGGCCGAAGGCGGCGATCCAGCGCAGCTGGACCAGCTGCTCCAGGTTGCGCAGGCCGGCCGCCGACTCGATCGCGTGGCCGCCGCGCGGCAGCTTGGCCTCGCGCCGCGACAGGCGTCCGAGCGAGGGCAGCCGGATCATGGGCGGGCCGGACCGGAGCCGGCCGCCGCCGGCGGTGCGCCGGCGTCCGGGCGCCGCTCGCGCCACCACTCGCGCCCGAGATAGCCGACCGCCAGCGCCACCATCAGCGCCAGCGCATACCAGGTGATGGCATAGACCAGGTGATGGTTGTTGAAGCGGATGACGGTCAGACCGGCCACCGGCCAGATCCGGTCGGCATCGGCCATCAGCTGGGGCTGGGCGCGCTCGGCCGCCGTGGCCTCGGCATCGACGAAATAAGGCAGCACGTCGCCCAGTCCCCGCGCCTGCGCGATGGCGGCGACGTCGCGCGAATGCCAGCGGCCGGCGGCCGGGTCGTTGCGCCGCATGAAACCGCCGCCGGGTTCGCTCAATCGCAGCAGGCCCACCAGCGTCGTGGTGGCGCCATCGCCCGCCCCCGGCGCCGTCGGTCCGCGCTCGCCGCGCGTGGCCCGGTCACGGCGCTCGGGCGTCACGAAGCCCCGGTTGACGAGTACGTGCCGGCCGTCGGCCAGGCGCAATGGCGTCAGCACCCAGAAGCCGCCACCGAGCTCGGTGCTGGCCTGGACCAGGGTCTCGCGGTCGTGCTGGAAGACGCCGGTCAGGCGCAGGCGCCGATATTCGTCGCGCCGTGGATCCTCGAGGGTGGCCGGGGGATCGACCGGCGCGGCGCGCAACTGGTTCTCGACCCGCTCGATCAGCGCCAGCTTCCAGGTCCGGCGCTCGACCTGCCAGGTCCCGAGCGCCAGCAGGCCGGCGAACATGGCGAGGGCCACCACCCCCATGAACAGCCGCCAGGGCCCGGAGCGCCGCGCGGGCGTTCCGGCGGGCCGGCGATCGGATTCGGCGGCCATGGGAGCGGAGGAGGCGCGCGCCGGGACGTTCAAGACGCCGGCGTGTGCATCCCGTGATCCATCATGCCGGGCATCATGTTCGTGTTGAGGTGATACATCACCCACAGCGAACCGGCCAGCGTGATCACGACCAGCACCAGCGTGAAGATCAGGGCCAGCAGCGACCAGCCGCTCTCCGAGCGCGTGTTCATGTGCAGGAAGTAGATCATGTGGACCACGATCTGCACCGCCGCGAAGCCCAGGATCACGATCGCCGTGGTCCGGGGGTTGTCCAGCACGTTGCCCATGACCAGCCAGAACGGGATCGCCGTCAGGATCACCGCCAGGATGAAGCCGGTCACATAGCCCTTGAGCGTGCTGTGGCTGGCGCCCTCGTGGTCGTCGTCGAGGTGGTCGTGGCCATGGCCATGACCGTGCCCGTGGCTGTGGTCGACGTCGTCGGGCTGGGCGTGGATGCCGCGCGGGGCCTTGTTGTCGAGGGGCGCCGTGGCGCTCGTGGTGGCGCTCATTTCAGCACTCCCATCAGGTACACGAAGGTGAAGACGCCGATCCAGACGACGTCCAGGAAGTGCCAGAACATCGACAGGCACATCAGGCGACGGCGGTTCTCGGCGATGAGGCCGGTGCGCCCGACCTGCACCATCAGCACCACCAGCCAGATGCAGCCGAAGAACACGTGCAGCCCGTGGGTGCCCACCAGCACGAAGAAGGCCGACAGGAAGGCGCTGCGCTGTGGCACCGCGCCCTCGTGGATCAGGTGGGCGAACTCGTAGAGCTCGAGTCCCAGGAAGCCCAGGCCCAGCAGGCCGGTGATGGCCAGCCAGAGCAGCGTCCTGCCGGTCTTGCGCTTCTGCATCTCCAGCATGGCGAAGCCATAGGTGATGGAGGAGAACAGCAGCAGCGAGGTGTTGATCGCGACCAGCTTGAGGTCGAACAGGTCGGCGCCCGACGGCCCGGCCGCATAGCTGCGCCCCAGCACGCCGTAGATGGCAAACAGGCAGGCGAAGATGAGGCAGTCGCTCATCAGGTAGAACCAGAACCCCAGCAGGGTCCCGTTCTCCACGTGATGGTCGCCCGGGACGTAGAAGCGCAGGTTGTCCGGCGCGTCGACGCTGGCGGTGGTGGAAGTGGACATGACGGCGGTATCAGACATGGGCGGCCATGAGACGGGTGCGATCGGACTCGATGCGGACGACGTCGTCCGCGGGGATGTAGTAGTCGCGCTTGTAGTTGAAGGTGTGGATGATGGCGGTCAGCACCAGCAGCGCGAAGGCCACGCCCCCGAGCAGCCACATCTGCCAGATCATGCAGAAGCCGAAGCCACCGGCCAGCGCCGAGATCACGAAGCCGGCCCAGGTGTTCTTGGGCATGTGGATCGGCATGAAGCCCTTGTCGGGACGCTGGTACTGGCGCGCCTTCATGTCGGCCCAGGCATCGTTGTCGTGGATCTGCGGCGTGAACGCGAAGTTGTAGGCCGGCGGCGGCGACGAGGTCGACCACTCCAGCGTGCGTCCATCCCACGGGTCGCCCGTGTGGTCGCGCAGCGACTCGCGGCGCATGAAGCTCACCACCAGCGTGATGCCCATGCAGATGATGCCGCACAGGATCAGGAAGGCGCCGACGGCTGCGATCTGGAACCAGATCTGGAGCGACGGATCCTCGAAGTGGCTCAGGCGGCGCGTGACGCCCATGAAGCCCAGCACGTAGACCGGCGCGAAGGCGAGCCAGAAGCCCACCAGCCAGAACCAGAACGAGCACTTGCCCCAGAACGCGTCGAGCTTGTAGCCGAAGGCCTTCGGGAACCAGTAGGTGATGCCGGCGAACATGCCGAACACCACGCCACCGATGATCACGTTGTGGAAGTGGGCGATCAGGAACAGGCTGTTGTGCAGCACGAAGTCCGCCGGGGGCACGGCCAGCAGCACGCCGGTCATGCCACCGATCGTGAAGGTGAACATGAACCCGATGGCCCACAGCATCGGCACTTCATAGCGGATGCGGCCCTTGTACATCGTGAACAGCCAGTTGAAGATCTTCGCTCCCGTGGGGATCGAGATGATCATGGTGGTGATGCCGAAGAACGAGTTGACGCTCGCCCCGGAACCCATCGTGAAGAAGTGGTGCAGCCACACCAGGTACGACAGGATGGTGATCACGACCGTCGCGTAGACCATCGACGCGTAGCCGAACAGGCGCTTGCCGGAGAAGGTCGAGACCACCTCGGAGAAGACGCCGAAGGCCGGCAGCACCAGGATGTAGACCTCGGGGTGGCCCCAGATCCAGATCAGGTTCACGTACATCATGGCGTTGCCGCCGAGATCGTTGGTGAAGAAGTTGGTGCCGACGTAGCGGTCGAGCGAGAGCAGCGCGAGCACCGCGGTCAGGACCGGGAAGCTGACGATGATCAGCACGTTGGTGCACAGCGAGGTCCACGTGAAGATGGGCATCTTCATGAAGGTCATGCCGGGCGCGCGCATCTTCACGATGGTCGCGAGCAGGTTGATGCCCGAGAGCGTCGTCCCGACCCCCGCCACCTGCAAGGACCATATGTAGTAGTCCACCCCCACGTCCGGACTGAAGGCGATGCCCGACAGCGGCGGATAGGCCAGCCAGCCGGTGCGCGCGAACTCGCCGACGAACAGCGAGGCCATCACCAGGACGGCGCCGAAGGCGGTCATCCAGAAGCTGAAGTTGTTGAGGAACGGGAAAGCCACGTCGCGCGCGCCGATCTGCATCGGCACGACGAAGTTCATCAGGCCCGTGACCAGGGGCATGGCCACGAAGAAGATCATGATGACCCCGTGCGCCGTGAAGATCTGGTCGTAGTGGTGCGGCGGCAGGAAGCCGGCGTTGTCCCCGAAGGCGATGGCCTGCTGGGTACGCATCATCAGGGCGTCGGCGAAGCCGCGCAGCAGCATCACCAGGCCCAGGATGATGTACATGATGCCGATCTTCTTGTGGTCGATGCTGGTGATCCAGTCACGCCACAGCGGTCCCCACAGGCGGAAATACGTCAGCCCCGCGACCACCGCCAGCCCGCCGAGCAGCACGGCGGCGAAGGTGACCAGGAGGATGGGCTCGTGCAGCGGGATCGCCTCCCAGGTGAGGCGACCGAAGATCAGCTTCGTCAGTTCGGATGAATCGGGCATTTTCAATCTCGGGGAGTGCACATCGCCGCGACGTAGGTCCGCATCGGCGACTTGTTGTTATCGGGTTGCCAGGGCTTGGACGCCGTGTTGTGCGCGCCGGGCTTGCCCATGCCGCCCTGCGCGTCGATGGCCATCATCTGGTTCATGCACATCTTGCTGGTGTCGACGCAGCGGTTGAGGATGGCCTGGTAGAGGTCGGGCGCGACCGAGCCATAGCGACGCACCGGATCGCGCTCGCTGGGCTGCTCGAGCTTGAGGTAGGTCGGCCGGTCCAGCGCGGCGCCGCCGGCCTTGGTGCGCTCGACCCAGCGGCCGAAGTCCGCCGAGCTCATGCCGTGGAACTTGAAGCGCATGCCCGAGAAGCCCTCGCCGCTGTAGTTGGCGGAGAAGCCGTCGAACACGCCGGGCTGGTTGATGACCGCGTGCAGCTTGGTCTCCATGCCCGGCATGGCGTAGATCTGCCCGGCCAGCGCCGGGATGAAGAACGAGTTCATGACCGAGGACGAGGTGATCTTGAAATGGATCGGCACGTCGACCGGCGCGGCCAGCTCGTTGACCAGCGCGATGCCCTGGTCGGGATAGATGAACAGCCACTTCCAGTCCAGGGCCACCACCTCGACCGTGATCGGCTGCGCATCGGCCGGGATCGGCCGCTTGGCGTCGAGCCGGGTCAGCTGCCGGTACGGGTCGAGCGTGTGGGTGCTGATCCAGGTCACCGCGCCCAGCGCGATGATGATGAGCAGCGGCGCGCCCCAGATCGCCAGCTCCAGCTGCACCGAATGGTCCCAGTTGGGCGAATACTCCTTCTTCGCCGTCTCGCTTCCGTGCCGGTAGCGCCAGGCGAAATAGAACACCAGGAAGAGCACCGGGATGATGATCAGCAGCATCAGCACCGTGGAGACGACGATGAGCCGCCCCTGCTGGTTGGCGATGTCGCCGGACGGATTGAGCAGGACTGTGTTGCAACCGGCCAACAGCATGGCGGGGGCAATCAGCAGACCGCGGAGGTTCTTGAGGGTGGGCATGCGGTAAATATGGAGAGCGTGCTGCGTGAGCACCCGCCGAATTTACGGCCAATGGTCAATCTTTGTCATTGGACGTTTTGTCCTATGGTCACAATCGTCCAGCGGTGCGACGCTCGGGCATGCAGCAATTACAACCGGAAAATTCCGCCTAGAACCATGACGACGTCCACTCTCGGCCAACACGGCAGCAACACATCGACCGACAAGGACATCGCGCACGCGGTTGGCGGCGACCACGGCCAGGTCGAACCCGGCGAGATCGCGGTCGGCGTGGTCATCGGCCGCGCTTCCGAGTATTTCGACTTCTTCGTCTACGGCATCGCCTCGGCGCTGGTGTTCCCGACGATCTTCTTCCCCTTCGCCGATGCCCTGACCGGCACGCTCTATTCGTTCGCGGTGTTCTCGCTCGCGTTCCTGGCACGCCCCTTCGGCACCGCCATCTCCATGGGCGTGCAGCGGCGCTACGGCCGGCAGGCCAAGCTGGCGATCGCCCTCTTCCTGCTGGGCACCTCGACGGCCGGCATCGCCTTCCTGCCGGGCTTCAACAGCCTGGGCAACGCCTCGATCGTGCTGCTGGGCGTGCTGCGCATCCTGCAGGGCCTGGCGCTCGGCGGCTCGTGGGACGGCCTGCCGTCCCTGCTGGCGCTGAACGCGCCGCAGAACCGTCGCGGCTGGTACGCGATGCTCGGCCAGCTCGGCGCTCCGCTGGGCTTCGGCGTCGCCGCCGCCCTCTTCGCCTTCCTGACGGCGAGCCTGACGCGCGAGGAATTCCTCTCCTGGGGCTGGCGCTATCCGTTCTACGTCGCCTTCGCCATCAACGTCGTGGCCCTGTTCGCCCGCCTGCGCCTGGTGGCGGCCACGACCTATGTCAAGCTGCTCGACGAGCGCGAGCTCGCGCCCACCGGCGTCATCGAGATCTTCCGCGCCCAGGGCTCCAACATCCTGATCGGCGCCTTCGCCGCGCTGGCCAGCTATGCGCTGTTCCACGTCGTGACGATCTTCCCGCTGTCCTGGGTGACCCTGTACTCGGACCAGAGCGTCAGCGAATTCCTGGTCGTGCAGCTCATCGGCGCCGCGCTCTGCGGCGTCTCGATGGTGGCTTCCGGCAAGATCGCCGACCGCTTCGGCCGCCGCAACACGCTGGGCGCCCTGGCGGTGCTGATCGCCATCTTCAGCGGCTTCGGCCTGACGCTGATGGGCGGCGGCTCGCTCGGTCAGGACATCTTCATCCTGGTCGGCTTCGTGCTGCTGGGCCTGTCGTATGGCCAGGCGGCCGGCGCCGTGACGTCGAACTTCACCGGCAAGTACCGCTACACCGGCGCGGCGCTGACGGCCGACGTCGCCTGGCTGATCGGCGCGGCCTTCGCGCCACTGGTGGTGCTGGGCCTGTCGGCGCACTTCGGCCTGGCCTACATCAGCGTCTACCTGCTGTCGGGCTGCGCGGCCACGCTGGCGGCCCTGTTCATCAACCGCAAGCTGGGCGAGCGCGAGATCGAGACCGAGGCCGAGGCCCGCTGAGGACACATGCCCCCGGCTCCGGGGACCCTGGCGTCCCCGCGACGTCCCCGCATGACGAAGGCCCCTCGCGGGGCCTTCGTCGTTGCGGCCCCGTCGGAGCCATCCGGATCGCACCGGGATCGGCGCCGGCCTCAGTCGAACAGCGCCGTGGCCCGCGCCCGCGCGATGCGCCGGTCGGCATCGGCGCGCAGCAGGAAGCCCTGGGCCACCAGGGCATCCGCCGCCGCCGTCACCGCCGCCACGTAGCCGGCCTGGTTGCCATAGAGCGACTCCAGGGAGGGCCGGGCATCGCCGGCGGCGAGCCGCGCGGCTTCGGTGACGTGGAACGGGATGTAGGCACCGGCCAGGTTCACCAGGTCGATGATGCCGGGCGTCGGGACGTAGTTGAACTCGATGCTGGTGCCCAGCGGCGCCTGCACGTCGACGTTGCGGATGCCGGCCGTGGGCAGGCCGGTGCGGGGGTCGACATTGGGCACCAGGATGGCATAGCTGCGCCCGAGGTTGGCCGGTGGCAGCAGCGTCGGGATGCCCGATTCGTCCTGCGGCCGGTAGAGCGGACCGAAATCGAGCAGCGTGAACTCGTTGTAGAGCCCCCGGTAGGCGAAGTCGGGCAGCACGACACCGCCGCGGCGCGGAAAGCCGACGTTCCTCATGGCCGGGAAGCGCAGCTGGTCGGGTCGCACCAGCGAACCGTCGGCCAGGCGCGGCGTCTGGCTCGGCGCCGGCGCCTTCTCCAGCGTCACCCAGTCGGTCAGCTGGACGAACAGGGCCCGGAAGGTGTCGGCGAAGTCGACCATGTTGCCGCGCGGATAGACCGCGCTCGCCGGCGCGTAGGTGATGCCGGTCTCCAGTCCGCCGGTGCCGCCACCGTGCTGGGTGCCGGCGTAGTAGTAGACCCGGGCGTTGTCGGGCTGGACGAGGTCGCGGAAGCCCCAGGCGTCGGTCAGCACCGGCGAGCCCTGCAGCTGCCAGAACTCGGTGCCCGACAGCCCGAGGAAGTACTTGGGACAGGTCGCGGTCGCCTGGCAGCGCGCCATGACGCCGCCCGTGCGGCCCGCCACGTCGTCGCGATAGTCGGCCGCCAGGCCGCGCGGCGCGGTCTGGCCGAAGGCACGGTGGTCGGTGCGCACGCCACCGCCGCCGCCCGGCACGGCGAAGCGGGTGTTGATGTTGGTCTGGCGCGCCGCGACGTGCGTGTACAGGCCGTCGAACACCTTGCCGCCGCCCAGCGACTGGTTGAAGCCCAGGTGCAGGAAGGTCTTGAGCGCGTTGCCCGACTGCGAGGTGCCCTGCCCGATCGTGGCCTTGATGCGGCCGGCCAGCGGATTGGGCCGGCCGGCGGCGTCGGCGCTGGCGTTGCGGAAGAAGTCGACCGTGTCGCGCAGCGCGGCCAGGCCGACGCCCATCACGCGCGGGTCCTTGGCGACATAGCTGACCTCGTAGAGCGTGTCGGGCTGGAAGCCGCCCTTCAGGCAGACCGAGGCGGGATCGGCCGTGCCGGGGAACGGCTTGTCGGTGGCGTTGCAGCTGGCGAACTTCCAGTCCGAGGGCGGGATGGGAATGCGCGGATCGGCCTCGTTGGTGCGGCGCGTCAGCAGGTAGCCGCTCTGGGTGTTGTCCAGGCTGGCCGGCGCGTACGGGATCATGCTGCCATTGAAGACACCGCCGGGCAGCGTGAGCGAGGGCGTCGCCGCGCCGGTGAGCAGCTCGGCGGTGTAGGGACCGGTGATCGAGCTGCCGTCCTTGTTCCTGGCGACCGGCACGGTGGCGGTCAACCGCTGGGGCGAGCTCTTGGGCACGTCGCCCTGCCAGGCCGAGAACAGCCAGACGAAGCCGCGCTCGAAATAGATCGCGTCGCCCGGGTTGGCCGCGAGATTGGGCGCCGTCAGGATGTTGCCGCGATTGGGGGCGTCGTAGCGCAGCACGCCGCTCGCCTTGCTCATGTCCTTGGGCTTGAGCATGGTGAAGTCGGCGCTGTACTCGACCATGCCGCGCGCGTTCACCGGCGCCAGGTCGAGGTCCTGGATGATCGCGTTCTTCGCATCCCTGGGATCGACCTCGCCCGACAGCGTGCCCGAGACCTGCTCGTAGGCCCCGACGGCGCCGAAGCTGCCCGGATAGTCGACGGTCGAGGTGATGGTCAGCGTGAGCTGCGGCTTGGTGGCGGCCGGCGTCGCGGGCGAGGTCGGCGTGGTGGCCACCGGCGGCGCGCTGGTGCCGCCATCGTCGCTGCCGCCGCAGGCGGCGAGCAGCAGCGTGGCGAGGCCCACGGCCAGGCCCGGGCGGGTCCGGCGACGCGGGGTGGAGGGTCGGGTGTCGAGTCGTTGCATGTCGTTGTCTCCGTCGGTTGGTCTTGTGTTCGTCGATCCGCGTCCCGGGCCGCGCGGTGGCCCCGGCGCTATTCCGCCTCGATGCCGGCGGCCTTCACGATGCGACCCCACTTCGTCGATTCGCCGGCCTGGAACTTCGCCAGGTCCTCCGGCGAGGTGGTGAAGACCTCGGTGCCGGTGGGTTCATAGAAGGAGGTCTTCGCGGCGTCGCTGCGGGCGGCCTTCACCAGCAGTTCGTTCAGCCGGCGGACCACGGCCGGCGGCGTCTTCGCGGGCGCGTAGGCGGCGAACCAGTAGCCCATCTCGTAGCCCTTGACGCCGGCCTCGGAGATGGTCGGCACGTCCGGCGCCAGGGGCGAGCGCGCCGCGCTCGACACGCCGATGGCGCGCAGCTTGCCGGCCTTGACCTGCGGCAGGCCGGTCGCGGTGTCGGTGATCATCATGTCGATCTGGCCACCCAGCAGGTCGGTCACGGCCAGCGTGTTGCTCTTGTAGGGCACGTGCAGCAGCTTGACGTCGGCCATCTGCTGCAGCAGCTCGCCGGCCATGCGGCTCGACGAACTGCCGCTGCCGAAGCTGTACTTGCCCGGATCCTTCTTCGCCAGCGCCACGAACTCGGCCACCGACTTGGCCGCGAAGTCCGGCCGCACCACCATGATCTGGCCCCCCTTGCCCAGCGCGGCGACCGGGGCGAAGTCCTTCACCGGGTCGTAGGGCATCTTCTTGTAGAGATGCTCGTTGGCGGCATGCGTGGTGTTGGTGGTGATCAGGACGGTGTAGCCGTCGGGCGCGGCCTTGGCCACGTACTGCGAGGCGATGAAGCCGCTGGCGCCGGCCCGGTTGTCGATGATCACGGCCTGCTTGCTCTCCGCCGTGACGCCGTTGCCCAGCGCGCGGGCGATCTGGTCGGTGGCCGTGCCGGCCGCGAAGGGCACCACGAAGGTGATCGACTTGTCGGGAAAGGTCTGCGCCTGGGCGGCGGCGGATGCCAGCGCGGTGGCGGCCAGCACGGCGGCGGCGAGCGCGACGGGACGGAATGCGTTCATGGGTCGTTGTCTCCTGGAGGGGTCGTTGGTATGGGGGAAAGGGAATCGGCCGGTCAGCCGGCGTCCGGGCCGACCAGCCGGTGGCGCAGCGCCGCGGGCACCCGCAGCGGCATGTCCAGCAGCAGGAACGACAGCGACTTGCCGTGGGTGTCGAGATTGCGCGCATCGTTGACGCCGCCGTCGAGCACGGCATCGAGCACGAAGTTCATGGCCTGCAGCGTCGGCATGACGAAGCGCTGGACGCGACTGGGCGCGCGGTGACGGAACTGCGTCGCCACGGCCTCCGGCGTGATCTGCTCGACCAGCAGGGGCCAGAGATCGGCATGCCAGGCGATCACGCTGATGTTGGAGCGGTCGCCCTTGTCGCCGGTGCGCCCGTGGGCCGCCCGGTAGAGCGGGACGACGATGTCGACGCCGTCGGGATCGATGGTGTTCATGCGGCCTCCCGGATCATCTCGAAGCCGACCGGCACGGCATCGCGCGGCACCAGGCAGGAGATCGTGTTCAGACGCGGCGTGAGGCTGCAGCGCACGCCGCCGCCGCCGGCCGGGCCGCAGGTGTAGAGCGCCGTCACCTCGCGCCCGAGCGTCTCGGCCACGGCGCGGTCGTGATGCGTGGCGGCGACGCGCAGCCGCACGTCGCGCACCCCGGCGTCGGGCGTCGCCGCCAACATGCGACCGGTGTCGTCGGCCAGGATGCTGACGGCGCCGATCAGGTCGACCCGCAGGTCGAGCGCCGGCAGGCGCTCGCGCAGCACGTCGGCGGCCAGGCGGGCGCGCCCCTCGGCGCGGGCGCCGGCATAGGAGATCTCGCCCTCGGCCAGCCAGCCGCCTTCGTGGCAGACATTGACCTTGTAGTGCGTCGGCCGCGCATGCCCGCGCACGCCCGCCAGGGCCACGCGGTCGGCGCCGACCACGCTCACCGAGGCCTCGGCGATGTCGGCCACCACGTCGGGCGTGAGGTAGGCCGCCGGGTCGTGCACCTCGTAGAGCAGCTGCTCCTTCACCGTCGCCTCGTTGACGAAGCCGCCGGTGCCCTCGGACTTGCCGATGGTGCAGCGGCCCTCGGCGTCGATCTCGGCGATCGGGAAGCCGACCTGGTCCAGGCCCGGGACGTCCTTGAAGCCGGGATCGGCGAAATACCCGCCGCAGACCTGCGCGCCGCATTCGAGCAGGTGCCCGGCCATGGTCGCGCGGCCGAGCTTCTCCCAGTCGTCGGCGGCCCAGCCGAAGTGCGCCATCGCCGGCCCGACGGTCAGCGACGGATCGGCCACGCGCCCGCAGACGACGATCTGCGCGCCGGCGCGCAGCGCCGCGGCGATCGGCTCGGCGCCGATGTAGGCATTGGCGCTGACGATGCGCAGATCGTCGAGCGTCGCGCCGATGCGCTCGCGCAGCAGGTCCCGGAAGCCCGGCGCCGACAGGTCGTCGCCTTCGAGCACCGCGATGCGCGGCGCCGGCAGATCGAGCTCGCGCGCCAGCCGGAGGATGTGCCGGGCCGCCGCGCGTGGATTCGCGGCGCCGAAATTGCTCACGATGCCGATGCCATGCGCCAGGCAGCGCGCCAGCACCGGTCGCAGCATGAGGTCGAGCAATGGCTCGTAGCCGGCCTCGGGATCGGCGCGGCGGCGCAGCTGCGCGAGCGCCAGCGTGCGCTCGGCCAGGGTCTCGAAGATCAGGAAGGCCCGCGGCAGCGCCGGGGGCGCGGTGGGATCCGACCCGGTCGCCGGCGCGATCGGGCCGAGTCGCGCGATGAGCGTGTCGACCACGGCCGCGGCGACATCGGTGCGATCGCCCGAGAACCCGGCGGCGCAGCCGATGAGCAGGGAGGGGGCCGTCACGGTGGACGGGGCGGGATCGGTCATGGTGCCATGTCTCCTTCTTTGTCTCCAGGATCGCGGACGGTCAATTTAGGATGCGAGCAATCATTCGTAAAATCGAAAATTCAGATCGATTCATTTGTTTTGCGGATCACATCGATGACGGCTCCCGATCTCTCCGCGCGGCAGCTGCGCGCCTTCCTGGCCCTGGCCGCGCAGCGCAGCTTCACCCGCGCGGCCCGGACCTGCCATCTGTCGCAGCCGGCCTTCAGCGCGCTCATCCGGGCGCTGGAGGACACGCTGGGCGCGCGCCTGTTCGACCGCGACACCCGCAGCGTCGCGCTCACGCCCGAGGGCCGGCTGTTCGAGCCCGCGGCACGCCGGCTGCTCGACGACATGCACGAGGCGCTCTCCGGCCTGACCGACCACGTCCGATGCCGCACCGGCCGCGTGCGCGTCGCGGCCCTGCCCTCGCTGGCCGCGGGCTGGTTGCCGGCCGTCTTCGCCGAATTCATGGCGAGCTGGCCGGGCATCACGCTGGAACTCGACGACGCCTTGTCGGACGCCTGCATCGCCCGGGTGCGCAATGGGCAGTCCGACTTCGCGCTGGCCTCGTCGGGCGTGGGCACCGCCGCGGAGGGCGACCTGGTGGCCTTCGAGCTGTGCAGCGACGGCTTCCATCTGGTGTGTCGCGTCGATCACCCGCTGGCCGTCGAGACACCGCTGGACGCCTCGAAGCTGGCGCCGTGGCCCTTCATCCAGATGGCGCGCCACAGCAGCGTGCGCCAGTCGCTCGACGCGGCGCTGCATCCGTTGCGGCTGAACGCCACCTTCGAGGTCGAGCATCTGGCCACGGTCATGGGACTGGTCGAGGCCGGCCTGGGCATCAGCGTGGTGCCGGCCCTGACGCTGTTCCATTTCCGGCGCGACACCCTGGTCACGCGGCCCCTGCCGGTGCCGGGCCTGCGGCGCCACCTCTACCTGATACGCCGTCGCGAGGGGGGTCTCTCGGTCGCGGCGCAGACGCTGCACGACCTGATCGTGCGACGCCTGGGCGATCTGAAGCTGGACTGACGCGCATCCGCGCCCCGTCGATGTCCGACGGCCGGCGCGGCCTCCGTCCGGGGAAACATAATCCTGCGGACCCCCGTCCCATCGCCTTCGAAAGCCCGCCCGCCATGCTCCAGCTCCTGGTCCGCAACGCCTCCCTGCCCGATGGGCGCACCGGCATGTCGATCGCCGTGCGCGATGGCCTGATCGTCGAGGTCGCCGCCGCGCTGGACGCGCCGGCGCTGCGGACCCTGGATGCCGCCGGCCAGCTCGTCACCCCGCATTTCGTCGATCCGCATTTCCACATGGACGCCACGCTCAGCTACGGCCTGCCGCGCGTCAACGAGAGCGGCACCCTGCTCGAGGGCATCGCGCTGTGGGGCGAGCTCAAGCCGCTGCTGCGGCAGGAGGCGCTGATCGAGCGCGCGCTGGCGTATTGCGACTGGGCCGTGGCCAAGGGCCTGCTGGCGGTGCGCACGCATGTCGACACCAGCGATCCGAGCCTGCTGGCGGTCGAGGCCCTGCTGGAGGTGAAGCATCGCGTCGCGCCCTACCTCGACCTGCAGCTGGTGGCCTTCCCGCAGGATGGCGTGCTGCGCTCGCCCGGCGGCCTGGCCAACCTGGAACGCGCGCTCGACCTGGGCGTCGACGTGGTCGGTGGCATCCCGCATTTCGAGCGCACCATGGCCGCCGGCGCCGACAGCGTGCGCCGGCTGTGCGAGATCGCCGCGGCGCGCGGCAAGCTGGTGGACATGCACTGCGACGAGTCCGACGACCCGCTCTCGCGCCACATCGAGACCCTGGCCGCCGAGGCGCAGCGCCTGGGGCTGCAGGGCCGGGTGACCGGCTCGCACTGCACCTCGATGCATTCGATGGACAACTACTACGTCAGCAAGCTGCTGCCCCTGATCGCCGAGAGCGGCGTCAGCGTCATCGCCAATCCGCTGATCAACATCACGCTGCAGGGCCGCCACGACACCTATCCCAAGCGTCGCGGCATGACGCGGGTGCCGGAGCTGATGGCCGCGGGCGTGACCGTCGCCTTCGGCCACGACTGCGTGCTGGACCCCTGGTACGGCATGGGCTCGGGCGACATGCTGGAGGTGGCGCACATGGGCCTGCACGTGGCGCAGATGACCAGCCAGGCCGGCATCCGGCGCTGCTTCGAGGCCGTGACCACGAATGCCGCCGCCGTCATGCATCTGCCCCGCTACGGCCTGGAGGTCGGCTGCGACGCCAGCTTCGTGCTGCTGCAGGCGCGCGACCCGGTCGAGGCGATCCGGCTGCGCGCCACCCGCCTGCAGGTGTTCCGCCGGGGCGTGCTGCTGGCCGAGACGCCGCCGGCGACGGCCCGCCTGCATCTGGACGGCCGGCCGGCGCGAAGCGACTGGACCCACGCTCCCCGATAATCGCGCGCCATGAATCCCCTGCTCGCCAAGCTGCAGCCCTATCCCTTCGAGCGGCTGCGCCAACTCTTCGCGGGTGTCGTGCCCCTGACCGACCTGCGCCCCATCAGCCTGGGCATCGGCGAACCCAAGCATCCGACCCCCGCCTTCATCCGCGACGCCCTGGCCGGCGGGCTCGATGCCCTGTCGGCCTACCCGGCCACGGCCGGCGACCTGAAGCTGCGCCAGTCGTTCACGGCCTGGCTGCAGAAGCGCTATCGCCTCTCGCTCGATCCGGCGACGCAGGTGCTGCCGGTCAACGGCTCGCGCGAGGCGCTGTTCGCGCTGGCGCAGACGGTGATCGACGCCAGCCGCCAGCCGATCGTGGTGTCGCCCAATCCGTTCTATCAGATCTACGAGGGCGCGGCCCTGCTCGCCGGCGCCGACACCCATTACGTGCCGAGCGTGCCCGAGCGCAACTTCGCGGTCGACTGGGACAGCGTGCCCGAGGCGGTCTGGGCCCGCACCCAGCTGGTCTTCGTCTGCTCGCCCGGCAATCCGACCGGCGCCGTGATGCCGCTGGAGGAATGGCAGAAGCTGTTCGCGCTGTCGGACCGCCATGGCTTCGTCATCGCCTCGGACGAGTGCTACAGCGAGATCTACTTCCGCGACGTGCCACCCCTGGGCGGCCTCGAGGCCGCGCAGCGACTGGGCCGCCACGACTTCCGCAACCTGATCGCCCTGACCTCGCTGTCCAAGCGCAGCAACGTGCCGGGCCTGCGCAGCGGCTTCGTCGCCGGCGACGCGGGGCTCATCAAGGCCTTCCTGCTCTATCGCACCTATCACGGCAGCGCCATGGGCGGCGCCGTGGCGGCCGCCAGCATCGCGGCCTGGGGCGACGAGTCGCACGTGGTGGAGAACCGGGCGCTCTACCGGACCAAGTTCGCGGCCGTGATGCCGCTGCTCGAGCCGGTGCTCGACGTGCGCCTGCCCGATGCCGGCTTCTACCTGTGGGCCGGCGTGCCGGCCGCCTGGAACGGCGACGACGCCGGCTTCGCCCGCGCGCTCTACGCTCAATACAATGTGACTGTGCTGCCCGGCAGCTTCCTGGCGCGCGATGCCGGCGGTCCCGCCGCCACCGCATCGACGCCGTCGCTGGCGGTGCCGCCACCGCCCAATCCGGGTCGCGGCCGCATCCGCATGGCGCTCGTCGCCGGCACCGACGAATGCGTCGAGGCCGCCCGGCGCATCGTCGATTTCGTGCGGCGCTGAAGCGCCGCCGGGACCCGGCTCCCGTGGCGCCGGTTCCCGCCCCCCTCCTTTCCCGTCCATCATCCTCAGAGTCCCTCCATGACCCAACAACTCCAGCAGACCATCGACGCCGCCTGGGACGACCGCGCCAACCTCTCCCCCACCCAGGCCCCGGCCGAGGTGCGCGAGGCCGTCGAGCACGTGATCTCCGAACTCAACAACGGGCACCTGCGCGTCGCCACGCGCGAGGCCATCGGCCAGTGGACGGTGCACCAGTGGATCAAGAAGGCCGTGCTGCTGTCGTTCCGCCTGAAGGACAACGAGCCGATCCAGGCCGGCGCCCTGGGCTTCTACGACAAGGTCCAGACCAAGTTCTCGCACCTGTCGCCGGAAGAGCTCAAGGAAGCCGGCGTGCGCATCGTGCCGCCGGCGGTCGCGCGGCGCGGCAGCTACATCGCCAGGGGCGCGATCCTGATGCCCTCCTACGTCAACATCGGCGCCTATGTCGGCGAGGGCACCATGGTCGACACCTGGGCCACCGTCGGCTCGTGCGCCCAGATCGGCGCCAACGTGCACCTCTCGGGCGGCGTGGGCATCGGCGGCGTGCTGGAGCCGCTGCAGGCCGGCCCGACCATCATCGAGGACAACTGCTTCATCGGCGCGCGCTCCGAGGTGGTCGAGGGCGTGGTGATCGAGGAGAACTCGGTGCTGTCGATGGGCGTCTACATCGGCCAGAGCACGCCGATCTACGACCGCGCCACCGGCGAGACCACCTATGGCCGCGTGCCCGCCGGTTCGGTGGTCGTCAGCGGCAGCCTGCCCAGGGACGGCGGCCGCTACAGCATGTACGCCGCCATCATCGTGAAGAAGGTCGACGCCAAGACGCGCTCGACCACCAGCCTGAACGACCTGCTGCGCGATTGATCGCCGGATCAGCCGAGCAGGCGCCCCGTCCTCCTCTCGCAACGGCCCACGGCCCGGGAACACGCTCATGAAGACGATGGAACGGTTCCTGCGCCTGATGGCCGATCGCAAGGCGTCCGACATGTACCTGTCGCCGCAGGCGCCGGTGCAGATGCGCATCAACGGCCAGTGCGTGGCGGTCAACGCCCAGCTGCTGCCACCGGAGGCGCCGCTGAACCTGCTGGCCGAGGTGGTCCACGAGAGCCGCATCGCCGAGCTGGAATCCAGCGGCGAGCTCAACATGGCCGTGCAGATCGAGGGCGCGGGCAATTTCCGCATCAGCGGCATGCGCCAGCGCGGCTGCTACGCGGTGGTGGTGCGCCACATCGCCTCGGTGATCCCCGCGCTCGACGCGCTGCTGCTGCCGGACGTCCTCAAGACGCTCGTCATGGAGAAGCGCGGACTCATCCTCATGGTCGGCGCCACCGGCGCGGGCAAGTCGACCACGCTGGCCTCGATGCTCGACCACCGCAACGCCAATGCCACCGGCCACATCCTGACGGTGGAGGAGCCGATCGAGTTCACCTTCACCAACAAGAAGTCGGTGGTCAACCAGCGCGATGTCGGCAGCGACACGCAGTCGCTGCGCATCGCCCTGAAGAACGCGCTGCGCCAGGCGCCCGACGTGATCCAGATCGGCGAGATCCGCGACCGCGACACCATGAGCGCGGCGATCGCCTATGCGCAGTCGGGCCACCTGTGCGTCGCCACGCTGCACGCCAACAACGCCTATCGCGCGCTCAACCGCATCCTCGGCTTCTACCCGGCCGAAGTGCGCAACACGCTGCTGAGCGATCTGGCCGGCTCGCTGCGCGCCATCGTCGCGCAGCGCCTGCTGCGCACGCCACGCGGCACGCGGCTGCCGGCGGTCGAGGTGATGCTCAACACCTCGCTGGTCGCCGAGATGATCGAACTCGGCGACTTCACGGCCGTCAAGGAGGCGATGACGCAGTCCATGGCCGAAGGCTCGCAGACCTTCGAGGAGGACATCGCCCGCCTGATCGACGGCGGCTTCGTCACCCGCGAGGAGGGCCTGGCCCACGCCGACTCGCCCACCGACCTCACCTGGCGCCTGCAGAATCGCAAGGTGCCCTCGACGCCGAGCGAGGACGAGCAGAGGGAACAGCGCCAGAACCGGCTCGACGACGAGCCCTCCTTCACCGACATCACGCTCGACGCGCGCTTCTGACGACCGCTTCCGACGACCTCGCCGCTCTCCGTTTCCTTCCCTCGACCCGCTCCTTTCCGATCGCCATGTCCCGTACCCTGCAGCTCGCCGAGCAGCTGATCTCGCTGCCCTCCCTCACTCCCGACGATGCCGGCTGCCAGCGCCTGATCGGCGAGCGCCTGGCGGCGCTGGGCTTCCGGCTGGAGAACTTCGAGAGCGGCCCGGCCGACGCCCGCGTCGCCAACCTGTGGGCGGTGCGCCCCGCCGCCGCCGATGTCGTGTCGCCGCGCACGGTCGCCTTCGCCGGTCACACCGATGTCGTGCCGACCGGACCGCTCGAGCAATGGACCAGCCATCCGTTCGCGCCCACGCATCGCGAGGGCCGGCTCTACGGGCGTGGCGCCTGCGACATGAAGACCTCGCTGGCGGCCTTCGTGGTGGCGATCGAGGAGTTCCTGGCGGCCGATCCGCGGCCCTGCCTGACCCTGGCGCTGCTCCTGACCAGCGACGAGGAAGGCCCGGCCACCGATGGCACCGTCGTCGTCTGCGACGCGCTGGCCGCGCGCGGCGAGGCGATCGACTACTGCATCGTCGGCGAGCCGACCTCCGTCGAGCGCTGCGGCGACATGATCAAGTACGGCCGGCGCGGCACCATGAGCGGGCGCCTCACCGTGCATGGCCTGCAGGGCCACATCGCCTATCCGCACCTGGCGCGCAACCCGGTGCACGCGGTCGCGCCGGCCCTGGCCGAGCTGGTCGCCATCAACGAGGCCGGCGCCTGGGATGCCGGCAACGCGCACTTCCAGCCGACCAGCTGGCAGATCAGCAACTTCCACGCCGGCACCGGCGCGAGCAACGTGATCCCGGGCAGCGCCGTGATCGACTTCAATTTCCGCTTCTCGACCGAATCGACGCCGCAGTCGCTGCAACGGCGCGTCGAGTCGGTGCTGGCGGCGCATGGCGTCGAGCACACGCTGGCCTGGACCATCGGCGGCCTGCCCTTCCTGACGGAGCCGGGCGAACTGGTCACGACCGTCGAGCAGGCGATCCACGACGAGACCGGCATCCGGACCGAGCGCTCGACCAGCGGCGGCACCAGCGATGCCCGCTTCATCGCCCGCATCTGCTCCCAGGTGATCGAGCTGGGGCCGGTGAACGCCAGCATCCACAAGATCGACGAGCACATCGCGGTCGCCGACATCGAGCCGCTGAAGAACATCTATCGCCGCACGCTCGAGGGCCTGGCGGCACTGCAGCCGAAGGCGATGCCGGCATGAGCGCGGACGCACCCGCAGCGCCGGCCGAGGCCGCGCCCACCGTCATCGAACTCGTCGATGCCGCCGCCGCGCGGCTGGAGGCGGCCGGAGTCGCCTTCGGCCATGGCACCACCAACGCCTTCGACGAGGCCGCCTGGCTGGTGCTGTGGCGGCTGCGCCTGCCATTGCACGACCTCGACGCCGTCGCCGCGCGGATCGTGTCGCCGACCGACGCGCAGCAGGTCGAGGCCCTCGTCACACGTCGCATCGACAGCCGCCAGCCCGCCGCCTACCTGACGAAGGAAGCCTGGCTGCAGGGCGTGCCCTTCTATGTCGACGAGCGTGCCATCGTGCCGCGCAGCTTCATCGCCGAGCTGATCGCCGAGGGGACCATCGACTACTGGCTCGGCGAGCACACCCGGCGCGTGCTGGACCTGTGCACCGGCAACGGCAGTCTCGCCGTGCTGGCGGCCCTGACCTACCCGGACGTGAGCGTCGACGCGGCCGACCTGTCGACCACCGCGCTCGAGGTGGCGGCCATCAACGTGACGCGCCACGGCCTGGACGGGCGCATCGCGCTGATGACGTCCGACGGGCTGGCCGACGTGCGCGGTCCGTACGACCTCATCCTGTGCAATCCGCCCTATGTCAACGCGCGGAGCATGGCGGCGCTGCCGGCGGAATACCGCGCCGAGCCCGAGCTGGCGCTGGCTGGCGGCAGCGACGGCATGGACTTCATCCGCGGCCTGCTGCGCGACGCGCCGGCGCACCTGAACGCCGGGGGCGTGCTGGTGCTGGAGATCGGCAACGAGCGCGCGCACTTCGAGGCCGCCTTCCCGATGCTGGAGGTGTTCTGGCTCGACACCTCCGCCGGCGAGGACCAGGTGCTGCTGGCGACGCGCGATGCACTGGCCGGCGCGACCGCGCCCTGAGCGCCGCGACGGGCCGCCGGCGTCGCGCCACCTACAATAGGCGCGTCGTCGAGCGGCCGTCCACGGTCGAGCGCGACTGTTCCGGTCCGCTGCGTCGCCGGGGTCGACCACCCCGATCCGATGCCGGCGTCGATGATCCCCGCGTCGTCCGTCTCGACCGTGACCGGAATCCCTTCTGCCGGCCTGCGAGACGCAGACCCTTCCCGGTCCCGGCTGCGGTCGAAGCCCTGAGCCCCATTTCGTCCCGTCCATGATCCATCTGAAGAACGTCGTCCTGCGCCGGAGCGCCAAAGTCCTGCTCGACGGTGCCAACGTCACCCTCAATCCCGGCGAGCGCGTCGGCCTGGTCGGCCGCAACGGCGCCGGCAAGTCGACCTTGTTCGCCCTGTTCAACGGCACCCTGCACGAGGATGGCGGCGACTTCTCGCTGCCCCGGCAATGGCGCATGGCGCAGGTGGCGCAGAACATGCCGGAGACCAGCGAGTCGGCGACCGATTTCGTGGTCGGCGGCGATACCCGCCTGGTCGAACTGCGCGAGGCGCTGGCGGTCACCGAGGCCAGCTACGAGGCCCAGCCCGACGACGCCGACATCGGCATGGCGCTCGCCCACGCCTACACCGACCTGGCCGATGCCGGCGAGCACGACGCCGTGCCGCGCGCCCAAGCCCTGATCCTGGGGCTGGGCTTCAAGACGCACGAGCTCGACCTGCCGGTCAACAGCTTCTCGGGCGGCTGGCGCATGCGCCTGCAGCTGGCCCGCGCGCTGATGTGCCCGAGCGACCTGCTGCTGCTCGACGAGCCCACCAACCACCTGGACCTCGACGCCCTGGTCTGGCTCGAGGCGTGGCTGCAGCGCTATGCCGGCACGATGATCGTCATCAGCCACGACCGGGAATTCCTGGATGCCGTCACCAACGTCACGCTGCACATCGTCAATGCCCAGTTGACGCGCTATGGCGGCAACTACAGCAAGTTCGAGGAGATGCGCGCGCTGCACATGGAGCAGCAGCAGGCCGCCTTCGGCAAGCAGCAGGAGAAGATCGCCCACCTGCAGAAGTTCATCGACCGCTTCAAGGCCAAGGCCAGCAAGGCCAAGCAGGCGCAGAGCCGCGTCAAGGCCCTGGAGCGCATGGAGAAGGTCGCGCCGCTGCTGGCCGAGGCCGACTTCACCTTCGAATTCAAGGAACCCGGCCACATCCCCAATCCGATGCTGTCGATCAGCAACGCGAGTTTCGGCTACCGGATGGAGGACGCCGAGCCGCGCACCATCCTGCGCGGCGTCAACCGCTCGGTGCTGGCCGGCCAGCGCATCGGCATCCTGGGCGCCAATGGCCAGGGCAAGTCGACATTGGTCAAGACCATCGCGCGCGAGATGGGCGCCATCGCCGGGACCGTGACCGAAGGCAAGGGACTGAACATCGGCTATTTCGCGCAGCAGGAACTCGACGTCCTGCGCCCCCAGGACACGCCCCTGGAGCACATGGTGCGCATGGCGCGCGAACTGGGGGCGGCGGCCAAGGAGCCGAGCGGCGAGCAGGCCTTGCGCGGCTTCCTGGGCAGCTTCAACTTCAACGGCGACATGGTCAAGCAGGCGGTGGGCACCATGAGCGGCGGCGAGAAGGCACGCCTGGTGCTGGCCATGATGGTCTGGCAGCGGCCCAACCTCCTGCTGCTCGACGAGCCCACCAACCACCTCGACCTCGCCACCCGGGAGGCCCTGGCCGTGGCGCTCAACGAGTTCGAAGGCACGCTGATGCTGGTCAGCCACGATCGCGCCCTGCTGCGCTCGGTCTGCGACGAGTTCTGGATGGTCGGGCGTGGCGCCGTGACGGATTTCGATGGCGACCTCGACGACTACCAGCGCTATCTGCTCGAGGAGGCCAAGCGCCAGCGCGAGGAAGCCAAGGAGGCGGTGCGCCACAGGTCGGCGGCCGATGCCGCTCCCGCCCCAGTCGTGGCGGCGCCGGCCGTGGCGGCCGCGCCGGTCGAGGCGCCATCGGTGGAGCGCGCGCCCTCGTCCCCGGCCGGTGCCGGTCGCGACCAGCGCCGTCTCGATGCCCAGGAGCGCCAGCAGCGTGCCGAGCAGGAGAAGCCGCTCAAGCGGGAGATCGCCCGCATCGATGAACGTCTGTCGGCCATCGGGATCGAAAAGGCCCAACTCGAGGAGCGCATGTCCCAACGCCTGTCCCCCCAAGAGATCGCCGATGCCGGCAAGCGGTTGAAGGCCCTGACCAGCGAGGTCGAACAACTCGAGGAACGCTGGCTGGCGCTCTCCGACCAGCTCGAGACCCTGGCGGCCTGAGGAGCGACGCGGCATCCGGCTCGCGCCTTTCCCATCCGCCACCACCACCACCACCACGACCCTCACGGAAACAAGTCGCATGTCTTCCGCCATCGAACTCGCACGAGGTGATCCGCGCCTGATCGAGGCGATCCGGCGCAGCCGCAAGCTCATCGGACGCAAGGCGCTGATCGCCGCCGCCGTCAGCACCGTGCCGCTGCCCGGGATCGACTGGGCGGCCGATGCGGCACTGCTGTCACGCCTGATACCGCAGATCAGCCAGGAGTTCGGCCTGGCGCCGACCCAGATCGAGCGGCTGGCACCGCACAAGCAGGAGCGCATCCAGCAGGCGGTGGGCATGGTCGGCGCCCTTCTGGTGGGGCGACTGGTGACCCGGGACCTGCTCATCACGCTGGCGAAGCATGCCGGCATGCGCCTGACCGCCAAGCAGGCCACCAAATACGTGCCGCTGGCCGGCCAGGCCGTCTCGGCGATGCTCGGCTATGCCGCGCTGCGTGCGCTGGGAGAGCACCACATCAGGGATTGCGTGCGGGTCGCGGTCGCCGCGCAGCATTTGCTACCACCTCCACGTTCTTCGTCAATCGGCACTCGCGAGACTGAATAAACACTGAACGCGTGATATTCTGGTAAGAAAAGTTGTGAATGAATTCGTCAAGATGGCATTGGCGAACCCTTGCCAAGCTCAAAACCAGAGATATCGGATGAACAACACAGAGCTTGCCACGTCGATCGACCGCCTCATGGTGCATGTCGACTACTACCTCCATTGCGAGCTCGACGAGGAGTACGACCATGACCAGCCGAACTCCGCCCGTCACCAACTCCGTGGCGCGATCAAACAGGAACTGCTGCGCGCCAGTGCCATCGGCATCGTGACGTCACTGGCGACGTCCGGCCTGGCCTCCAACATGAACGATCTGTCGGCCTGAGCCGATGCTCATTCGTACGCCTTGCGATAGAACTCCATCGGCTTGAGGAACTCGTTGAGCGAAGCCTTGGCCAGCGCGGCGCGGTGGGCATAGGCCTCCTCGCTCATGCGGATCGCTTCGTTCATGCGTTGCGCGAGATCCTGGACGTCACCGGGTTCCGCCACCAGTGCCGCCTTGCCTCCCGACTCCGGCAAGCCGCCGTCGCGGGTCACGATCGACGGCACGCCCGCGCAGCGCGCCTCGATCGGCGTCAAGCCCAGGTCTTCCTGCGTCTTGGCCGGCGCCAGCAGCCATTTGCACGATGCGATCATCTCCTGCTTGGTCTTGTCGCTGACGAAACCGGGCAGCGTGACGTTCTCGACGCCGGTCTTCTCGATCAGGCCATGCACGCGATCGTGCAGCGGACCGTCACCGAGGATCGTCAACGGCCATTCCGGGTTGTCGATCGACTTGTAGGCCTGGATGAGTTCCTCGATGCCCTTGTTCTCGATCCAGCGACCGACGAACAGGAAGCCCTTGCGATCCTGCGGCGGGACGTATTCATCGGGAAAACGGCAGACCGTGGGAATGCAGGCGCTGTTCTTGTCCTTCTCACCGGGTTCCCAGGTGTTCCAGACGAAATTGGAGTTGAACCAGCGCTTGTCGGCCAGGCGGATCGTGACGCCCCACATCAACCGGTGCAGGCTGGCCTGCGGAAACTTCTTGTTGTGCACCGTCAGCAGGATCTTCTTGCGCTTCAGGAAGGCCGGAATCACGATGTCCGGCGGCATGTTCTGGGCATGGACGATATCGGCCCAACGGATGAGATCCATCAATTGCCGCGATCCGCGACGCACGAAATGCACCGAACTGCAGTACTTCCTGGCCATGCTGACGATGTGCTCGTTGGCCTCGACATTCTTGACCAGCTTGAAACAGACCTTGACATCGAGTTCGGGCCATTTCTGAGCTGCTTCGGCCACAGCCATCATGAAAGCTTCGATGCCGCCATAGACGCCTTGCGTGGAGCCGATGATCAGCAGTTTTTTTCTTTCGGCAGACATAGGTGGTGCGATGGTTCGTTGATTCGTGGGCTTGATGAAAAACACGGTATGCCAACAATGGCAAAAGTAATTTTATGTGTTAGATGTAAACAAAAATACTATTTTTCTGTTGCAAAAGACCGCATTCTTCAGATTTGCCAAGATCGTTCATGAGATCGATTTTGGCCAGTAGCGCTTATGTACTACTTGTCCGCCGTATGAGTCAAAAAACAGATGAAAGTTTACATAGCATGCATCGCGCCAGCGACCATGGGGTGGCGATCAGGCCACAGACCCAATGAAGAGGGGTCAGCAGGCGTCTGTGGCCGGCTGACCCTCTTGGGCTTGATGTTGGTGGGACGTGCGGGGGTCGAACCCACGACAAACGGATTAAAAGTCCG
>Ga0308164_10001617_pt1 | contig 25599 bp, 21 predicted proteins | sample PhyTR2_FD_201031 | JGI IMG/M metagenome (GOLD analysis project Ga0308164, IMG submission 201031) | Phyllosphere microbial communities from UC Gill Tract Community Farm, Albany, California, United States - DLSLT.R2 | ecosystem: Host-associated > Plants > Phyllosphere > Unclassified | place: USA... | reverse complement strand
CCGCGACGCTGGTTGCCAGCCACGTCTCGCTGCTCGGGCTGATCGCCTATATCTACGCGCGAGACCTGCCCTTGCGGCTACGCGGCAACGAACTCCGCTACCTCATTCCCCAGCGCGCGCTGACCGGTACGATCGTCCGCAAAGGTTTGCCGATGGGCGCGCAGATGCTGGTTATGTCGACCGCCGGCCTCGCGATGGTCGGGCTGGTCAACCGGCTCGGCGTCGACACTGCGGCGGCCTATGCCGTGTCGCAACAGTTGTGGACCTATATCCAGATGCCCGCGCTGGCGATCGGTGCGGCGGTCAGTTCGATGGCAGCGCAGAACATCGGCGCGGGGCGGTGGGACCGGGTCGGCGACATCACCAAATACGGCCTGCTCTTCAACGTCGCGCTGACCGGCGCGATGGTTGGCGTGGTGATCCTGTTCGACCGCCCGGTGATGACGCTGTTCATCGGCGCGGCCAGCCCCGCGCTGCCGATCGCGCGGCATATCCAGCTGATCGCGAGCTGGAACTTCATCCTGTTCGGCATGACGATGGTGCTGTTCTCGACCGTCCGCGCGAACGGAGCCGTGATCGCGCCGCTGATCGCACTGATCGTCGCGCTGTATCCGGTGCGGATCGGCTTCGCGCTGCTCGCGAAACCGTGGCTCGGGGCGGATGCGTTGTGGTGGAGCTTTTCGCTGGGATCGCTCGCGACGCTGGCGATCGCCGCGTGGTATTACCGCTACGGCAACTGGCGGAAGGGTGCGCTGGTGGTGCCCGACGACAGCGAGGAACAGGCGCACGGGATGAGCGAACCGGGCGGCCGGTTGCAGCCGACCGGTTAAGGCGCTCGACCTAAACTACCACCCCGGCGAAGGCCGGGGCCCAATTGGGGAACGACGGTGGCAGAGGCCAGCGCTTCGTTACTACGACCTTTCCAATTGGGCCCCGGCCTTCGCCGGGGTGGTGCACGCACGCAATGGTAGTTGTCGACGGGGCCTACCGCAGCCGTTTCACGAACGAACGCCCACCTTCGCGGCGCTCGTGCTGGAAGTTCGGGATCGTCTCGATCAGGTCCGACAGGCGGTTGAACCCGTAGTTGCGCGCGTCGAAGCTCGACCGGTTCCCTGCCAGCTGCCCCAGTTCGGCGACGCTCGCATAGCCCTTCTCGTCCCGCTTCACCGCATTGTACGCGTCGATCAGCAGCTTGATCACCTGCTCGTCGATCGGCTGCGCGGTCTTCGGCCGAGCGACCGGCGCGGGTGTAGCGGGCTTCTCGCCAGCCACCGGAGCAGGTGTCGGCGTGGGCATAGCCTGCGACGTCTCGTTCAGCGCCCCCACATCGATGAACCGCGTGCACGCCTGGCGGAAACCTTCCGGCGTGCGGCTGGTGCCGAAGCCGTACACCGGGATACCGTCCTGGCGGATACGCGTCGCGAGCGGCATGAAGTCGCTGTCCGACGACATGATCCCGAAGCCGTCGATGCGCCCGCGGAACAAGAGGTCCATCGCGTCGATCGTCATCTTCATGTCGGTCGCGTTCTTGCCCTTGGTCAGGTCGAACTGCTGCTGCGGCTCGATGCCGTGCTTGATCGACATGTCGCTCCACGCCTTCAGCGCGGGCTTCGACCAGTTGCCATAGACCCGCCGGACGTTGACCGTGCCGAGCTCGGCAAGGACGGTCAGCACCGGGTCGAGGGTCGCCGCGGACGCATTGTCCGCGTCGATCAGGAGGGCGACGTTGCGCGTTGTGGTATCGATCATGCGCGCAAGGTTAGCCGCGCCCGCGCTGCGCGTCCACGCTCCAGACACCGCCGCCGGCTGCGGCGAGGTACAGGAACACGAAGCAGTAGAGCACCGCCGCCTCGCCGCCATTGGCGATCGGGAAGGGGCCCTTCGGCATGTGCGCCATGAAATACGCGACCGCGGACATGCCCGACAGCACGAATGCGACCGGCCGCGTGAACAGGCCGATGATCAGCAGCCCGCCGCCAACGACTTCGAGACCGCCCGCGGCGTACAGCAACGGGTTCATCGGCATCGGGAAGGGGGGCAGGCCAAAGAATTTCGATATGCCGTGGCTGAAGAACACCAGCGCGACGACGATGCGCATGACGCTGAGCAGGCGGGCGGACCAGGTGGCGGGTATCGGCATGGGGTATCCTCGAGTGTCGTTGCGTGGGCGAAACGTCACACGGGGGCGGCGCGAGGTCAATTCGCGTAAATCGAAACGGATCGTTCTCGGTCGGCTCACGATCCTCCCCCGTCAGGGGGAGGTGGCACCGCAGGTGACGGAGGGGGAGGACACGGAGCGGTGGTTTCCCTTACCTCCCCCTCCGTCTGGCAAGAGCCAGCCACCTCCCCCTGGCGGGGGAGGATCGTAAATTACGGATACTCGATCGCCATCACCTCGTACTCGCGCTCCCCGGCGGGGAGGTCTACCCGCCGGACGTCACCTATCGCAGCGCCGCGCAAGGCTCGTGCGAATGGCGAGTTCCAGCCGATTCGGCCATTGCTCGCGTCGGTCTCGTCGTCGCCTACCAAGGTCAGGATCCGCTCGACGTCATCCTCGTCCGCGACCGTCACGCAGGCCCCGAACCAAACGCGCGAGCGGTCTTCCTGCGCGGCCGGGTCGACGACCTTCGCCGCCTTCATCCGCTTCGAAAGCCACCCCAGCCGCCGGTCGATCTCGCGCAACCGTTTGCGGCCGTAGATATAGTCGCCGTTCTCGGACCGGTCGCCGTTTCCCGCCGCCCAGGAGATGACTTCGACCAAGGCGGGGCGTTCGGTCGAAAGGAGTTGCTCGTATTCCTCGCGAAGAATCGTGTAGCCGGCGGGGGTGATATAGTTCGGGCGATCCATGCGGTGCCCTACCATGTTCTCCCGCGAAGGCGGGAGCTCAGACTGGGCTCCCGCCTTCGCGGGAGAACAATCTTATGAGGCAGCGAGACCTCAACCCGGCCGGTTCTTCCCCAGATACCACGACAGACGCGCCGCCCCCCGGCTCTTCGCCCGCGCGGGGTTCAGCAGGTCGTACACCACCGCATTCTCCAGCACCCGCTGCACATAGTTGCGCGTCTCCTGGTACGGGATCGCCTCGACCCAATCGACCATGTCCACCGCCCCGGTCCGCGGATCGCCGTTCGCGCGGAGCCACTTGTTCACGTTGCCGCCGCCCGCATTATACGCCGCCACCGCCAGCGGATAACTGCCGTAATTCGCATACACCCGCTGGAAATAGCTCGAGCCCAGCATGATCGACATGTTCGGATCCGTCGTCAGCGCCGCCTGGTTGTACGCCAGCCCGATCTTCCCCGACTGCTCGCGCGCGGTCGCCGGCATCAGCTGCATCAGCCCGCGCGCGCCGGCGTGGCTCACCGCGGCACGATCGAACTGGCTCTCCTGCCGCGAGATCGCGTGGATGATCGTCCAGTTGTCCTCGTACCCAGCCGGCACCGCGACCATCGGAAAGCCCACCGCGGAATAATCGCTGAGCCCGTTCGCCAGCGCACTCCGCCCGACCATCACGCCGAGATCGGGGCGGTTGATCGTCTTCGACAGTTCGGCGGCGAGCAGGTGATCGGTATCGGTCGTCGCGTCGGCGGCAATCTGGCGGACGAACGCGGTCTGGTCCTGCCAGTCGCCGATCTGCCCGAGGAACTTCACCGCGCGCACCGTCTCGCGCCGATCGAACGCCGCGCGCGTCGCCGGATCGATCGCCACCGAAGCGACCGACGGCGGCGCGACCAGCGCACGCCCGGTGCGCTCGTTCGCCAGTTGCCCGTAATATTGATCGCGATACCCCGCCGCCTGGCCGTAGAACGCCGCCGCCTGGGGCGCCAACCCGGCCGCCTCCGCCGCACGCCCCGCCCAGTAATACCCCTTCGACCGCACCTGTGGCGAACGCGACCCCTTCGCATACCGGTCGAACAGCGTCATCGCATCCGCCGGCCGCCCGAGCTGCTTCATCGCCACCCGTCCACCGAGCCAGGCGAGATTGGTATATTCGTCGCGCTCGGCATAGGATTTCGCCGCGATGTCCGCGCCAAACGGATACGCATCGTCGATCTGCCGCGCGATGTCGTAGGCAACCTGGTACTGCCCGTCGTTCGCCGCGCCGTTCGCGTTAGTGACGAGCACCTCGTACCACTCGGCGGCATTGCCCGGCCGCGTCACCAATGACCGAGGCCGCGCCAGCCACGCGCGCGCCGACGGGCTCGCCCCCGAATTGCGCAGCCACTGCGCCCGGTCCGCGACATACCCTGCGTCGTTCGCATACAGCGTCTGCGTCGATGCCGAGATATCCGACGCGTTCGGCGCATTCGTCCGGAACGCGAGCCGCGCCTCGAAGATCGGCCGCCGCGCCGCACTCGTCCATACCAATTGCCGCTGCGCCGCACCGGTCTGGCCCGCCCACAACAGTGCATCCATCCGCGCATCCTGGTCGTCCGGCGTCAGCGCACCCGGAAAGCCCGACACGACCATCGCCTCGTCCGTCGGCGTCAGGCCGGCACTTCGCCACGCCGTCCGCACCGCCGCATAAGCCTGATCCCGCGCGCCCGTCGCCTGCAAAGCCCGCGCATAGGCAACGCCGCCCGAGGCGGACTGCGGCGGATAGCGGCGGAAAAACGCAACGACGCTCATCGGCGATCCGGTCGCCGCCTTGCGCTCCGCCGCACGCCGATTGGCCGTCTCGTTCGGCCAGCCCGGATGCGCCATCAGGAAGCCCGCATAGCTGTCGAACGGCAGCGCATCGGTCTGCTGCAACGCCCGCCATTGCGCTATGGTCGAGGCGATCGCGCCGTCGGTTGCCATCGGCTGCGCATTGGGGCCCATATTGGCCAACTGCGTGCTGTAGCGATCCAGCGTCTGCTCGCCGCCTTGGCCCAACACGCCGGACGAAACAGCCGTCCCCGCCACGACTGCGAGGAGAAGGCTCGTTTTAAACATCGATGCTACCATGTGGACAGCATACGCATCGAACCCGTATCTGTCCTGAACGAAATCCGGATTTTGCAAGACATCCGGCGCAACAGGACTGCAGGCCACCGCATGTTTTCAGGATCTATTCCGGCGCTCGTCACGCCGTTCGCCGCCGACGGCAGCTTCGACGAACCCGCCTATCGCGACTTCATCGAATGGCAGATCGTCGAGGGCTCGTCGGGGCTGGTCGCATGCGGGACGACCGGAGAGGCGGCGACCTTGTCGTACGACGAGCATTTCCACGTGGTCCGGGTTTGCGTCGACCAGGCGAAGGGCCGCGTGCCGGTCATCGCCGGCGCGGGCTCGAACGACACGCGTGTCGCATCGGCCAATTTGCGCGCTGCGAAAGAGGCTGGTGCAGATGCCGCGTTGATGGTGCCGCCCTATTACAACCGGCCGGGGCAGGAGGGAATCTTCCGCCATTTCGAGGCGCTCGCGACGTCGACCCCGCTGCCGATCATCCTCTACAACGTCCCCGCGCGGACGGTAACGGACATCCAGCCAGCGACCTTGGCGCGGATCGTCGCGGCGTTCCCGGACGTGTTCGTCGGGGTGAAGGATGCCAGCGGCGTGCTCGCCCGCGTCTCGCAGCACCGCGCGTCGTGTGGACCGGATTTCTGCCAGTTGTCGGGCAATGACGATCTGGCACTGGCGTTCAACGTCATGGGTGGCACCGGCTGCATCTCGGTAACCGCCAACGTTGCGCCGAAGCTGTGCGCGGAGTTCCAGGCGGCGTGCCAGGCCGGCGATTTCGTCAAGGCGCTGGCCTATCAGGATAAGCTCTATCCCCTGCACGAAGCGCTGTTCACCGATGCCTCGCCGGGTCCGGTAAAATACGCGATGACCAAGGTCCGGGCCGGCTTCCCCGAAACGCTGCGCCTGCCGATGACCCCCGCGGGGGACGCGTCGCGCGCAGCCGTCGACGCTGCCTTGGTGCACGCGAAACTCGCATAATCCGCTCCGTCATCCCGGACCTGTTCCGGGATCCACGGTCCCGCACATTCGGCGGCGTCGGTTCTGCGGACTGGTGGATGCCGGAACAAGCCCGGCATGACGGAAGAGGAGGGGGCAGTTAATAACGACCACCACCGCTTCCCCTAAGCCTCGCGACCTCCTACATCGCGCGTCCCATGGCACGTCCCAAACCCCCGACCTTCGAGAAGACCAAGATCGTCGCCGAGAACCGGCGCGCGCGGTACGACTATTACATCGAGCAGGTGTTCGAGGCGGGCATCGCGCTCACCGGCACCGAGGTGAAGGCGCTGCGCGGCGGCGAAGGATCGATTGCCGAGGCCTATGCCGAGGTGAAGGGCAAGAACGTCGTGCTGGTGAATTCGAACATCCCCGAATTCAGCCACGGCAACCGCTTCAACCACGAGCCCAAGCGGCCGCGCAAATTGCTGCTGCACGAGCGCGAGATCAACAAGATGTTCGGCGCGGTCGCGCGCCAGGGCATGACGCTCGTCCCGCTGATGATCTACTTCAATTCGAAGGGCCGCGCGAAGATCGAACTGGCGCTCGCCAAGGGCAAGCAGAACCACGACAAGCGCGATTCGGTGAAGGAACAGGACTGGAAGCGCGAGCAGGGCCGGATCATGCGGGATCGCGGATAACCGACGTGGCGCCGGTGTCGATGACCTTATCGTCTTGAGCATATTCGGGCGTCTCGCGGCGTGGTCGCATCGCAATCTGCCGACTCGCGAATCGATGGAGAAGAACCGTCTCCTCCGTCCCGTCGCGCACCGCGTCCTCGCGCCCGAGCTGTGGCGTTTCACTCGCCGATCGGTCCCGCGCGGTGTTGCGCTGGGCATGGTCGCGGGCATCCTGATCCCGGTCGCGCAGACCCCGGTCGCTGCGATCTTCGCATTGCCGTTCCGCGCCAATGTGCCGACCGCCGCGCTCACCACCTTCATCACCAATCCGCTGACCACCCCGCCGCTCTGGATCGCAGCCTATTGGATCGGCTCGTCGCTGCTCCGCCTCGACGCGCATATCCCCGGCCAGCCCGTCGCGGATGCCGCGGCGCGCACCGAATGGATCCCGTGGCTGATGCAGGCGGGGCCCGCCACGGCGCTCGGTCTGCTGGTCATCACGGTCGTCGCCTCGGTCGGCGGCTATGCGCTCAGTGCGCTCGGCTGGCGGTTATGGATCGCACGCAAGTGGCGGCACCGCCACGACAATCGCCACGGTCATGTTTCGTAACATTTGACACCGGTTGGAATTGACGGACCGTCCTATCGGCGTAGAACACACCGCATCCAGACGATCTTTCTCCGAGGTTCTTGATGCGTAAGTCGATTGTTACTGTGATCCTGCTCGCGTCCGCCGCATCGGCTTTCGCCCAGACCAACACCCCGTCGCCGACGCTCGCAAAGGCCGCGAAAGGCCCCGTCGCCGCCAAGGACGCCAACAAGCCGCAGATCAGCGATTTCGGCTTCGACATGGCCGGCCGCGATACCAGCGTGACGCCGGGCACCGACTTCTTCGACTACGCGAACGGCGGCTGGGTGAAGACCACGCCGATCCCCGCCGATCGCTCGTCCTACGGCATGTTCCACGTCCTCCAGGACCTGTCGCTGGAACGCACCCGCACGATCCTCGACGTCTCCGCCAAGACACCCGGCGACAAGGTCGGCGATTTCTACTCCAGCTTCATGGACGAGGCCGCGGTCAACGCGAAGGGCGCGACGCCCGTCAAGCCGATGCTCGCCGCGCTCAAGGCGACCAAGGACAAGACCGCGCTCGCTACCGAGATCGCCAAGCTCCAGCGCATGGGCGTCGGCGGCCTCGTCGGCGTCGGCGTGCAGCAGGACGACAAGGACCCGACCACCTACGTAGTCAGCCTCGGGCAGAGCGGCATCGGCCTCCCCGATCGCGACTATTACCTCAAGGACGACGCCAAGCTCGCGACGATCCGCACCGCCTACCAGGCGTATCTCACGCGCATGCTGACGCTCGCCGGCGAGCCCAACGCCGCCGCTCGCGCTGCTGCCGTCTTCAATATGGAGAAGGGCCTCGCCACCGCGCACTGGACGCGGATCGAGAGCCGCGACGCCGACAAGACCTATAACAAATGGACCGCCGCCGACTTCGCCGCGAAGGCGCCGGGCTTCCCCTGGGCGCAGTACATGACCGCGATGGGCGTCACCGGTCGTCCGTTCTACCTCGTCGCGCAGCCGAGCGCGGTGACCGGCGAGGCGAAGGTCTTTGCTGACACGCCCATCAACGTCCTGCAGGACTATGCGATGCTCAAGGTGCTGCGCTCGTACGCGCCGTATCTCTCGAGCGATTTCGACAAGACCAACTTCGCGTTCTACGGCACCACGCTGTCCGGCACGCCCGAGCAGCAGGTCCGCTGGAAGCGCGGCGTCTCGACCGTGTCGGGCGCGATGGGCGAGGCGATCGGCCAGCAATATGTCGCGAAGTATTTCCCGCCCGCGTCGAAGGCCGCCGCCGACGATCTCGTCAAGAACGTCATCGCCGCGATGGGCGAGCGCTTGCGCAACCTCGAATGGATGGCGCCCGAGACCAAGACCAAGGCGCTCGCCAAGCTCGCCGCCTTCACGCCGAAGATCGGTTATCCGGACAAGTGGCGCGATTATTCCGCGCTCCAGATCCAACGCGGCGATCTCGTCGGTAACGTATCGCGCGCCAACGCGTTCGAATACGACCGCGACCTCAGGAAGCTCGGCCAGCCGATCGATCGGGCTGAGTGGTTCATGACGCCGATGACGATCAACGCCTATGCCAATCCGACGATGAACGAGGTCGTCTTCCCGGCCGCGATCCTCCAGCCGCCGTTCTTCGATCCGAAGGCGGACCCGGCGGTCAATTACGGCGGTATCGGTGCGGTGATCGGTCACGAGATCAGCCATCACTTCGACGACCAGGGCCGCAAATACGATCTCAACGGCAAGCTCACCGACTGGTGGACGCCGCAGGACGTCGCCCGCTTCAAGGTGTTCACCGACGCGCTCGTGAAGCAGTACGACGCGTACGAACCGCTCCCCGGCCAGCACATCCAGGGTGGCCTGACGCTCGGTGAGAACATCGCCGATCTCGCCGGCCTGACGGTGGCGTACGATGCGTATCACAAGTCGCTGGGTGGCAAGAAGGCACCGATCATCGACGGCACCACCGGCGACCAGCGCTTCTATTACGGTTGGGCGGGCGTCTGGCGCACCAAGTTCCGCGACGCCGCGCTCCAGCAGACGTTGCTGTCGGACCCGCATTCGCCAGGCCACCAGCGCGTCCTCACGGTCCGCAACCTCGACCCCTGGTACGCCGCATTTGGCGCCAAGCCGGGTGAGAATAGCTACCTCGCCCCCGCCAACCGCGTCCGCATCTGGTAACCGGCACTTATGCTGTTCTCCCGCGAAAGCGGGAGCCCAGGGTCACGAAAGATGCCGTGTGTGACCCTGGGCACCTGCTTTCGCAGGGGGACGGAATCTTGTTTGACTAAGCTTCTCCCGGAGAACCCCATGAAGTCCTTCATCGTCGCCGGCCTGCTCGCCGCAACCGCCATCACCGGCGTTACCGCCGCCATTTCGCAAACCTCTGAACCAAAGCCCGCTCCCGCCGCCCCGACCGGCGCGCAATACGGGACGTTCGGCTTCGACGAGAAGGGCATGGACAAGACCGTCCAGCCCGGCGACGACTTCTACAATTTCGCCAACGGCAACTGGGCAAAGACGAACCCGATCCCCGCCGACAAGTCGAACTACGGCTCGTTCAACCTCCTCTCCGACCTGTCCGAGACGCGCACCCGCGGTATCCTCGATACCGCCGCCAAGGACCCGAACTCGAAGATCGGCCGCGCCTACGCCACGTTCCTCGATACCGGCACGATCGAAGGCAAGGGCCTCGCCCCGATCAAGCCGTGGCTCTCCAAGATCGCCGCGCTGAACGACCGCGCCGGCTATCCCGCGCTCCTCGCCGAAGCCGACCGCGCCGGGATCGGCGGCCCGTTCGGCGGTGGCGTGGGCCAGGACGACAAGCTGCCCGAGCAATACGCGCTTTCGCTCGGCCAGTCCGGCCTCGGCCTCCCCGACCGGGATTACTATCTCAGCACCGACGCGAAGCTGGTCGAGGCGCGCAACGCCTACCGCGCGCACATCGTCAAGATGCTGACCCTCGCCGGCGAACCCAATGCCGAGGCGCGCGCCACCGCCCTGCTGGCGTTCGAAACCGAGATCGCCAAGGTCAGCTGGACCCGCGTCGACAGCCGCGACGCGACCAAGACCTACAACAAGATGACCGTCGCCGATCTCGCCAAGCGCGCACCCGGCTTCGACTTCGCCGCGTATTTCAAAGGCATCGGCACGCCCGTCCCGACCGTCATCGTCGCGCAGCCCTCCGCGATCACCGGCATCGCCAAGCTGGTTTCGACTGCACCGATCGGCGTGCTGAAGGACCAGCTGATCCTGCGCTCGCTCGACGGCTATGCCGACGTCCTCCCCAAGGCGTTCGACGCGGAGCAATTCGCGTTCTACGGCACCGTCCTCGGCGGCACGCCGGAGCAGGAAGCCCGCTGGAAGCGCGGCGTCCAGTTCACCTCCGGCGCGCTCGATGACGAGGTCAGCAAGCTCTACGTCGCGCAGTATTTCCCGCCCGAGACCAAGGCCGCGGCCGACAAGCTCGTCAAGAACGTGCTCGCCGCGATGGGCCGCCGGATCGACAAGCTCGAATGGATGGCGCCCGAGACGAAGGTCAAGGCGCACGCCAAGCTCGCCGCGTTTACCCCCAAGATCGGTTACCCAAGCCAGTGGAAGGATTTCTCCGGCCTGACGATCACCTCGGGCGACGCGTTCGGCAACGAATGGCGTGCGAACGAATGGCAGCACCAGGATAATATCTCCAAGCTCGGCAAGCCGTTGCAGCGCTGGGAATGGGGCATGACGCCGATGACGGTCAACGCCTATGCCAATTTCGGCATGGTCGAGATCGTCTTCCCCGCCGCGATCCTGCAACCGCCGTTCTTTGATCCGAAGGCCGACGACGCGGTCAATTACGGCGGCATCGGCGCGGTGATCGGTCACGAGTTGAGCCATCATTTCGACGACCAGGGTTCGAAATACGATGCGAAGGGCCAGCTCACCGACTGGTGGACGCCCAAGGACATCGCCGGCTTCAAGGCGCTCACCGGCAAGCTCGGCGCGCAGTATGACGCCTACGAGCCGCTTCCCGGCATGCACGTGAAGGGCCAGCTCACGATGGGTGAGAACATCGCCGATCTCGCCGGCCTCACGGTCGCGTACGACGCCTATCACACCGCGCTCGGCGGCAAGACCGCGCCGGTCCTCGACGGCTTCACCGGCGACCAGCGCTTCTATCTCGGCTGGGCGCAGGTTTGGCGCCGCAACTACCGTGAAGCCAACCTTCGCAACCGGTTGCTGACCGATCCTCACTCGCCGTCGCAGCAGCGCGCGTGGGTCGTCCGCAATCTCGACCCCTGGTACGCGGCGTACAAGCCGACCGCCGGACAGAAGCTGTACCTCACGCCGGAGCAGCGCGTTCGGATCTGGTAAGAGTTTCCCTTGGGATAGCGGGCGGAGCGGAAACTGGGCGCGCCTTTCTGAGGAAAGCGCTCAAGTCAGCCCAACCCCCAACGGTCTCCCCTCCCTGAAAGGGAGGGGCAGGGGGTGGGTAGGCCGCTTGGAGAGCACGCCGTCCACGAACGGGCCGACCCACCCCCAACCCCTCCCTTCCAGGGAGGGGAGCAACTTTACCCTAGGCACAACAACCACCCCGGCGAAGGCCGGTGCCCAATTGGGGGACGGTTCTGACGATGGACGGCGCTTCGTTACTACCACCTTTCCCATTGGGCCCCGGCCTTCGCCGGGGTGGTGCCGTTTCTAGAAGCGGCGGGATCAGAGTTAGCGCCACCCCCATCACACGCATCACTTGACGCCCAACCCCGCAACAGCGGATGACTCCCCCCAATGGCATCGCTCGCTTTACCCACCCCCGCCCGCAACGCAACATTCGTCGCCATAGCCTCGGGCGTCGCCGCCGCGGCGATCGTGCTGCTGCTCGTCGGCAGCTGGACCGCCGCCGCCGGTTTCTTTGCCGCGGCCGTCATCGTCATCGGCGCGCTGATCGCCTGGCGCCTGCTCAACCCCGTCGCCAGGGACGCGCCACGCCCGGTCGACTGGGACCTCACCCGCACCGTCGCCGAAGCCGGCACCGACGCACTCGCGATCACCGACCGCGCCGGGCGTCTGGTTTGCGCCAACGACGCCTACGAAGCGCTGTTCGAAGGCTTCCCGACACCCCCCGGCCTGCCGCTCGACGAAGCCGGCAACGCAGCCCTCGCCGACGCCGGCCGTTCCGCGTGGCGCGACGGCACCGCGCAGGTCGAGCGCCTCAACGCCCGCAACGTCTGCCTCTCCACGCAGATCGCGCGCGCCGGTGACGACGCCGACATGCTCGTCTGGCGCTTCGTCACCGCGCAGGAACACGATCTTGCCGAGACGCTCGCCGCGCTGCTGACCGGCCCGACCGGAGACCGGCTCGGCGGCAGCGGCATCATGGCCGCGTTGCTCTCGCCCGATGGTCGCGTCCGCACCGCCAACCGTGTGCTGCGCGCGAGGGCGTGCGGCGACGAGTACGATACGATCGAAGGTCGCGACTTTGCCCGCTTCCTCATCACCGACAGCCGCGGCCTCGTCCGCTTCGAGCGCGAAGGCCTCGAAGGCACGCCGCTCCGCGTCCTCCAGATCCCGTTCCTCGACGGCGACGACGCCCCCGTGCTGGTCGCCTTGCTCGACGAGGAGGAGGACGCGCCCGCGCTCGGCGCCAGCGCCTCCGCGCACGTCCGCAGCCTCGTTAGCATGATGCCGTTCGGCATGGCGCTGGTCGACCGCGACGGTCGATTCCTGCAGATGAACGATTCGTTCCTGCGCGCGGCCGGCGTCAACTCCGTCGCCCCGCCGCTCTATCCGGGCGATCTCGTCGTCCGCGAGGACAAGGCCGCGGTCGCGGACGCAATCCGCAAGTTCGCGAACGGCGCGACGCATTCCGCCGACATGGCGGTCCGCCTCAAGGATCACCCCGACGAGCCGGTCGCGCTGACCATTGCCGGCGCGCGCGGTCTCGGCGACGCCGCCGTGCTGCTCAGCCTCAAGGACAATAGCGAGGAGAGCCGCCTCAAGCGCGAGGTCGCGCAGGCCACCAAGATGCAGGCGGTCGGCCAGCTCGCCGGCGGCGTGGCGCATGATTTCAACAACATCCTGACCGCGATCATCGGTCACTGCGACCTGATGCTCATGCGCCATTCGCCCGGCGACAGCGATTACGACGACATCCAGCAGGTCCGTACCAACTCGAACCGCGCCGCCAGCCTGACCCGCCAGCTGCTCGCCTTCTCGCGCCAGCAGACGCTCCGCCCGCAGATCCTCCAGCTTCCCGACGTCGTGTCGGAGGTCTCCAACCTGCTCAAGCGTCTGATGGGCGAGAACGTCCGCCTCGACATGACTCACGGCCGCAATCTGGGGCCCGTCCGCGCCGATCCCGGCCAGCTCGAGCAGGTCGTCGTCAACCTCGCGGTCAACGCGCGCGACGCGATCGTCTCGGCGAACGCACGCGGCGGCGGTGTGTTGACGATCACGACACGCGCCGTCCCTGCATCCGAAGTGCGCGAGATGGCGTCCGACATCCTGCCCGTTGCCGACTATACCGCGCTGATCGTCCAGGACACCGGCACCGGCATTCCACCCGACGTGCTGCCCAAGATCTTCGAGCCGTTCTTCACGACGAAGGAATTCGGCAAGGGCACCGGGCTCGGCCTCTCGACCGTCTACGGCATCGTCAAGCAGTCCGGCGGCTACATCTTCGCCGACAGCAAGCCAGGGCAGGGCGCGACCTTCTCGATGTACCTGCCGGTCCATTCGGCGCCCGCCGCGACTCGTCCCGTGGTGATCAAGCCGACGCCCAAGCCAGTCGACCTGTGGGGCACGGGCACGATCCTGCTGGTCGAGGACGAGGACATGGTCCGCGCCGTCGCCGAGCGCGCGCTCACGCGGCAAGGATACACAGTGCTGACCGCGGAAAACGGCGAGATCGCGCTCGAAGTGCTGGAGAAACACGGCCGCCCCGACCTGCTGATCAGCGACGTCGTCATGCCGCAGATGGATGGCCCGACGATGGTGCGGCATGCCCGCGAGAAATTTCCCGACCTGCCGATCCTGTTCATGTCGGGCTATGCCGAGGAGCAACTGCGCAAGTCGATCGACCTCGACAACGTCGCGTTCCTGCCCAAGCCGTTCTCGGTGCAGGAATTAGCCGAAGCGGCACGAGACGTGCTTGCCGCACGCTGACTCGAACAAGATGTTGGCAAGTCGTAACAATCCCGACTATGCGAGAAATATGACCGCTACCCAACAGATCCTCATCGTCGAGGACGAACCGTTGATCGCCATGATGCTGGAGGATTTCCTCGAGGTATTGGACAAGGGAGTCGCGGGCTCGGTCGACACCGTCGCCGATGCCTTGAAGCGGATCGAAGAGGGCGGCGTCGATGGCGCGATCCTCGACGTGAACCTGCGTGGCGGCGAGAAGAGCACCGCAGTCGCCGAGGCATTGGCGGCAAGAGGCGTCCCCTTCGTGTTCGCGACCGGCGGCGGCGATGACGGTGTAGCTCCCGAATTCCGCGACCGCCCGCGATTGCAGAAGCCCTTCACGATGGACGGCGTCGCGAAAGCCCTCGAAGGCCTTTAAGCCTTATTGAATAGAGCGCCAAACGCTCCCCCTTATGCCCCCCTCCCTGGAAGGGAGGGGCCGGGGGTGGGTTGGCCGCTTGGCGAGGGCAACGTCAGCCAACAGGCCGACCCACCCCCAACCCCTCCCTTCCAGGGAGGGGAGCAGGCTCACTTAAGCTGGTCATTCCCGCGAAGGCGGGAGCCCATATCGGCAGGCCCCGTTGTGAAAATCCTGAACGGCTACCGATTTGGATCCTTGCCTGCGCGGGAATGACGCAGACGGAGCGACCACCGCACGCAAAAATTGACGCAACTCTCTTGCGCAAATACCCCGTCCCGCGACATAGGCGTTCGCCATGACCCGCACATTCGATAAATCGCGCCTGCCGAGCCGCCACGTCTCCGTCGGTCCCGAACGCGCCCCGCACCGCAGCTATTACTACGCGATGGGCCTCGACGAGGAGCAGATCGCGCGCCCGTTCGTCGCGCTCGCGTCCGCCGGCAACAACTCCGCGCCCTGCAACACCACGCTCGACGCGCAGGCCGATGCCGCGCAGGCCGGCGTCATCCAGGGCGGCGGCATGCCGCGCCGGTTCAATACGATCACCGTCACCGACGGCATCGCGATGGGCCATCAGGGTATGAAGGCCTCGCTGGTGAGCCGCGAAGTCATCGCCGACTCGGTCGAACTCTCGGTCCGCGGCCATTGCTACGACGCGCTGGTCGGGTTCGCCGGTTGCGACAAATCTTTGCCCGGCATGATGATGGCGATGCTCCGCCTCAATATCCCGTCGGTGTTCGTCTATGGCGGCTCCATCCTGCCGGGCCGCTATCAGGACCGCGACGTCACCGTCGTCGACGTGTTCGAGATCGTCGGCAAATACGCGGCCGGCGCGTGCCCGCTCTCCGAAGTCCACGCGATCGAGAAGGTCGCATGCCCCGGCCACGGCGCATGCGGCGGTCAGTACACCGCGAACACGATGGCCTGCGTCGCGGAAGCGATCGGTTTGTCGATCCCGAACAGCAACATGGTGCCCGCACCTTACACCACGCGCGAACAGATCGCGGTGGCGGCCGGCGCGCAGGTCATGGAGTGTCTCGCCGACAACATCCGCCCGCGCGACATCTGCACGCGCGAAGCGTTCATCAACGCCGCGCGCGTCGTCGCCGCGACCGGCGGCTCGACCAACGCGGCGTTGCATCTCCCCGCAATGGCGTCCGAAGCCGGGATCGAATTCGACCTGTTCGACGTCGCCGAGATATTCAAGACAACGCCGTACATCGCGGACCTCAAACCCGGTGGGAAGTACGTCGCCAAGGACATGTACGAGGCCGGCGGCGTCTACATGCTGATGAAGACGATGCTCGCCGGTGGGTTCTTGAACGGCGATTGCCTGACCGTGACGGGCAAGTCGCTCGGCGAGAACATCGACCAGGTGACGTGGAACCCCGACCAGAAGGTCATCTACGACATCAAGACCCCGCTGACGCCCACCGGGGGTGTCGTAGGCCTGCGCGGCAGTCTCGCCCCCGACGGCGCGATCGTGAAGGTCGCGGGCATGCATCGCCTCCAGTTCTCGGGTCCGGCCCGCGTCTTCGATTGCGAGGAAGACACCTTCGCCGCCGTCGAAAACCGCGAGATCAACGAAGGCGAAGTCATCGTCATCCGCTACGAAGGACCCAAAGGCGGCCCCGGCATGCGCGAGATGCTGTCGACCACTGCCGCGCTCTACGGTCTCGGCATGGGCGAGAGCGTGGCGCTGATCACCGACGGGCGCTTCTCGGGCGGCACGCGCGGCTTCTGCATCGGCCATGTCGGCCCTGAAGCGGCGGACGGCGGGCCGATCGCGCTGGTCCAGAATGGTGACATCATCCACATCGACGCGGAGGCCGGGACGATCGACCTCGACGTGCCCGAGGACGTGATGGCCGCGCGACGTGCGGCGTGGGTGCCGCGCGTCAACGATTACGGTTCGGGTGCACTCTGGCGCTATGCGAAGACCGTCGGCCCCGCGTACAAGGGTGCCGTCACGCACCCTGGAGCCGCAGCCGAAACCCATGTCTACGCGGATATTTGAGCCCACGCGAAAATATGAACTGAGACGAGTGTTTCGGCAAAACCCGCACTCCGCCCGTCACCCCGGCGAAAGCTGGGGTATCCCGGTTGGCGCGCGTCGTGACCCGATCGGGGAGATCACAGTTTTCGCTGGGATGACGGAAGGCCGCGTGGATGACGGCTTCGGTAGGACATCCAACCGAGTCTTGTGGCTTGCCCTCCTTTCGCTGCCCCTCGCGGCATGCGGGCCCGGAAAACCGTCCAGCGCACGGGTGGCGGCCGAGCAGGCCAGGGAGTCCGCCGGCGACCTCCGCATCCCCTGCGCACGCGGGACTGCGGTATTCCAAACGGTCTGCACGATCGAACAAACCAAGGGTGAGACCGGCCAGATTCTGACGATCCGCCACCCCGATGGCGCGTTCCGCCGCCTGCTCGTCACAGACGACGGCCGCGGCGTTGTCGCAGCGGACGGGGCGGAGGTCGCGAAGGTCGGCCTGATCGAGGGCAATGGTATCGAAGTCGAACTCGGTAGCGACCGTTACCGCCTCCCCGCCACCGTCAAGGGCGCGACCAAGCCGTCATGATCGGCATCGAAGGCCAGCCCGTCCTGACCGCTGCCGAAATGCGCGCGGCGGAAGATGCGGTAATCGCCACCGGCGTTTCGGTCGAGATGCTGATGGAGCGGGCCGGCACCGCGATCGCGGGCGCCGTTCGCCGGCTGGCGGGCGCGAACGAAGTCCTGATCCTCTGCGGCCCCGGCAACAACGGCGGCGACGGCTATGTCGCAGCCCGTGTGCTGGCGGAAATGGGCATTGCGGTGAGGGTCGCGGCGCTGTCGGAGCCCAAGACCGACGCGGCGAAGTCGGCGAGGGCAGGGTGGCTAGGCCCGGTCGAAACGCTGGCGGCGGCGAAACCCGCTCCAATCCTCGTCGACGCGCTGTTCGGCACGGGCCTCACGCGCCCGCTCGACGCCAGTACAACACCGACCCTCAACCGTTCCCCCGCGGACGCGGGGGCCCAGAGTAAGCCGCTGGGTACGCCCTTGGACCTTAACTGGGCCCCCGCGTCCGCGGGGGAACGGTCTATAGTCGGGCGGCTGCATTCGCTCGCCAGCGCTGCGCAGCTCAGCATCACTGTCGACCTGCCCAGTGGCCTAGCCACGGACACAGGCGAGGCGCTCAGCACGCCGCCGGTCTTCGACCTCACCCTAGCCCTTGGCGCGGTAAAACCCGCGCACCTCCTCCAACCCGCCGCGCGCTATTGCGGCCAGATTCGCCTCCTCGACATCGGCGTTCCCACTGCCAGCCAAGCCGAAGTCCTTAAAACACCAATCCTCCCGACTCCGGGCCCAGACTCGCACAAATATACCCGAGGCATGGTCGCGATCGTCGCCGGCACCATGTCCGGCGCCGCCGACCTCGCGGCGCTCGCCGCGATGCACGCCGGCGCTGGCTACGTGACCCTGCTCGGCGACAGCCAAGGCCCCCCGCACGCGCTCGTCCGTACGCCATTCTCCGATCACGCGCTTGCCAACGATCACATCGGCGCACTTGTCATCGGACCTGGCCTTGGCCGCGACGACCTTGCCAAGGCCTGCCTCGAAGCCGCGCTGACCTCGGGCCACCCGCTGATCAACGACGGCGATGCGCTCCGCTTGCTCGGCCCCGACCGGATAAAGGCGCTACCCGTCCCCGTCATCCTCACCCCGCACGCCGGCGAGTTCGACGCGCTCTTCGGCAAGTCGAACGCCGACAAGATCACCCGCACCCGAGACGCCGCCGCCCGCGCCAACGCCATCGTCGTCTTCAAAGGCGCCGACACCGTCATAGCCGCCCCCGACGGCCGCGTCCGCATCGCGCAAGGGGCCAGCGACTGGCTCTCCACCGCCGGCACCGGCGACGTCCTCGCCGGCGCGATCGGCGCGATGCTCGCGGCCGGGCTCGATCCGCTCGACGCAGCCTGCGCCGGAGTGTGGCTCCACGGTGACGCTGCCCGCCGATTGGGCGCGGCTTTCATCGCCGACGACTTGGCGGAAGCGCTCCGGTCGGCCAGAGCGTCGCTATGACCTCTGAAACGACCTCCGACACCACCAACACGATCGTCCGCGTCGCGGCGCGCGGCGACGGCATGACCGCCGACGGACGCCACGCCGCCTTCTCGGCGCCCGGCGACACGCTCGCCGCCGACGGCACCGTGATCCCCGGCCCGCACCATCAGACACCGCCCTGCGTGCATTTCCCGACCTGCGGCGGCTGCCAGCTCCAGCATCTCGACGACCAGGCCTATGCCGAGTTCGTCACCGACCGCATCGCCTCGGCGCTCGACGGCCAGGACCTGTCCGCCCCGATCCGCACGCCGCACATCTCCCCCGAGCGCAGCCGCCGCCGCGCGACGCTCCACGCCGAGGCCAAGGGTGGCAAGATCACGCTCGGCTTCACCGCGGAGAAGGCGCACACGATCGTCGACATCAAGGAATGCTGGATTCTCGATCCGCGCCTCTTCGCGCTCGTCCAGCCCTTGCGCCAGCTGCTCAAGCGCCTCAACTTCCGCCGCCGCGCGGATATCCACCTGACGCTCGCCGACCAGGGCGCGGACATCCTGATCACCGGGTTCGCCCCCGAAGGCCTGCCCGCCGCCGAAGCGCTCACCAAATTCTGCGAAGATCACAAGATCGCCCGCGTGGCGTTCGACGACGGTCTCGGGCCCGAGACGCGCTGGGAGCCCGACGCGGTCACGATCACCTTGGGCGGCGTCCCCGTACCGCTCCCGCCCGCCTCGTTCCTGCAAGCCACACCCGATGGCGAGGCTGCGCTCACCGCCGCCGTCCTGGAGGCAATCGGCAAGCCCGCGACGGTCGCCGACCTGTTCGCCGGCCTCGGCACCTTCACGCTCGCGATTCCCGCCAAGGTCTACGCGGCCGAAGGCGCGCGCGACGCGCTCAGCTCGCTAAAGGCCGCCGCGCACCGCACCCAGCGTCCGGTGTACCCAGAGCACCGCGATCTTTACCGCCGGCCGCTGACGGTGGCCGAACTCGATCGCTTCGATGCGGTGGTGATCGATCCGCCCCGCTCTGGCGCGCGCGAGCAGGCGACCGCGCTGGCGGAGTGCAAGACGCCGGTGATCGCCTATGTCTCGTGCAACCCGGCCAGCTTCGCGCGCGATGCGAAGGAGCTGTGCGACGCGGGTTGGCGGATCGACTGGGTCCAGCCGGTCGGCCAGTTCCGCTGGTCGACGCATGTTGAGCTAGCCGCGAAGTTCGTCCGCTAACCGAAGAAGCGTGTTCCCCCGCGAAGGCGGGGGCCCAGTCTGGACCCCCGCCTTCGCGGGGGAACACTCTTAGGGGTAGACTGCACTCACGAAGAACAATCCATCGGGCGGCGCATTAAGCCCCAGCATCGCCCGATCCTTCGCCGCGAGCGCAGCCGCAACATCGCCGACCGCCCAACGCCCCATACCCACCAGTGCCAGGCACCCGACCATAGACCGCACCTGATGGTGCAGGAACGACCGCGCCGCCGCGTAAACAAACAACCGCTCCCCAGCGCGCACCACCTCAAGCCGGTCCAAAGTCCGCACCGGACTATCCGCCTGGCAATGCGCCGACCGAAACGTCGTGAAGTCGTGCCGCCCCACCAGCGCCCCCGCAGCCTCTGCCATCGCGTCTGCATCCAGCAACTGAGGCACCTGCCAGGCCAGCCCAGCCTCGAACGTCAGCGGCGAGCGCCGGTTGACGATCCGGTACTCGTACGACCGCCCGACACACGAAAACCGCGCATGCCAATCGTCGTCGACCACTTCGCACGCCAGCACCGACACCGGCGCCGGTTTCACCAGCGCATTCAGCCCCTCCATCAACCGAAACGCTGCGAGCGGCTTCGCAATGTCGACATGCGCGCGCATCGCCATCCCGTGGACGCCCGCATCGGTCCGCCCCGCCGCCTGTACGGAGACGGTCTCGCCGGTCATCTTCAACACCGCCGCCTCCAGCGCCGCCTGCACGCTCGGTCCATGCTTCTGCCGCTGCCAGCCCATGAACGGGCGGCCATCGAACTCCACCGTCAACGCGAACCGCGTCAAAGCTGCGTCCCCGACCGAATCGGAAACCCGCGCAGCATCTCCTCCGCCGAGGTGACGCCGCGCCCAGCGCGCTGCACCAAGGTCGGCCGGATAGCCCCGTCACCGCACCCGATCGTCAACTCGGCATTGACCGTCAGCCCCTCGCAACCGAGAAACGAGAACGGCAACACGTCCGCCGCCAGCACCTTCACCCGCTCACCGGCATGCTCGAACCAAGCCCCCGGCGCCGGGTTCATCGCCCGCACCAGCCGCTCGATCTCGATCGCCGATCGCTCGAAATCGATCCGCGCCTCCGCCTTGTCGATCTTGGCGGCATAGGTGACGCCCTCCTCGGGCTGCGGCCGGGCAGGGTAGGCGTCGAGATCGCCCAGCACCTCGACCATCAACCGAGCCCCCATCGCGGAGAGTTCGGACGTCAGATCCCCCGCGGTCCTGCCGACGATCGGCGTCCGACCCTCGAGCCGAACCGGCCCGGTATCCAGACCCGCTTCCATCTGCATGATCCCGACCCCCGTCTCGGCATCGCCCGCTAGGATCGCCCGCTGCACCGGCGCCGCCCCGCGCCACCGCGGCAACAGCGACCCATGCACGTTCAGGCACCCGAACAGAGGCGCCTCCAGCACCGCGCGCGGCAGGATAAGACCATAGGCCGCGACCACCGCAACGTCCGCGTTCAAGGCGGCAAACGCCTCGCGAGCCTCCAGCCCCTCCGGCAAAGACGCCTTGAACGACACCGGCGTCCGCACCTCGATGCCCAGCACTTCCGCCCGAACCTGCACCGGCGACGGGATCAACTCGCGCCCACGCCGCCCCCCGGGCCGGGCAGGCTGGCAATACGCCGCCACCAATTCATGCCCCGCCGCGACGAGGGCCTCCAGCACCGGCACCGCGAAGTCCGGCGTTCCCATGAAGATGATCCGCATGGCCCTCTCGAACACGCTGGCGGGGAGCCGCGCAACCCCCTATCTGTTCCCTATGGCATCCCCCGAGATCGAGGCGCTGACGCAGGCGCTGGCCCGGCTCCCCGGCCTCGGCCCCCGGTCCGCACGTCGCGCCGTGCTGCATCTGCTCAAGAAGCGTGACGCCGCATTGGGTCCGTTGCGCGAGGCGCTGACCGCGGTCGACGAGCGGCTGGAGAATTGCTCGACCTGCGGCAACGTCGACACCACCAACCCCTGCGCGATCTGCGCCGACCCGCGCCGCGACCAGCGTTCGCTCTGCGTCGTCGAGGAGGTCGCTGATCTCTGGGCGCTCGACCGCTCGCGGCTGTTCCCCGGCCGCTTTCACGTCCTCGGCGGCCGCCTGTCCGCACTCGAAGGCATCCGCCCCGAGGACCTCAGCATTGACAGCCTCGTCCGTCGCATCGAAGCCGGCGGCATCGACGAAGTCGTCCTCGCGATGAACGCCACGCTAGAAGGCCAGACCACCGCGCACTACATCGCCGAGCGCATCGAACGCTTCCCCGTCCGCGTCACCCAACTCGCGCACGGCCTCCCGGTCGGCGGCGAGCTCGACTATCTCGACGAAGGCACGCTGGCGCAGGCACTAAGAGCCAGAAGGCCAATGGCTTGACGCCCATCGGCTTGACGTGATGCCCACGCGTACCTTAGCGGACGCGCTATGACCGTCATGACCGTTCTCGAAGTCCCCGATCCCCGCCTGCGCCTCGTTGCCGAGCCGGTGGAGACGGTCGACGACTCCACCCGCACGCTCGTCGCCGACATGATCGAGACGATGTACGACTTCAACGGTATCGGCCTCGCCGCGACCCAGGTCGGCGTGCAGAAGCGCGTCCTCGTCATCGATCTCCAGGAGGAGAAGGACGAGGAGGACAAGCCGATCAAGAACCCCAAGGCGTACATCAACGCCGAGATCCTGTCGGTCAGCGATGAGGTCTCCACCTACAACGAGGGCTGCCTCTCGATTCCGGAGCAATATGCCGAGGTAGCGCGCCCGGCGCGGTGCCGCGTGAAGTGGCTCGACGAGACCGGCGCTGCGCACGAGGAGGATTTCGATGGTTTGCTGTCGACCTGCATGCAGCATGAGATCGACCATCTCGATGGCGTGCTGTTCATCGATCACATCAGCCGCCTGAAGCGCGACATGGTGATGAAGAAGCTGGCGAAGCAGCGCAAGCTGGGCTGAGGGGCGGGGGGTGTCGGTGCTCTCTGTGCTGAGAGTGCGTCCCTGAGAGCGCGGATTACTCACCCAACACGCAACCACCCCGGCGAAGGCCGGGGCCCAATTGGGGGACGTCGCCAACTGAGCGCAGTCCCTCGTTATTGAAACCTTTCCAATTGGACCCCGGCCTCCGCCGGGGTGGTGCTATTCGGCGAGGGTGTCGAAGCGCCCCTTTCTAGTTCCCCCGCGAAAGCGGGGGCCCAGGATCACAAACGCCACCGCCCATAACCCAGGACTCCCGCCTCCGCGGGAGAACAGAATATTCCGATTGTCCTACATCAATCGTTCGACGTATGTTCCACCCATGACGTCCCCAATCTTCTCCCGAACCCGAGCGCGCGCGCGCGCAGCCTCACCCTCGCAAATGCTGCGCCAGCGTCTGCACTTCCTGCACTTCACTCCAGTTTCGGCCGCGTAAAATGGCTGAGTTCGCCATCATCGCCGTCCTGGCGCTAGCCGCCGGCATTCTCCTCGGCTGGCTCCTAGCCTCCCGCCGAGCCGCCACTCTCGCCAGCGAACTCGCCGTCGCCCAAACCAAGGTCGCCGACGCCGACCTCATCCGCACCGCGCGCGACGCGGTCGAGCGCGAACGCAACGCCGCGATGCAGGACCTCGCGACGCTCCGCGCCCAGAACGCCGAACGCGCAACCGACACCGATCGCCTCCGCCTGGATCTTGCCACGATCCGCACCGACCGCGACGCCGCCCGTACCGAAATCGCGACGCTCAAAGCCCAAGGCGAAGCATTCGAAGCGCGCCTGCTCGAACTCCGCGAGGCCAAGGACGTCATGGCCGCGCAGTTCGGCGACGTCGCCAACAAGCTGCTGAGCGACGCGCAGAAGACCTTCCTCGAACGCGCCGACGCCCGCTTCCGCCAGTCGGAGGAATCCGCCGGTCTTAACCTCAAATCGATGCTCCAGCCGGTCAGCGACCGTCTACAACGCTACGAAGAAGGCGTCGCAAAGGTCGAGGCCGAGCGTCGAGACGCATTTGGCGACCTCAAGGGCCAGATCGAACAAATGCGCCTGGGCCAGGAAAAGGTCTCGACCGAAGCCGCCAAGCTCGTCAACTCTCTCCGCAACGCCCCCAAGTCCCGCGGCCGCTGGGGCGAGCAACAGCTGAAGAACGTCCTGGAAACCTGCGGCTTGAGCGAACACACCGACTTCCAGACCGAGGTCTCGGTAGCGGTGGGCGACGACGGTGCCCGCCTCCGCCCCGATGCGATCATCCGCGTTCCCGGCGGCCGCGCGCTGGTTATCGACGCAAAGGTGTCTCTCAACGCCTACCAGGACGCATTCGGCGCAGTCGACGACGCCGAACGCCTGATCGGCCTCGCCGCCCATGCGGCGTCGATGCGCGCGCACGTCAACGGCCTTGGCAACAAGGCTTATTGGAGCCAGTTCGCCGACACGCCCGACTACGTCATCATGTTCGTCCCCGGCGAACACTTCCTCTCCGCCGCGCTCGAACACGACCCGACGCTCTGGGACTTCGCCTTCGAAAAGCGCGTGCTGCTCGCCACACCGACCAACCTGATCGCGATCGCTCGCACCGTCGCGGCGGTCTGGCGCCAGGAGAAACTCGCCAACGAAGCACGGAAGATCGGCGAACTCGGCAAGGAGATGCACGACCGTCTTGCCAAGGTCGCGGACGACCTGCGCAAAGTCGGCGTCGGTCTCAACAGCGCGGTGAAGAACTTCAACGGCTTCACCAACTCGTTCAACGGCCGCCTGATGGTAACCGGCCGCAAGTTCCGGGATCTTAACATCGAAACGGGTGCGCGAGATCTCGAGGACGTATCCTCGGTCGACGCACTGGCGCTTGGCGAGGGGCCTGCCCTGATCGAGAAGCCGGAGAACGTCGAAAGCTGACCTTCCACTATTACCACCCCGGCGAAGGCCGGGGCCCAGTTGGGGGACGCGGATGATGGACGCTACGATCCGTTACTTTAGCTTTCCCAACTGGGCCCCGGCCTCCGCCGGGGTGGTGCGGAAGTAGCGTTCTTCCGCACCGAAAACCGATCGGTACAAAATTCGTTCACCTCTCGGCAACCTTTCCACATCCCGAGCATTAACCGGACAACACCCCCAAGAGTCACCCGGTCATGAAACACCTAGTCCCCATCCTCTGCGCCCTCATCCCCTTCGCAGCAATGATCGGCGCCTGCGTAACCTGCCCCTGACGCCCGCCGCGCAGACACAAAAGAAAAGGCCCGCTCGGATCACTCCGGGCGGGCCTTTCTGTATCGGCTAGAAGGGAAGCGAAGGGATCAACCCTGCGCTTCTTCCTCCTGGTCGCGCGGTGCTTCGGCGGTCGCGCCGGGCTCTGCGTTCGGATCGTAATCCTCGACGAAGCCAGCCTCGTCACGCTCGAACATCGACGACATCACGTCGACGCCCGAAGCCTGCATCTCGGCCTCTTCAGGCGAGCGGGCGACGTTGACCTTGACGGCCACCGACACCTCGGGGTGCAGCGATACCTTGACGGTGTAGACACCGATCGCCTTGATCGGCTTGTCGAGCACGATCGCCGACTTGCCGACCTTGTGACCATCGGCCACCAGCGCATCGACCAGATCGCGAACCGCGACCGAACCGTAGAGCTGACCGGTGTTCGACG
>Ga0308164_10001616_pt1 | contig 25613 bp, 22 predicted proteins | sample PhyTR2_FD_201031 | JGI IMG/M metagenome (GOLD analysis project Ga0308164, IMG submission 201031) | Phyllosphere microbial communities from UC Gill Tract Community Farm, Albany, California, United States - DLSLT.R2 | ecosystem: Host-associated > Plants > Phyllosphere > Unclassified | place: USA... | reverse complement strand
CATGGAGTACGCCGACGCCATGCGTTGGTACGGCAACGACAAGCCCGACGTACGCTTCGCCATGAAATTCGTGGAGCTTAACGACGTGGTGCAAGGCCAAGGCTTCCCGGTTTTTGACAGCGCCGAGTTGGTAGTAGGTATTAATGCCGCTACCTGCGCCGCCTATACCCGCAAGCAGCTCGACGAGCTGACCAACTTCGTGAAGAAGCCACAGCTAGGGGCTACTGGCCTCGTGTACGCCCGCGTGGAAGCCGGTGGCGTAGTGAAGTCATCAGTCGATAAATTCTACTCGCAGGAAGAATTGCAGAAGTGGAAAGCCGCCTTCAATGCCAATGAAGGCGACCTGCTGCTCATCCTAGCCGGCCCGGCCGACAAAACTCGCAAGGCCCTGAGCGAACTGCGCCTCGAAATGGGGCAGCGCCTCGGCCTGCGCGACAAGGATACCTTCGCCCCGCTATGGGTAGTCAATTTCCCGCTGCTGGAGTACATCGAGGAGGAAGGCCGCTATTTTGCCATGCACCACCCCTTCACCTCGCCCAAGCCCGACGACCTGCACCTGCTCGACAACCCTGAGACAATTGGCCAGGCCCGCGCTAATGCCTACGACTTGGTTATTAACGGGGTTGAAGTAGGCGGCGGCTCTATCCGTATCCACGACCGCGCTGTGCAAGCCCGTATGTTTTCGCTGCTAGGGTTCTCACCCGAAGAAGCACAAGCGCAGTTCGGCTTCCTGCTCGATGCCTTCGAGTATGGTGCGCCGCCCCACGGTGGCATCGCCTTCGGCTTCGACCGCCTCTGCTCGCTCTTCGGCGGCGCCGATAGTATTCGCGACTTCATCGCCTTCCCCAAAAATAACTCGGGCCGCGACGTGATGATTGATTCGCCTTCGCCAATCTCAGATAAGCAGTTGACGGAGCTGAGTATTAAAACAGCTGTAGTAGTGAAGTAATAAGCCTAGCCTACTGCCTGAAAACAGACGCGGCCCCTGAAATTTCCGGGGCCGCTTCTGTTTTCAGGAGAGAAATTACTTCTAGAAATTCCGCTCGCCCGTCTCGCGCTTGCCTAGCATCACCGAGCCTACCATGGCGGCTAGTAGTAGAATGGAGGCTAGCTCGAAAGGCAATGAATACTGCTTGAATAGCACCATCCCTAGCTGGTCTACCATACCCACCTGCGAGTTAAAAGTAGTAGCATCGTAGCCAACCGGCTGCACATTGCGTAGGGCGGCCACCATAACGAGTAGCAGCGAACCACCGGCAATAGTAGCAGCAATCTTGGCTAGGGTTGGTTTGTGCGGCTCGGTGTCCTCATTCAGGTTCAGGAACATAATCACGAACAGAAATAGCACCATGATGGCGCCAGCGTACACAATGATGTTCACGGCCGCCAGAAACTGCGCGTTTAGCGTGAGGTAATGGGCCGATAGGGTGAAGAACGTGAGGATGAGGAACAACACGCTGTGTACCGGATTTTTGGCCAGTACCACGCCTAGCGCACTCAGCAGGGCTACGAACGACAGGAAGAGAAATAGGGACATAGAAAACAGAAGAATGTCATGCTGACGAAGGAAGCATCTTGCCAGAAAGGGAACCTAGCGAACCTGACAAGATGCTTCCTTCGTCAGCATGACAAAATAAATTTTACGCTGGCTGCATCTGGCTGCGCAACTTGTCGGCCTGCTCAGGCGTGAGCTGGATGCCACGCTTCGAACGATTGTCGGGCGATACGGGCTCGACCAAGCGGTCCTTGCCGTAGATGAACTCATCGCGCTCGTAGCGCGGCGGGGCCATTTTATCGGCTTGCAGGTACACAGCAGCCTTCGGGCACGCCTCTTCACAGAGACCGCAGAAGATGCAGCGCAACATATTGATTTCGTAGCTGACGGCGTATTTCTCCTCACGGTAGAGGTTCTGCTCGCCTTTTTTGCGCTCACCGGCTACCATTGTAATGGCTTCGGCGGGGCATGCTACGGCGCACAAGCCGCAGGCAGTGCAGCGCTCGCGGCCCTGCTCATCGCGCTTAAGCACGTGCAGGCCACGAAAAACGGGCGAAAACGGACGTGTTTCTTCGGGGTAGCGAATGGTAACCTGTTTCTTAGTAGCAGCCCGAAAAAAGTGCTGCATGGTAATGGACAAGCCCTGAAAAATCGCCGGCAGGTAGGCCCGCTCGGCGAGCGTCATCGGCTTCTTTTCCAGTTTCTTGGCGCGGTTGCTTAGCGATTCCATAAAGGTCGATAGAATAAGAGGGGAGGGCTAGCCACATGGGCTGCCTACCACCACTGCTTGATTTCGGGGATGATGCCGGTGGTGATAAGGCCGCCCGTGAGCAGGATGTTGAAGATGGCTAAGGGGATGAGGATAGTCCAGCCCAGGCGCATCAGTTGGTCGTAGCGGAAACGTGGCAGCGTCCAGCGCACCCACATAAAGAAGAAGATGAACGAGAAAATCTTGGCAAAAACTGCTACCACGCCTAGGATGGCGATGACGTTCTGCGCCGCGTCGAGCGAAAAGCCCTGGGCGGTGTGTAGCCAGCTCTGAAGCTCATATTGGAAGGGGAAGTTGAAACCACCGAAATAAATAACGCTCATCACGGCCGAGGCCACGAATACGTTTACATACTCAGCAAAAAGGTAAAGGCCCATTTTCATGGAGCTGTACTCGGTGTGGTAGCCACCTACCAGCTCGGTTTCGCACTCGGGCAAGTCGAAAGGCGTACGGTTGGTTTCAGCAAAAGCGCAGACAATGAAGATGATGAAGCCTAGCGGTTGCTTCACGATGTTCCAGAAGTGCCACTCGCCTGGCACCGACTGTTGCAGAGTGATGTCACGCAGCGAAAGCGAACCCGACATCATGAGCACGGCAATCAGCGCTAGGCCCATTGCCAGCTCGTAGCTGATGTTTTGCGAGGCCGCGCGAATGGCGCCGAGCAGCGAAAACTTGTTGTTGGAAGCCCAGCCGCCAATCATGATGCCGTAAACCCCTAGCGATACGATACCGAACACGTAGAGCATGCCCACGTTGATTTCAATACCCTGTAGGTGTATTACCGTGTCACCAAACTTGAGAAAGCTACCGAACGGGATAACAGCCGATGACATGAGCGCCGTTATCATGGCCAGGCAGGGGCCGAAGATGAATAGCGCCTTGTTAGCACCGCTCGGGAAGAATTCTTCTTTGGTGAAAAGCTTCACAGCATCGGCTAGGGGCTGCGCCAGGCCAAAGGGGCCTGCCCGGTCGGGGCCCACCCGGTCTTGCAGAAATGCGGCAATTACGCGCTCGGCGTAGGTGCAGTACGTGGCAATCAGCAGCGAAATGCCGAATACTACCAGCACAACTAGGCCTTGCCAACCTAAAGATTCAAGAGACATACTATATAAAATATCAGCTTAGAAGGAGGTGCCGTTGGGGCCGCCCAGCTTCAGCGGCGGGTTTTTCTCTAGCTCGCGCACAGTGCTTTCGGGCAAGTCAGCGATAACCTGCGGGTTGATAACCGGCAGCTCGTAGTGGTTGGCCGAGATAACGGACGAGCGGTCAATGTGCGCCGGGCCTTCAATAACCCAGTCTGATGTTTCTTTCTTTTCGAAGCGGCACTCGTTGCAAATCCACTCCTTTACTTCGCCGTACTCGTCTTTGCGGGCAGTTACGCGCAATACGTCTTTGCCTTTGTACCACAGCGTTACGTGGCCAGTGCATTTTTCGTGCGTGCATTCGCGGTGGGCATTTACCGGCTTGGTAAACCACACACGCTGCTTGAAGCGGAAGGTTTTATCAGTGAGAGCGCCCACTGGGCATACGTCAATTACGTTGCCACTGAAGTCGTTATCAATCGCATTCTCGATGTAGGTACCGATTTCAGCAGCATCGCCGCGACCTAGCACACCGTGCACGCGGCCATCTGTAATCTGGTTGGCTGTGTAGACGCAGCGGTAGCACAGAATGCAGCGCGTCATGTGCAACTGGATGTAGGGACCGATGTCAATTTTCTCGAACGTGCGGCGTTCTTCCTCGTAGCGCGTGGTGCTTACTCCGTGCTCGAAAGCGAAGTTTTGCAAATCGCACTCACCGGCCTGGTCACACACCGGGCAGTCGAGCGGGTGGTTGATGAGCAGCATTTCCACAATGCCTTTGCGCACATCGAGTACTTGCTGGCTGGTCGTGTTTTCTACCACCATGCCGTCCTGTACGGGCGTAATGCACGAGGCTACGAGCTTCGGCATAGGGCGCGGGTCTTTAGCCGAGCCAGCAGCTACGCGCACTAGGCAAGCGCGGCACTTACCGCCGCTGCCCTTTAGAGGCGTATAGTAGCACATGGCGGGCGGCACCACGCCGCCCCCAATCTTGCGGGCCGCGTTGAGGATGGTTGTGCCATCGGGCACTTCTACCTCAATTCCGTCGAAGGTTATTTTAGCCATTCTATTTCTCGAATACAAATACTAGGGGGCTAGCCAGCCGTTAGGCTAGGCCATTACCAAATTGCCGCGATACACAGCACCGGGCTGGGTAGCCTCTTTGGGATGGGTGACGTGCCACTCAAACTCATCGCGGAAGTGGCGCACGGCAGCAGCTACTGGCCACGCGGCAGCTTCGCCGAGCGGGCAGATAGTGTTGCCTTCAATCTGCTTGGCTACACTTACAATCAGGTCGATGTCGTGCATCGAGCCGTGGCCGTGTTCTAAGCGGTGCAGTACCTTTTCGAGCCAGCCGGTGCCTTCGCGGCAGGGCGAGCACTGCCCACAGCTTTCGTGGTGGTAGAAGCGCGAGAAGTTCCAGGTATTTTTTACGATGCACGTCGTTTCGTCCATCGCAATAAAACCACCCGAACCAAGCATGGTACCGGTCACGAAGCCACCGTCGCTGAGCGATTCGTACGTCATCAAGCGGTTTTCGCCAGCGGCAGTTTTTAGAATCAGCTCTTTCGGTAGAATCGGCACGGATGAGCCACCAGCTACTACAGCCTTCAGTTCCCGGCCTTTCCAGATGCCGCCGCAATACTCATCAGAGTAGATGAATTCCTCTACTGGAACCCCTAGCTCCAACTCATAAATGCCAGGCTTATTCAGGTGGCCACAAGCTGAAAACAGTTTAGTGCCTGTGCTTTTGCCTACACCAATTTTGGCGTATTCGTCGCCACCCATATTCAAGATAGGTACGACAGTGGCAATGCTCTCCACGTTGTTAACTACCGTGGGGCGGGCGTATAGGCCCTGCACAGCCGGAAATGGCGGCTTATTACGCGGATTCCCACGTTTGCCTTCCAGCGACTCCAGTAGTGCAGTTTCCTCGCCGCAGATGTACGCACCTCCGCCCGGATGCACGTGCAAATCAAGCGAGTAGCCGGAGCCCTGAATATTCTCGCCTAGGAAGCCAGCAGCATACGCCTCAGCAATGGCTTTCTCCAGAATCCGCAGCACGTACAAGAGTTCGCCGCGGATGTAGATATAGCTGGTACGCGCCCCTAGCGCATAGCTGCCGGCAATCATGCCCTCAATGAGCAAGTGCGGCAGCTTTGACATTAAATAGCGGTCCTTAAACGTGCCTGGCTCCGACTCGTCGGCGTTGCAGACGAGGTAGCGCGGCACGCCCTCCGGCTTGGCCAAAAAGCTCCACTTGAGGCCGGTAGGGAAGCCAGCGCCGCCGCGCCCACGCAGGCCCGACTTCTTCACTTCTTCTACCACTTCTTCGGGCGTCATTTTGAGCGCCTTTTCTACGGCACGGTAGCCGCCGTGCTTGCGGTAGACGGCGAAGGTTTCGATGCCTTCGACATTAACATGTTCGGTTAATAGCTTGCGTCCCATAATCTTAAACTATTCGCTATTAGTTATTTTGGAGTGAGGTAGGCAAGCCATTTTCCTCCCAAGGAAGAATAGGCCGGTGAACCAACCCGCGCAGCTCATTGAGCATCGCGTTTACGTTTTCTTCCGTATCGAGCGACTCGTAATATTTCTCGCGTACCTGCACCACGGGGGCAAAGCCACAAGCGGCTAGGCACTCTACTTCTTTCAGGGTAAAGTGGCCGTCGGGCGAGGTGCCACCCACTTTCGCACCAGTGATGCGCTCTAGTTGGGCCGTTAGTTCATCGGAGCCGCGCAGCATGCAGGGGCCAGTACGGCAGATTTCCAGCACGTGCTTGCCTACTGGCTTCAGGTTGAACATCGTGTAAAACGTGCTCACTTCGTACACCTCAATCGGGCGCAGGCCCAGGGTTTCGGCCACTAGGTCTTGCACCTCCGGGCTAACCCAACCGCCAAACTCGGCCTGCGCGATGTGCAGCACAGGCAGTAGGGTTGACTTTTTGCGGTCGTCGGGGTAGTGCGTGAGCAGGCGCTTTATTTCAGCCTGGGCGGCGGGCGAAAACTGGGGTTTAGCAGCGGCGGTAGTCGGCTCCATATCAGGTACTTTCAACTTAAAAACTAGGCGTCCAACTCGCCGGCAATCACGTTCATCGACGACAAAATCACGATGGCATCCGAAAGGCTCGTGCCCACTACCATTTCCGAATAGGCTTGGTAGTAGATAAAGCACGGACGGCGGAAGTGCAGGCGGTACGGCGTGCGGCCACCGTCCGAAATCAGGTAGAACCCAAGTTCGCCATTGCCGCCTTCTACTGAGTGATACACTTCACCAACCGGGGCGTCGATTTCGCCCATGATGATTTTGAAGTGGTAAATCAGCGCCTCCATGTTCTTGTACACGGCCTCCTTAGCGGGCAGGTAGTAGTGCGGCGCATCGGCGTGGAAGGGGCCCTCGGGCAGGCGGTCAAGCGCCTGGTTGATGATGCGCAGGCTCTGCCAAATTTCCTCGTTGCGCACCAGAAAACGGTCGTAGGTATCGCCGTTGGTACCAACCGGAATATCAAATTCGAAGTCTTCGTAGGAAGAATAAGGGTTCATCACCCGCACGTCGTAATCGACGCCGGCGGCCCGCAGGTTGGGGCCAGTAAAGCCGTAGTTCAACGCTTTTTCCGCCGTAATCGGACCCACGTTTACCACGCGGTCCATAAAAATGCGGTTGCGATTGAACATCGACTCGAACTCCTTCATCACGGCCGGAAACTCTTTCAGCCACTTACGCAGCTTGTCGATAGCTACCGGCGAAAGGTCGCGTTCCATGCCGCCTACTCGACCCATGTTGGTAGTCAGGCGCGAGCCGCAGACTTCCTCATAAATCTCGTAAATCTTCTCGCGCTCTTGGAATACGTAGAGGAAGCCAGTAAAAGCACCCGTGTCTACGCCCAGAATAGAATTGCAAATGAGGTGGTCGGCAATGCGCGCCAACTCCATCATTATCACCCGGATGTACTGAGCACGTTTTGGCACCGTGACTCCGAGTAGCTTCTCTACCGTCATGTGCCAACCCATATTGTTAATGGGCGACGAGCAGTAGTTCATGCGGTCGGTGAGCGGCGTAATCTGGTAGAAGGGCCGCCGCTCGGCAATTTTCTCAAATGCGCGGTGGATGTAGCCGATAGTTGGCACCCCCGAAATAATGCGCTCACCATCCATTTGCAGGATGTTCTGGAAAATGCCGTGCGTGGCCGGGTGTGTCGGCCCTAGGTTGAGGGTCGTCAGCTCCTGCGAGAAGTCGTTGAGCGTGGGCACGAGTTGGCCACCCTGCTGCTCCTGCGCTTCTTCAATAATCTTATGGGTGCCGGCTAGGGCGTCGTTTACTGCCATTGTCGTTATGTCATCCTGAGCGCAGCGAAGGACTTTATCACGTCCGGGCCACTAGGGTAATAGTTCTGGCGAAGGCCCTCGTGATAAGAGGATTCCTTCGCCAGCATGACACTTTAGCTGAGTTAGCGACCGAAAAACAAGTCGGTCTTGTCTTCGCGGGTGCCGTCTTCGAGCGGGTACTGCCGGCGCATGGGATGGTAGTCCATGTCCTCCACATTAAGGATGCGGCGCAGGTTGGGGTGGCCCGTGAAGATGATGCCGTAAAAATCGTAGGCCTCACGCTCCATCCAGTTGGCGGTGGCGTAGAGGTCGGTGAGCGTAGGCACCACCGGGTCGGCTATCGGGAAGTAAATCTTGATGCGCAGCCGGATATTGTGTACCAGGCTGTGCAGGTGGTAAATCATCCCGAGTTCCTGATTAAGGTTCTCGGGATAATTGATGCCGCACATGGTCGTAAGGAAATGAAACTTGAGTGTTTCATCCTGCTGCAGGCCCGCCACAATCTGGTGAATGTGCTCGCGCTTAGTAGTTACCGTGAGCAGGCCGTAGGGCTCGTGCACATCGGAAAACGTAGCTTCGCCAAACAGGCTGTGGAGTAACGCCAGCACCTGTGCATTCTGCTGGGCGGTGGGGTCCTGGGCGGCAGCAGTTTCCTGGGCGGCGGGCGATTCTTCTTTGGTTGGGTCAGCCATGTAAGGGGCTTTCTGCGAACAGCTTACTTAATGTTATAGGAGGCTAGCAGCGCTTGGTACTCGGGCGAGTTGCGGCGGCGGATGCTCTCATTCTTGGCTAGGTCCTGCACGCGCATCAGGCCGTCGAGCACCTGCTCGGGGCGGGGCGGGCAGCCAGGCACATACACATCGACCGGGATGATGCGGTCGATGCCCTGCAGCACCGAATACGAGTCGAAGATGCCGCCTGAGCAAGCGCAGGCACCCATAGCGAGTACCCAGCGGGGCTCGGCCATCTGCTCATACACCTGCTTCACAATAGGAGCCATCTTTTTGGCGATGGTCCCCATCACCATAAGCAAGTCGGCCTGGCGGGGTGAGAAGCTAGGGCGCTCGGAACCGAAACGCGAAATATCGTAGTGGGCGCCCATGGTAGCCATGAACTCGATGCCGCAGCAGGAGGTAGCAAAAGGCAAGGGCCACAACGAGTTGGCGCGGGCAATGCCGACTACCTTCTCCAGAGAAGTAGCAAAAAAACCAGCGCCCTCGATGCCCTCGGGGGCCGGTACGCTTTTGATTTCAGGAACGCGGGTATCAACCATGGGAATATGTCAGTTTAAGCAGCCTGCGCAGCAATAGCGGGCTGTTTTTCCAACACCGGCTTCGTCACGAAAGTTTGGCTAGGAACAGCTTCGTTCCAGCGCAGAATCCCCTTTTTGATAACGTAGCCGAAGCCCGCCATCAGCAGGGTCATGAAGATAATCATCTCCACAAAGCCGGCCGTGCCGAGCTGGCGGAAATTGACGGCCCAGGGATACATGAAAATAACCTCCACATCGAAGAGCACGAAGAGGATAGCCGTAAGGAAATACTTTACCGAGATGGGCGTGCGGGCATTGCCCACACTCTCGATGCCGCACTCAAAAGAGGCATCTTTTACCTTACTGTGGCGCTTGGGGCCCACCAGGTGCGAAACAATCATGGCGAAGGCCACGAAGGCCACGGCTAGCCCAAACTGAATGAGGATGGGTAGATAGTCGCTGGGCTGATACGAAGAATTAACGGCGAGTAGCATAGGAGACAGCTAGTTAGGTAGCGGGCGCACTGGCGCGGACAGGCAAAGGTACACCCTAGCCGGTTTGAGCGAAAGCGAAAAGTGGCCCGCTACGGCCTAGCGCGGAGTTTCGGTGGGCTGGGGCGCCACGCTAGGGGCACCCGGCTCGCCAATGGGCTGGCCATTCATGGCGCCGTCGAGGTTGCCCCCGTTAAAGTAATTCTCGGTGAAAATGCGGTACCGGTCGAAGATGGAGCGTACCGAGCGCACCAGCACGTATTCGCCCCGGATGCCCTCGGGCACGGTTACGCCCGAAGCGTACCCATTCCAGATGGCGTTATCGGTTTTGGTATCGATGAGCGTCACCATGAGCGTGCCATCGAGCATGAGCAGGCGGGTAGGTTGGTAGGGATGGCGCTGCTCCTCGGGCGTTTCCTCGTTTTCGGCATCGTTGTTTTTCACCCAGCGCGTGATGTCCTCCTGCACGAAGCCAGGAAAGCGCATATCGCCTTCGAACAGCTTGTAGCTTACCATCAGGTCGGGGGTGCGGCGGGAGTACTTATAGCCTTGCAGGCGCAGGCGCTGTTTGATGGCATCGCGTAACGACTCGCTGAGGCGGGTGCTGTCGGCGGCCAGGCCATCACCGCTCAAAAACCCGTAGGTGCGGTAGTGGCGAAAACGCCCTCGGTAGCTGTAGCTCGACTCGATGCGGGCATCGCGCGAGGTGAGGCAACTGGAGAGCAGACCAAGGCTCAACAGGCAGGTAAGCAAAAGGGTAGCAGTAGCTTTCATGAGAAAGAGGGCGGGAAGATTAAAGAAGACCCTAAGCTACGCTACGAAAGCCGTTTTTTATCTATTGCTCAGCTTATTGCACTGGCTAGCCAAGCTATGGGGGCTAACAGTCACTTTTGAGTCGGAAATTTAAAACATTGGCCAAGTCAGCCGCCCCGCATTCTGGGAGCGGGGAGCGGCCTCCGTCCCTCAGCCAGAATTGGCGTTTCAGAGCTGATAAGGCCCTACCGATAGCCCGCCGCCTGCAGCTGAAACAGCTCGGCGTAGCGGCCACCCCTAGCCAGCAACTCTTCGTGCGAGCCGATTTCCTGCACGCGGCCGTGCTCCACCACTAAGATGCGGTCGGCCATGCGCACGGTACTGAAGCGGTGGGAGATGAGCACGGCAGTTTTGCCCTGCGTGAGTTCCTTGAAGCGCTCGAACACCTCGTACTCGGCGCGGGCGTCGAGGGCGGCGGTGGGCTCGTCGAGGATGAGCAGTTGGGCCTCGCGCATGTAGGCACGGCCTAGCGCAATTTTCTGCCACTCGCCGCCGCTCAAATCCACGCCGCCGTTGAAGCGCCGGCCTATCATCTGGTCGTACCCTAGCGGGAGCTTGGCAATGACTGAATCGGCCAGGCTCTGGTGGGCGGCCTGCTCGATGCGCGGCTGATTCTGGCGCTCCTCGATGCGGCCCACGGCCAGGTTTTGGCCAGCGGGCAGCTGGAAGCGCACGAAATCCTGGAAGATGACGCCGATTTCCTGGCGCAGTTCGGCGGGGTCGTACTCGCGCAAGTCGTGGCCGTCGAGCAGAATGCGGCCCTCGCTAGGGTCGTAGAGGCGGGCCAGCAGCTTGACGAGAGTGGTTTTGCCGGCGCCGTTTTCGCCCACCAAGGCTAGCTTTTCACCGGCGCGCAGCTCAAAGCTGAGGTGGCGCAGAGCCCACTTCTCGGCGTTCTTGTATCTAAAGCCTACATCCTCAAACGTGAAGCCCTGCCGAATGGGCTGCGGAAACGGCCGCGCGGCCTGCCCTGCGGTGGGCCGCACAATGCGCGGAGTAATCTGAAAAAAATCGAAGAAGTCCTGCAAATACAGCGCCCCGTCGGCCACCTGGCTGAAGCGGCTCAGAATGCCTTCGAGCAAGGCGCGGAGCCTAGCGAACGAGCCCGCCAGAAACGTGAGCTGGCCGATAGAAATAGTCCCGCCCACGGCCTGCTTGATAATATATAAGTACGCCCCGTAGTAGCCCGCCGCGCCGATGGCCGCGAACACCGTGCCCCAGCCAGCGCGGCGCAGAGCTAATACCTTGTTTTGGGCGTAAAACTGGTCGGAGAGCGTAGAAAACCGGTTTATTAGGAAATCAGACAAGCCAAAAATCTTCACTTCCTTGGCCGTTTCGTCGCTAGCCCCGGTTTGGCGCAGGTAGTCGAGCTCGCGGCGCTCGGGCGTCCAGGAGTGCGAGAGCGAGTAGCTGCGCTCGTTGAAATGACTTTCGCCGAGAAAGGCGGGCACCACGGCCAGCAGCAGCAGCCCCAGCAGCCAGGGCTGAAAGGCCACGAGGCCGCCGGCCAGCAGCACCAGCGTAACGGTATCCTGGCCCTGGGCCAGCACCTGGCTCATGAGCACCGAGCGCGACAGCGTCTGGCGGCGGGCGCGCTCCAGCTTGTCGTAGAAAGCGCTGTCTTCAAACTGGTCGAGGTCAAGCTCGGCGGCGTGGCGCATAAGGCGCACCGACGAGGAATTGGTAAACAGGTCGCCGAGGAGCGAATCGAGCAGCGCCACGGCGCGGCCCAGCGCATCGGTGAGCAGCACTAGGCCAAATTCCAGAGCTACCAGCCCGAACACCGGCGACACGGCCCGGCTGGCCGCTGGCAGCCGGCTCAGCTGCACAATGTCATCCAGAATCAGCCGGCCGATGTAGAGCATTGCCAGCGGCAGCGCCGCTCGTAACAGGCGCAGGGCAATATTGCCCTGCGTGAGGCCGGGCGAAGTAAGCCAGATAAGCTTGAGGAAAGCCGGTAGGTAGCGTAGCGCCGACACGCGCTCGCGCACGCTCACGGTGGGCTGCTCGGCACCGCGCTGGCGGCCGGGTCTTTTAGCCGAAATAGTTGTTAAAAGAGAAGTTAACCAATCCATAAGTCGGCAATACGGCACATTAGGGGCCGGGGTGAGGAATAATCTTTTTGGCAGCAGTTCGAGTACCTATTTAAAGGTGGCGCGCAACGGCTCGGGTATTGGCCCCGACCTTTGCCGCACTTATGCTTGGTTCTTATTCGCGCGGCTTCTGGCTGATGTGCCTGTCGTCGTTTCTGTTTTTCCTCTCCTTTAACCTGCTGTTGCCCGAGCTGCCCGACCACCTTAGCCAGCTAGGGGGCGGCGAGTACAAAGGGTTCATTATCGCGCTATTTACGCTCACAGCGGCCATTTCGCGCCCGTTTTCGGGCAAGCTCACGGATACAGTGGGCCGCATTCCGGTAATGGTATTCGGCTCGCTGGTGTGCTTTCTGTGCGGCTTCATCTACCCCTGGGCGCTGACAGTGAGCAGCTTCTTGTTTTTGCGGCTGCTGCACGGCTTCAGCACGGGTTTTAAGCCCACCGGCACGGCCGCGTTCGTGGCCGACATTGTGCCGATGGAGAAACGCGGCGAGGCTATGGGCTTGCTCGGCGTAACGGGCAGCCTGGGCATGGCCGCCGGCCCGGCCTTTGGCTCGTGGGTGGCCGAGACGTTCTCGCTCAACGTCATGTTTTACTGCTCCAGCGCCGCCGCCTTGCTCTCGGTACTGGTGCAGGGCACCCTCACCGAAACGCTGCCCCTGGCCCAACGCCAGCGCTTTAGCTTCGCCTTATTCAAGCTCAAGCTCGACGAGATACTGGAGCCGCGGGTGCTGGCGCCGGCCCTCACCACGCTGCTGTGCTTGTTTCCGTTTGGCGCGGTGCTCACCGTGATACCCGACCAAAGCCGCCTGCTAGGGCTGGCCGGGCCCACCAAAGGCTTGTTCTACGTGTGCTACACGGTGGCTTCGCTGGTGGTGCGGCTGGTGGCCGGCAAGGCCAGCGACACCCACGGCCGGGTGCCGGTGCTGCGCTGGTCGGCGGGGTTGCTGGCGCTGGGGCTGGCGGTGCTGGTGTGGTCGCCGTCGGTGCCGGTATTTTTGCTGGGCGCCATCATTTTTGGCATCGGCACGGGCCTGAATTCGCCCACCCTCTACGCCTGGACCATCGACCTGAGCCACCCCGAGCGCCGGGGCCGGGGCGTGGCCACCATGTACATTGCCCTGGAGGTGGGCATTGGCCTGGGAGCCCTACTGGCGGGCTGGATTTTCGACAACCAGCCCGGCCGCCTGCCCTGGGTGCACGCCCTCAGCCTGGCTTGCGTGCTGGCTGCCCTGGCCTACCTCTGGCTGGGGGTGAAGGCCAGCCCGGCCGGCCCGGCCGAAAACAAAACGCTGGCGGCCCAGGCCCTGGCCGTGGGCGCCCCCGAAGAAGTGGTGTAGAACGAGTGAAGGAGAATTGATAATTAGTTGGCCAGTACCTAGCTTTACCGGGCTGCGATGGGCTATATAAGCCTTTTTTAACTTAGCAGTCCTTTTCTCCCTCTATGATTACAAAATTACGCGTAGCAGTACCATTTGCAGTCGGTGGCTTAACTCTGCTAGGGGTGCCAGTGGCCGCGCAGCAGGCGCCCGCCGGGCAGCCCGTCGAAATAAAGTTTGGCAAGCCCGAGCCCGCCGACTTTCAAGCCAAAAACTTTGTGGGCGACAGCGCCGCGCCGGCCGTGGTGCTCTACGACTATGGCTCCACGCGCTTTCGCCTCAAAGGCAGCAGCTTTCAGCTGGAATCGGAGCGCGTGACGCGCATCAAGATTCTGAAGAAGGCTGGCTACGAAGTGGCCACAGTGGAAATACCGCTTTACCACCGCGAATCGAACGAAGAAAAGATAGTGGGCCTGCGCGGCTTCACCTACAACGAGGTAGGCGGCAAAATCGAAAAAGTGAAGCTCGAAACCGGGCAGGCCTTTACCGAGGAGCGCACCAAAAACCTGAAGGTGCGCAAGTTTACGCTGCCCGGCGTGCGCGAGGGCGCCGTGATTGAGTACGCCTACACGGTGACGTCGGACTTTCTGTTCAACTTTCAGGACTGGACCTTTCAGCGCGAGATACCCACGCGCTGGAGCGAGTTTAAAGCCGAAATACCGGAGTATTTCGACTATAAGATGCTGATGCAGGGCTACGTGCCGCTAGCCCTGCAAACCCAGGCCACGACTCAGGCGCAGTACACGCTGCACACCGAGGCATCGATAGAACCAGGGGTGCGGGGCGGGCGGGAGGCGTCGAGCAACGAGACCTTTATGGCCCAGGCAACCAACTACCACTGGGCCATGCAAAACGTGCCCGCCCTGCGCGACGAGCCCTACATGACGACCACGCGCGACTACGTGGCGCGCATCAACTTTGAGCTGGCGGGCCAGCGCATGCCCGGCGGGGCCTACCAAAACGTGGCTGGCTCGTGGGAGAAGATTAATGCCGACCTGCTGGCCAGCTCCGAGTTTGGGGGCCAGCTAGGCCGCCTGAGCTTCCTGGACGCGACCCTGAAGGCGCTGGTGGCGCAGTACCCGGACCCGGCGGCGCGGGCGGCGGCCGTGCGGGAGCTGGTGATGAAGAGCGTGAAGTACGACGGCACCAACCGCTACTCGGCCAGCGGCTCGCTCAAGAAGAGCTACGAGCTGCACCGCGGCACCTCGGCCGACGTGAACCTGCTGCTGATTGCCGCCCTGCGGCAGGCGGGGCTAGCCGCGCAGCCCGTGCTGCTGAGCACCCGCAGCCACGGCCGCGTCAACCAAGCTTTTCCGCTGCTCGAGCAGTTCAATTATGTGATTGGGGTGCTGCCGCTGGCCGATAAGCAGGAGCTGCTGCTCGATGCCACCGAGCCGCTGCTGCCCTGCGGAGTGCTGCCCACGCGGTGCCTCAACCAAACCGGCCGCCTCGTGGCCGATAAGGAAGCCGGCCGCTGGGTGAACCTGCTGCCGAGCCAGCGCCACAACCACTATCAGGAAATAAAGCTGACGCTCGACGAGCAGGGCAACCTCACGGGTAAGGTGCACGAAGAGCACGCCGGCTACGCCGGGGCGGCCGTGCGCGAAAAGTTGCAGCAGCTGGGCGAGAAAAAGTACCTGACCGAGCTGGCTCGCCACCACCCGAGCTGGGAGTTTCCGGCCTACACTTTTGGTGAAGTAGCCGAGGTGAGCAAGCCGCTGAGTATCAATTATGAAGTGCGCCAGCCGGCGAGCACTCCCGGCACCGCCAAAGAGCTGTACGTGAGCCCGCTGGCGGCTTTTGGCGAAAGCCAGAATCCTTTTCACCACGCCGAGCGCACGTACCCGGTCGATTTTGGCGCCGCCAACCAGGATGTTATTATTCTGACCCTGACGCTACCCACCGGCTACACCGCCGAGCTGCCCAAGCCGGCCGCCATCTCCCTGCCCGAGCAGGGCGGGCGCTACCTGTACTCGGCCAGCAGCCCCACGCCCGGCACCGTGCAGCTCGTGAGCCGCCTCTCGCTCGATAAGCCGCTGTACGGGGCTGAGGAATATGCCTCGCTGCGCGAATTTTATCGCCTGGCCTTGGCCAAGCAGGCCGAAGCCCTGGTAATCAAGAAAATGTAAGGCGCCGCCGCCGGGCCGCTTATACGGCGCGGCGGCCGGCTTCGTAGCAACTGCGTTATGGGTTACAAAAAAAACCGGTCCTGGTGGGCCCTAGTGGTGTTGGCCTGGCCGCTGAGCGTCGGAATAGCCCACGCCCAAACGCCGGCCCCGAAAGAGCCCGCGCCGCTGCCATTGCGCTTTGGCCAGCCCGAGCCGGCCGACTTTGAAGCCGCCAGCTTTGCGGCCGATAGCGGTGCCGTGGCCGTGGTGCTGTGCGACTACGGCACGGCCCGCTTCGGCAGCGTGGCCGGCGAGATGAGTATTATCCACGAGCGCACGGTGCGGGTCAAGATTCTCAAGAAAGCCGGCTACAGCTACGCTACCGTGGAAGTGCCGCTGTACCACAACAACGAGAATGCCGAGAAGCTGAGTAGCCTGCGGGGCTTCACCTACGTGCGTGGCGCCGATGGCAAGCTGACCAAAACCAAACTCGACGCCAACAGCGCCTTCGAGGAAAAGCGCACTGGCAACCTGACGGTGCGCAAGTTTACGCTGCCCGGCGTGCAGGAAGGCGCCGTGATTGAGTATGGCTACACGGTGACCTCCACGTTTTTTAATAATTTTCAGGACTGGACGTTTCAGCGCGAGATACCCACGCGCTGGAGCGAATATCGCACCAGCATCCCGCAGGTGTACCACTACAAGGCGCTGTACCAGGGCTACTTGCCCCTAGCCATCAACGAGATGGGCCGGGGCTCGGTGACGCTGCTGCTAAGCCGGCTACTCAGCAGCAGTGCGGGCGCGATGGCCGGCACCGTGGCTGGCGAATCGGGCGTGAGCCTGAGTACCGAGCAGCACCGGTGGGTGGTGCGCAACGCGCCGGCTTTTCGCGAAGAACCCTACCTCACAACCGCCACCGACTACTTGGCTCGCATGAACTTTGAGCTGGCCGGTATTCAAATGCCCGATGAGGAGTACCGCGACCTCACCGACAGCTGGACCAAAAAGAATAAGGTGCTGCTCGAGGACGAGTCTTTTGGGCTAGCCCTCAAGCACGGTAGCTTTCTGGCCGAGGCAGTGCAGCCGCTGGTGGCGCAGTACCCGGACCCGGCGGCGCGGGCGGCGGCCGTGCGCGAGCTAGTGATGAAGAGCGTGAAGTACGACGGTACCAACCGCTACTCGGCCAGCGGCTCGCTCAAGAAGAGCTACGAGCTGCACCGCGGTACCTCGGCCGATGTCAACCTGCTACTCGTTGCCGCCCTGCGGCAGGCGGGGCTAGCCACTCAGCCGGTTATCCTGAGCACCCGGGCCCACGGCCGCGTCAGCCAGGAGTATCCGCTGCTGGAGCAGTTCAACTACGTGGTGGCCCTGGTGGAGCAGCCCGGCCAGCCCGACCTGCTGCTCGATGCCACCGAGCCGCTGCTGCCAGCCGGCGTGCTGCCCCGGCGCTGCCTCAACCGCCTGGGCCACACCGTGCCCGAGGCCGGCGAAGGCCGCTGGGTGAGCCTGGAGCCTAGCCAGCGCTACCTGCATTTTCAAAATGTGCAGCTTACGCTTGATGCGCAGGGCAATATGGCGGGGCAGGTGCAGGAAGAGTACAGCGGTTATGCGGCCCTCGAAGCCCGCGAGCAAATGCAGCAGCTGGGCGAGAAAAAATACGTGGCGCGCCTGGCTGCCACGCACCCCGGCTGGGAAATACCAACTTACGCCTTTGCCGCACAAAACGAAGTGAGCAAGGCCCTGGCCCTGCGCTACGACCTACGCCAGCCCACCACCACGGCGGGCGCCGCGCAGGAGTTATATATCAAGCCATTGGCGGCGTTTGGCGAAGGCCAGAACCCCTTTCGCCACGCCGAGCGCAATTACCCAGTTGACATTGGCTTGGTGCAGCACGAGATTATTGTGCTGACCCTGGCGCTGCCCGCCGGCTACACCGCCGAGCTGCCCAAGCCCGCCTCGCTGGCGCTGCCCGATAAGGGGGGGCGCTACATCTACTTGGCCAGCAGCCCCACGCCTGGCACTGTGCAGCTAACCAGTCGCCTCACCCTCGATAAGGCCGTGTACAGCGCCCAGGAGTACCAGGCGCTGCGCGAGCTCTACCGCCAGATGCTGGCCAAGCAGGCCGAGGCGCTGATTATCAAAAAAGCGGGCTAGCGCTGCGCTAAGGATTGACTTTTATTGAATTGCTATTCACTGACTGGTGCTATGTTTCTCCCCATCTTTTCCTCACTGGTACTGCTAGCCCCGCCCGCGCCCAAGTACCCCGCCGATGCCATTGCCCCGGCCCTGCGCGAAAATGCCCACGCCGTGGTGCGCGCCTACGATAAAAAAGTAGTGGTGAAATCGGCCGGCCAGCTCGTCGAAACTGTGCACCAGGTAGTAACGGTGCTTGATGCAGCGGGCAGCGACGACTACGGTATGGTGATGGTAGACTACAGCAGCCTGCGGCATCTCAACTACCTGCGCGGGTCGGTGTACGATGCGCAGGGCAATCTCCTGCACCAGCTGCGCCCGGCCGAAGTGCGCGACCAGGGCCTGGGCGATGCGGGAGGGAGCTTCATGACCGACGTGCGCATGCGCTACGTCGACCTGCGCCAGCCCGCCACGCCCTACACCGTGGAGTTTGACTACGAGATTGTATCAGAAAATACGCTTTTCTACCCCGACTGGCAGCCGCAAGCCGCCGAAAATGTGTCGTTGGAAAGCGCTACGCTGCAAGTAACCACGCCCACCGCGCTGCCCCTGCGCTACCAGGAGCAGCTGCTGCCGGCCGGAGCGGCCAGCGCGCCGGCAGTAGCCGGCAGCCTCACCACCTACCGCTGGCAGCTGCCCGCCCACCCGGCCGTGGACGACGAGCCGCTAGCCCCCTCCCTGGCCGAGCAGCTGCCCGCCGTGCACCTGGCGCCGGCTACGTTTGAGGTGCAAGGCCACGCCGGCTCGCTGGCCTCTTGGCAGAGCCTGGGGCAGTGGATGTACCAGCTAGGGCAGGGGCGCGATGTGCTGCCGCCCGCCCTCACCGCCAAAATGGCCCAGCTGCTGACTGTGGCGCCCGACCCCCGCGAGCGGGCCCGTAAGGTGTATGAATTTTTGCAGGGCTCGACCCGCTACGTATCGGTGCAGCTGGGCCTCGGAGGCTGGCAAACGGCCCCGGCCAGCGCCGTGGTAACTGGCGGCTACGGCGATTGTAAAGCCCTCAGCAACTACACCTGCGCCCTGCTAAAGGCTGCTGGCCTGCCCGCCTACGTGGCCCTGGTGGGCGCCGGCGCCGAGCACGCCGACGTGCGGGCCGGCTTCCCGAGCAGCCAGTTCAACCACGCCATTTTGTGCCTGCCGCTGGCCGCGCACGGCCCCGCGCCGGCCGATACGGTGTGGCTGGAATGCACGAGCCAGACCGATGCCTTTGGCTACATGGGCACCTTCACCGGCAACCGCCACGCGCTGCTGCTTACGCCCGAGGGCGGCCGCCTGGTGGCCACCCCGCGCTACGGCGCGCAGGCTAACCGCCGCCAGCGCCGCACCGACCTCTGGCTCGATGCCGCGGGTGGTGCCAAAGCCACCGTACGCACCCGCCGCCTGGGCCTGGCCCAGGACGACTACGCCCAGCTACTGCACCACGCTGACGCGGAAGAGCAAAAAAAATACGTGTCCAACCGGCTTAATCTCAGTCATTTCACCATCAAGAGCCTGCGCCTGGCCGCGGCCCCCACGGCCACGTTGCCCGGTGTGGTCGAGAACATGGGTCTGGAGCTGGCCAGCGTGGGCACGGCCGCCGGCCAGCGTATGTTGCTGGCACCTAACGCACTGGGTCGCCTAGGTGCGCTGCCGCCTCAGGTAGGCCCGCGCCAGGCGCCGCTAGCCCTGCCCGCGCCCGGCCTCTACCAGGATACCGTGCGCCTGCATTTGCCTACCGGTTTCCGGGCCGAAAACCTGCCCCAACCCACGCAACTCACCACGGCCTACGGCACCTACTCCAGCACCTGCACCGCCCTGCCCGATGGCACGCTGCAATACGTGCGTCAGCTCGAAACCCGCCGCCCCGGCAGCGGCGCGCCGCTGCCCGCCAATAAATACCTTGAATATCAGGACTTTCGTCGCAAAATCAGCCAGGCCGATAACGCGCAGGTAGTGCTGATGAAGACCGACGCCTAGCGGCAATTTTGTAAAAAGCCGGGGCCCGCCGTTCACTGCTGGGGCTACTCGCTCAGCGCTGAACAGCGGGCCTCGGCTTTTTACAGCTTGTACCGTACCTGCGCCGTCACTTCGGAGCGGGCGTTGCCCCGAATCTGCTCCAGGCCCGAGCCAATGGTCGTTTGGTGGCGGTAGCGCGTGTCGGCGTAGCGCAGCCACATGGTAAAGTGCTTGTTAAGAGTGGCTTGAAAAACAGCATACGCCCGCGTGCCCTGCCCGTAGAGCGCCGGTACCGACACGGCGTACAGCACATCCTGCTCAAAAATGTACTGGCGCGTGTCGTAATCGTCGGTGTCAAAAAGGGCGTAGCGGGCGGCCAGGCTGATGCGGCGCGCCAGCTGCACGGTAGCATCCTGGCTGAGCATGAAGCCACGCCGCCAGGGCAGGTTGTCGTCGGCGCGCAAGTAGGTGGCTTGCAGGCGCGTGCGCAGGCCTAGCTGGGCGGTGGGCTGCACATCGCAGTACAGCAGCAGCGAGTGGCGCAGCTGCTGGCCGGGCAGCGGCACCGCCCGCCCGGTGAGGCTAGCGGGCAGGTCGAGCGGCTTGAGGCGGGCGCGGTACTGGGCGTAGAGGAGGCTGGTTTTAGTGGGGGCGAAGGCTACGCGCAGCAGCGCATCCTGGCCCTGGCTAGGGGCACTCACGCGGTAGCGCAGCCAGTTGAACCGGAACTGGTCGAAGTACAGCGATACCTCCCAGTGGGCCAGCGGGCGCACTTTCAGCCCCACGTAGAAGCCGCTCTCGTTGATGTTGCGCGTGTTTTCGCCTAGCGCATTGCCGTAAAAGGTGTGAAAATCGGCATCGTAATGGCGCACCAGCACGGCCGCGTCCACGCTAGGCCCCAGGCTGGCCAGCAGGCCGTTCACGGTGCCTAGGCCGCCGCCGCTGCTGCGGCCGCCTTCGCCGAAGAGTAGCAGATTGTGCCAGCCGTAGCTGTAGTGCGCGCCCAAGGCCAGGTTGTTTTGCCCGCTGAACTCGAAGCGGTTATATGGCTCGTCGCGCTTCTGAAACGCCGCGCCGTAGTGCGTGCCCACCGCCGTGAAGCCCAGCGCCAAGTTGCCATCGGCGCTGAGGTAGCCGAGGTGGCCACCGCCCACGGTTTCGCTCAGGCGCTGGCGGTTGGCAATTTCGGTGGCCGTGCGGTGCAGGCCGGTCAGCAGCAGGCTACTGCTAAACTCGTCGAACTGGGCCAGCGAGTCGGTAGCTAGCCTGGCGTTGGCATCAATGTTTTTGCGCGAGGCGAAGGCCGTGGCCTCCCAGCGCGGCATGAGCCGGTACGTGGCCGCCGCGCCCCGAAAAAACGTGTTTTCGAGCAGCGCCGCGTAGGGCCGCACCCCCAACGAGGCCCGGCGCAGGCTGGTAATCGTTTCGGCGCCCTTGCCCTGGGCTAGCCCCGACGACAGCAGCAACCCCTGCCCAAACTGCAATTGGTAATCGCCGAGCGCCAGCGTCTTCAGCCGGCCCTGCTCGTGCAGCACGAAATGGGCCGACAAAAAATCGGGCCCGAGCTGGTTTTGGCCCGGCCGCCAGGCTAGTGGCTCGCCCGCGTCTTTTTCGGCCGTGAAGCCCAGGCTGAAATCGTGGGCGTGGCTTACGCGGTAGCGCAGGGCCACGGCATCGGGCGAGCCCAGGTACCGCAGCGTGGGCCGCCCCTGGAAGGTGTCGGCCGGGGCGTAGCCCTTGCGCTGTTGCAGCACGCGCTCATAGCGCAGCAGCACGGCATTATTTTCTTCGTTCTTAATACGTTGCCACAGCGGGCCGCGGGCCGAGTTGGGGCTAGGGCTGGCCACCGTCACGAAGGGCGCCACCCGCGCAATGGTGCGCACCTCCCAGTCGGGCACGGCTTGCAGCTCATAAATGCTGAGCAGCGGGCCGTTGGCCTGGCGGTAGTTGAGCAGGGCAACTACCTGCTTTTCGCGCAGCAGCGGCAGCGCGCGCAGTTCCTCGGGGCTGGCGGTGTTGAGATTGAGCGGCGACTGATATAGGTTGAGCAGCGTGCCGTAGAGGTCCTCGTAGGGAATCTGGTCCGCCTGAATCTCGGCAAACAGCTCCTGCGCCAGCCGGTCGAGCGCGGGCGCCCGGCGCGGAAATTCCTGCGCCGCCGCGAAGCAGGGCAGTAAAAATGATAGATTAAAAAGTAAAAAATAGGCCCGCCGCGTCTTCATAATACCTTCGAGTAAGCTGCTGGCCAGCAATGCACAAACCTATTGCTAACAGTTTTTTATTTAGAATTTTTCATTTTTAATCGCCTCCTTACCCCACTGCCAGCCCAGGCTGAAATACTGGCTCAGCCCCAGCGCCGAGTGCCAGCCGGCGGCGTAGTCGAGCTGAAAATCGCCGGCCCGCACGCCCACGCCGCCGCTCGCCTGCTGGCTCAGGCTGGCGTAGCCCAGGCGCACCGCCACGGCCGGCACCGGCTGGTATTCGACGCCCGCTTTCAGGCCCGCGGCGCGTTCCACGTCTTTCTCGGCCTCGGCCAGCAGCAGCACCTGCTTGCCGGGGCGGTAGGCCAGGCCGGCGCGCAGCACGGTGGGCACGCGCTCGTCCTGGTACTCGGCCAGCCGCGCCTGCGTGAGGTTGTAGAGGTGCACGCCCAGCGTGAGGCGCTGCGGCAAAATATCGGCCTGCCCGCCTAGCGAGGCGGCCAGCACCCGGCGGCTCCCCAAGTCCTGAAAGCTCACTTGCAGCGCATCGAGCCGGCCGCCGATACTCACCACGCCCAGCTGGTAGCCGTAGGCGACCCCTAGCCGCAACTCATTATAGAGCACGCCGCCAAAGCGCTGGGCTTCAGCGGCTACTACGCCCCGGCTAGCCCGGGCGGGCAGGCCTGCGGCGGCGGGGGTTACCTCGCCCAAGGGCAAGGCCACGGCCACGGCCGCCAGGTTGAGGCTCGGAATGAGGTAGCGATTCTCGAAATAAAGCCCCGCCGTGGGCTGGGTAAGGCTGCCCAGGCCGGCCGGGTTGTTGGCCACCGCCCACACCTCGCCGGCTAGAGCAGCCGAGGCGTTGCCCAAGGCCTGGGCGCGCCCGCCGTGCCCGGCCGGGCCGTTGCCCTGGGCCAGCAGGCCAGCGGGCGCTGCACCAAAGAGCAGAAAAATGAGGGAGCGTAAAAGTTTTTGCAAAAGGCAGTGAATACAGGATGGATGCGAAATATAAGCGTTAAACTTAGTAACAATAATGAGTTTGGGTATTTCAGCAAAAAGATGCCTGGCGGGCACGGTCGGGTTAGGCGCCCAGGCCCGAACTTTACTTGCTCATCCCGGCTTTTCTTCTTGATGCTTCGCCGCTTATTGCTGCTGCTGGTGCGGTTTTACCAGCTTTTTATTTCGCCGCTCACGCCCCCTAGCTGCCGCTACACGCCCACGTGCTCGGCCTACGCGGCGGAGGCCATTGGCAAGTATGGTGCGTGGCGCGGGGGGCGGCTGGCGCTGCGGCGCATTGGGCGGTGCCACCCTTGGGGCGGCCAAGGCTATGACCCGGTGCCCTAGCCGGCCACGTGCGCGGGCTCCTGGTTTTTTTATAGCCAGTAGCTGGGCTTTCGCGTAAAAAGGCCCATGACAGGTATTCCTCTTCTTCTGCGCCCGCTGCTGGGCGCGATGCTGCTCACCTCGGCCTGTTCGCCGGCCGCCAGCGAGCAAACCAGCGCCGACCAGCCCCAGGCTACCGAGCAAACCAAGCCCGAGAAGGGCGGTAAAAAAGGCAAAAAAGGCGGCCACAAAAAAGACAAGGCCGAAGCCGAGGCTAGCGGCCTGCGCCGCGTGGGCAAGCTCACCAGCGGCATTCTCGAAAGCTCGGGCCTGTGCGCCGCGCCCGAGGCAGGCACATACTTTACCTTCGGCGATGATGGCCAGCAGCCCACCGTGTGGCGTGTGGATGGCACCGGCCAGCAGGTGGGCGAGTTTACGCTGGGTGCACCCAACCACGACTGGGAAAGCCTGAGCCGCGACCCTAGCGGCAACTACTACATGGGCGACTGTGGCAACAACGGCTCGGACCGCCAGAACCTGGCCATCCTGCGCTTTCGGCCCGCCGCGCCCGGCCAAGTAGGCAAAATCAACTTCAAATACCCCGACCAGACCGCGTTTCCGCCCGACAAAAAGGAGCGTAACTTTGACTGCGAGGCCAGCCTCTGGCACGATGGGCAAGTGTACTTATTCACCAAAGACCGCGCGACCCAAAGTACCTGCAAAGTGTACGCGGTGCCCGACCAGCCCGGCAGCTACACGGCCAAAGCCATAACCAAGCTGGCCATTCCGGGGCAGGTAACCGACGCCACGCTCGCGCCCGATGGCCGCCGCCTCGTGCTGCTGGCCCGCCAAGAGCTGTTTATTCTGGACGGTAATTCCTGGGCTGATATTCTGAAGGCTACGCCCCGCCACATCGACCTCAAGGGTGCGGGGCAAACCGAAGGCGCCGCTTTTAAAGACCAGGACACGCTGCTTATTACCACCGAGCAAGGCGATGTGTACGAGCTGGATTTGTAGTGATTGGGTAAGCCGAAAAAAGCAAAGGCCCGCCGCACGGAAGTGCGGCGGGCCTTTGCTTTTAGAGAGAGGCTAGCCAGTGGCTAGGCCTTGGGAGCTGCGGCGCGAGCGGCAGCTTCTTCCTCGGCCAGGTCGCGCGGGGCGTAGCCATAGGGGTTTTTGGGGTCTTTGCCGGCGCGGAATAGTACCCACAAGCCAATGAGGATGAAAGGGATACTGAGCAGCTGCCCAATGTTGAGGTGGTACTGCGCAATGAGGCCGGTTTCCTGCGATACCTGGTTTTCCTTCAGGTACTCTACCAGAATCCGGAAGGAAAACAGCAGCACCACAAACAGGCCGAAAAGCAGGCCGCGCGGCGTGCGCTCCTTGTACTTATTCCACAGCCCATAGAGCAGCACAAGGAGAAAAACGCAAAACAGCGACTCATAAATCTGGGTGGGGTGGCGGGGCACGGCCATCGGCGAATTGGGCGAAGCCGGGGTACCCGTGGGCGACAAGCGGTAGCCATCGCTGCCATCGGCATACGTAACGCGCTCGGCGGCCACCTGCACAGCGCCGACGGGCAGCGGGCGGCGCACGGGCTCCAGGTGCTCGGTATCGCGCGGGAACACGAAGGCCCACGGCGCATCGGTGGGTTTGCCCACAATTTCCGAATTCATCAGGTTACCCAGCCGGATGCACGCCCCGCCGATGGCCACCGTAATCACGATACGGTCGAGTACCCAGAGATAGTCAAACTTATTGCGCACGCTGAAAATGAAGACCGCCAGCAAAATGCCGATGGTAGCCCCGTGCGAGGCTAGGCCGCCCTCCCAGATTTTAAGAATATCCCAGAGGTTGTCTTTGTATTTAGGCCAGTCGTAGAAAAAAACGTGGCCTAGCCGCGCGCCCAGCACCGTAGCCACCACCATGTAAAACGTGAGCACATCAACCCAGTAGGGCCTTACGCCCTCTTTTTTAAACATGTCGGTGAGGACAAACGAACTGATAACGAAGCCCGAGGCAAACAGCACACCGTACCAGCGCAGCAGCAGCGGCCCTATTTCGGCAATGATGGGCGAGACGTTCCAGGTAATGTAAGCGAGCGGTGCGGTCATGGGCAGCGAAAAAGAAAGAGGAGGCAAAGGTACTTCGGG